>Ga0307507_10004618_pt1 | contig 24023 bp, 24 predicted proteins | sample 7_EM_MG_FD_207223 | JGI IMG/M metagenome (GOLD analysis project Ga0307507, IMG submission 207223) | Populus trichocarpa ectomycorrhiza microbial communities from riparian zone in the Pacific Northwest, United States - 7_EM | ecosystem: Host-associated > Plants > Roots > Unclassified | place...
CGACAGTAAGCGAGAACAGCGCACCCCGCACGCGCCCCTCCCCGAAGTCCAAGGCCTGGTGGACCCCTCTCCTCACAACTCTCCGAAAAGAGTTCGCAAAGACTACCCGCAAAGCCAACAAGATGCGGACCCCCAACTCCTACGCCCCAGCGAGACAAGCCAAGCTCGGCTGTTTCAAAGCCATCAAGAGGGCCAAGGCTACCTACTGGGCTGATTTCCAGGCAAAAACCTCCCAGAACAACGTTTGGACGGCCAAACAACTGGTCGCACCAAGAAAGACGCCTAGATTTCCCTCCCTCCCTGACACCACCGACCCTGTCGCGATCAACAACGCACTCCTGGACCACTTTTTCCCCCCTAAGGCCCCCCTCCCCGGCAGGGGACGCCTGACAAAAAACCCCTACGCCTCTTCCCTCACAAAAGAAGAAATCAGACTCGCCCTCGCAAAAAGCTCCCCCTCCTCGGCCCCTGGCCCCGACAGAATTCCGTACTCCGTATGGAAACAAGGTGAACCTCATGAACCCCTCGATCATCCTAGAGCTCCTCTCCCCCATGGTGGCTTTCGGATACCACCCCCCATCTCTCAAAAGCGCCAATGGTGTTGTCCTGGACAAGCCCGGCAAGTCCTCCTACGACTCCCCTACTTTTTTCCGCATCATTGTTCTCCTTAAAACCATCTCAAAAATTCTTGAATGGGTAATGACGGTACGACTGTCCGCCATCACCAAGTCGAAGGGCATCCTAAACCCGAACCAGTGCGGGTCCCTCCCAGTACTCAGCTCCACTGGCGCCTGCCTCGCGCTCATACATGAAATCCAGACCGTCCAGAGACCCAGACTGGAGGTCTCCACCCTCTTTCTGGACATCAAAGCCGGCTTTGACAACGTGAACGCCTCCACCCGGCGGGCCCGGCTCCTAGCCGCCCACATACCCTCTTACATGGTCGACTGGGTATCCTCCTTCCTCTCGGAGAGACCCTGTACACTGGTCTTCCGAGGCTCCCCCAACCTCTCCTCACCTGTTTCCGTCGGCACCCCTTAGGGGTCCCCCATATCTCCCCTACTCTTCCTCCTATACGTCGCCCCCCTTCATATGTTGATACCTAGAGGCCTTATAGTCTCCTACGTCGATGACCTCTCGATCACGGTCGCCTCCCCGTTCTATAGGGGAAACATACGCCGCCTGCAAGGGCTATTGAACACCATATCGAAGAGGGGACGAGACATAGCGGTCTCGTTCTCGGTCCCCAATACGGAACTCATCCACTGGCGCACCCAGAGCCCGAGAACCCCCCGATCAACGGCCCCCATGGTGCTGGAAGGCCACCTTTTCTACCCCTCCGAGGTCATAAGGTGGCTGGGCTACTGGTTCACCCCCGCCCTCTCCCGCACACATCACTTGAGGCACAGGCTCTCTTTGGCCCAAGCGGTTTTCTCCTTCGTTAAGCGTCTCTCCTCCCCAGGAGCAGGCGTTCGACCCTTCTTGTGTCACCGCATCGCTACCGGTCTCCTCTGCCCCATACTCACGTATGGCGCCGACCTACACACCCTGACGTACACCGCGCTCAGAGGCATGAACGGCTTCTGGCGCAGAGTCCAGAGCTGGACAACGAACAACTTCTTCTCCACCCCCACCTCCATCCTGGCCCGTGAAGCCTGCCTCCCCCCGATCGTCTAGTACTGCAGATATCGCAGGTGACTGGCCGCCCTTAGGATAGCCTGCGCCCCCCCATAAGCGAACCCCGCCGCGGCAAGACTCCCACTGTCATTCACCTCCCTCTCCTCCTTCAGAGCCCAAGACTCGACCAGACACCTCACGAGAGGTCTCTCCTCCGTGTACCTCCCCCTCGATTGGCGTACAAAGGTCCCCTCCCCACTCTCTAAGGGAACACCTTCCAGTCGACGCCCTCGCACACCTCACCATACCGTTACAGGAAGGCCTCACACATCTTCCTCTCATCGTGCACACCCTCCCCCCACCTCAGACGAACATCCCCCCGCCAGATCTCATGAGAAAGACCTACCAAGCGCTGCGAGCCCGGGCTAGGCACATGCTCCTCCAAGACTGGGCCGAAGAAGACCCCAGGCCTCTGTATTACGATTACCCGCCCTCCCTCACCCCCCACCCCTTCATGGGCCTGGGGAAATTTGTGGGGGGAAGGATCCACCAAATGCGAGCGGCAAAAAGCTACCTGGCCGCCCACCCATCATGGTCCAACAAGGAACCCAACCTCACCTGCCCACAGTGCGAAAACGAACCCCAGACATTCCAACACGCCATCCTCTCCTGCCCTGCCCAAACAAGGGACCGAGACCTCCTGCTGAAAGATGTCTCCTCCCTCGGTCACGACGCCAACTTATAGACCGAACGCCACCTAATACGAGCCCTTGGCGAGTACATCACAACTACTAGGACAGGGTTCCCCCCGGACATGATCCCCAAACACTTCTTCCCCCCATCATCCCGCTAAATAAAAAACTCCCTGCCCCGAGGTTTTAACTAAGTTCCGCCTGTAAGGGTTTTCTTCTGTGTTTATTTTTCTTTACGCATGGATTTAGGTATTAGTTGACTTTCATACTGTTAGTAAATTTTCCTTGTAAAAAGCACGCGGATGAGAAGTAGTCTATGTTGCTACTTTTTTCCCTATATTTATGTTTCCGAGAGCAAGGATGGCCGAATGGTTTTAGGCTAAATAGGTTTTCAGTCGCCGCGGAGGGAAAGGTAGTTGGTTTCTTTTGTAATTGATTTTTTTGATTTATACGTTTTATTCTTTCCATAGCTAGCGCTGCACGAAGCTTCTTGTACCTTAAAACAATGAACGCATGATATGAAAAAAAAAGAAACAGAAAAAAGGCATGGGAGTTGGGTCACGAACCATCTCCCTTACACACCCGGCGATTGAAATCTCAACACCATGAGAATTGATCGTCAACATCCACCACCACCTCACTCTCAGTAAGCAGCACCCGCACTCTCCGGCAGCTGCTCCCCCCCCGCTCCCGTCTTACTTCCCCCATCATGTTCTTGGGCCCTGGCGTCCTTGATTCTATCGGTCGTTTGGCTGTATCACCCCCTCCCACCACTTGCGCTTCGCTGCCTCGCTTAGCGTTTGCACGGTCGGCAACACCCTTTCGCCCATGTTACAGACGGCTCGGACTACAGTTCGCAGTAGGCGAAAACCTTTCAACAGGCTACGGTCGATTTCCCCGTTCGCTCGACCTCCGCTAGAGGCTGCCTAGTCAGATACGCACACGGTTACCGATAGTTTCCACGGTTATTGGGTCTACCCCTCCTCTCCCTCTTCAGGTCTCGTCCCATTGCTCAGTTACAGCTACAATACAGTCACTTGGCTGGCACCCTACTGCCCTTTTCGCCCCACCTTGCGATCCCTCCACAGTCGCGCCCCCAGGTTACGCTCAGTCGTCGTATTGCACTGCCTCGGTGGCGGATGTCAACGCCTTAGGTTCACGAGTAATGCCTGCAACGCCGCAACGGTTTTTAGTAGCTCCCGCGCCCCTCTTGTTCTTCTTTCATTGTCGGTTACTTTGGGTTTCACAGTGGTTATAACAATTATTTCTTTTGTTAATTGGTGTCTACGGCAAGGGTTTTCCTGTTGATTCCTCCCCGTGTATTTATTTGATTTTCTTGTTCCGCCCCCTTCATCGGAGCTTGATTTCTTATTTTGCTCGGCTGGCGTGGGGTTGGTCTCGTACCAGGGAGACTTGGGTTGATGGGTTTTTCCCTGGCGCCGGTTGGGAGTAGGAGAGGGCTTCTTTCTTTACCATAGCTAGCGCTGCACGTAGTCTTTGTCCCCGTAGGTTGTTAATACAAAGCACATGATAAAAAAAATAAAAAATAAAAAATAAAAAAGGCATGGGAGTTGGGTTCTTCACGCAACCATCTAAGTTCTTTCATTCAATATACTCTCAATACAAAAATCTTTATCTATCAAGCTTTCGGAAATCACAACACGACTGTCGTGTATGAGCCTAGCGATCGAAGTTGCTGGATAGGAGTCAACGGACTTAGCTATCGCAACAGTTATCAGGTTAACAAGAAGGGATCGTTAGGAAACTATCGGTTACCTGCTGCAAGTATCACCCGGAGAAAGAGGATCGTAACAACCACCTCCGGATGACAGGAGGCAGCACTCGTTAGGCGGACACGAGGAGCTTGTGGACATAGAACGCCCGATAGAGCGTATACTCCGCCAGTGCTCCCATCATCCAGTGTAGCCCCATATTCTTCCCCACTGGCCACTCAGAGTGCCACTACGTCGGAAGTTAGAAGTTCGAGTCGCGCCAGCGAATCGAGTACGTTACACTGGGAGGACATCTGGCCGGGTACCCAGTTACCGCCAAATACAGCGAGAGGAGTAGAGGCGGCTGTAGTAACACGTGCCAAAGCTCTCATTCTCTGATACACCCTGTTTGTTGACCCAATCTCAGGCCCAATTACTTTGACGTCTGAGGTACACTGTGCTTGTCTTGAGGCGCTTGCTTATATAGCTGATGCAGGAAATATGGAAACGTCATAGGAAACCATAAAGAGAGTAAGTGGAGACAGATACACAGGGATGACACCCTCCTGAAGCCGGGTATAGTACTAATTCTGAAAAATATGCAATAGAAACTCTGGGGTAAGATCCCAGTTTGTTTCCCACGTTAAAGATGAGATCGGAAAATTATACGATCTCCCGGAGGATCCCAAGGCGATTGCGCGCAGGGTGGATTACCTCTTGGAAAAGGAGAGAGTTATATGCTCACCAAACGGATATGAGGTTTGTGCGCCTTAGTTGGACAACTTTCTTCTAATAACTAATAGGTATTACACTCGACTTAGGAATTGACATTTCGATTTGGAGCGCACGAGATTCCCGAGGCTCTATGGGGTAAGTACATCACAGGCAGGAAAATGCATGGGATTGTCGAACCCGATTTCCTTGGGCGTATCAAGGGCTCGATGATTTGCTTAACGTGTTCAATCCTCTGTCTTACCCTACGAGCATGGCAAACAGGAGTATATAAGGAATCAGGAGAGTACAAGCCTCACACGGTAGGAGGTCAGCCAGAACCCGAACGGACCTCGTATTCTCCAGGACGCCAACATGACCCGAACCACTAAAGACCTTTTTGCCTGGCAAACTCAGACATGGGCCAATTGCCCAGACTGGGTACAGGCGATACTTCGGACAAGATTCGCGGAACCATGCGGGCAAAGATGGAGAAGGAGCAGGGCCTGCCACAAGACAGCAGTGAATGGTAAACCGACGATTGGGCAGCGGTAGCCGCTGAGCTGCAGGGTCAGGCATCCAGCCAGACTACGCGACGGCCAGCCCACGAAAGCCAAACTCCCTGCGATTGGGTTGTGGTAGCCCCCGAGCTTCACAGTCAACCATCCAGCCAGGCTACACAACGGCCAGCCCACCAAATTCAAACTCCGAGCAGCCGGCGCATTGGGACCTCGGTGGGGCAGCAGGATAGTCACAACGATTCGCTGGACACTGATTTGTCTTTTCATTTCCTCCAGACATCAGCTGCCCTGGTTCTCAGATTTCTCGATTCCTCTCCGCCGAGTGCACATGGTTCACGGGAGGTGACCAGGGAACTATCGTGGGACAGGACTGTGAGTCCTACTCCATCGCTACGCCTCTCGCTGCGCCTTGACGGAATTGAGCCAGCACTACAGGAGACAAGTGATAGTGAGTGGGGGATGTGGAACAGGGGCGCAATGGGAGCGTTGGTGAGGGTAATTAAGAAATGATGTGTCGAATATGTCGCGTATGTGTCGAGTAGGTTAATTAATTAATACTATTTGTTTGATGGCAATGTGTTGATATGAGCACGTAAAGGGTAATCTGCGCGTTGGGAGTACGAGTAGTAGAATCAATGAAATGGACACGCCACGGGGGCAACTGGGCGATCTTATAGTCAATGTCACAGGGTGAGGTCGGAAAGAAGAGGATAGAGCGTGCGCAAGATCGGGATTATGTCAGGGAGAGTTGAGGTAGTTCCCCACGCGTCTGGGAGGCATCATGCGGGCATCTAGATATTACGTAGGAGCGTACAGATAGAATAGAAAAAGCCAAGCTACAATTAGGACACACAGCACGTGGAGAGGGTGAAATTAGGATAATGTTGCGCCGGCAGAGAGTGTCTGGAGGTAGAAGCCAAAGGAGGGAGATACCAGGACTAGAGAGCTCAGGATCATAGGATCCTGATGTGAGCCGTCGGAACGAGCAAAGCCCAGGCCGGGAAGATAAAGATCGGACGTCAGGACAGAAGACGCCAGGATCAGTGGTAATCAGGATGGAGCGGCGGCTCATCAGCCGTCGCCCTGGTGCAGCAACCGAGAATCAGAGGTGTTCAGGACGGAAGAGCAGAGGACTAGGCGCAGTAAGGGCGCAGAGAAACTGGGGTCCCTGGCAGGATAGCGTCAGGGCGCGGCAAGTCAGGTGATGCAAAATCAGGACGCAATGTCAAATCGACGTTACGTCCTGATTTGCGATTGACGTTATGTGCGCTAGGTGCGCCAGACACATGGGGTGCCCCGGGCGCAGAGCACTAATTTTGCTAATGTCCTCCCCATGTATTTATTTGATTTTCTTGTTTGGCCCCCTCAGTTGGAGTTTGATTTTGTATTTTGCGCAGCTCGCGTGTGGTTGGTCTCGTACCAGAGGGACTTGGGTTGATGGCTTTTTGACTGGCGCTGGGTTGATAAGTGGGGATGGTGTTTTTTCTTTACCATAGCTAGCGCTGAAGGTAGTCTTTGTTCCCTTAGTAGAATAATACAAAGCACATAAAAAAGAATTAAAAAAAAAGTAAAAATAAAGTAAAAACGGCATGGGATATGGGTTCTTCACGCAACCATCTAACTTCTTTCATATACTATACTTTCAATCAAAAACACTTTGTCTATTATATCTCGACGAACCAAGACGCGACGGTCTTATATGACCCTAGCGATCAGCCTTGCTAGATAGAAGTCAAAGGGCTTAGCTATCGCAACAGCTAGTCAGGATCGGAAGAAGTAATCGTTAGGATACTATTGGGTACCTGCTGCAAGTATCATCAGGAGAGGAGAGGAGTGTAACATTTGGTTACGTCAACCAATACCACCTAACAAACAGACAAAACGGAGACCAACAACTGAAATGATAGCGACCCCCTAGTCGAAAATATCGACCTTGCATCACTAGGAGAAGGACTTGAAAGGCCCTCAACGGAAGAGAGGGCACCAAGGCCTACAACACCAGAGCAACCATCACCAAGTGGATCAGAAGAAATAATGGAACCAGGAACGACACGACGAAACACGATGGCGGCTACAGCGGAACAAGGAGGAGGGACATCCTCGGAGCAACCCCGATCCTGAACCCGCAACAGATTAGCCCAATCATGGCATCCTTAAGGTGAGGGACCAGGAAGCCCAAACCCAAGGAACCAGAGGTTTACCGAGGACAACAACACAAACGAAGAGGATGGCTAGGCCAACTCATAGTGTACTACAGGATAGTAAGATGGCAGAACGGCCACGATGAGGAAGAAATCCTCTATGCAACAAGCCTCCTAAGGGAAGACGCGGGGACCTGGATCACTCCTTACGCAGAAGAACGAATGACCCCAACATGAGAAAATTGGGCACGATTCAAAGGAGAATTACAAGGACAATTTGGTGTAATCGACGCCAAGGGAGAAGCCAGGATCAGACTGAAGAACATGAGACAAGGCAAATGATCAGTCACGGAATACTGGAACGAATTCTGCCTTGTGGGTCGTGAAGCCGAGTTGGACAACTCAACCGGAGGAGAAGTACTTCTAGAAGGAATCATCACAGAGTTGCAGAACACCTAGGGAGCTAGCAGCGAAGAATACGAGGACCTCAAAGCCCTAGCGCAATGGGCAAACCGGAAGGAAGCCAAGTTGGCGACAGTCAGACATATCAAAGGATCGCCGTTTACGAAAAACGCGCAAAGGGAGACCATCACACCACGAAACCCAGATGGCACATATCCACCCACAAATAATGACAATCAAAATTATAGCCACCCTATGGAACTGGACGCGAATCGGAGACCAGCGAGATTCAATATCTGGAGCGAAAAATTCCAAAGGAGGATACGAGAACAACTATATCTCAAATGCCGAGAACGTGGACACTTAGGCAGGACCTGCCTGAAAAAGGACGGACCCAAACCATTTAAAGCACAAGCCAGGAGCTGGCAACCCACAAAGAAAATTGCCCTTTGGCAAACTGGACTGAAGATTAGGGAAATCAAGGTCGAACAAGAACCCGAAAAGTTGGGAAACGATGAATGTCCCCAGTAAGAGATGGTCGGAGGGACAGACCCGAACGAAAACCCCTCATCATGGGGAACTACTAAGCAGCACTCAACTACACGGAAACCCTCGAACACGACACTGACCATATTATGGTCAAGGTACAACTACAAGGCGTAAAGGAGTCCATTACTATCAACGCCATGATTGACTCAGGAGCAACAGAAGACTTCATTGACGAAGAAGTCTGCAAAAAACATGAGATCAAGATGATCAAAGCAAAAAATCCAAGGGAGGTTTACCTTGCCGATGGAAAACCAAGCGCTATGGGACCTGTTACCCATATGACGAAAGTACCTATGGATATCAGTAGCCATAGGGCAGTGGCAACTTTCCAAGTGGCAAATCTCCAAAACCATGAGGTCATTCTCGGGATGCCATGGTTAAGGCAACATAATCCAACAATCGATTGGAATGACAAAAGGATCACATTCAACTGCGCACAATTTACGCCTTGGTATCTCAAAAGTTCGCCCTTTGCATGTGCAGTCCCCGAAGAACAAGCCATGGAAGAGAATCTCACCACCAGATTGCCCAAGGTCCAGGCCAAAAATGGCCCGACGGCCAATGACCAGAGCGTCAGAGTTAAGAAGCGATCCGCTGATGCCAGAGCGCCTATGCAGGAATCAGCAAGAGAGGCAGGACACGACCTGTACTCAATTGAAGGTACCGACGTTCCTGCCCGAGGACAAGCAATTGTTGGGACAGGGATAGCTATTGGATTACTTCACAACACCTATGAACGAATTACACCACGAAGCAGTCTTGGAGTCAAACAGCGACTCACGACAAATGCAGGTTTGATAGACTCCGACTACAGAGGAGAAGTGAAGGTTGTCCTAGCCAACCTAGGAGCCAAACCACACCGAGTGGAAAAAAGAGACCGGATCACACAGCTGATCATCGAAAAGATCAACAACCGGGGGTCACAAGAAGTAACCCAGTTTGACGACACCGAAAGAGGAGATCAGGGTTTCAGAAACTCAGACACCATCATACACGAAAGAGTCACGGGCCATAAGGCCAAAGCACATATGGAAATCAACGAAATATCGGCAAGAGCCTTCGCACGGTTTTACCGACATGGACAAACGACTGGCATGCCAAGATGGGAGAGATCAAAAACGAAATTGAGCTTGAAGCAATCAACATTAGCACCGAGCTGGCGATAAAAAACAAGCAAAACAATGAGGACCAGGATGTTAAGGACACGCTTCTCCAAGAAGATCATCACGTGCTGGATATATTAGAAAAAGGAGAAAAAGTGAGAGTACCACTCGACAGACCAGGCATTGATGTAGGAATCGACCTGGACGAAGCAAAAACGGTACCCATCAAGAAGATATACGCCCTCAGTTACGATCAACTGGAAGAGCTACATCCATACATCAAACAAAACCAGAACCGCGGGTGGATTAGAAGGGTGAACTCAGAAAGGGCATAACCAATCATGTTCGTCAAGAAAAAGGACAGCAAACTCAGATTATGTGCCGATTACCGAGCACTCAAGGAAGTCACTAAGAAGGATTGACATCTACTACCAGTCATTAGGGAAGCCCTAGACAGGCTAGGGGGAGCCAAATACTTCACCAAGCTGGATATTAAGGACGCCTACCACAACATTCGAATCAGAGAAGAAGACTCATGGAAGACAACCTTTTCAACAGAGCTAGGGACTTACGAATACCTAGTCCTGCGATTTGGACTATGCAACGCACCGCCGGCGTTCCACGATGAATCAATGAGGTCCTTATAGAACACATCCACATGTGTTGCATCGTCTATCTGGATGACGTGCTGATATATTCAAACACCGTACAACAACACCGCAAAGACGTCAGCAATATCCTCGAAGTAATACGAAAATCGGCGATCAAGGTCAAACCATCCAAGTGCCAATTCCAAGAAGGCGAAACAGAATACCTAGGATTCATCATTGCACAAGAAGGGCTCAAAACAGACCCAGTTAAGACGCAAGCCATATGGGACTGGACAACACTAAAGAAAATCAAGGAAATCCAATGCTTCCTAGGATTCTGCAACTTCTACCAACGATTTATAGGAGGTTTCTGCAGGACAGCAAAACCGCTATACGCGAAAACAACAAAGGAATGCATGAGCAACGGCGAATGGGGAGACGAAGAACAACCAGCATTCGACGAATTAAGGACGAAGCTCACCACCGCACCAGGACTGGCCTACTTCGACCCCCTCGCAACGACCAAAATCGAAACACACACCTCAAAATCCCTCTGCTCCGGTATACTGTCACAACAATGCCAGGACGGAAAATGGACCCCAGTGGTGTACCGATCCAAGAGAATGTCAGACGCCGAATGCAACTACGATATACACGATAAGGAACTACTGGCGATAGTTCAGGGATCTCACGAATGGAAAAAAGACACGAGAGGAAACCCAAAACAGATACGGGTCCTCACAGACCACAAAAACCTAGTCACCTTCATCACGACCAAGGAACTAAATGAACGACGAGCACGATAGATGCAAGAATTGAGCCAATAGAACTTCAAAATTCAATACCGACCAGGAAGGGAGAGAGGAAAGCCAGACACCCTCACAAGAACGGAAGGAGAGCTACCCACAGCAGGAGATAAGAGACTCACCTGAAATGTGGGAATCTTACTGTCAAATGAACGATACTGGAATATCCCAGAGACCGAAGAAATCACACTTGAGATGTTGGAAATAACCCAATTCCTGGACAAGGATGCAGGAGAGATACAAAGGGCAAGCAAAGTCGATGACGAAATCCAAGACATCAGAAGAAACTTGGACAAAGGAAGGAAAGAGATGAAAGGAATAGCGTTGCGGCTATGCCAATGCAAGGACGGCCTCTAATGGTACCAAGGAAAGATTTGGATACCAAACAAAGAAGGGATATGAACTAATCTTATCACCAAACACCACAAACCCCCACAAGCGGGACATGGTGGAACAGCAACAACCACCGAACTCATCAGCCGACGATATTAATGGCCAAAGATAAGAGAAGATATCAAATGATTCATCAAAAATTGCGACACATGTCAGAGGACCAAGGTGGTCTGATATGCACACTACCGATTGCTGCAGTCAAACGAGGCCCCCGATTGACCATGGAAATCAATAGATATGGACTTCGTTACAGATCTGCCGAAATCAGACGATATGACAGCATACTGGTGGTCATCGACCGGCTGACCAAAATGACCCATTTCATTGGTTGCTCACAGGACCTTGACGCACGGCAGTTCGCCAATCTCTTGATGAAAGTGATAGTCAGGCTACACAGACTACCACAAAATATCATCACCGACAGGGGGACACTATTCACCTCATACCTATGGCAAGAAACAATGGGGTGATTAGGAATTGAACAAAGACTCTGCATGGCTTTCCATCCACAAACAGACAGACAGACCGAGCTGACCAATGTCATTTTGGAACAATACCTGCGAGCATATATCAACTATCAACAAGACGATTGGTGTCATTACCTATCACGGGCAGAATTCGCATACAACAACCGATGTCAGGAGACCATTAAAGACACACCCTTCTTTGCAAATTACAGAATCAACCCTGAAGACGAGATGATTGGCCATCTGAGTCCAGGAAAGCAAACGAAACCAGAAGAAATGACACAGTTACATGAGTTATTAAGAAACGAGATAGTGGCGGCCGAATTACGACAAAAACAATATTACTATCCACACCCAAAACCAGATCCCAACATACAATCAGGAGATCTGGTGTGGCTGTTGCCACGCAATATCAAGACCACAAGACCATCGAACAAACTAGACTACGAGAAAATCGGACCATTAACAATCTTGGCCAAAATTGCGAGAAGCGCATATAAGCTTGCCTTACCACCCTCCATGGCCATACACAACACATTCCACATCTCCCTCATCGAACCTTACCAAGACAAGCGATTCCCCTCACAGATCAAAGAACCCCCTGGTTCTATTCAGATAGAAGGACAAGACGAAGAGGAACTCGACGAAATTATTGACTCTCGACTCGACTACAACAAGCTCCAATATCGAGCAAAGAGGAAAGGCTACTCACCAGAACACGATGAAGTCAGGTACCCCGCAGAAAACTTCAACTCTGCAGGATACACAGTCCAACGATTCCACAAGCGCTACCCAGGAAAGCCCGGAGTGGATACAGGTCACAATCAACTGATCGTCCTCCGCACCTCCCCCCATGGTCAAACAAGAACGATGCTCGCACACTCCGGAGAGCGACGGCCAGTGCGTCGCCCGCAACACTACCCCTACTAGCCCAGAATACTTGGGCTCACCAAAAAGAGAGGTGGTGCACGCCTCCGTGAACTGGACGGACTGTACGGACAATGGATGTCAAATGCATCCCGGCAACAAACAATGGTCAGGCTGGTACCCACAAGTCAGCAGGAGATCGAAAAAACCAATGGTCGCCCACGACCACCACTGGTGACAGAAGATAGAAGCAAACACAGGAGAGGACTGGGCCCCCCAACAATCTCGTTAGCGAAGGGCCAGCAGAGTCCACGGAGACCTCACGAGCTGGGAGCACTGTTTTAATGATAAGTGCTGCGGACACCGGTGGGAAAAGCTGGAGGCCGGAAACTACCCCAGACAAGTGGGAGAAAAATGGACCCTGTCGAAGAACGACAGGAGAGAACAAAGAAAGAGATAAGCCGTAAGGACACGGCTAGGAAGGGATGGGAGGGAAAAAAGACTTCTGGAAGTGGAGGCAATGGAAACTGAGATCTCGCGCCTCGGGAGCCGATTCGACCGCACCGCCCAAATCACTGGGGCCAAAGACAACGACTTCGAACGCCTTGACAAGGAAAAGGAAAAACTCCAACAAGCCTACAATTGAGCCAAACAGAGAATGTGCCAAATCGGGGCTATACTGTGGAAGGAAGAAATTTTGCATCGTGGGACAAAGGCAAGAGGGGGAAGGGAGCTAATGTCACAAACGGTGACTAAGCAAGGCAGACTTCCACATGACTAATAGTTATTAGTCATCGGTTTGTTATCTTTCACACTATGAGATCAGTTGACTCATAAGTTCTCACATGACCACGCAATAGCGTGTGATTGGTTCATTATTATTGATTGATATTTGACATGACACACATTGGTGGTCATGTGGTTTATGTATTTCATACATGATTCATATTTATGAGTCATGGGTTTCGCGGATATGACCCCGTTAGGGCACATGACTTGCTTTATCAGTTTTGATTCGTTACGAGATATGGCGCAGCTGACTCGGACGAGTCAGCTGATGGATTTCACACTATGACTCACTATGAGTCATGAGTCGCGTGACGTGAGGGTATGAGTCACGCAGGGTTAGGGTTGAGGGAAGAACCCCTATATAAGGGCACCCTCAAGGCATGGGATTTGGGTGACGAACCATCTCCCTTACACACCCGGCGATTGAAATCTCAATACCCTGAGAATTCATCGTCAACATCCACCACTCCCGCACTCTCAGTGAGCTGCACACCCCCCCTCCCACCTGACTTCCCTCACCCTGTCCTTGGGCCCTGGTGTCCTTGTTTCTAGGGGTCGTTTGGCTCTACTCCACCTTCTCCCCGCTCGTGGGTCGTTGACTCTCTTAGCGCTCGCACAGTTGGCAACACCCTCTCAGCCAGGTTACACACGGCTGGGACTACACTTCGCTGTAGGAGAAAACATTTCAACAGGCTACGGTCGATTTCTCCGTTCTCTTCACCTCCGTTAGAGGCTGCCTAGTCAGACATGCACACGGTTACCGATAGCTTCCACAGTTATTGGCTCTACCCCTCCTCTCCCCCTCGATGTCTCGTCCCGTTGCTCGGTTACAGCTACAATCCACTCACTTGCCTGGCCCCCTACTGCCCCTTCACTTCACCTTGCGACTTCTCCACAGTCGCGCCCCTCGGTTACGCTCAGTCGTCGTATTGCACTGCCTCGGTGGCGGATGTCAACGCCTTGGGTTCCTGAGTAATGCTTGCAACGCCACAAAGGTTCAAGTCGCCCCCGCGCCCCAATTGTTCTTCCTTTATTGTCTTTTACTTTGGGTTTCATAGTGGTTATAGCAATTATTTATTTTGTTGATGGTCTCTATGGCAAGGGTTTTCCTGTTGATTCCTCCCCATGTATTTATTTGATCTTCTTGTTCCGCCCCTCCAGTGGGAGTTTGATTTTCTATTTTGCGCAGCTGGTGTGCGGTTGGTCTCATACCAGAGAGACTTGGGTTGATGGCTTTTTCCCTGGTGCCAGGTGGATAAGTGGGGATGGGGTTCTTTCTTTACCACAGCTAGCGCTGGACGTAGTCTTTGTTCCCAGAAGTGGAATAATACAAAGCACATGATAAAAAAAAAGAAAAAAGAAAAAAAAGGCCTGTGATTTGGGTTCTTCACACAACCATCTAAGTTCTTTCATATACTATACTTTCAATCCAAAACCATTTATCTATTATATCCCCACGAACCAAGACCCGACGGTCTTATATGAGCCTAGCGATCAGCGTTGCTAGATAGAAGTCAAAGACTTAGCTATTGCAACAGATAGCAAGGATCGGAAGAAAGTGATCGTTAGGATAGTATCGGTTACCTGCTACAAGTATCACCCGGAGAGGAGAGGATTGTGACATATACTTTCATGTTGTCGGTTAGTTAGTTGATTATCGAGCATCATTGGTGTTGAGCATAGTTTTTTTCTCCGCTTTCATGATCTGTCCTTAGTATCGTTCTTGCCTTGGCGATTGTTTCGTTTCATCGCCTATCACTCACCGCCGTTATTCGCCCTTTGCTATAGCAAATCTTAAATATCATTGCGCTTGGGCAGGAGGTTTGGGAGGATATGCCGTGGAGGAGAGTCTATTGTTTTCATTGTTAGCATGCCAAGAAGGATCACTACTCTGATACAGAGACTTCATGGTGACACCAAGTGGTCCAATGGGCTTCAGAGGCACAGGTTTCTTCCTCTAATATTTCACTTCTTTTTCTTTAATTGTTAATCGAGAATGAGGTTTTCTTTTCTAACTTTACGATATCTTCATTGCGTGTGAAGCCTTGTGTCCCGTTACCACTGGTGTGGGGGTGTGTTAAATACATCACATCTTCCATTTTTCACATAATTCTGACACACCTTGTGGCAAGCCAATTTTTCAAAGCGAAGCACATGTATATTAACTAAGATCTATTACAAAAGAAATATGGGAATGAGACCTGGCTGGTGGCTATCCAATAACATGCTTTCATTCTCTTCTGATCCAGGCTGTTCGGTTCTACTGTCCGAGGCCTTGGTGAGACGGTCGCTGCGCTTGTTGCTCAGGATGGTTGGCACCGGTATCTCCCTGGCAGACAATGGGGGCTCTTGTTGCGGAATGAGGGGTGGTGGGCGGGCAACAAAGAACGCGAGCGGAAGAGAGCTTCGAGGATGTGATGTTTAGAGAGGTCTTGAGATTCTGAGGGGTCTCGTTTTTGGGGGGAAAACGCGGTGTTGTTATATATGGCGGATTGGCCACTGGCCCACAGTGGTCGAGCTATGACCTCGAGCTTAGCACATCCCCAGCTATACCTTTTCCCTTCAAGCTCCGAGACCTTGCTTGTGCGCTGAGTACGCGCCGCGGATGCTTTGCCCAATTGGCAAAGGGTTCCTCCAACCCTCCATCCAATTTCTCAAAGCGAAGCACATATACATTAACTAAGATCTATTACAAAAGAAATATGGGAATGAGACCCGGCTGGTGGCTATCTAATGACATGCTTTCATTCTCTTTTGATCCAGGCAGTTCGGTTCCACTGTCGGAGGTATTGGTGAGACGGTCGCTGCCCTTGTTGCTCAGGATGGTTGGCACTACTATCTTCCAGTGAGAGGCAGGTAGTATCCATGAACGTTCCTGACTTGGTGCCTGCCGTCGGGGTGTCAATCATTAGTGTCCCCCAATCGAGGCAGGCCAGCTCCTAATATCACTGAGCGATTGTAGGGTGGTGCTGAAAGCGCTTTGAGAGAGATATTCGTTTTTCAATCGGATACTCAATATTGGTTTGATATGCATCGGACTTCCACCGCCCAAGCGTTTGGATTTGACATTCCTGAAGTCCAACCTCGGCTGCCCATGTGGCAGCCCCTCTCCAAAAACTGTGTACGTTCCATCCTCCGCTTCCCAGACCGCCCTTTATTGATAATTCTTGCAACTTTCATACTACTTAGTCTCTGGTAAATGGCTGTTCCTTGCGCTTTCCAATACAGAAAAGTGGGGCGTGCGGGGGGCGGTGGGTGTCAATTCGAATCAGTTGCTTCATTGCTGTTACGTGGCAACTGGCATCATTGCTTGACGCAATTATCAACTGGATTCCATGCCTAAAAGGGTCTATTTTCGGAGCTGGTAAGTTAATTTCCATGTGCTCCCCTCCCTTGGCCAGACTGATGCTGCGTTTTGTTAGAAACCATTTCCCGAAAGCAGCACCGAGTTCTAGGGCTAGCTGGTCGGAGGTAAATTCTCCCACTGGGAGAAATGCAGCAAAAGTGAGGGGGAAAGCGGCTCGGATGACTATTTCGTTGTAGCCGGTGTTCCCGAGTACATTAAGCATACTGAGCTGGTAGGGGCGAGTTAATGATGTTTTTTCTCTGCCTTCTGGCTCGTTATGGTCTCACTTGATTCCTTGGAGGGTTCGTTCTAGCCGTGAGTTTGCAAATGCTGTACATTCGATACCTAAATCAAATTGGTAGCACTTTATACGACAGAAGTACAGTTTCATTGTTTTTACTTTCACTGTCCTTGCTAAGGAACATAATCACTCGATTAGCCATGTTAGCTTGGCTGGAATGCATGCGCCGCCTTCGTGCCAATAGCCCGAGAGATTACAGACGAGGGTGAACCGCGATCGAGGGGTGTTATATTTCTGTCTCGTCGCTGGTGCTAGCCCACGCCAGAGGTAGTACGCCGCTATCGGAGACAGCCCAGTTTGCTGTACGTCAAGAACCCACGATCCCGGAGGGTGCAGGTGTGGTATACTAACTGTGGTGCTATGTCAGTAACCTTTTCATAGTTGAAGTGTGAGAGCGCATCAGCGAGAGCGTTATCATTTGTGGGGATCCATCTTGATTTGATCTCGAGATCATACTCGGTTGCTAGTAGTAGGCATCTGCGAAATACTGTCATTGTAACCCCTGGATGGTCTGATTATCCAATGCATGTACGACTGCTTGATTGTCTATATGCATGATTACTTGTTTCCCGCGCCATTGCCTCCCCCAGTGAAGTAGAACTTGTTCTACTACCCGCATTTCCTTTGTCTTGATGTGCTCATGCCTTCTAGCTAGGTGTCGCGGGATTGACATAGAAAATGCTGCTTTCGAGTGTGGTCCTCTCGGTACTTTCTCCCCCTCCCATATGCTGGGACTCGTCAATGTAGAAGCCTCTGAAACCTGTGGTTCTGGCAGCATCCGACTATACGGAAACTATCTCCCGCTCTCGTTGCTTAATTGAGTGCTCTTGTTCTGTGTCGAGGGCGGTCAGCCACCATTTCAGGTTCTTCTTGACTTCGCTAGATGTTCTTCTTTGGTATTGCTTGCTGGAAGTAGGAAAGTATATCTGCATGTTATAAAGGCGGCGGAGGAAGGCTCTTCTGAGCAGGGTAACAATAGAGAGGAAGTTCAGGGATTCCCTGTAAGTCTTTGGAGTTCGAAGAGTGACAGGGAGGTGTTGTTAATTGCCCCTTGTACTAGGTTTCGGGCCTTCTGTAGCTTCCGTTCTGGTAGGCAAATTTCCATTTTTGCCGTATCGAGTTCTACACCACCAAAGCTGTCTACACTTCCTTCCTTGCTTTTGGCCTCCTTGATTGACAAGCCTACTACGGAGCAGAGTTGTGCAAATATTTGCCAATAGAAGGAGGTGTCTTTCTGAGCTGGCAGGACAATGAGAAAGTTGTCTAAGTAGTGTATGATCTCTACTGGCATGTTTATGCTTTTAAAGTGTTTAGCGAGTATCCAATCGAAGGTTTTAGCAAAGAGATTGAACAAGTAGGGCGCTGTCCTAAGGCTGAAGGGGAGGTATCTTTCCGCATAGTGTTTTTCCTCCCATTCGAACTCGAGAAGTGGGGTGTCTAGAGGGGAAATTGATATATGCCGGAATGCACTTTCCAAGTCCCGATTTAGCAGTGAGCAGCCATTGCCGAATTTCTGTATTGCTGAGATTGCTTCGCTAACTGTGCTATAAGCGATGGTACCATAGTGTTCCGGTATTCGACCATTAATGGAGCCGGGCTCATTTGGAGCATATGAGTGGTGGTGAATCTCGTGTTTTGACTCGTCCGACTTATCGGTCAGGCCGAGTGGGGAGGCGACAAAGTAAGCTGGCAGGATACTCGGATTTGGGTAGTATTCCAGCCTCTTCCTTACTAGCTCCTCTGTAATGTCATTTGTAACAAGCTCTGGGGTATCTCGGGCGGAGGTCAAGTTTTGATGGATGATGATAGAGTTCCGCTCTACTTAGTATCCGATTCGGGCACCAAATTCACAGATTCCCAAGATTGCGTCAATCATTTCTTGGTTAAAGAATGCTATTGTAAGGTTTGTCCATCCGATCTGCTTTAATTGGCCAGTTGGCATAAGAATACTGTGTCTAGTATAAACCAGGTAATGAATAGTGGTATTCGGACGTGTAGTAGGTAGTCTGCTAACAGTGGTTATGCTTCTTCCCAGAATGGTAGTTCTGATATCTAGCGGAGAATAGTCATGGTTAAGTTGGGCTCCTGGGACCAGGAGTTCCGGATAAGTGGGTACGCGAAGTACTTGGATGCAATTAGCTCGCTGTCTAGTTGTTGCCATTGGCTTGGAAGTTACATACTCTTCCCACTTGCCACTCACTTCCGGTGAAATTGGAACTGGGAAGCTTTTACCCCATCCAAGGTATATTATTCTAAGAGGTTGTACATGTTAATCGTGTAGAAAAAGAGGGCAGTGGCAAGCTCTCCTTGTAGTCCATATTGTGCTAGTTTTACTAGGATTCCACTGTAGGCAGCCCATGCCTTAAAGAAACTACTCATTCGATACTGGCTCTCTTTCCCATCACGCTCTGCCTGCTCAAATTCGACGCCTCCCATACTAATTGTGCGCGGTGATTCAGCCCGTTCCCTCTCCGTAGCAAGCAGCCGATATATATTCCTTGGTTTGAACCCGTTTTCAATGATTTGTGTCTGAGTGATTCGTTCCACACCGGGAAACATGGATTCCACGGATTCGGCTATCACGGATGCGCTCTCTATTGCTATCGCTGTTGAGCGGTGCATGGGGTTATACGTACCATGTTCAAGGGGGGCTTGCCGTGGTTGTGCTCTAGGTTCTCTCTGGGCTCAGAGCCAGACGAGCTCATTCCCCAGTTCCGTGATTAGGAGAAGGCAAAGGTCTGCTGGGGGCTCGTATTGGGTAGTGCCAATTTCAGGGTTTACTACTTAGAGCCGGAGGACGACTCGATTGATGATATCCTCCTCATGAGACAGAAGTAGGTTCCGCATATCGTTAAGAATCATGTTGTCACTTGCTGGCGGGGTGCCAGGGGGGAGAGTGCTTGGATGGCGTCAGGGTAGTGAGATTTCGGGTTCTGAGGACTGGGTACTCGGAGTGTGGTGTCGTGTTTCTACTGTTGGGGAATTGCGGGAGGAGGTGTTGCTGTACTCGATAACATCCCCTTGCTCGCTCTTGCTCTCCAGGGTGAAAGTTTCCTCGCTGTGGGAATGGGTGGCTTCATTCGGAGAGTTGTGGCCGTACGGGTAGGGAGCTTGCAGGGTTTTTGCATTCTTCTGGACTCGTCCTGAGGTCCCTCTTATGGTGGTTGATGCCGCACTCCCTCCCCGTGTAGATCCTCTCCGGTGAAGGATTGAATTCCTTGTGTGGTCTAGTAACTAAGTGTTGAGTACTGGTGTAACGGAATCTACTATGGTCCCTACTATTCATCAACCTGACGTTGGATATTGCCTATTTGTATTTTCCTAGTAACATATCATTCCTTACCTTGTATCTCCCTTATCTGTTATAGTTTGCTTTGGGGTAGTACGGTAACCTGCTCCTGAGTATTACGAGATTCCCAGGGGGAGATCCAGCAATACTGAAAGGACATGGAGGAGAAGCGTCGATGCAAATCTCTACAAGAGATATTATAAAGGTTAAGAACTAGTAAAGTGACCGGTCAACGTAGTATAGTTAAATTGGGAGTTCCTGTGAGGCTTGAGAGTTCCAATCCTTAAGGGATCTCGAGCTCTTTAAATACAATTAAATAATAACCAATATCCTGTCCAAAGGAGAATGCTAAGCTACGCTAAGGTAGAAGTGAAAGTATGTAAGTTCTAAAAAAAGGTATAGATGCGACAGGATATAACTAACAAAACAAGTAATGGAATCAAACAAATAAGGGATTGCTACTAATGTACTAAACCAGTAACACATAGTCGGAAGCATAGGGTTTCCCAATTGGGTACAAGGAATGAAGGTAGTAATAAGCGAACTAAGGAAAGTACTACCTAATAGGAAACTATAACAATAGGAAGGTACAAGGTAAGAAATAATTCTTTACTGGAGAATCCTAATAGGCAATATCCAACGTCATGTTAATGAATAATAGCGATAATAGTAGATTCCGTTACATTCCCCCTTACAGAAATCAAAATACAAGGTGCAAGGTTTCGGTTAGATTTCCAACGCAGACTAATCAAGGGAAGGAAGGGTGTAACAGGTTTCAGTTTCAGCGTAGTCAGGGTCATGGATAGGTGTTGTGAACCCATCAGGATCAAGCTCTGGTGATAGAGGGATGTATTCAGGTGTCTGGACTGTGCAAGCTGACCACCATTCGTTATGAGTCCTGGGGAGGTGGAAAAGCAGGGTTTCGTTATAGGTGTCAAACCAGAAAGTGCTAAGAGCAGTACTGGCTGCTTTAAGGACATCGAGAGGGTCCCAAGTAGCTTTTATTTCGTCATAGCCTTTCCAATGGATTTCTAACTGTGGTTTCTTTCGATAAATTCGATCTTTGAGAACCTTTTCAACTTCTCATTCTTCTGGTCCGGAAGCATCGATGGTGACTGCTTCTTTGGAGCAGGGTTAAGGGAGTCTTGGGAAAGGTTTGAGGTCTGGTCTGAGAGAGATTCGAAGGTTGCTGCGATGGATCTCAGGGTGGATGCCTTGCATGATGGGAGGGAGGTTGAGTTTGTAGTTATAGTGTCTATCAGGTCCTTCAGAGACTGAAAAGGGCCCTAACCCGGGTCCAAGTAGTCTGAGGTTTCGTCCAATCTTGTGTACATAGGGTTCGGATCTGAGGCTAACTTCAGTTTTGTCGGGGGTAATTGGTGGTACTTCTTTCCGTCTTTTCTGGCTAGTAGTTGTCTGGCGAGCCTCTGCTCTCTAGAGGGCGGTTCTGGTGAGCTGCTGGTTTTTCATGATTTGAGAAGCAATGTCATCAGCAGAGGGGACGGTAGTAGGGAAGACTTTGACACTAGGAAGGAGGTTGATAATTCGTCCAAAGGTAGTTTCAAATGGTCAGAGTTCAGATGAATCGCCAGGAGCAGCATTGATGGCTGTGTGAAAATGGGGAAAGTTGCAAGTCCAGTTGGTGCCTTTGGAATTAACGAAATTGTGGAGGCATTGGGGTAAGGTTCTGATTCTGCGTTCTGTTTGGCCATTGGTCTGGTGATGATAAGCGATAGCCATGTTGAGATCAATTGTGATTTTAGCCATGAATTTCATGCAGAAGCAGGAGGTGAACTTGGGGTCTCTATCTGAGACGATAGAGGTAGGGAAGCCATGGATAGGGAAGATTCGTTCAATGAGGAGGTTAGCAGTTTCGACTCCTGTGATATTCTGGGAGACTGGGGTGAGGTAGGGAAACCCAGTGAAGCGATCCAACACAACTAGGATTAGTTCCTTCTCGATGTCGCTAGGGAAGGGTCCTGCAAGGTATATTGCAATCGAAGAAAATGGTTCTCTGGGGACCGGGAGAGGGGTCACAAGTGCGTCAGGAATGGTAGTATGTTGCTTGTTAATCAGGCAAAGGTGGCATCTGAGAATAGAGGCTTTGAAATCAATTGTCATAGACTTTCAATAGAGATGTTTGGAGGCATATTTGAAGCATTTGGGTGCTCCCATGTAGGCCATTTGTTCATGGGTGATTAAAATGATTTCGCTCCTGATGTAGGTTCCTTGATAGGCTGCGTCATAGAAAATATATGGACAGTCACGACTGTCATCCTCCGCTCTTTTAAGGAGAGGTCCGTCAATAAGGATCCAACTGGGATGGTCGGCTGTTAGGGGTAGCCGGTGAGGTAACTTATGATACAGGACTAGGCCTTAAATTCGAGTGGTTCTACAGACGGAGAGTCTTGTCTAGGAAGGCTCGTAGTAAAGTGTAACGAAGTTACTCGCGTAGTATGAACATAATGAGGAGGATAATAATGGTAACTTATTATTTTGATAAGATCTCTTCTCCGGTGCTGGATGATATTTTTAAGCGAGGGAGGCACTTCAATAATTATATTCCGCGTCTGAGTGTTCGCGGGCTACATGTCCTAACCATACTAACTAAGTATCGACCGAACAAAGTTCTCTAAACTGATAAGTGTGAACACCTCTTGATCCTGACAACTTTTCGACTCCATGCTCAAATTATGAAGACGTATACTACCATATTATCGTGAGGGCGTATCAGTCCTGTGAATAATAGGTCATTCTAGAGTACACGTAGCCGACTAATCCCAACGTAATAATATCTCTTCACCAAACTGTATATAAAGCGGCCAACTTCAAAAGCGTCAGACCATTCAATGCGCGAGAGTTGGTTACTCTCTGCGCATCAGGTTTCCGAACTGACTTGTGGCAGCAATTTGCTCCAATAGCAATTTGCTCTCACTCTCTCATGTTGGTACTGACTGGTTCTGAACTGGCCTGGTGGTCTCTACTCCGTGTCATCTTGTATCGTCATACAATATTTTCCTTAAGTATTTTTTCTGATTCCGTCCGTCATCTTAGAGAACTCTGGTCCCTCCCCTATGGTCATCCTAAAACGGGAACAAACACTTAAATCTCTCAGATCCTTTTGCCCTATTATCGCTGTCATGTTTATGACTTGTCGCATAATTATATTTTGACTAATAATCACTATGACACGGCTGTGAATCGAACATGTGATCTTATAGTCGGAGGCACGTGACTATCATCTTAAGCTAGACCGAGATGTATCTCTGGTAATTTGTATTTGACTGATTGGTACGCAGGGGTCTGTGCGTGAGCCTTATGGGTCGACATTCGTGTTATGCCTAATACAAGCTCCCTCCTCCTAGGTTTCGTCCCTGAATACCCAATTTTGCTATCCCTTTTTCGAACTCGTAGTAGTAGGGTGAAAAGCTTCATGTGTTTACTTGGCCACAAGAGGAAAAGGTTTCCTTGTCATTCGACTGCCGCTAGTCCGGGCATTTCCGGATTTTCACTGTGGAATTCTTCTCCCAGTTCCTGAGCGTTCCCTATGTTAGGGGTAGCCGGTAAGGTGACTTATGATAGCGGGCTAGGCCTTATGCTTGACTGGTCTTTTGACGGAGAAGCTTGTCTAGGAAGGCTCGTGATAAATTGTAACTAAGTTACTCGCGTGATATAAAGATAATGAGGAAATAATAATCGTAAACTTATTATATTGATAAGATCTCTT
>Ga0307507_10004619_pt1 | contig 24019 bp, 11 predicted proteins | sample 7_EM_MG_FD_207223 | JGI IMG/M metagenome (GOLD analysis project Ga0307507, IMG submission 207223) | Populus trichocarpa ectomycorrhiza microbial communities from riparian zone in the Pacific Northwest, United States - 7_EM | ecosystem: Host-associated > Plants > Roots > Unclassified | place...
GCGCATTCCTCGCGTGTTATAAGTACGCGAGGCCTCGCATATAGAATAGGAACAGACATCCACAAACCTAAGAGCATACCCGTAACAAAGTGATTACAGGTCTGCAATAGGTTAAAGCATACCAACAGAGATAGTGTTACGGACGCTTTAAGTACAATGCTATAACTACTTAGAGAAGAGTTAGAGGAAGCTAGTTGGTTAATAAGGGCACGGTTTAAGATGGATTTAGTGGAACTATATAATAAGGAAGGGTAGCTAAGGTTACGTAATATGATCTATATAATCTATATAATCTATAAGATCTATAACAAAGTAAATAAAGTAGACAGAGTAGGCGAAGTAAGGACTTTCTTAGGAGTATAGTTGTGTATTTAAGGACCTACAGTCCCTACCTAGATAGTTCCTTCCTTTATAGTAAATCTCAGAATACAATTAGAGTTAATCTGTTGGGCAACCACTCCACTAGTTGTTATTACATTATTGACTTCTTGTTTACCTATATACCTAGCCTATTAGCAAGTCTACCGTGGTATTTCCCACAAGGCTTTATTACAAGAATAGAATATAGAAGATATTTTAGACTAAAGATAGCGTTAGAGAAAACGCAAATTTTTAGTTTATTAGAAAGGATATTTTTAGGTATATATTAGTTAGAAACCTAAGGAGTACCTTTAGCTAGAATGCAATATAGCAATTAAAACTTTCCTAAAGACCATAAATTAGGATTTAGTAACGGTTCCAGATATACTATAGATAAAATAATAGGGAAGACCCCATAAATTAAACTATAAGGTTAAGTATAGGTATTAAAAACGGAAACAATTTGCTATTATAATAGGTATTCTAAAATCCTATAGGAGAAAGCTATAGGGATCTATATAAGAACTACTAAGGATACTATCTAAAGAAGACGCTATTTAAGAATAAGTAGTAGTACTAGGAGAAGGGGCCCTAGGGATTTAGAAAAGTTCCCTAGGGATAAAAAAAAGAGTATCTAGTCTAGTACTAAAGATATATAGTAAAATTAATAGTATAAAGAGGACTAAAAAGACATAGAGCGAAGATTTAGAAATTTTAAGAAATTATAATGTACCTATAAAAGTATTACCCGTTTATTATATATGGAGATTATAGTAATATACTGCTTTTATACAGACTGTTACTAAAACTAAGAATAGAGGCATCCCTAAAGTATAAAGTTAATTCCTAGTACTAGGGCATCCTAAAGGTACTAGAGAGGCACTATATAAAGCTATTTTATAAGAAGAAAGAAAGAATAAGATAATAACTTAAATACTAGAAGTAGTTAGGAGCCTCCTCCCCTATCTTAACGTTATTATTAGTAGTAGTATTAGCACTCCTATCCCTAAAAGTATTAGTATTCTTACTAATATTCTTTTTAGAGCAATAAGAACTAGATAGACTACTATAGGCGGGGGACTAATAGGGAGAATGTTTATCTTTATTACTATCCTTAGTATTATTTATAGGTTCTAAATCAGCATCTAGGTAGGAATTAAAAAGTTAGTAACTAAAGAGTTAGTATAGTTCCTAAATATATTACTAAGAGACTTACCTAGCTAAAAAGGCCTATGTAAGGATATAAATGTTATTATTTATAAGAGTAAGCTACTTATATATGCGCTCCTAGATACTATATATCTAAAATTACTGCGTCTCTATAGCAGTAGAAACCCTTATTAAATTAAAAAGGTTATAAGTAATAGAAGACACCTTCCATCCCTATCTTTTATTATTTTAATATAAATGGAAATCCCTAATAGCGCGTTAAAGCTAGTAAGCCTTATGCGCGTAAATAGCGGAAATCTAATATAGTTAGTAAAATCTAGAATAGGATAGAATAAGAAATACTAGAATATAGGTCTTCCTCTAGCTATAAAAGTGGGAATACTTAGATCTATTCTCGCTAGAGTATAGTATCTTATAGGCGTAGAACGGGTTTAATATAAGCGCGTAAATATAATAACGGTAGTACTTTAAAGAAACTACTATAGGAGTAATAGAAGTGGTTTATAGTGCTATTAGAGTAGGGATAATGCCGCCGCTAGTCTAGGGACGTGTAGTATGACTATAAGCTATTACAAGAGAATACTATAGGAAGTTAGTATTATTAAAGAGATAAAATAGGGATCCTATTATCTATAGATATGTCGTAAAAAGAGAACAGAGCGATAGTGGAAAGAATAGCTAGAGATGTGGAAGCTAAAAGCTAAGATATAATAAAAAACAGTCTGCTAAAAGGCGAGACGAATAGTGTTATTAATAGAAAGACGTATAAGAGATAATAGCTTATAAACTAAAAGAAATTAATATTAAGACATTATTATTAGGACCTATTTTAGGTAAATAGGGATAGTGGCTAGTTAATATATTATATAAGACAACCTCTAGATCAGCTTATAATAAATTCTTAAAATAAGGAAGGTAAATCCCATCTAATTTTTTTTATTATTATTAAAGTTCTATTATAAAGGCACTATAAAGAGCTATAGTAGAAGAAAAGTGGAGGAATAGAAGATAAAGTAAGGTTCTACGCTAGTAAAGAACTGGCGATAAGCTATATTATAGAGTACCTTTCTACTAAAGAACTTCCCTAGTGGTTTTAATTAGAACTCTATAAGAGTTTATTAAGAGATAAAGTCTTAGAGGACCAAGACCCTTAAAGGGGAGGTAATTATAATAGGCGCTCCTAAAAGGTACATATTAGATAAGACAGATAAAGGTTTTACTAATATCCTACTAATGTCCTAGAGGAGATATGGTTAGACAGATAAGGGGTAAAGGGTTTTACTAGTGTCTTAGAAGGATTATAAAGGGAGCTGGTTCCCCTTTAGAGAAGAACTAGCGATTAGTCTCTGAATAGAAGAGGTCAGAAGCATTTGTCCTTTAATACGTGAAGCTCGTTCTACCTTCGACTTACCTTCTACTTACCTATGACTCTCATTCTACACTGTCGATTAGATAATTATACGTTCCAGTCAGACTGGCCTCTTACAGTTCTTTGGTATTTATATAGGCTACCGCTAAAGGGTATATTGAATAATAAGGAAGTAGATAAGTTGGTAGAAGAGCCTTGCGAAAGGGTGCCGCTTAAGGAAGCAGCAAAGGCCCGACTTGCTGCTGCCGTTGCCGCAGAGGCAGCTGCTCAGGTAGAGGACGACGTGACTAGTGAGGAAGAGAAGCTAGATGAGCAATATGCGGCTGTTGAGATTGACTACGAGAATAAGGCTATTGGTGAGGTATAATATAGGTAGCTTTTGGTGAGTTATTCTACATCTACCCTTCCTTTTGCAACACCACGCTGACGCCAAGCCTTTCTATATTTAGTATATAAATGCACTGGAGCTCCATGGAGCCCCTGGAGTCAAACAATTTACTAGCTGGATAGAGTGGATTTGAGCTCAGATCCACTCCAGTCCAGTCCAAAAAGATCACTGACCGGCAGCAAGTTACCTCTGGCGGAAGGGTCATATTGGCATCTCATTGGGGGCTCGTGTGTCCACGGAATGATGAATGGCGGGAAGTCCAAGAGTGATTATTGTGAGCTTATTTGGTTTGCTTGAGATAATACAAGTGATTGATGCACTTGACAGTAGGTCGGGGCGACAGTTGCTCACAATTGACTTACCAAGGTGGGAACTAGAACTAAAAAAGTATAAGAACGTCACATCCTACTCCGCAAGTAGAAACTTCTTTTCGTAGCTTTGCACACTATTTCCGAATGCCTCGAGCCATTAAGTATTACAAGTTTCATAGTTCCCTTCACTATACAATGGGCGAAATAGTTTGAAGAGATGAGGAACAATGCCGTCTGGTCAACTGGAGTTGTTCAAGAAGATCAGTCATCCGTCATTCTGAGGATGCTTATATCCAACCCGGTTGTCTTAGAACGCTGAATGAACTCAATAGCGTCCAGAAGATAAGGCACAAACCTCGCAGGGTTCTCAGTTGCAGGGAAGTGTCCAAGGCCCTTCATTACTTTATGCTGCGCACCAGGGATCTTATCCGCAGTCGCTTGGCTCATTTCAGGCGTGTTGATCCAATCGTATTCGCCTGTCAGCATATAGACCGGACACTTCTTGGTATTGATTGAGCCCACTCTTGACCGCCCATCCCAGCCGCCGAAGTAGAAGTCAAGATCTCCGTGAAAGATGCCATAAGCTTGGGCAGAGAACAAGTGCCAAATTAGCGCTTTGTTCACTTCGGGTGCCGTTGGACTCATCATCTGTGAAGGAACGTTAGAGCAGGACTTTTCTGAAGCTAGAGTATAGAGCGTACGCCGTAAACCCACTCCGGGTTAAATAGAGCTTGGTTAACGTAAGGTGAGCGATCATGCCATTGACGCTGCGTGGTGATATACTCAGATCTATAAGCAATTAGTAGATTCACTTGGAAACCGTCAATTGATCAATTACCCTTGCAAAGGAATACATCCACCAGCACCGACTTCCTCAGACCTGATAGCAACTGCCAGACAAACCTGCCCTGCTATTGCAGCACCGCATATGATCGGCTTATTCAATCTCAATTTTTTGACCACCGCGGCGATGCACCCAATATAGCTATCTTCCGTAGTTGTATGTGCCCCAGGATAGTAACTCGTTGACGGGAAGCTCCTTCCATGTCCGGGAAGATCGAACGCATACATTGTGCACGCCTTCCGCATCTTTTCATTGTTCATCACACCGTGATACTGTCTTCCATCTGATCCTGCGGTATGGAGGAAGACAATTTGTTGTTTTCCCACACCGGATTGTTCCACAAAGACCTTGCACTTACCCCAAACTGGAGCATTGATGTAGATGTACCGAGCAGTAATGTGATCTTCATCCACATCTGGCTGTTCATCCGCCTTTACTGGTCCACAATGTATATCGTGCAGGAGCTCCAACGTCCTTCGCCACACATGGGTATAGTGAACAAAGCTGTCTTGATCGCCCAGGACCCCAATGCCCTTCTGGTTTATGTTCATTCCGATCATTCCCCAATAACTTTGGTATGGTGCCACGGGAATTGGCTTAAAGAATTGTTCCCATTGTTCCGGCAGTGCAGAAAGGTTGAAGAGTGACTCTTTGTGATGCCCAATCTTAGCACTTCCCTTTCCATTATCAATGGTGACAAGAAGGGTACTGTCGCTCCCAGCAGCCTTGATGCCGAAGGTCACGGCCTTTGTAATAGCATCGGTCGTCGTGAAGGCTAAGAACTGAGCGTCTTTAGAAAAGGATTGGGAGAGTTGGGAAGCTGCTTCCTCTCCGCCAAGCACATTTGGTAAATCCTGCCAGGAGTGAGAAGTCATGGTGGTGTAGAAATTCTGCTAACTCTGTAATTAAATCAGCCTGGTATGGCCTTTCGGACAACAGAATTATGACACGCCTGGAGACTGGTTCGCGATAGAGCTACTCTCAAAACCCGGAAGAGGGGCCATGACAGCTTTTAAGCAAACTGCCCACATTTGGACTCTCGGTAAATGTTTTCTATTCGCTAGCCGGAGAAGAGGAGATAGCGGGGTACATATTTCCCTTAGCCAGAAGCGGCTAACCGAAATTAAACATGGCGAGCCTCAACATGCAAGCATGACGTATGGATACTACTCAGGCCACCAGTTTTTACATCTTAAGAATTACTACGTGAACACCGCGTTGGCCTAAACACCACACATATCAAGATACTCCCTTTCCTAGGGTTAGAATTTCAACTTTGAGCAAAATATACTCGCGTTGAGACACTACGCAATAAAATGGACTGGTGGCATGGCTTATCCCATCACCCGTCAGGGCACTACGTTATCGATAATGATATGGCCCGTGCATATAACACCGAGGCACTGTACTCAATCCATACCTCCTGATTGGCCAAATTCTTATCGGTAACGTAGGACGATAATTAACGGGTGATGGGATGTGCGCAAGATAACTAAATGTGTCGTCATGCACGTCATTTGACCAACCTAATTCTCGCAAATATCTAACTACGTAACTGTCAAATCATATTGGTAGAACGCCAAGCGCAGACGGACAAAAGTTATCATATTAATTACATTATCTCTATGAATTCTAACGACATCCAAAACTGCCATATTAACGCTAGACCGTCCGTCAGATTTACCATCTCCAACACTGGAATGATCTCTTCATGCCAAGCTCTGAGTTCGTGGCTAACCGCTCCTTTTTTTCTGAGTGTGATCGTAGGTGCACCGAGGAACATGGATAGGCATTGCGATGGATACTAAATTGGCACAGTGATGGGCAAGTTGGCGTGCTTTTGGTGATCGTTTAGGAGATCCTGAAGTATTCTTGGGTATGCAGATCAAGACTCTAGGGCAGCAGCCGGGAAAGTGAAGGCTTTTGTCATGAGAGGTATGCATATCAACCGCTCTTAATAGGTGTAGCTTCAGGCTTCCATCGTGAACGGGGTAGGCGGGAAGTCTCTCGGCGACGCACACGGACCAGCGCACGGGCCACATTGTAGATATCTTCATAGATTCTTCCTCATAGAGTGTTGAACGGACAACCAGGTATGAGAACTCTGTCTATTAAAGAGGGCTTCTAGAGCCTCTATATATACACCAGATAGGTGACAAATAGGTTGCAAATAGAATGACAACTATGTTGTCATTCGGTAATGGAAACAAGTATTTAGATATTTAATAAGACATTCGATGAGACATACGAGGTAAGAAGTGGGGTATTAAGACATAGGGTTCTAGACTTGAAGCCAGTATTAAAATAGTAGTAAGGAAATACAATCCAGTTTAACATACCCCCCTAGCTATATAGAGCCTTCTAGGCTGCTGCAAAAAGTCACGATATCAATTTGGTATTAAGTTTAAGAAATCCCCTATAGAGTTACCTTGCCCAAATATTATCTAAATTAAATTAAATTAGATCCTTAATGTTAACAAGGTTTAATTATTAAACGAACGTCTTATACTTTTAATAAGGCAGAGCCTTTATTAAGCTGTCTGCTGTTATATCCGTAGTAGGGACCTATTTAATATTAATCCTTCCTTTATAAACTTCCTGGCGGAGCTAGTAGTAATAGATATTAATATATTAGAGCTTGGTGTTAAGCTTAGCGTTGCTTTTAGTAAGAAGTCGTATTGTCTACATGTTATTGTAGTAGATTACTTACTTTTTATTAGTGTCGAATCCGACTTCTTTAAAGAATCGCTGCCACTAAATTAACTTGGTAGCTGCATGCAACAGAGCTAGGAGCTCTGCCTCCATACTTAATTTTATTACTGATTTTTGCTTAGTTAATTGCCAGTTAATTAATCCTCTAAATAAGGTAAACAGGTAGCCTTTTATGCTCTCCCTATTAACTGGATCGTCTCTAAACGATGTGTTGCTTGCCCTTGCAAAGATTTGGTTCATTATATTCTCCTTTAAAAACTTAATTACAAGGGTCTTTAATTAATAGAGATAGGTAATTGCCCTTATAGCAGCTCCGTTATATATTAGTAATAGATTTCGTAAGAATTCCAACAGCTTGCTTGCCGTTTTTGCCATATCTAGATGGGTAATATTTGCTGCATAGAGCATTGATCCAACCTTCCTCTAGTATAGATAGGTGTCTTACTTAGAGGCCTATTCCGGATTTAGGTTAAGCTCCTTAATTCCTATAGGTATGTATACTTTATAATAATCTTTAACTTCAAAGCTTGTCGCGATTTTATTAATATAGGAGTCCTAGCTAAGCCAAATCTTCCTGTTCTCTTAGTTGCAAATAATTTAAATCCCTAGGAACCAGGTAAGGTCACCTAGGTCCTTTATTTCATACCTTTTTATAAGGTGCTCCTTAAACATTTCAAGCTTAAATAGGTCCTTCTTCCTATAGGCAGCTATAATGTTATTAATATAGAAGAAGACTATCAGCTAATTATTATAATATAGGTAAGGCTCCTCCGCCACTAGCTTTAAGCCTTCCTTTTTTAGTGTTATAGTTAAGTCGCCATGCCATAGTAGAGGTGATCGTCGCAATCCATAGAGCGCTCATTAAAGCAGTAGGCACTTGCCCTTAATTAAAAATCCATCTAGACACTTAATGTACACGACCTTATCAATCTCGCTATTTGCGAACGCGTTAACGGCGTCGCCCTGCTAGCAGTCTAGGTTAAATACTGCAACAATCACCATTAAGGCTCTAAACGATTTTGCTACTAAAGTTACAGCATACGTATCCTTATAAACTAACTCTTATAAGTTACCTCTTATATAAAAATAAGCCTTAAACCTTGTTAGATATCCATTATTATTAGTCTTGTAGGTAAATACCTAGATAACAGGCATGGTTTTAATATAGATTGTCTTATTAACAACTTAGAACGTTCCTTAATTTTAAAGGTCCGCGTATTCCTTTTTAGCAGCAGCTACAAACTCTTCCTTATATTAATATCTTTAAAGCTCCTTCTAATTCCTAGGTAGCGGTAGGAGCTAATTACAGTGCAGCTTTTTATAAAAGGTAAGCCCTATATTAAAGGCTAATCTTTAAGCTTAAAGGCTTTAGTTATTAGTAACGTTAATAAGAAAACCTATATAGGTTTTTAATTAATCTTTAAGTCTCTTTCCTTTAACCACGTTTTACTCCCCTACATTGCCATTAATCTTCTTCTTTAGCTTAGCTTTATTAGTTGGAACCATAATATAGTGCTACTTCTTTGCCGAGGTCTTTAAGGACGGTAGTAGAGGCTCTAATAAGTTAGGTTCTAGCGTCTTATCTAGGGTAGAAAGCCCTAGAGCTAAGTTATCTTTAGAGCTTAAATCTTATTACTTACTACTTTTAGTATTAGGCTCCTTTTAATTTCCACCAGAATCCACCTATTGTTTTCCTTTAGTATTAACTTAAATCTCGTCTAGAGTCTTATCGCTTTTATTAAACAACGATTTTAATTCATCTCAGAGATTCTCTATTTAACGGATATTAATAATTTCCAATATTTAGTCAGTCCTTACTTAGAGTACATTCGTAAGATCTAGCTGTAAGTTATTATAGAGCAACTACTTATTAAACTTCATATCTCTTATTCTAATAACCTTCTTCTAACTTAGAATGTAGATTTGGAAGATATTTGTTAAATTATACCCTACCAGATATCCTATATGGGCCCTTAGCGCGAGCTTGTTTAGGCGTGGAATATTATATTTAAGAGGATAGGCCCTACAGCTATAGACTTATAGGTATCCTATATTAGGTTTTAGTGGTGTTATACCCATTACTAACTGGATTTTCTTAAAAGGTGTTTTCCACCTAAGTCTTATACTAGGCGTCTAATTAAGTAAATAGGTAGCTACTTTATAGGCTTCTAGCGTTAGCTCTTCTAGTAGATGGGCCTTAATCCTTATACACTAAGCCTTCTGTATTATCACCCCCCCAGATCGTTCCGCTGGACCGTTCTATAATTAAGTATTAGGTGCTAATCTTTTAAGAATAATTCCTTATTTAGCTATCTAATCCTTAAATTCGTCTCTAAGAGATATCTCTCTATCTATATAGATTATGGCTACCTTGAAGCCGTATTATCTTTTAATAATATTGCAATATGTAATAACTCTTTAGGTAAGGGACAACTTCTTAACCATTATATTTACCTTATTTATTTACATTGCGTCGTTAAGGAAGTATACCACGTACTTATCGCCATTAAATGCAACTATTCCGGGTATTAAATTAAGGTGGGTTTTATAGAAAGAAACCGTTAACTAAGTTAGTGTTCTTCTAGATATTACCTTATAAGCTTTACTCACTCTACACGCTTTATATTCTACCATTATTAGGCCTTTTAGAATCACGCCCGTTACTAACTTAAGTAGTTGCATAATTGCTTCTTTTCCTATATAGCCCAATTGCTAGTGCCATATATAACCTTCTGCCTAATTCAGCAGAGGCTTTAATAAATGCTTCACTAGTTTTAATTAAGTCGCAAAGAAAGCCTCCAGTAAGTCTTTCTTTGGCTTATTATATTCAATGGTTTTCTAACCATAGTGGTAGCCACAGTGGGCGTACGTTACATTGTCGCCATAGTAAAGAGTATTCTTTTTATTGTTCCAATAGACGCCCTTATTATTAAGCTTTTAGAGGCATACTAGGTTAGTATAAAAGCCTAGTATAAAGGCTACTTTTAAGAGCTGTATCTACCTCTTCCCTTTTAGGTAGTTAATTGTAACTATAGCTATACTATAGCCTTTAATTTATTTAATATGCGAGCCCGTGTAGATGTGGTCTAAGGTAGGCTTAATATCGCTAATAAATCTAGCTCAATCATTAATTATGTATAGGTTAGTTCCTAAGTTAAGAATAATACTATTATAAAGCTTATAACTGGAAGCTATATTATAGGCTCCTACTTAATAAACTACAAAGCCTCCATTAGGCTCTTAAGAGCTCTGCTAGTTGCTATTCTTTGGCTTCTTATTAGCTTAATCATCCTTTTTAATTTGCTTAATATAAGCCTTAATTTCAGGCGTTGTATTAGTAATCTTTTTATCTACCTTCTTCTAAATTTCGTTACTTAGTTTAAACCACGATGGGCAAGGAATCAACTCTAGAATATACCAGCACTTATTAAAGTAGTAACGCTTTCCATATAGGCACTCTAGCGGCAGTCACCTTTCCTTCTTTTACTTATCTACTAACGATTTAGATTTTAACTTAGGCTTTAAATTCGGTGACTCGCTTAACTCATCCTTAAAGGTGGCTACAAAGGATCCTTATAGGGTTTTGCCCTTTTAGGCAAGCTCCGTACAACGGTAATTTTAGTAGATTTTAACCAGTTTAAAGAAGCCAGGAAGCTTCTCCTTCTTCCACTCCATCCTTTTAAGCTAGTTCTTCCAATATTTAGACCAGCTTGGTGTAATTAAATTAACTACATATATAAAGTCTCTTACTAAATGGTCACTATTTATTTTAGGTAGACCTAGCTCCTTACACTTAGTATACACCTTCTCCCACTCCTTTAACCAGACCTTAAAGTTCTAGTTCCAAGGCACTTTCTTAAGCTTTACATACTGGGTGGCTGCTCAAAGCTTTCAGGTATTGTTAGTTAGAGCAATTCTCTGCTTTAGTAACACCAAGACGTTGTAGGTGGTAACGCATTTAAACGTGTAGATAAAGTAGGTACATGAAATTAAGCTTTAGATGTGGCTGCGTAACATATTAAAAGCTAACAGCTGTTTTCTATATAGCTTCATATCTTCCCTATAGTCAGCTTTAAGCGTACGGAGCTCCTCCTTCTCCTCCTTATCTAGCTCTGCGAGCTTCGTCATCCCCCGGCTATTAGCATCCTTGGGTAAGACTCAAACAGGTTCTTTAAGCTTTAGCAATTTAGTCTTAGGTATTAATAGGTCAACATACTCCCAGAGACAATTATTATTTGCTTTTAACTTAATTACCTTAATCCATTTATCCCAATTGTTTGGGCTTATAAGGATTACAGATAATATAATAACGGGTTTGGTTTCTTATTAAGAATTCATTATTATAGTTGTCTATAATTAAGATGATAATTAATTGGAATAAAGGCTTTAGAATTAAAGATAATTTAGTAAACAGACCGGGCTTATAACTATTAAACGGACAACCAGGTATAAGAACTCTGTCTATTAAAGAGGGCTTCTAGAGCCTCTATATATACACCAGATAGGTGACAAATAGGTTGCAAATAGAATAACGACTACGTCGTCATTCGGTAATAGAAACAAGTATTTAGACATTCAATAAGACATTCAATGAGACATACGAGGTAAGAAGCGGGGTATTGAGACATAGGGTTCTAGACTTGAAGCCAGTATCAAGATGGTAGTAAGGAAATACGATCCAGTTCAACATAGAGCCTCTCATATATATTCCGCGCCATGCCTATTCAGTGATCTAATAGAAAATAAAGCCTTTTACCCTCATCCTAGGCCCTACATGCACGTAGCGAACTCCATCATCTCCTTTTTATTATCTTTCAAACTCTTGGCCTCTTTTGTGTCTATACTCTCGTTGTATTCCACTAGACTTGCCTTACACCTTCCGCTCAATCTGCTGAAGTGAAAGGCAACGGTAGGATCGCCCGTGCGGGACCGGAAGCCGGATACATCTACAATCAGTTTGTAGTTCTGGTTGGCAACCTTGTGTCCCAATTTTTGGCTTGCTGGAGTGAGATGATCGTCTTTTGATTATTTATTAGGGCGTCTTGCGTCGTATGTTAAGGGGCTTGGGGTAGGTTAAAAACCCTCTGGTTAAGATGTCGAAGCTAAAACTATTATAATATTTTAGTAATATGTAGACTAAGTATAGAGCCCTAAGGCTGTTCAGAATACCTTGGAAGGACAACGTAACCTTACATTTGTTTATTGTCCTTGAGACTTATGAGTTCCAGTTTCAAGGAGGGGATGTTCTTCCTAGACATTAGCAATGATTGCGAGGCGCTTCCAAATAGCATTAAAACTCAGTGTATGATCTCCAACGGCGGTTGGGAACATCCTGGATGGATATTAGGTGGTTCGGAATTTGGCGGGCATGATTTTTGTGAGAATTTTATGTTGTCATATCTCGATAGGGGACTTCCCGCTGGCACTCCAGAGAGTTGCGGCGGGGCACCTTACTAGAGGTGTAATGATTTGATACATGCTCGGGGTTGGGATATAAGGGCAATCTGGGGTGCGTAGGATTTCTGACATCAGCGAGCGTGTCTTAATACCGAAGTGGTTTGGAGTATTTCTGCAATATTAATTTATCTTTACACTCTGAACGCTTGCTATAGAAGCTTTCAGACGGTAGAAAGACCGAATACGCAGCTGTGGTGGAGAAGCGAGCGTCCTCAGGGCATGGCACTGCTTAATTGATCCCGGAAGTGAGAGATTTTTTTTGAATATTTCGTGCTATCCAGAATGTAAGAGAAGATCAAGAGCTAGAATCCGTGGTGTAAACAATACACCAAGAAAGATACCTTGAATTTTCGCTTAAGAAAGGCCCTTTAGCTCTTTCATCTCCGTCATACGAAATATTAGCAAATTCTACCGCGTCAGCTCTCATTCACCTGAAATTGAAGCATATCACCTCGCGGAAAATTCCTCCTTTTCTTCAGTCTCAAATCTCCCTCTCACCACCGCAGCTTCACGAGACCGCCAACACTGCCTCCGGCATTAGAGCCACAGTTTGAGGCTGTCTACACTATCAGTAGCATCGCTAGAAGCTCCAGCAGCCCCACTAGCAGCTCACCAGCAACAACACCAGGATGGACTGCATCTTTATTCACGAGAACCCCGGGGCGCAGAGGCCGCGACAGCGCCGCGAGCTTCACGGGCCCCTGAACCCGATGTACACGGGTACACCCTTCCGCAAATGAAGCCAGTACGGCCCGACGCTCCTCCCGCTTCACCGCCGCTCAACGAGCGGTCATCAGCTGGTCTGGCCCAAACCACGAAATCGCCATGATGGCGACCGCTACCCGCGTCTTCACCACGCTCATCACCAGCACGTCGAGCCCCCACGAGCCCTTCCCAACCCCACAGGAGGCGGTTCGGCTCGCCTACTACATGCGCGAGCAGGCCCACGACGACCGGGTCCAGCTGAGGCCCGAAAGCAAGCATATTTGGTGCTTTGCGGCTTGTGGCCGCCGGCGCTCTGACGACGTCTACTGGGTGCAGAATTGGGAGACGGGCTATGTCCTCGAGATGGAGGACATGCAGGAGGCCCATGAGCGTCTCGTCGAGGAGGTTGGAGTGGACCGCCGCTAGATCCGGGGCGTTGTGCGTCGATCCGAGCTGATGCTCACGATGGGACTTTTTGAGCTAGATTAATGAATGAGCAACCATTATCCAAGTATGCCTGAATGAGACTAACATTTTTATCGGCAGGCTGGGCGGGAGCGCGGTCTTGGCAGTCTTGGCGGAGTTTAGGAGTATTGACGACAGGGCTTTTGGTTTTGGCTTCGGTGTTATCTTCTACTTCTTAATATCCTGTGGGGGGCTTTGGCCCAGGACCATATAATGCTTTCTGGATAGGGGTTAACAGTTTCTTAAAGAGCACGGATTTAGAAGTGTAGAGTTTGTTGCTTTGTTCAGGGATGCACATAATTCCCAGATAGAGAATTCTACTGTTTGTCGTGTGGGATTTATCCGAACTTCGATCCTCTGGCCCTTGAACAGTAGCCAGTACGCAATCCGAATAGCATCTCAAGCTCTAGTGAACTTATAGCCGACCGTCCGTACTTGCTCCGTGGGAAAGAGTGCATCAACAGCTTCAAGATGTATGAATTGAGCTTGTTCCGCATTAGCAATAACTTCGAGGAAGCCTGAGTGTAAATTTTCATTGTGAAGTTCTTCATTGAAGGGCAAGCCAGGCATATCAGGAATTGGAAAGAAGACAGCGCCTTCATGTCCTTCAGGTATTGCGGCAATGATGAGTTGATCTCAGTAAGAAATAATACCCTCGCGTTGGTCCTAGTAGGTGGTGTTTGTTGAAGAGCGCTGAGAAGAGGGAAAGGGAATTGGAAGTTTCTTAGGCTAGGGTTTTTATATGGCTCCCTAGGTGGCCGTTTGACAGCACATATCATATGAGCATCGCGACATCCATAACAACGAATTGCCAGCAAAAACATACTTGCATTCACTCTCCAGGTATCACGAGGAGCCTGCCAACAAAGCCAGGGATGCACATAATCAGTATTATCGCCCAAAATTGGTGATTATGATTATATAAGGACTCCAATTCCGAGCCGTCCGGCCTCCAGGTACGCGATTATATACCCGGGCATATGAGTTTTCTTTAAACCAACACTACTGGCAAAGGCGATGTATTATAAATGGTAACTTTTTATGGTCATAAATGGTGTTAAATATTAACTTGATCCAAGCGTAATAGTCGTTAAACCCAAAACCGCAATGTTATTGGATACAGTCGTGGTGGTCCAGTGGTGTTCTGAATAGTGAGAAGGGGTTCATTCGATATGCTGATTATCTGCCTCCCTCTCACTTCATTAAACGCTACATGGAAATTCCGGTTGATTGAGTTTGCTTCTTGTTGTCCATGGACATCATATCTGACGGCATCTTCCCAGAAAATTGTTATGCTTTGGTGGATCCCGAGCAATTAGCATCTGAGAGATTCCAAGTGAACTTAAAACCTACGTATGAAGGAATGAAGAGGATTAGTCGATTCCAGTGACAGTGACTACTGATATGACTATTACGAAAGCAGTTTGAAAATAGGATGAGGCGCGGTTGAACATGTAAATTTCTATAACAACAGGAATGGATATATTGGAATTACTGTGACATCAGAAAGGACTTGACTAAACATAGCTAATTAGGAGAGCGCAAGAGGTATTTGCAATGAGCCAGTGCTGTTGGCTGATATATGTAATATAGCTGATCTAAGATTCGGATATTAGCGCATTTAGATATCTGAGGAAACTTTAGTGGTGAAGAGACTCCGCTTGACCAAAGGATTGAGCGTGGAGTAACCGCCGCGTTGCCTTTTATTAAAGTGTTAATTCCTTAGCTAGACACGCAGCTAATGGATGTGCAGGCTGTGCTCATTTCCAAGGTGTATTTTGTCAAGTATTCTCTAACTAGGCAGTCGCTGCTCCCTTGTGGAATTCTTAGAGAGTGGAGAGATGTCGCTTTGTGCCAGGAGCTTTGCCATTTGCGCTGTTCATTTGTTGGTGTTTTGAAAGCTGTAGCACAAAAGAATGGAATGTATCATCTGTGTGATTCAAAGGAATCTGATAGTTTGTCGTTATTCGGTATACACAATAGAGTGTGAAGGGTCGCGTTTCGACTAGTTGCTGTACAAACCCAGGTTGGGAGATTCAGTGAAGCTGATTCGATAGGCGAAGGGAAAGAGCGTAATATTCGTGTTCTAGCGCCGAGCAAAGCATGAGAGCTCTAGTAATGGAGGAAACAGGTAACGCTGTGAGGTCAACGAGGGTGTGAGCGGAAGAACAGACACTTAATCGCGAGCTTGGCTGGGGTCTTCCTGGCTGAGAAGATGGGAGCGGCGCTGCCCGTAGTTGGACTGCAGGACCCGAAAATCAAATGAAACAAAAGCGCTCAAAAAGGAAACAAGAGAATCAAACTGCATAAGATGGATTAAATTGCTTTTGTATATCTTACATAGTTCCACCACCAGAAAGACGACATGCGGATTACCTCAGCAAGCTCAGACGCGATTCTGTTGGTGCGGATTTTCAATCGGTCCGCAAGCTTACTAACTACGTTTGTGCGAAACCACCAGAATCACATCTAAGCCACATTTCCGAGGGTTCTTACGCGTTCCAACAATATCCGCGTTACGGAGATTGCGGAGATTAAAATAACTTAACACTAATATTTTATATTACTTCCTAAAGTTGATTAATTATATAATAGAACCTAGGCTTTTAGAATATATTATTTTTATTACTTAGGTATTTTTAGGTCTTATAATTATTTTCTTTAAAAAAAAAAAAGCGTTATTAGGAATCCCGTAACTATATATAACTTTATTAAACGCTAGCTAATATATATAAAACCTATATAGACCTATAATAGCCACCTTAAAGAACCCATTATAGCCTAGCGGATATATAGTGTCCGCGTTATGGTGTATAACACCTACTAAAACCTTATCGCGTGCCCACTACTAAGTTACGGATATCTAGGCAAATCTACTATATGCCAGCACCAAAACCCACTAGCCAGAGAGGGAAGAAGTTAAATAAGGTGCTAGAACAGCTATAGCCGTATTAGGTATTAGATAATCGGACTTAAAGGAATTATAGAATGGACTAGGAATAATGGCTATAGGACCTTTAAGATTAGCTTCTTGCGCTTTGCGGAGAGAGTAAGGCCTAGTAGCTAGGCAAGGTTAATAAGGCTATTACTTTTTTATATCCTTATTGCGGACGTACGGAGCAGTTTAAAGCCCTTAGGTGGCTGCTGTTTAAGAAAAAAGATATAATACTTATTACAAGAACCTTATTTAGTAAGAGTATAATAATATAAGTAATGCCATATCTTCTTTAGGCCTTAGTAGTAATTATTATCTTGCTACTTAATGTAATTAGTGTAGAGTAGAAGGTAAAGATTAAGGAGCTTCCTAAAACAAGGCTGGTTTATATATACGCTAAGATAATATCCGTACGTCTTTTACAGGAAATCTATATTAGAGTATACACTTATATTTTAATATCGCTAGAGCTGTTAGTTAGTAAAAGGTTTTATAAAACTCTTACTAACCCTACCTTTTATGTGCATATTAGTTTAGTAGTGATTAATAAGGTGTACCTTATAGCCAATTAGGGGGATTTGTTCCGAAGTTCATATATATAGCTATAGAAAGTGCGGTCGTTATTAGGGCGAAAGCCTTAGTTTGCTTATACTATAACGCTTAATAATATAACGTTTAAGATTGTTTAAGGGTTGGTAGGCTTTTAAAATAATATTAATATAGTACGGATATTAATTAACAGGCCAAATCTATTAATTATTAGAGAATACGTTAAATGAGGAAGTAAGAAGTCCTTTAAGAGCTTATACTTTATCACAGACCGCGCGTATACCGCTATATCTGCTAAGTAAAGAATCTAATATACACTAACTCCCTACTGGATCTTAAAGACAATTATCTTTCTTAATTTAAAAGATATAATATTACTCTATAGGGACTCAATTTGTTTATAGTTAGTATATTATAGGTACTAGGAAGCGTAGGCTAGAAGAGCTGTTTAGCTTTATTATATATTATTAGCTATTGCGGATAAAGACAGACTATATAAGGAGTTTAGAAAGCCTAACTTAGAAATCTATATTCTACTCTTCTCTAACGCGCTTACCCACGGCGCTAATATTCCTAATATCGACTATATCGCGCAGTATTGTATGCATAAAGATAAGTCTATTAACATAATATGGCAACGACTTAGATGCGGTGCTTATAGTAATAGTTAAATAGGTAAGGCGATATTTCTAATTAAGGATTAGTATAAAGGTCCATATAAGGATATTACTAGGCCAGCTAAAAATTGTAATTATATTAGAGCCTTCCGATTTTAGCTAAGTTAACTTAGCCGCAAATATCGTATTAAGCGACAGGTAATATAATAAAAGGCCTTTACTATAAGCATAAAAAACTGGTTCTGTAACTAGATAGAGAAGAAATATTAGCACACTATTTAGAATCCGACCTTAAGCTATATTATATCCAATAAGCAAATTGCCGCCCTCTATAGCTGCGCCTAGTATATAACCAGCTATAAGGCACTTAAGAAAAACCTACCTAATTAGAATTATAATTAGCTTGGTAATAATCTAAATAAGTTTATTACCTTTATTTAAGCGGAGGTAGAAAAGGCAAATTAGGTAAAGAGCTAGCTATTAGCGTCAGCAAGTAAATTAAAAGATAGCGTAGAGTGGATATTACCACGGTCTAGGGTAGTGGAGAGGCGTATAGTATTAGCAGCTCAACATCCGCAAATATAAGTAGCTTAGCTACCTTAATCGATATCCGCTAAAAATCCATATATGGGGCAGCCGATACTATTACCTTCTTAGCCTATATCTAGTAGGAACGCGCAGCTGGCCAGCTTAAACTCTAGCTAGCAGAACACCTTTAGGCTAAGTATACTAATACCCTATAATGGATATTAGTCCTGGCAACGCGATGGTTAGGTCCAGTTTTTAATATAGGGCGGATATCCAGAATCCCAAAGTTAGGCTAGGTATTAATAGCCCTAGGGCAATAATTAGCGTTAGTTATTATTAGGTATTAAGTATCGGCCTCTTAGATATTAGGGTCTATACTATAATAATAGATATTAACTCCCTACAGCTCCTAGATATCTAAGTCTATACTATAGCATTAGAAACCAGTCTCTAGGGCAGGCTAGGTATTATAGCTTATAAGGTAGCTCCGCACCTCAACCCTTAGAATAATCCGGATATTAGAGCTTATAGCGCAGTATTAGGTCTTAGCCCTTAGAGTAATCCGGATATTAAAGCTTATAGCGCAGCATCGAATCTAAATCCTTAGGGCAGTCTAAGTATTAGAGCTTATAGTGCAACACTAAGTCTTAACTTTTAGATAAGCCCAAGGTTTAATATTCGCAATATAGCACTAAATCTCCAATTATGAAAATTTCTAAAGTTTAAGATCCGCACCGTAGCACCAGTTCCTAGGTAGTAGGAAATCCGGAAATTTAGAATTTATAATATAGTATTAGATCTCTACTCCTAGAGAATCCTAAGGCTTAGAATTTAAGTTATAATACTAAATCTCCGCTTCTAGGAAACTCTAAGGCTTAGGGTTTATAGGCTAATACTTAATCTCCGCCCTCTAAACTATGCGCAGTTTAAAATTCGCGTGCTAATGCTTGATCCCCACCTTCTAAATTGGGTGCGGCTTAGAATTTATAGTCTAATGTTTAATCTCCGCTCTCTAAACTAGGTGTAGCTTAGAACCTACGGCCTAGTGCTTAATCTCCACCCTTAGCTTTGGATATAACGCAGCTTTAGCAGGTTAGTATTTAATATTCCTTAGCGTTCTACTTGTTTGTTAACTTAACTAAGACTAGTATAAAGCTCTAATTAATATCTAGGTGTTAAGTATTAATCTCCGCATATGTATCTAAATAGTCTATTAGCTTCTTATCTAAAGAGATACTAGGGTTTATACTAAAAGCTCCTAAAACCTATAGAACCTATATTATATTAGCTATTTAGTTTAAGTGTCTTATAATCCTCTTAACTAGATATTATCCGTTCTTCTTAGGCTACTATACCTTAAGCCTCTTAGCCAATATTAGATCTACCTTGCAGCAAGAGAAAATAAAAGGACGTATCTATGTACTTTAAAAGTAAGAAATCCGCTTACTAAGTAAACCTAATATTTACTTACAACCCTTCTCCAGCACCTTAATTAAGCGGTGATTCTATATTAATGTCACTTCGCAAGTTAACTAGACGGCGCCTATTTACTTTAATTAGTAGTAACTTAACTATAAAGGATTTGCGCGTTACAAATAAGCGTATAAGAGGTAGTTAATATTTACTAAGGTAAGTTACCATAATAGTAATTATTTATTAGTAAGCTAATTCGATAAAATCTATAGCATAGATATTTACCTTAATTAACCTCCGCACTTCTACCTTATAACATCGCACTGTAAACTTTATTATTGTTGTTTTATCTACTGTCTATTAGTATACTACTATCTATGATACCTTCTTTTATACCTCTAAATACGTCCAACAGCTATTTAGTTAAGGAACTTAATATACGTAACATTAATAATAAAATAATTAAGGACGCTTTTAAGGACGCTCTTTCTTTTACTAATCCTTTAGAATCTCTACCTAGAGAGTAAGCTTTCTAATACTAAATTATACCTGCAGCTAATATAATTTTAGGAAATATATACTAAAGCACTCTTTATTGGATCTAGCAGAGCACTATAATAAGGTTATTATAAAATCTGCTAGAAATCCGCTTACCTTTTTACTGCCTGCCTCTTTGCTGCCTACTTCTTTACTACTTACCTCTTTGCCGCCTACTTTTAAGCTACTTGTTTCTTCATTGCCTACTACTTCTAAGGAGTTTAATTCTTATCGTGCTTCTACTTCTCTTAAGAGGTAGGCTGATAGAATTACTGCGTAAAATTTTTAGTACAAGATAGCCTTTAAATTATATATATTAGCTATACTCTTTTAGTGTCTTATCTACTAATTTACCTCTTATAGTAACCTAATAGAAATGTTGGAGATTTTAGATAACGATAAAGAGAATAATCTTAATAACGCCAACTCTTCTAAAAGCCCTCCTTTATCCTCTTATAATCTCCGCAGCCCTCGCAAGCCCCGCAGTACATAAATGGCCTAAGCTATAATATTAGATATTAATACGAACGAGCGCCTTCCTATTTAAGTGCTATTAGCAAATAAATGGTATACCCCAAAGGCTAGTGCTTGGGAGAATATAAAGGAAACTTACTAGCAGATATATACCCACATCTAGAATATTAAGGGTAGCTCTGGTATGCTACACGATCTGCTATACGCTCTATACATTAAGCAAGACTATAAATATCGCGTCTACAAGCAGAACTCTACGCCATATTTTAGAGGTGCGTGCTTAAGATGTCGCTTAAGTGGTAGGTTGTGCGAAAAGGTATATGCTGATAGTATACTATTATTCTATTAGCTAACACGCATATAGGATAATTTACTAAGACTAGAGCCGGTTACACCTTAGCGTAAAAAATATGCGTAATTAGCTTCTGCTAGTAGTCCAGCTAGAACGCCTACTAAGAAGGTATAATATCCGCATCTTAATAATACGGATATTGCTAATATCCACATAGCTTTATACCCATACTATCCCCCTTTTAAAGACCTCCCCTTCCCCTAAGACTCTCACTCGCAGTAATATGCGCAGCCGTAGGGGCACCTATTCTGCTGCTGCTTTTTTTACTCTTTTACTAATTCCTAGTACGCCTAGTACTGCTTCTAGTACTACTACCGCTCCCGCTGGCACGGAGAATATTAGGGTGTATTCAGCAATTGCTATTTCCGCACGCGTTAATATAGTTCGTGAATAGGTAACTAAGATAGCGAAAGATATTTAGGCTATAGATCGCCGGTTAAGTAAGCTTAAAGATTCTCTAAGTAAGATAAAGGATAGGCTTGCGTTTATAAGGCGTGGTATTATAGCACTTGTATACAACGCTAGGTTGCTAGATATAGAATTTAAGTAGATACTAGTTGGCTGTTACTATAGGTTAGCTGTTACTATAGGTTAACTATTATTACGGGTCTAAAGTAATAAAATAGTAGCTCTTACCTCTCTGCTACTACGTATATAGGAATTAAGTCTCTACCTTATATTTAATAGATGTAATTAATATTATAATATCCATATAAGCTAAGATGAAGATATCTATATAAGCTAAGATAAAGATATTTATATATCTGCACCGTTAATGATTACTAAGGTAAGTCACTATAGTAGCAATTATTTGTTAGTAAGCTAATTTAATAAAATAGATAGTGTGGATATTTACCTTTAATTAACCTCTATATTTTTTCTTCCTCTACTAACCTTTTACCTTATAGCACCGCACCGTAAACTTTATTATTGTTATTTTATCTACTGTCCCTTGGTATTCTTCTATCTATAATGCCTTTATTTATACTTGTAAATGATATTAATGCGAATAACAGCAGCTAGGCAGTTAAGGAGCTTAATATACGCAAAATAAACAAGGATACTATTAAGCACGCTATAGCTGCTTTTACTAAGCCTTTAGGCTCTGTTCCTAAAGAGTAAGCTTTTTAATACTAAATTATACCTATAGCTAATGTGATTATAGAAAATATATACCAAAGCGCTCTTTATAGGATTTAGTAGACGATAAAAATATAGATAGAGCGAAATCCGCTAAAAATCCGCGTACCTTTTCGCTGTCTGCCTTTCCTTTGCCTGCATCTTTGCCGTGGACTACTTTGCCGTCCGCTTCTTTGCTATCTGCCTCTCTGCTGCCGCCACCTAATGCTTCTAAAAGGAGGCTTAATAAGGCTCAGTTATCTTCTTTTCTTAAAAAGTAGGCTGAAAAGGCTGCTAATATAAATCTAAAGGCCAAGATAGCCATTGAATTGTATATATTAGTTATACTGTTTTAATGTCTTATCTACTAATTTACCTCTTATAGTAACCTAAACATTTATAAGGTTTCTTTAGATAGCGAATCTTTAGATAGCAGTAAAGATGAAGATCTTAATAACGCTAACTCTTATAATCTCCGCAGCCCTTATAATCTCTGTAGCCCTTGTAATCTCCGTAGCCCTTGCAATTTTCGTAGTACCATGAATATAAACGAGCGCCTTTCTATTTAAGTGCCGTTAGCGAATAAATAGTACACTCTAAAAGCTGGTATTTGGGAGAATATAAAGGAAAGTCGCCAGCGGATATTAACACACGTCCAGAATATTAAGGGTCACTTTAGTAAGCTGCGTAACCCGCTATATACTCTATATAAGAAGCATAGCCACGAATGTCGCGTTTATAAGAAGGACTCTGGGCCTTATTTTAGAGGTGCATGCTCAAGATATTATATAGGTGGCAGGTTGTGCGGAAAGGTACGTGCTAATAGTATACTGTTATTCTGTCAGCTAACACGTGTATAGGAAAGTTTACTAAATCCAGAGCTGGTTATACCTTAGGGTAAAAAACGTACGAAGTCAGCTTCTGTTGATAGTCTAGCTAAAACGCCTACTAAGAAGGTATAATATCCGTATGTTAATAATATGGATATTGCTAATATCCGTATAGCTTTATTCTCGCACCATTTTTGCCCGCGCTACTATGCCTCCCCCCCTTACTAAGGCCTCCCCCCCTATTAAGACTCCTACTTATAGTAGTACGCGTGGCCGTAGAGGTACCTGCTCTGCCGCTACTCCTCTAACTCTTTCGCTAATTGCTAGCACGCCAGGTGCTGCTGCCGCTTTCGCTAGCACTAGGTCTGTTGGGGTATATTTAGCAATCGCTGTTTCTACGCGCGTTAATATAGTTTGTAAACGGGTAACTAATATAGCGAAAGATATTTAAGCTATAGATCGCTGGTTTAATGAGTTTAAAGATTCTCTAAGTAAGATAAAGGATAAGCTTGCGTTCCTAAGGTATGGTGTTATTGTACTTATACGCAATGCTGGGCTACCAGATATTAAATATGGGTAGATATAAGTTAGCTATTGCTATGGGTTGGCTGTTGTTGCTAGTTTATGATAATGAAATAGTAGCTCTTACCTTTTTGCTACTATATATATAGGAATTAAGTCTCTGCCTTATATTTAATAGATATACTTAATTAATATTATAATATCCGCATAAGCTAAGATGAAGATATTTATATATCCGCACTATAAAATAGCTTACTGCTATGTTATATACTACGCACCAAGAAGATTATACGCTGGCTAGAGTTAATATTAATAAAAAGAACTTAATTAATATATTAAGACAGAAACGTACTATAAGCCTA
>Ga0307507_10004620_pt1 | contig 24015 bp, 15 predicted proteins | sample 7_EM_MG_FD_207223 | JGI IMG/M metagenome (GOLD analysis project Ga0307507, IMG submission 207223) | Populus trichocarpa ectomycorrhiza microbial communities from riparian zone in the Pacific Northwest, United States - 7_EM | ecosystem: Host-associated > Plants > Roots > Unclassified | place...
GGGCAGGATCGTGAGATTGGGTCGTGGTGTTGAACCCCGCTTTTCGCCTTCCTAAATAGGAAGGTTCAAGGTGGGTCAGGAAAATCGTTGCGACGGAGCTTGCACTTTGGGTATGATATTGGCGTAGTACTTGTACCGCAGAGTAACACTGTAATAATTTATGGCTCCGTGGGTCAATACTGAAAACAGGTTTTGAACCGCACAACTAGTATCAATTCCCATATTTCCCATTCTTTAGAAAATGTCGAAAGAAAAAATGGCATGGCAGGAGTGGCCCAGCTTAACGCTACTACTGGTACTTGTACTCCCTTAGAACTGCTGACGTGATCGGTTCACGGGGGCTTGTGTAACGGGTTTTTGGTCCAGTGATTGAAAATAGCGTTGTCAATTAGGCGCAAGGCTTTGTCTACCCCGCTCTTCCGCAATTTCAGGCAATTTCAGGCAATTCCGTTAACGAACCCAACTAGCCAACACCTTGCTCTCAACAACATTCAAAGCGGTGAAAAGTGGGAAATGTCACAAGCCTTTAGCAATAACCATAACTCTTTCAACACCGGAGTCGCTAATACCTTTAACTACACTACCACCGATGATAAATCAGAAATACTGGCCTGGCTATCTCCATTAGAGCCACGGGTGCGGCATCGAGACATTGGATCCTCCCGGGTTGACAGTATAGGAGCCTGGCTGCTGGAAACTAAAGAATTTAGGCGCTGGCACAAAGGTAGTAGGGAGGATGGGTCTTATCATCCGACCTTATTTTGCGACGGCAATCCAGGAGCGGGGAAGAGCTATATCACGTAAGAGGGCATCGATCGTGCAGGGAATCAAAGACCACTATTGCTGATAGGCTGTAATGATAGTTCACTAGTTATAGACAAGCTATGCGACGAGACCGTCGAGGGAGATCCTGCTGTTGTGTGTTTTTACTTCGACTTTGCGGCTCGGAATGAGCAGTCACCAGTAAATATGCTTGGTTCCCTTCTGAAACAGCTTATTAGTGGACAAGGGGAAATCCCGGAAGCGATAGCCAGCGATTTTCGAAAGGACAAAATGGTCATTGGGGGTAGGGGACCACAAGTCCCCGGGATTTTAAAGATGTTCCAGACAATCGCAGCAACAAGGCGCACATTTATATGTGTTGATGCACTTGATGAATGTATACCGGAGCATCGAATGGTGGTTCTTGAATCGTTAGGGCAGATTCTGCAAGGGTCTCAGAATACTCGATTATTCGTCACAGGAAGACCACATGTGCGGAGTGAGATGGAGAGGGAGCTGAGTGGGGCAGCAACCTTCGTATTTATAAGGGCCACGGAAGGTGGGGTCCTTAGATTTCTTCGCGAAAAACTCAAGAAGGACACGATCAGAAATATGATGAGCAGCACATTGGAAGGAGATATTATGAGGAGCATTCCCGCAATAAGTTCGGAAACGTATGTAGAAGCAAGGTCAAAGGCAAAGCTACATTAAATTCATGGCTGACATAATTAAACCTAGATTCCTTCTAGCCTCACTCCACATCAAGGCAATCCTGAGAGGTACCACTGTTGCTCGGCGGAGAAATATACTTAAGTCAATTCAAGATGGAGCAGGGTTAGGGGATGCATACGGTGCAACACTAGAGCGGATAAAGGCTCAGGACGAAGAAAGGGCTAAGCTTGCGGTTGCCGCTCTCACATGGGTCTGTCATTCGGAGCGGCCGTTACAGGTTGACGAGCTGTGCCACGCACTAGCAGTCGAGATAGGGGCAGCGGACTTTGATCCCGAAAATGTTCCTTCGATAGGCACATTACTAGACTGCTGCCAAGGCCTGATAACGGTAGACGCGGAAGCCCGCACTCTACGGTTAATCCACTATACCGTCCAAGAATACCTTTGTAGTCATCCAGGTCTCTTCAGTAAACCCCACTCGATACTTGCAGAAACCTGCTTAACCTATCTGAGCTCGCAACTAGTCGGGGGCTTCATACCCCATTCTCTCCCAGACCCTGAGGGTATGCCATTCCTCAAATATTCTGCGAGGTATTGGGGGGCACATACAAACATGGATCTCTCAGACAATGCGAGCGCGCTTGCGCTAGAGCTCTTGACCCGGTACGAAGACCACATATCGGCTATATCACTTCTGGAGCAGGTACTGGATCCAGATGATACCGGAGACATCGCTACTCCCCTGTGCTTCTCTGGACTACACTGTGCATCGTTCTTCGGGATTGTTGAATTTGTCACTGCATTAGTAAATTCTAAAGATTACAAGATTAACCAACAAGATTGTCTAGGTCGCACACCACTCACATGGGCGGCGAGGAATGGACACGAAATAGTCATCAAGTTATTGCTGGAACGGAAAAATGTCGACCCCGATCGCCCAGATAAGAATGGTCTAACACCACTTGGGTGGGCTGCCCTCAACGGACACCAAGGGGTGGTCAAGCTATTGCTAGACCGGGAAAATGTCGACCCCGATCGTGCAGACAACAATAACCTAACACCACTCGGGGGTGCTGCAAGTGGGGGACACGAAGCGATTGTCAAATTATTGCTGGAACAGGACACTGTCGACCCTGATCACGCAGATAAGAATGGCGCAACACCATTAGGGTGGGCTGTTCACAATGGACATGAAGGTGTTGCCAAGTTATTGCTCAAACAGCAAAATGTTGACCCGAATCGTGCGGATAATGACGATCGAACGCCGCTTAGGTGGGCTGCTTATAATGGACATGAAGGAGTAGTCAAGTTATTGCTGGAACAGGAAAATATTGACCCTGATCGTGCGGATATCAATGATCGAACGCCACTCGGTGGTGCTGCTTACTTTGGACACCAAGGTATTGTCAAGATATTGCTAGAACATGAAAATGTCGACCCCAATCACGCAGATAACAAGGGTGCAACGCCACTCGTGTTGGCTGCTCAGAATGGACATGAAGGTGTTGCCAAGTTATTGCTAAAAAGGCAAAATGTTGACCCGAATCGCGCGGATAATGATGATCGAACGCCGCTTAGGTGGGCCGCTTTCAACGGACACCAAGCAGTGGTCAAGCTATTGCTGGAACGGGGGGATGTTGACCCTGATCGTGGGGATATCAATGATCGAACGCCACTCGGTGGTGCTGCTCACTATGGACACCAAGGAGTTGTCAAGTTACTGCTGGAACATGAAAATGTCGACCCCAATCACACAGATAACGATGGTGCAACACCACTCATGTGGGCTGCTCACAATGGACATGAAGATGTTGCCAAGTTATTGCTGGAACGGCAAAATGTTGACCCGAATCACCCGGATAAGAATGATCTGACACCACTCGGGCTGGCTGCCTTCAACGGACATGAAGGAGTTGTCAAGTTATTGCTAGAACTGGAAAATGTAGACCTCGATCACCCAGACAAAAACGATCAGACACCACTCGGGCTGGCTGCTCTCAACGGACACCAAGGAGTTGTCAAGTCATTGCTGGAACAGGAAAATGTCGACCCCAATCACCCAGATAAGCATTGTCGAACACCACTCGGGCTGGCTGCTCTCAACGGACACCAAGGAGTTGTCAAGTTATTGCTGGAACAAGAAAATGTCGACCCTAATCACCCGGATAACAATGGTCGAACACCACTCGGGTGGGCTGCTCTCCACGGACACCAAGGAGTGATCCAATTATTACTAGAAAGTGAAATTGTCGACCCCAATCGCGCAGACGACAATGATCGAACACCACTCGGGGCTGCTGCTAGTGCTGGACACGAAGCCGTGGTCAAATTATTGCTGGAACGGAAGAATGACGACCCCGATCGCCCGGATATAAATGGTGCAACACCACTCGGGTGGGCTGCTGGGGAAGGACATGAAGGAGTGGTCAAGTTATTACTAGAACAGGAAAATGTCGACCCCAATTATCCAGATAAAGATGGTATAACACCACTCGGGTGGGCTGCTCTGAAGGGGCATGGAGGAGTGGTCAAGTTATTACTGGAACAGGAAAATGTCGACTCCAATTATCCAGATAAAGATGGTATAACACCACTCGGGTGGGCTGCTCTCAACGGACATCAAGCAGTTGTCAAGTTATTACTAGAGCGGGAAGATGTCGACCCCAATCTCCCAGATAACGATGGTGACGGACCACTTGGATGTGCTGCCTTTGCGGGACACGAAGGCGTTGTCAAATTATTGCTAGAACAGGAAAATGTCGACTCCGATCACCCAGGTAAGGGTGATCTGACACCACTCGGGCTGGCTGCTCTTAACGGACATGAAGGGGTTGCCAAATTATTGCTGGAATGTGAAACTGTCGACCCCAATCGCACGGATGTCAATGGTCGAACACCGCTCGGTGGTGCTGCCAGCTATGGACACCAAGGCGTGGTCAAGTTATTGCTGGAACAGGAAAATGTCGACCCCGATCGCCCAGATAAGAGTGATGCAACACCGCTCCGGTGGGCTGCTCACAACGGACACCAAGGAGTTGTCAAGTTATTGCTAGAACAGGAAAATGTAGACCCCAATCGCCAGGATAACAATGGTGTAACACCACTCGGGTGGGCTGCTCACAATGGACATGAAGGGGTTGCAAAGTTATTACTAGAACTAGAAAATGTCGACCCCAATCACCCAGATAAGGATGATCAGACACCACTCGGGCTGGCTGCTCTCAACGGACATGAAGGAGTGGTCAAGTCATTGCTGGAACATGAAAATATCGACCCTGATCGCGCAGATAACAATAATCGGACACCACTAGCGTGGGCTACCACTGGGGGACACGAAGGAATTATCAAGTTACTTCTAGACCGGAGAGGTGTCGACCCCAATCCCCTGGATAAGCCTGGTAGCACACCGCTCTCTTATGCTGCTAGGGAGAGACATGAAGGCATCATGCAGCTATTGCAGACCCGGAAACCTGTTGAAACACCAGATGCGCGGCTGCCTCACCAGGCGTGACTTAGCAGAGGTTAAGCAGAAGCATTGGGTACACTATTAATCCCTCTCGGATCTCATGGGATTCCCCCCTTTCCCGCATCCGCCTTCCTCAGCCTCCTGAGGCCTCGTATACGCTATTGCCCGTATCATCATCTTTCCTCCTTTCTAGGGCTCCTTTATGCCTGTCCGATTAACCCAATATTGAAACCCCCCGGCCGTTATTCACGGAAATACTCATGTATGTAGACATATACCCCTTAAAGCGCTCCGATACGTGTCAATATTTACGAATGAATGCTCACGAGCTTCTTTTCCTTGCATTTAGCGCACAGCAACCTGGAGGCTATTTCAATTTTTTTAACTTCCGCGATTTATCTCAGTCGCCATTCTTCTCCCCAATAGATCCCTTGTTTTAAAGTGTCCTTTTCCCCACTTCCTTTTATGTACTCGTGTATTCATTTCTTCCCCGTTTCCCTTCGCTAGCGATACATGGATAGACGGACAGATAGATAAACCGCGTATAGAATTCACCTTCCGATGCCTAAGTATCATACCTAGCATAGGCGTTCTCGGAGCTACCATGAACAAGAGAATCAACCCTAAAATTATGATTTCAGGATGAAATCCTTCCAGGCATCAATTAGCGCTCGAATTACTCTGTTGGATATTAGCCTATAGGGCATGGGGTTATGCAGTTCAGCGGATACACCACTCTAATAGGCTACTCTCAACGGACATGAACGAATGATCAGGTTATTGCCAGAACCGGAAAACTTCGACCCCAATCGCCCCGATAAATGGTTATAGACACTGTCAGATCATGATCGAGTTTTGCTCGACTATAGTCTGCTCTATCATGGGTACTACTCGATCATGCTCGACCATCATCGCGTATCTCGAATCATGACCGATCACTCCACCAACCCTAGTGACTAGGTGATCCGATAAACTTATATAAAGGGAGTCTACCCGCACACTAGATACAATTCTTTTGGCTAGACTTTACGCTGTTAGTTCTTCAACAAAACTACCATCCTTACTGCTGACTTTACCATAATGTCACCACTCCCATCGTTGCTTTTTTTCGGGTCTATGGTAGGTAGCTAGGTAGTTAATACCGCCAATGACTCTGGATCAGCCAGAAAATTACCCCCATGCACTAGGTGGACGATAGGGTAGAGATCTTCTTTTCTAGTTATAAAATGAGTGTAAATACTCATGATTCATACTGAATGAATATTTCATCCCCGATAGATACAAAAGCGATCATACTCGAGTATAGTCGACGATAATCGATTATACTCAACGATGCTTGAGTAGTGGCCATGATCGATCACTCGATCACGGTCCCCCGTTTCGTTCATTATTCGATCATGGGGCCCCCGATTAGATCATGATCGAGCATAGCCCCCGTGATCTGCTCGATTATGATCGTGTCCATCACTACCGATAAACATAGTGGTATACTGCTGTTTTATGCTGCTATAGACGGAGATGGAGTCGAGTAGCTACTGTAAGCCCGGAAACCTGTCAAAAGCCCAGATGCTCGTGCTAGGAGAGAAGGAAGGTGGGTGCTTGGAAGAGTCGTGTATTTTTTGATAGAAAAAATATATATATATAAAAAAAGCCAGTTCCTTAGTCAATACATATTGAAATAAGGTCTGGCGTGTGTGGGAGGAACACTAGTATTTTTTGGTAGTTTCAACTTGAAAGACTTTGATTGCAGAGAATATACCAAAAGAAAGAACCCGGGTTAACGGCCGAACGCATACAAGGAATATCAGCGACCTCATCCATTATAAAAAGAAACCTGTTTCCAGTCTTCAGCTGATAATGCATGATTAATTCCACTACGATATACGCCTCCAAGCCTGAAAAATATAGTACTATGATATCCGACTTATATAAAATACCCGCTAAATGGCTAAGGCCCAACTGGAGCCACCTCACCATCCACAATAATTCAAACCCAATATAAAAGAATGATATATGAAGGCAGCATGAGACAAAAATGTTGTTTGTGGACAATAGAAGAGAACATATCCAACACATGCATTATTCTGGTCGAGTGAGAAATTATGAAGCGGAAGATTTGGATCAGGGTAGTTGAAAGAAAAGTTTAGCCCGCTTTTTTTAGGGGCCTTTCAGAAATAGGGTGTACGGAAGCCGAGTCGCACAGGTTGCCGAGATATGGTAGGGGGCCACATCCAGCCCGGTCTGCTTTGCCTGCTAAGTTAGATTTAAACGCTTCATTGACAATAGTATCGTGTTCTCCCAGAGAAACCGAAGGAATGCAGGAAACAGGAGCGGAGGCTCGGGGCTCCAGATGGTTAACTAAGGTCTGTAGCTAATTGTTCTACAAAGGGGAATCATAACAAATTGGGAATAGATGAATAGACTTAGTGAAATCATTCCCGCGTGTATTGTGGTATCTACCCCCCCCCATTTCCTCTATTCCCCATTGGGATTGGGCAAGGCAGTGGCATGCAAGACCTTCTTCCAAACGATATTTGTAGCCTCCGGCAGGCCGAGGGGTTTACCGTATGTGCGTGCGAGATTCGCCCCGCGGACGAAACTCCCATCGGATACCGCCACGAGGCCGCCTACTCCCTCCCTTGAGCGCATGAAGGCCTTGGCTACCCAGAGCCTGCGGGCTTCTTGTGCCTATTAGCGGTAACGTTAACATCTTTTTGGACTATATCCTACGCCTAGGTTAGGGCTGTGCGGAGATGGCCATTCTCCCTGCTGCCGCCCTGAGCAGGCGAAGCCTTCCCATGAAGCTTTCGAGTACAGCTAGGCACAGGGCTCGGAGGAGAGAGGAAGGGCAGATGTTTGGTGCGCCAAAAGCAGAGTGCAGGATACTGCGCTAGGGTGCGGAATTGCCGGTGCAGGAAGCGAGCGGGAGTGTGGCGGCGGCGGGTTCTCGTAGTGGGGTCTCGCGCTGTGCAGCGAGGAGGGGGCTGCAGTCCCGGCAGCGCATCCAGCCCCGCACTGCACCGTTTTGCGGAGCGGGGTTAAGGGAGAGGGGTAAGAGGATGGTGTGCGGAGGAGTGGAAGCCGGTGGTCGGGAGTTTGCAGAGGGTGGAAAGGAGCGGGCTTGATCCGAAGTAGAGGCTGCTTTCATCTAGGAATGCGCTGCGGGTGTCTAGTGTTAGTGATAGAGTGGGTTGGCGGGGAGTCGGCAGAGTAGGAGAGTAGACGCATGGAGGTCTTAGTGGGGGACTGGATGGGAGATGTGGAGGTGAATGTTGCACAGTTGAGACCCTGCAGGTGTCGCGGGTGAGAAGCTGGAGAAAGAAGCAACAATTGAAGGGTCTCCCGAGCTCCCAGCGACAGAGTAGAGGGAAGTCGCGTTGTTGTTGCTGCTCATATTGTATGCAGTTGGGATAGCCATTGCCATCGCCAGGCTACTGTTGGTGTTGAGACAGGCTTTGAAGTTAAAGAGCATGGCGGAACAATGTCGCTCACCAGAAAATGTCGCATAGGGTCGCAATCGCCGAAAGGAAACTCTATTTGCTTAGGCCCTGTTCTGTTGCGCTGGGCCCATTCCGTTGTCCTATACAAAATAGACCGGGGGTGCCTCAGCGAGGCGATGCCCTCAGCGAGTCTTGGCAAATATTATTAATAGCAGGCAGTTTTGGTTGAGCGTGCCCTTTTTTCCTGCCAAGACTCGCTGAGGGCATCGCCTGCACACCCGGTCTAACCATTTTAAAATGGAGGGAAGGCCGTTTTCACGAGAAAACCTATTCAATACCAGCGAGACTCGGACCCTCCCTACAAAATACCATCCAAGTTTTTTATGCCAGCAAGATCACAACATTTCACCCACAACCAAGAAAATAATACCCCAACTTCTAAGCAAGAAAACACCATCACAAAAATAATAATAAAAATAAAAATAATTCTTTAAAAATAAACTAGCAGGAGTGGTAAATTTTATAATTTTTTTTAAAGTCAGAGGACAACTATTTAGATGGTTTGTGTCGCTTATAATTAGCAATAAATATCCTTTTTAGGAAAATACTAAGATAGGTACTCTGCCAAGCTGTGTTGAGATCATGCTTATTACCTTGTTTGGCATCATGGGGGGTTGTGGGTGAGACATTGTGTTTTTGCTGGCATAAGAAAACTTGGATGGTATTTTGGAGGGAGGGTCCGAGTTTCGCTGGTATTGAATAGGTTTTCTCCCGTTTTCACACCAGAAATAGACGCCAAGCGGAATGAGCCCAGCGCAACCGAACAGGGCCTTAGTAATACGCTCAGTTTTACAACAGCACCGCAGAGCCGCGACACCCCTGCAGGCCACCCTGTCATGTTCCTTCCATCTTGAGCACGCTAAGATTCGTTCAACCCCTACCACCTCCCCTGTTAATCTTGGTTCCCGCAACGCCCCTGCCCCTCAGCCTCCGTGTGTAAAAGAATGCTTTTTTGTTTCTCAAATTCTGCGGCCTGCGCATCGCTAAAGTCCGTATCAAACAGTGTGCTCATGTCTTAGGTTTCCCCGCTATATAATACAAGTGTCTGATGTGCTTATTAATGCTCGCTCGCTTAAGCAGCAACTTTCAGTAACTGACCCGCAGAATTCCTGAAATCAGGCGCGCGTCTTATTCAACATTTTCGTTAGGAAATAGAATACCTAAGGTTTAGGGTTTTCTGATGAGCCAATAATCTGCATCAGCTGCTAAGTGCCCCTAACATGTGGATGCGCCTTAGTTCACAAATTCTACGGGTATTGCTATGGTGCCCTAGAGTAGCACAGATTTTGGGTGATAATCTATGACTTCGCGGGTACCGGTACGTACTCGAGTAGATACTAAAAACAATTTTGAACGGTACCATCAGTATCGGTTTCCGAAACCCAGCTTTTTAGAACGTACATATCAAAGAGAAAAAGGCACGAATTAGCATGGTTCGACGTAAGAGTGCTACTGACCGGTACATGTGAATCTCCCCAGAGTTTCCCCCGAAATCGGTCCCCTGGGCTTGTGTAACGCGGTTAGGATCCAGTGATTAAAGCAGCGTTTTCAATTTGGCCCAAGGCTTCATCAACCCCGCTTTCCCTTAATTTCAGGAGATTTCGTCAACGAACCCCAGTTTAATCAACAGCTCTCTATCGACAACGCTCAAAGCGGTGAAAAGTGAAAAATGGCACAAGCATTCAGCAATAACAATAACTCTTTCAACACCTTTAACTACACAACCGCCGATGATAGATCTGAAATACTGGCCTGGCTATCTCCATTAGAATCACAGGTGCGGCATCGAGACATTGGAGCCCGCCGGGTCGACAGTATTGGAGCATGGCTGCTGGAAACTGAAAAATTCAGACGCTGGAAAAATGGTAGTGGGAGGGACGGATCTTATCATTCGACCTTATTTTGCGGCGGAAATCCGGGAGTGGGAAAGAGCTATATCATGTAAGAGAGCAAGTAACTAATATTTGCGGAGAATCAAACAAGATTATTACTAATACGTTGCGATGACAGTTCACTAGTTATAGACAAGCTGTGCGACGAGGCCCTCAAGGGAGATCTTACCGTTGCGTGTTTTTACTTTGACTTTGCTGCCCGGAATGAGCAGTCACCGGTAAATATGCTTGGCTCCTTGCTAAGACAGCTCGTTAGCGGGCAGAGGAAATTTCCTGAAGCGATAGCAGAAGATTTTCGAAATGACAAAAGTGTTATTGGAGGTAGAGGAGTACAAGTTTCGGGGATTTTGAAGATGTTCCAGGCAATCACAGCCACGAGGCGCACATTTATATGTGTTGACGCACTTGATGAATGTGTGCCAGAGCATCGTATGGTGGTTCTTGAATCGTTAGGGCAGATGCTGCGAGGGTCGCCGAATACTCGCTTATTTATGACCGGAAGACCACATGTGCGGGGTGAAGTGGAGCGGGAGTTGGGTGGAGGAGCAACCTTTATAGTTATACAGACTACGGAAGATGGGGTCTTTCGATTTCTACGCGACAAACTCAGGAAGGACACCATCCCGAATATAATGAGCAGCACATTGGAGGGGGATATTATGAAGAGCATTCCCGCAATCAGTTCGGAAACGTATGTAGGAACGAGGCTGGGGGCAAAGCTACCTTAAATTCAGGGCTAACACGCTCGAGCCTAGATTCCTGCTGGCCTCTCTCCACATCGAGGCAATCCTCCGAGGCACAACAGTTGCTCGGCGGCGAAAGACTCTCAAGTCAATAAAAGACGGCGCAGGGTTAGGGGATGCATACGGTGCGACACTGGGGCGTATAAAAGCTCAGGACGAGGAAAAGGCGGAGCTTGCGATGGCGGCTCTCACATGGGTCTGTCATTCGGAACGGCCGTTACAGGTAGACGAGCTGTGCCATGCGCTGGCAGTAGAGATAGGGGAAAGCGATTTTGATCCTGAAAATGTTCCTTCGATAGGCACATTGCTAGACTGTTGCCAAGGCCTGATAATAGTCGACGCGGAGGCTTCAATCGTGCGGTTAATCCACTATACCGTCCAAGAGTACCTTTGTAGTCATCCAGGTCTCTTCAGTCGACCTCACTCGATACTTGCAGAAACCTGCTTGACTTATCTGAATTCGCAACAAGTCAAGAACCACACACCCCATTCTCTCTCAAACTATGGAAGCATGCCATTCCTCAAATATTCTGCAAGATATTGGGGAACACATACGAACAGGGGTCTTTCAGACCACGCGAAGACCCTTGCGCTGGAGCTCTTGAATCAATACGAAGACCACATATCCGCTCTATCACTTCTAGACCAGGCACTGCCTCCCCGATATGGCGGAGTCATCACAACTTCCCTGCTCTTCTCTGGACTACACTGCGCATCGTTCTTCGGGATTGTTGAACTTGTGACTGTATTGATCAATTCTAGAGGTTACAAGATCAATCAACAAGATTGTGCAGGTAGAACACCACTCGCATGGGCGGCGAGAAACGGACATGAAGGAGTGGTCAAGCTACTGCTGGAACAGGAAAATGTCGACCCCAATTGTCTAGATAGGGAGGATACAACGCCACTCGGGCTGGCTGCTTTCAACGGGGACCAAGGTGTGGTCAAGTTATTACTAGAACAAGAAAACGTCAACCCCAACCGCCCGGATAACAATAATCTAACACCACTCGGGTGGGCTGCTTACAATGGACATGAAGGGGTAGTTAAGCTATTGCTAAAACTGGAAAATGTCGACCCCAATCACCCAGATAAGGATCATCAGACACCGCTCGGGCTGGCTGCTGTCAACGGACATGAAGGAGTTGTCAAGTTATTGCTGCAACTGGAAAATGTCGACCCCAATCACCCAGATGAGAATGATCTGACACCACTCGGGCTGGCGGCTGTCAACGGACATGAAGGAGTTGTCAAGTTATTGCTGGAACTGGAAAATGTCGACCCCAATCACCCAGATAGGAATGATCTGACACCACTCGGGCTGGCTGCTCTCAACGGACATGAAGGAGTGGTCAAGTTATTGCTGGAACAAGAAAATGTCGAACTCGATCGTCCAGATAAGAACGGTTTTGGGCCGCTCGGGTTGGCTGCTTCCCACGGACACGAGGGTGTGCTCAAGTTACTGCTGGACAGAGGTGATGTTGACCGCAATCGCCCAAGTATAACTGATCAAACACCGCTGGCGAATGCCGCCATCAATGGACACGAAGGAGTGGTCAAGTTATTGCTGGAACAGGAAAATGTCGACCCCAATCGCCTGGATAACAATAATCGAACACCACTCGGGTGGGCTGCTCTCAACGGACATGAAGGGGTGGTCAAGTCATTGCTAGAACAGGAAAATGTCGACCCCAATCACCCAGATAAGAATGATCTGACACCCCTCGGGCTGGCTGCTCTCAACGGACATGAAGGGGTGGTCAAGTCGTTGCTAGAACAGGAAAATGTCGACCCCAATCACCCAGATAAGAATGATCTGACACCCCTCGGGCTGGCTGCTCTCAACGGACATGAAGGGGTTGCCAAGTTATTGCTGGAATGTGAAACTGTCGACCCCAATCGCACGGATGACAATGATCGAACGCCGCTCGGTGGCGCTGCTTGCCATGGCCACCAAGGAGTGGTCAAGTTATTGCTAGAACAGGAAACTGTTGACCCCGATCGCCCAGACAAGAATGATGCAACACCACTCAGGTGGGCTGCTCTCAACGGACACCAAGGAGTGGTCAAGTTATTGCTAGAACAGGAAAATGTTGACCCCGATCGCCCAGACAAGAATGATGCAACACCACTCAGGTGGGCTGCTCTCAACGGACACCAAGGAGTTGTCAAGTTATTGCTAGAACAAGAAAATGTCAACCCCAACCGCCCGGATAACAATAATCAAACACCACTCGGGTGGGCTGCCGAAAACGGACATGAAGGAGTTGTCAAGTTATTGCTAGAACAGGAAAATGTAGACCCCAATCGCCAGGATAACAATGGTGTAACACCACTCGGGTGGGCTGCTCACAATGGACATGAAGGGGTTGCAAAGTCATTACTAGAACTAGAAAATGTCGACCGCAATCACCCGAATAAGGATGATCAGACACCACTCGGGCTGGCTGCTCTCAACGGACATGAAGGAGTTGTCAAGTTATTGCTAGAACTAGAAAATGTCGACCCCAATCACCCAGATAGGAATGATCTGACACCACTCGGGCGGGCTGCTCTCAACGGACATGAAGGGGTGGTCAAGTCATTACTGGAACACGAAAATATCGACCCTGATCGCGCGGATTGCAATGATCAAACACCGCTCGCGTGGGCTACTACTAAGGGACACGAAGGAATTGTCAAGTTACTTCTAGACCGGAGAGATGTCGACCCCAATCGCCTGGATAAGCATGGTAGCACGCCGCTCTCTTATGCTGCTAGGGAGAGACATGAAGGCATCATGCAGCTATTGCAAGCTCGGAAATCTGTTGAAACCCCAGATGGGCAGCTTCCCCACCAGCTGTGACTCAGCAGAGGTTAAGCAGACGCACTGGGTACTCTACCGATCCCTCTCGGACCTCATGGGATTCCCCCTTTCCCGCATCAGCCTTCCTCAGCCTCCTAAAGCCTTGTATACGCTATTGCCAGTATCATCATGTTTCCTTCTTTCTGTGTCTCCTTTACGCCTGTCCGATTAACGTAATATAACCCCCTAGCCGCCACTCACGGGAATACTCATGTACGTAGACATACACCCCTTAAAGCCCCCAGATATTTGTCAGTATTTACGAATGAATGCTCACAAGCTTCTTTCCTTGTGTCCAGCGTACAGCAGCCAAGGGGGCTATTTCATATTTTAACTTCACGATTTATCTCGGTCACCATTCTTCTCTCCAATAGACCCCTTGTTTTAAAGTGTCCTTTTTCTCCACTTCCTTCTATGTACTCGTGTATTCATTTCTTCCCCGTTTCCCTTCGCTAGCGATAGATGGATAGACGGACAGATAGATAAACCGCGTACAGAATTCACTTTCTGATGCCTAAGTATCATACCTAGCGTAAGCGTTCCCGGAGCCACCGTGAACAAGAGAATCAACCCTAAAGATTATTATTTCAGGATGACATCCTTCCAGACATCAATTAGCGCTCGAATTACTCTTACTCTGTTGGATGGTAGCCTATAGGGCATGGGGTTATGCAGTTCAGCGGATACACAACTCTGGTAGGCTGCTCTCAACGGATATGAACGAGTGATCAGGTTATTGCCGGAACCGGAAAATTTCGACCCCAATCGCCCCCCGATAAATAATGATAGACACGGTCAGATCATGTCCGAGTTTTGCTCGACTGTAGTCTGCTCAATCATAGGCGTCCCTCGATCATGGGTACTACTCTATCATGCTCTACCATCATGGAGCATACTCGAGCATCTTGAACCATGACCGATCACTCTACCAATCTTAGTAATTAGGCGATGCCATGAACTTATATAAAGGGACTCTACCCGCACACTGGATACAATTATTTTAGCCAGACTTTCCGCTGTTAGTTCTTCAACAAACTACCATCCGGACTACTGACTTTACCATAATGTTGCCACTCCTATCGTTGCTTTTTTTTTCAGGTCTATGGTAGGTATCATAGCTAGTTAGTGAATACCACCAATGACTCTGGATCAGCCACAAATTACAGTGATACACTAGGTGGACGATAGGGTAGAGATCTTCTTTTCTGGTGATAACATGAGTGTAAATACTCATCATCTATACTGAATAAATATTTTATTCCTGGTAGATATAAAATCAATCATACTCGTGTATAGTCGACGATATTCGATTATACTCGACGATGCTTGAGCAGTGGCCATGATTGATAACTCGATCAGGGTCCCCCGTTTCATCGATGATCCGATCATGGAGTCCCCTCAGTCAGATCATGATCGAGCATCGCCCCCGTGATCTGCTGGATTATGATCGTGCCCATCACTGCCGATCAACATGGTGGCATACTGCTATCCTATGCTGCTAGAGAAGGAGATGGAGTCGCGCAGCTACTTCAAGCCCGGAAACCTGTCAAAACCCCAGATTCTCGTGCTAGGAGAGAAGGGAGGTGCGTGCGTGAAAGAGTCGCATTTTTTGATAGAAAAAAATAAATATATAAAAAAAAGCCAATTCCTTAGTCAATACATGAAATAAGCTCTGGCGTGTGCGGGAGGAAGGGTAGTATTTTTTAGTAGCTTCAACTTGAACGACTTCAATTGTAGAGGACATACCAAAAGAAAGAACTTGAGTTAATGGCCGAAGGCATACAAACAATATCAGTGACCTCACCTCGTCCCTTTTCCGAAGAAACTTATTTCCCGCCTCCAGCTAATAAGCCATCTTCAATTACGCCCCGAAAATCGCCTCCAAACCTAAAATGTACAGTACACTAGCAATGATGTCCGATTTATACGAAATACCCGCTAAATAACTAAGACCCAACCAGAACCACTTCAAGTTCATCATCCACAGTAATTCAACTCAGTATAAAATAACGATATATGAAGGCAACATGAGACAAAAATGTTGTTTGTGGAAAATGGAAGACAACATATCCAATACATATATTATTCTGGTCGAGTGAGAGATTGTGAAGCGGAAGATTTGAATCAAAGTGGTTGAAGGAAATGTTTAGCCCGTTTATCAGGGGGCTTATCAGCAATGGGGTGTACGAAAGCCGAGCCGCATGGGTTGCCGGGTTATGGTAGGGGGTCACATCCGGCTCGGTCTGTCTTGCCTGCTAGGTTAGATTTAAACGCTTCATTGATAATAATATGGTGTTCTCCTAGAAAAACCGAAGGGGAAGTGGGGGATAGGAATGGAAACTCTGGGTTTTAGAAGAAACACTAAAGTTTATAGCTAATTATTCTACAAAGGGGAATCATAACAAATTAGGAATGGATGAGTAGAATTAGAGTGAAATCATTCCCGCGTGAACTGTGGTATCTACCCCCCTATTTCCTCTATTCACCATTGCGATTAGGCAAGGCAGTGGCATGCAAGACCTTCTTCCAAACGAGATCTATAGCCTCCGGCAGGCCGAGGGTCTTACCGTACGTGCGTGCGAGATTCGCCCCAAGGCCGTCTATTCCCTCCCTCGGGCGCAGGAGGGCCTTAGTTACCTATAGCATGAGAGCTTCTTGTTCTCGTTAGTGGCAACGTTGTCATCTCTTTGGACTATGTCCTACGCCCGGGTTAGGGCTGTGCGGAGATGGCCATTCTCCATGCTGCCGCCCAGCAGACGAAGCCTTCCAGTGCAGTTTTCGAGCATAGCTAGGCACAGGACCAGGGGGAGAGAGGAAGGGCAGATGTTTGGTGCGCCGGGGGCCGAGTGCAGGACACTGCACTAGGGTGCGGAATTACGCAGGAAGCGAGCGGGAGTGGCAGCGGTGGGTTCTCGTAGTGGGGTCTCGCGCTGTGCAGCGAAGAGGGGGCTGCAGTCCCGGTAGCGCATCCAGCCCAGCACTGCATCGTTTTGTAGAGCGAGGCTAAGGGAGAGGGGAATAGAAGGGCGTGCGGAGGAGAGGAAGCCGGTGGTCGGGAGTTTGCAGAGGATGGAGAGGAGCGGGCTTGATCCGAAGTAGAGGCTGCTTTCATCTAGGAATGCGCTGCGGGTGTCTAGTGTTAGCAAAAGAGTGGGTCGGCGGGGAGTCAGCGGAGTAGGAGAGTAGACGCATGGAGGTCTTAGTGGGGACTGGATGGGAGATGTGGAGGTGAATGTTGTGCAGTTGAGACCCCTGCAGGTGCCGTGGATGAGAGGTTGGAGAAAGCAGCAACAATTGAAGGGTCTCCCGAACTCCCAGCGACAGAATGAAGAGGGAAGTCGCGCTGTTCTTGCTGTTCATACTGTATGTAGTTGGGATGGCCGTTGCCGTCGCCGGGCTGCTGCTGCTGCTGTGACAGGCTTTGAAGTTAAAGAGCATAGCGGAACAATGTCGCCCACAAGAAAATGTCGCGGATGGTTGCAATCGCCCAGAGCAAACCCTATTTGCTTAGTAATACGCTCAATTTTACAACAGCACCGCAGAGCCGCGACACCCTACAGGCTACACCACCCTGTCATGTTCTTTACATCTTGGGCGTGTGAGGATTTGTTTCATCCCGACCATCCCCTGCTAATCTGGGTTCCCCACAACTCCCCTGCCCCTCAGCCCTCCGCGTGTAAAAGAATGCTCTAAAATGTTTTTTGTTTCTCAAATTCTACGACCTATGCATCGCTAAAGTCCGTATCAAAGAGTATGTTAATATCTTAGATTTCCCGTCATAATACAAGTATCTAATGTTTTTTCTTGGCGCTCGCCCGCTTAAGCAGCAACTTTCAGTAACTTACCCGCAGAATTCCAGAAATCAAGCGCTCTCTTTATTCAACATTTTCGTTTACGAGATGGGGCACCTAAGGTTTAGGGTTTTCTGATGAACCAATAATCTGTATAGGTTGCTAAGTGCGCCAAACACCTGGATGCGCCTTATTTCCGAAATTCTACGGTTATTACCAGGTACAGCACCCTAGTAGAATAACAGATAGTTTTTGTGTAATAATCTACGGCTTCCCGGGTAGATACTGAAAAAAATCTTGAACCGCACCATCAATATAGGTTTCTCATATTTGAGCTTTTTGGAATGTATCAAATGAGAAAACAGCACGAACTAACATGGTCTACTACTATACCAACACAAGTGCCATGGGAGATGTTTTCGTACAAGGCAAAGGAACTTGTCCGCGCTAATTTGAACGGGAACACCGGTGGTTCTAATCCTTGTTGAGTGGAGGTGGTTTGGCCTTTAAAGAATGGGCGGCGAACCGCTTTTTTTTTTGCTGGTTTGGATGTTGGGGTCGGCTGAAACCATGCCGAAATTTGTGTCTGGGGGAGATCATAAAACTCGAAAGAGGGCGAAGAGAGTGACTGGTATGCTTGAATTAATAGAGGGGGTTTTTCCCTCAATTGGCATGTGTCGCCGCTTATTCTTCGGGGGTTCAATGTTTCTTGTGCAGTCCTCGCCGTTGTCGCGATGAAGCTAAGCAGGCGACGAACAGGGATGTTTAGTGGGTAAGAGAGGGAATCATCAAGGTTAGGGTTCCAAAAATTACGTGCAGCCGATCCCTGTTCCTTGCTCGCTAAGTTTCGTCGCGACTACCGATCGTGAAGACGGTATTAGGGATCTTGGGCTCGGGGGGATCTGATGAGGCTTTCAGTTTGCATTCTACACCGATGCTCTAGTAGTCTACCCTGAGAATGCTATCACTGAGTACAACACCTTATTTTCATCAGCACACTAAATACACCGTTCGTTGACACCAGACACGCACTGCAACACATCGCTTCTAGACAACCCCACACAACCTGCCCTCCCAAAAAATCATTACCACTCAACCGGCATTTCACAATTTCTCCCCTCTCCCATATGATTTTTTTTTTTTTTTGGTTATCAGGACGATGGAGTTGAACGGGGAGTGCGGTTGCCATGGCTCGTTCCTTAGTGCTCGGTTAATGTTGAACAACACGAACGGATAGTCCAGAAGAGTGGCTCCATCCAAAATTTTGGATTGACACTGCCGTTATGAGCGCTACCACACATTTTTTTCTATCAAGAACTAAACATCCCTAAGCAGCGACAGGCAAATTCCCCCGGTATTCATGAATGGTATGTTTAATACAAGAATTATAGGGTTACTCTCAGCTCAGGGCATAACCGCTCCCTTCCCACCCTAGCAGATATAGGTCGAGCCTCTGAGCTGCCTCTCAGCCTGTCCTATCTGTTTGCCCTTCACCGCCGAAGCCCGGCCAACTTCCCCCTCACACCCGGTAGCCCCTCCTAGCTGTTAGAAGGATGTGGTTGACCCTGGTAGCTATGGGCGTGCGAGCAAAATCGTTCAGATGCATTGAGGGAGGGTGATAGATTGTTTTAGTGGTTTAACAGTTCATGGGGCAGATTCTACCAACATGTTTTTTCTTTGTTATTACGGGAGTGTACGGGAGAATAAGGACATGTAGGGAAGTACAGAAATAGGTGTGGTGGTCCATGGAAGGATCAGGACGCAAGTTATTATTTGTGTTGCTATTAATACACCTGTCTTTACCGGTAGTCCCAGTTGATAGCGAGCGAACGAACGAAGTGCTAGTGGTCAAAGTTATATCTTCATATCCTTCCTATAATACAAAATGAATTCTCTCACTCTACCGTCGACCGCTGTGCGACCTTTGTTTTTCTAACACTAAGTGAGATCGATTTCTGCTTGATAGCCGGCACTTTCATTTTTCTTGTCTGTTTTCTCACCGGAATTTTTCTCTGCCTGCCGACCTTCTCATCATCTCATAGGCTCCTACTAAGTAGGGAGTCGACGTGGACAAGCCCTCGTGGATCTGAATAGAGACGCGAGGCCACGCAGCAGCGAGTTACTACGGTAGAGGTTGCAACCGGGAATCTCGTGGTGGCCTTTAGAACCTAATTTTTTTGTATCCCCTCTTTCCTCTTTCCTCTTATCCTTCCTTCTTTCACTTTTAATTGGTTTTCATAATATTATTTCACCTGTAAATTACCATGTAAATTGGGGGGTTTTATTCCTTCTCTTCCTTCTTCCGTGAACTGTCCTGAGGAATGATGATTGACTATAGTTCCGGGTTTATTGGGGCTCTTCTATTGCATCAAAGACGGTCATGGTTTCTAATGCGCGGGGGCGCCTTTACATAGGATGCTAAGAGTTACATGAGATAGTACGATGTTGTAATAACTTACTGTTAAATACTCAACACCCATCCATAAGCGCATCTCGTAAACCATTCCGACAGCTGTGAGCATAAGCTAAAGTGTTTTATGATATCTTGTACTTGAATAAGCAACAAAATTCACAGGAGATGGAGAGCACTGTATTTGTGTTTCTAGTAATTGTCCCCCGGATTACTCGTACACCTGCTAGTTGCTCACCCTGGGCCTCTCCGTACTAAAACCAAGGGAGAAGGAGCACAGTAACGGAGGTGATGGCTGGGAATGGCAGCAAGGGGAACTCACACTCTGCGCATTTTGGTGTTGCTGCATGTTCCCGGGAGTAGGCGGTAATTGATATCCGTTACTTTTGCTAATTATGCAGATGTCGGCAAAGATTTGGGCGGACGGATAAAGGGTTGTGGGGGTAAAGATTAAAGAGAGGTATGGACTTGGCGGGGCAACTGAAATGCCATTTCCACAGAAGTTATAGGATACGGGAAAAAAAAGGTTTGAAGTTCACCCGTAGCGCTTAAGCAGCCCTCTGGGCTACAAGGTTGATTTCTAGAGTACTATATATAGTCTACTATAATGCGTTTTTCACATAGGAAAGATATATACTTTAGGAAAGCGAGAGATTAGGATAAGAGTAATAATAAGGCTATGATACATGAATGCCGATAGTACTTGATGATTTCACAAACAAAAGAGAGTGAAAGAAGGAAAAGGAAACATTAGACTCTTAGTATAATACAAGATGACGAAAAAACCCTTTTGATTACATCTAGATTTGGGAGGGTTTTACCCCCACCAACTCCGCATGTATCAACCAACTATAGAATGTTGAGAAGGTAGGAAAGAATGAACAAAGAAATGATGAAGAAACACACATCGATCACTATCCTAAGGGAAATCGGTGGTGCCGGATCAGGAACGAAATATCTGCGTTCCAACAATAACTTCACAATTCGCTCATCCCTCCTTGAGACGGCCCAAAAAAGTGGTGTTCTGCCATTTGAGTCCGCCAGGTCAGGTTTGACATCCTCTCGCCCCAATAGTGCCTTTACTGCTCCTTCACACCCAATCCCAGCCGCCCACGAAAGGGGTGTTCGGCCATTAGAATCCGCTAGGTTAGGATTGACATCCTTTCTTCTCGATAGCGCCTTTACTGCTCCCTCACACCCGACCCCAGCCGCCCACAAGAGTGGTGTTCGGCCACTGGAATCCACCGGGTTAGGATTGACATCCTTTCGTTCTAGTAGCGCCTTGACTGCTCCCTCACACCCAATCTCAGCCGCCCACAAGAGTGGTGTTCGGCCACTAGAATCTACCGGGTTAGGATTGACATCCTTTCTCTTCGATAGCGCCTTTACTGCTCCCTCACACCCGATCTCGGCCGCCCACAAGAGTGGTGTTCGGCCACTAGAATCCACTGGGTCAGGATTGACATCCTTTCGCTCTAGTAGTGCCTTTACAGTCCCCTCGTATCTTTCTCTAGCTGCCCATGTGAGGGCCGTACTCCCCGTACTATCGGTTGCGTTAACATCCCATTCCGTCACCTCCAATATAGCAGCAACTATCCCAACGGCCTCGGGGAATGCTGCTCCGTGGAGTCCTGTAAATCCTACAGGGTTTCCTAACCCGTCAAGATAAGAGCCAGAGCCTTCATCTTTAATGTGGCGCGATAACAGTTGAGCAGATATATGTTTATCAAATCCATCGAGAAGCCTCAGTGCAAGTTTTTTTCCTTTTTCTGTCATCCCTTTTATTGTGTGGTTTGCCCAGTAACAAGAAGCATATTCTAGAAGGGGTAATGTTGAGGGAGCGGGCCGGAGGGTTGGCGAAAGATCCCAGACATATCCAAAATTGAGGTATGTCAAGCAAACCTCCGCAATAGTTGAGTGGGGACTATGGAATAGGGTCGGATCACTTAAGAGATGTGCTTGTAGGGTAAAGTGTAACAGCCGGACAGTGGACGAAGACGCCTTGACCGTGATAAGACCTAGACAAGCTGCCTGAAGTGTCTGGAATGTAGGAACAGTTTCCAGATCCAGATCTGCAGATCCTATCTCCACTGCCAAGGCATGACGGAGCTCCTCAGCCCGTAGTGGCCGTTCCGAATACAACACCCACATCAGGACCTTCAGCCCGAGTACTGATTTATACCCCTTCTGGGCTTTCAGTCGCGTTAGAGTTGCTGTGTAGGCATCACCTAATCCCGTGCCTTAGGTCATCTCCTCAAGTTTCCTTCTTCTCTGCCGAATTGTCACCTCACCTAGAATAACCTCTATGCTGAGCGAAACTAGGAGGAATCTACACACAATCATTCGTAAGTATACATCATTGATAGAATGGAAACGCTAACTAGTCCTACGCACATATCCGACATCTTCTCAGGAATAATTCTCACAATATCCGCCCGTAAAATACTGTCCATCGCCTCTGGCTCGTCATCCCTGTCTAACTTCATCTGCAGATAATTCCGGACATCATCGGTGTGAAAGCTGATAGGTATCACAACTGTCTTGGTGAAATATCTTCGAACATCTTCCCCGACATAGGGCCTTCCAGTGAGGAATATTCTTGTGCTAGAGGACTCGCGAAGAATATCTCTCAGAGACTCGAGAAGCTCGGACAGACACTTCGGTAAACACTCATTTAAAGCATCAATACAGATGAATACCCGGGGTATCGAAGCAATAGCAATCCACAATAATCCCATCAAATCTGCAAGTCGCGGCCCTCGACCTTCAGTCTCCTTTTTCGCTTCTTGGAACGCCTCGCGTATATACTCCGGGGTCCCCCCCCTGCCGGCCAGCTGCTTTAGAATAGCTCCCATAATGTTGGTGACTGTTTGTTCTTGCTGGGCGAAGAAGTGGCAGTACAAGCCTGCGACGGCGATGCCTTCCTCCCTTGCCTGATCGCATAGGGTGTCAATCACCAGGGAACTAGAATTTCTGCCCATCAGCAGAGTTCGTCTTTGCAAAGAATCTCACCACCTACCTCAGGTAAGTCTTGCCGACTCCCGGATTCCCGGAGCAAAACAAGACAGCCTTATCGGCCTCGCCCTCACTGTCCCTCCACTCCCGAAACTCGCTCATTTCCAAAAACCAGTCCCCTACACCGTCGAACCGGGCGGTACGCACATCTTGGTGCGTGTTTTTTTGGCTCCAGTGGAGAGAACCAGCGCATAATTTGTGCATCCTCGTTGGGCGTGTAGGAATTGTTGAATCTATTGAAACTGTTGAAATGATCTGCTACGCTGCCGCAGGAGACATTTCCGTCGCCCATGTTGACCGATATTTGTGCCGTGATATTCTCCAAAATTTTGGGTAATGTGGAAATACTAGAGCGACCTAGAGTGGTATCAAGGGGGTTTATAAACTTTCTGTGACTAGGATTGAAGTACTCGTCCGGTACTGAAATACAAAGGCACTGGAAGCTTTTTGTTTTCTAGCAATGGCACTACCTGGGATTACTCGCGTAATCCATTGTCTCCGCCTGGCCTGTACTATAGCTTCCTTATTCAGAGGCAAACCCTCCAAGAAAGTACTCGGGTATGGACGAAAGTGATGGTAGGGACAGGGGTTAAAAAACGTATGCTGGTATCATACGTACTTGTAGAGTACTGTACTTACCAAATCCAAAAGTCTACGGAAATCTTGGCGCCAAGTGAAAATGTGAGAGGTGATTTATCCGCTCGCGTCCACACACCACTCTTATCAACCGGTGATTCAGCGTGTCGGGTGTATTAGCTATAATGAACCAAGGTACAAGCTACCAACTAAGAGGTCACAGAGGATTTAGAACTAATGAAGCTCTGTGTAGGAAAGGAAATAACTCCACGTCGTCGGGCAGTCATAATTGCTTTCCGAAGCCTTGAGAAGCCAATAACGTTCCAAAAAATCAAAGAAGTTA
>Ga0307507_10004621_pt1 | contig 24014 bp, 5 predicted proteins | sample 7_EM_MG_FD_207223 | JGI IMG/M metagenome (GOLD analysis project Ga0307507, IMG submission 207223) | Populus trichocarpa ectomycorrhiza microbial communities from riparian zone in the Pacific Northwest, United States - 7_EM | ecosystem: Host-associated > Plants > Roots > Unclassified | place...
AGGAGAGCCCCGTGCTCTCGCGTACACCTCGCGTACAGCTTACGTCAGCTACGCATAGGTATATCACCTCCTTACGCCCTCGACCCTTACGATCGATCGCGCAACGTCTTGTAGACTCCTTGAATGTATATGTTCTGTAGCCACTGCCTCCGTCCCGTGACATTACGTTGCGCCTTTTTTTTTTTTACCACCGACACCTAGTCTACGACCAATTCTACATCTCTACGATACTGCAGGCGCTGCCAGAAGCAGCGTGTCTACGAGCAACTTCGCACTATAATAGTAAGACGATATTCCTTACTAGCCACTATGTTAAGCCTAAAGAGCAACCCAATACCCTAACCTAACCTACGACGCCAATTAATCCTAGGAGAATTTGATTTATTAACCCTAGCCTTAACCCCTAAGAGTAAGCCTAGCGGCTTAAAAGAATCACAACTATAAGTACCCCTAAGCACCTAGCACCACCTTAAAGACGACGAGAGTCAACCAGCCTAGCAGGATGGGTACACCCCTATTAGTACAGGTGGCCACAGCGACGACCTTAACGAGATAGACACCGGCGACGTCTCATCCTTTATTGATTACACAGCCACGGAAAAGCAGCCAGAAGGGTAGCTACCTATTGAGATCGAAATACGAGACGCCGAGATGTTTGCATAAATAGTAGCACAAGAACCGGACAAATACTATCGCCTTCTACAGAACTACTACCTAAAGCTTATACAAGCCGAATTGTGTGCTGCCTAAGACTACGATATTATCCAAGACTTATAAGCTAGTGAGGCACTTGCTAATAATACACGCTAAAAGACTAAAGATAACCTCCGTATATCTAAGCGCGACGTCCAACGACTAAAAAAAGCTAAGATTATACTTATTACTGAGGTTACTAAAAAGGAGGGCACAATTAAATACCTACAGTCTTAGCTCAACGAGTACATCTATAATAATACTAAGCACCTCCCTACTACGCACTATACTACCTAAGTCTCTACGCCTCTGGCAACCTTACCCACCTAACGCTTGGCCAAAGGGCAGCATCAAGCAGCTTTACCTAACAGAGACGACTCCTATAATAGCAACCAAACTTAAGCCATAATTATAGGGTCTAATATACAATACCCTAATCCCCTAGTCTTTTAGGGAGACCGCAAGGAATATAGCCACTAGAAGATATAAATCCGCAAAAAACTAACCTAGAGCGCCTACCTTTTTCCTAGGGAAGATGCTAAGATTAGTTATATTATTAGGCATATAAAGGGTACCCTATTTAACAGACTCTTTGCCTAATGGGAGACTAATAGCCCCTAAAAGTAGTAGTCCTACTAGGAGGTCCTTAACAATCTTGACCTAATATATCGCAACTATAACCTAGTGGCCACCAGTCGAGCTAAACTACGCGCCCTAAAGATAAGTCCTACTAAGTTATTTAATGAGTTCTATATTAAGTTCTAGGAATACACTAGAGTCCTCTCCTGAGACAACGCTAAAGACCAGAAAGATCTCCTTAAAAAGGTCACCTATTACCTTAGTTACGCTGCCGCTAGTCACAATTACAATGACGTATATGGCATGGTGGCAGCCCTACGGAAGATTAAATGACGGCTAAATTAGATCTCTACTACTAACCCTCGCCCAAAGGCTCCTACACAGAAGCCCTCCGGGCTAACTACACCTATATACACTAGGTCACCAACGCCTACTATAAATACCAGAGCCAATATTAACCTCTCTATACCAACCTTCCCACGTAAGCTCCTAGACGGAAAGCGCGAGCTACTTTAAAAGCTAGGGCGCTGCTATAGATACTATTAAGAAGGCTGTTATTACAAGAACCTAAACTGCCTAATAGCTAGGTTTAGTAATTGCCGCCTAACACCTAACTTTATACCTTAAATACCAAATACCTTGCTATGCACCGCTACCGTACAAGACGAAGACGCAGTAATAGTAATAGAGTTAGATACGGAAGCGGAAAACGCTAAGTCCCAGCCCTAAGTCGCGAGTTAGGACGCCCTAATAATAGAGGGATCTATATATCAGCCTACTTAATAGATAACTTAGTAAAGATAAATGGACGGAAATAGATAGTTTTACCTATAATAGAAACTACTGCTAAAAAATAATATAAAAGCCGTTCTATAATTAATTGCGGAGCTATTAATAAATTTGTAAATACCTAATTTATATATACTTATAACCTACCTACCTTACCCTTTACTAAAGCCCGCGCCCTATAACTCGCTAACGGTAGTTGTACCGCACAGAAGATTACCTATATGGCACAACTCTACCTAGATATAAACGGGCACTAGGAAGAGCTCTAGGCCTATATTACACTACTTACCAACTACCCTATTATCCTCGGAATAAACTGGCTCAAATAACACAACCCCACTATTAACTAGAAAAAGAGAGAAGTAACCTTTAACTCTAAATACTACAGAGAGACTTGCCTAGGGCATAGCCTAGCCGCCTTTATTTACTCCTTAGGATATTAACCTAAGGAACCCCTTATTACCCCACCTACGACCAACTACCACTATATAAGTGCTGCGGCCTTCTACCGCATAGCATGTAAGAAAGGCTGGACCGTTACTACAGCTTCCTAATTATAACTATATAAGCTTAATAAAGAACAGGACCACATCCTCTATAGTAATAGAATAGACATAGTCAACCTTCCAGAAGACGACGCCCCTATAGAACTCTATGGACTTTCACCTTTAGACTTTAAGAAGTTCATAAACCTTAAAAAAGGACTTACTAATAAGGAACTCCGCAAGCTCCTCCCTAAGAGGTACCACAACTTTATTAACATATGCTTATAAAAGGGCGCAGATATACTCCCCCTACATTAACCTAATGACCATGCCATTAACATTAAATAAGGAAAAATGCTACTTTATAAAAGACCTTACCTAATGTTAAAAGACAAACTCCTAGTTATAAAAAAGTATATCAACGAGCACCTTAATAAAGGGTTTATTCGTCCTAGTATATTACTAGTAGCCGCCCCCATCCTTCTTGCTAAGAAGCTAGGGGGAGGTATCCGATTCTGTGTTAACTATAGAGGACTTAACGCTATTATAATTAAGAACCAATACCCAGTACCGCTTATACGCGAGACCCTTAAGCGGCTTAGTTAAGCCAAAATCTATACTAAACTTAATATTATTGCCGCCTTTAACTATCTCTAAATACGGAAAGGTAACGAATGGAAAACCGTATTCGCATTGCGCTTTGGCCAATTTAAATATACCGTTATGCCCTTTGGCATATGTAATAGCCTAGGCGCCTTCTAAAGCTACATTAATAATACCTTATAGGACTACCTTAACAACTTCTACTCTACGTACCTAGACAATATACTTATTTATAGCGACAACCCTTTTAAGCATACTAAGCACGTTTGAAAGGTTTTATAGCGCCTTAGGGAAGCAGGACTTTATATTAATTTAAAGAAGTGCGAATTCTTAGTTATAGAAGTAAAATACCTTAAACTAATTGTTACTACTAAGGGTGTCCGTATGGACCCCAAGAAGGTATATATAATTGCCGAATAGCAAGCCCCTAACTATATTAAGGACGTATAGGCCTTTCTTGGTTTCGCCAACTTCTATTAGAAATTTATATACAACTTCTTAGGCGTAGTAGCACTACTTATAGCAATAATGCGAACGAAGGGCCTTTCTATAAAAGGAAGAAAAACGTACCTATACTTTGCTTAGACGCCTAAATGCAAGAAGGCGTTCCAAGACCTTAAAAATACCTTTACTAAAGCACCTATCCTAGCTTACTTTATACTAGAACAACAACTCTATCTCGAAACCGACTCCTTAGACCACGTTAACACAGGCGTCCTTTCCTAAATAGGTGATAATGGCCTTCTTTACCTAGTCATATTCTACTCGTCTAAGCTTATACTATAAGAGTGTAACTATAAGATCTATAACAAGGAACTCCTTGCGATTATATAAGCGTTTAAAGAATTCTGACCGGAACTCTTTTTAGTAAAACCCAACTAGCCAACTAAAGTCCTTACGGATTATTGTAACCTTGAGTACTTTATAACCACGAAGTAGCTAAACTAATGCTAAGCACATTAGAACGAGTTCCTCTCCGGTTTTAACTTTAAAATTGTATATAGACTAGGAGTATAAGGCACTAAGCCTAATAGCCTAATACGCTGCTCGCAAGACCTTCCTTAGTTAAAAGACAACCCCTATAATTAGTTCTAATAACAAACGATCCTAAAAGCACGGAACTTAGCCCTAGGTATACTACCTATAATAAAGCCGACTGCACCTTAGCTTTATACTATAGAACTAGAGTTACCTTCTGAAATTAATAAGCTCATTACCACAGTATATAACACCTCCGTTGACCCACTACTGTATTAACTTATTGCCGCGAAGACCGCTAGCACCTGTACACTGCCCACTAACCTCTGAAGCTTGGGCTAGATTAATATAGCAGCCTTAGAGGTAAAAGAGAATAGGCTCTATTATAAAGGCCGCCTATTTATCCCTAACTTAGAAAACCTACGACGGCAACTAATCCAAATGGCCCACGACCTCCGGTTAAGCGGCCACCTAGGAAAAGGAGGAACCTATAAGCTTCTTAGCCAATACTACTTCTGGCCTAAGATGATAGACTTAGTTGAACGCTTTATAGGTGCCTACTACAGTTATAAGCGCGCTAAGGCCTTTAATATAAAGTACTAAGGACTACTATACCCTCTACCAGTACCTATACGACGATGGGCAGATATCGCTATAGACTTTATTATTAACCTACCACCCTATAAACGACATGGCCGTACCTATAAGAACATCCTTATAATAATATACCGACTTATAAAAGAGCGCCACTACGTCCCAACCGAAGGCGTAGCTATTAGCGACGTCACTAATACCTTCCTTTATAAAGTCTACCGATTATATAGGTTACCTAACTCGATTACGTCCAACTAAGGCACATAGTTTAACTCTAATATATAGAGACGAATCTGCTAACGCCTTAGCACCTCTATTAAGATGTCTATATCCTTCTACCACAAAACTACTGGGCAACTAGAAAACGCTAATACTAGCATAAAAGCGTACCTACGATAGGTAGTCGCCTATAGTTAAGATAACTGGGTGGATTACCTTCCACTAGGTAAATTCGCAGCGAATAACCACATCTTAACCACTATAGGACTTACCCCGTTCTTCGCGAATAAGGGTTATTACCCCTAATCTAGCATAGAGCCACTAGAACCTATTAATAAGAAACTGCTATATAGAAAACGCCTTAAGATGCTACTTGCCAACCAGCATGCAGACCATATAAAAAATCTACTCGACTACTGCAAGGGAGAAATGGCCTGGACTTAAGTAAAACAGGCCTACTTCGCCAACCGTTATAGAACGCCACCACCGGAGATGCGTGTTGGCGACTAGGTATGGCTAGATGCACGCAATATCTCTACGCAAAGGCCTATAAAGTTACTTAATTATAAGAACCTCGGCCCCTATTAAATCAAACGAGTTATTAATAGGGGAGCCGTATATAAGCTAGAGCTCCCGCCTGCCCTAGCTACCTGTGGGATATGGCCCGTATTTTACCTATAGCTACTATACCTTCACCAGCCTAACCCCTTACCGGGATAGACATAGCCTGAACCCCCACTAGTACTAATCCGAGATGAGAACAAAGATAAGAACCACAAGGAGTGGACCGTTAAACAAATTATTAACTCTAAATACTTTAGCAAAGGCAGAGGACGGTGGCTCTACTACAGAGCTATCTATATAGGATTCGACATAGATTAGCCAGAATGGCAACTATAGGAAGACTTTAAAAATGCAAAGGATCTAATCAGCGATTTTTACCACGCGAACCCACAAAAACTGGGCCTAAGTAGAGATTTCGCGCCTAATCCTCTATAGGAGCCCTTATAGAGTTAAACTGTTGTATATTGCCACGTAAGGGCAAATTGCCGTTAGATTACCGTCAGATTGCCGCAGACTGCTATTATGTGATAGTAAAGTGCGATTATATAACCAGAAAATTATTAAGATATCCAGGAACTTTAACCGCCGGTTAAAGTTATCTGATTGGTTAAATTCTTAGGTGCCAAGCCTTATTACATAACATTGTTGTAAGCCTTTAGCGATATTCCCTTTTCTTCTCTATACCCTAAGCGTCCCTTCTATATGTATATAGCAACCACAGCGTTGCCGGAGCTCCGCCTCTATAGGAGGGGGGGTAGTGTTATGGAACCCCACCGCAGGGGCCTCTATAGGAGAGCCCCATGCTCTTGCGTACACCTCGCGTACAGCTTACGTCAGCTACGCATAGGTATATCACCTCCTTACGCCCTCGACCCTTACGATCGATCGCGCAACGTCTTGTAGACTCCTTGAATACATACGTTCTGTAGCCACTGCCTCCGTCCCGTGACACTATAGTTACTAAAAGAGAGGGTATAATTAAATACCTACAATCTTAGCTTAATAAGCACATTTGTAATAATACTGGATACCTCTCTACTGTATATAACGCCACCTAAGTCTCTACGCCCCTAGCAACCTTACCTACTTAACGCCTAATAGAGGGTTAGCGCTAAGCAGCTTCACCTAATATAAACCCCTACTATAGCGGCAATAACAAAAGCTATAATAATTAAACCTAGACTGCCACTATAGGGTCTAATATACGCTACCCTAATCCCCTAACCTTCTAGGGTAACTATAAGGAATACAGCCACTAGAAGATGTAAATCTGTAAAAAACTAACCTAAAGTGCCTGCCTTTTCCCTACAGAAGATACTAAGATTGGCTATATTATTAGACAAATAAAGGGCATCCTATTTAATAGACTCTTTACTTAATAGGAGACTAGCAGTCCCTAGAGGTAGTAGTCCTACTAAGAAGTCCTTAATAACCTTAACTAAATATACCGCGACTATAACCTAGTGGCCACTAGTTAAGCTAAACTACGTGCCCTAAAGATAAGCCCTACTAAATTATTTAATAAGTTCTATATTAAATTCCAGGAATACACTAAAGTCCTTACCTAAGATAATACTAAAGACCAGGAAGATCTTCTTAAAAAAGTTACTTATTACCTTAGTTACGCAGCCGCCAGCTACAATTATAATAATATTTATAATATAGTAGCAGCCCTATGGAAGATTAAATAATAGCTAAACCAGATCACTACTGTAAACCCCTACCTAAAGACCTCCCTATAGAAGCCCTCTGGACCTACTAAACCACTAATATCTACTACCCTAAGCAATACTACTAGTCCTAATATTAACCTCTCTATACTAATATTCCTGCAGAAGCTATAAAATAGAGAGCGCGAGCTACTCCGGAAGCTATGGCGTTGCTATAGATGCTGTTAAGAAGGCTGCTATAGCTATAGCCTAAACTGCCTAATAGCCAGATTTAACAGCCGCTGTCTAATACCTAACTCTATACCTTAAACACTAAATATAGTGCTATATGCCACTACTGTATAAGATAAAGACGTAGTAATAGTGGTAGAGTTAGATATGGAAATGGAAAACGCCAAGTCCTAGCCCTAAGTTATAGGTTGGGACGCCCTAATAATAAGGGGATCTATATATTAGCCTACTTAATAGATAACTTAGTAAAGATAAATAGACAGAAATAGATAGTTTTACCTATAATAGGAATTACTGCCAAAAAACAATATAAAAGCTGTTCTATAATTGATTACGGAGCTACTAATAAATTTATAGATACCTAATTTATACGTACTTATAACCTACCTACCTTACCCCTTACTAAAGCCCGCGCCCTATAACTTGCTAACGGTAGTTATACTATATAGAAAATTACCTATATAACATAACTCTACCTAGATATAAATAGGTACTAGGAAGAACTCTAGGCCTATATTACACTACTTACTAACTATCATATTATCCTTAGAATAAACTGGCTTAAATAATACAACCCTACCATTAACTAAAAAAAGAGAGAGGTAACCTTTAACTCTAAATACTGCAGAGAGACTTGCCTAGGGTATGGCCTAGCTACCTCTACCTACTCCCTAGGATATTAACCTAAGGAACCCCTTATTACCCTACCCACAACTAACTGCTACTATATAAGTACTGCAGCCTTCTACCACATAGCATATAGGAAAGGCTGGACCGTTGCCGCAGCCTCCTAATTATAACTATATAAGCTTAATAAAGAACAGGACCACATCCTCTATAGTAATAGGATAGATATAGCTAACCTTCTAGAAAATAATACCCCCATAGAACTCTACGGACTTTTACTTTTAGACTTTAAGAAGTTTATAAAGCTTAAAAAAGGATTTATTAATAAGGAACTCCGCAATCTCCTCCCTAAGAGGTACTATAACTTTATTAACGTGTGCTTATAAAAGAGCGCAGATATACTCCCCCTATATTAACCTAATAACTATACCATTAATATTAAATAAGGAAAAACGCTACCCTATAAGAGACCCTACCTAATATTAAAAGACGAACTTTTAGTTATTAAAAAGTATATTAACAAGCACCTTAACAAAGGGTTTATTCACCCTAGTATATCCCCAGCAGCTACCCCCATCCTCCTTACTAAAAAGCTAGGAGGAGGTATCTAATTCTGCGTTAACTATAGAGGACTTAACGCTATTACAATTAAAAACTAATACCCTATACCGCTTATACATAAGACTCTTAAACGGCTTAGCTAAGCCAAAATCTATACTAAGCTTAATATTATCGCCGCCTTTAACCGCCTCTAAATATAGGAAGGTAATAAATAGAAAACCGCATTTATATCGCGCTTTGGCCAATTTAAATATACCATTATGCCCTTTAGCGTATATAATGGCCTAGGCAGCTTTTAAAGCTATATTAATAACGCCTTATAGGACTACCTCGATAACTTCTACTCTGCGTACCTTAACAATATACTTATTTATAGTAACAATCCTTCTAAGTATATTAAGCATATTTAGAAGGTCCTATAGCACCTTAGAGACGTAGGACTTTATATTAATTTAAAGAAGTGCGAATTCTTAGTTATAAAAGTAAAATACCTTAGACTAATTATTACTACTAAGGGTGTCCATATGGACCCTAAGAAGGTATAAATAATTACTAAATAGCAAACTCTTAACTGCATTAAGGATGTATAAGCCTTCCTTAGTCTTACTAACTTCTATTAGAAGTTTATACACAATTTCTTAGGAGTTATAGCACTACTTATAGTAATAATATAAATAAAGGGTCTTCCTATAAAAGGAAGAAAAACATACCTATATTTTACCTAGACGCCTAAATACAAAAAGGCGTTTTAAAACCTTAAAGATGCCTTTACTAAAGCACCTATCTTAGCTCACTTTACACTAGGACAGTAACTCTACCTTAAAACTAACTCCTTAGACTACGTTAACGCAGGTGTCCTTTCTTAGATAGGTAATAACGGCCTCCTCTACCTAGTCGCATTCTACTTATCTAAGCTTATACTATAAGAGTATAACTATAAGATCTATAATAAAGAACTTCTTGCAATTATATAAGCGTTTAAAGAATTCTAACCAGAACTCTCCTTAGCAGAACCTAACTAGCCAACTAAAGTCCTTATGGATTATTATAACCTTAAGTACTTTATAACCATAAAGTAACTAAATTAACGCTAAGCACGCTGGAATAAATTTCTCTCTGGTTTTAACTTTAAAATTATATATAGGCCAGGAGTATAAGGTACTAAGCCTAATAGCTTAATACGCTGTTTGTAAGACCTTCCTTAGTTAGAAGATAACCCTTATAATTAATTCTAATAACAAACAATCCTAAAAGCATAAAACTTGGCCCTAGGTATACTACCTAAGATAGAACTAACCACCTCTTAGCTTTATACTATAGAACTAGAATTACCCCCTAAAATTAATAAGCTTATTACCGCAGTATATAACATCTCTATTAACCCATTACTATATTAACTAATTGCCGTAAAGATCGCCAGCACCTATACGCTACCTACTAACCTCTAAAGCTTAGGCTAGATTAATATAGCAGCCTTAGAAGTAAAAGAGAATAGGCTCTATTATAGAGGCCATCTATTTATCCCTAACTTAGAAGACCTATAACGGCAACTAATCTAAATAGCCTACAACCTCTGGTTAAGCGGCTACCTAGGCAAGGGAGGAACCTATAAGCTCCTTAGCTAATACTACTTCTAGCCCAAAATAATAGACTTAGTTAAATACTTTATAAGCGCCTATTATAGCTATAAGCATGCTAAAGCATTTCACACAAAGTACTAAGGACTACTATACCCTCTACCAATACCTATACGCCAATAGGCAGATATTGCTATAGATTTTGTTGTTAATCTACCGCCTTACAAATAATATAGCCAAATCTATAAAAACATCCTTATAATAATATGCTGACTTATAAAAGAATATTACTACATCCTAACCGAAGGCGTAGCTATAAGTAACGTTGCCAACACCTTTCTTTATAAAGTCTACCGACTACACAGGTTACCTAACTCCATTACATCTAACTAAGGCATATAATTTAACTCTAATATATGGAGGCAGATCTGCCAACGCCTTAGTATCTCTATTAAGATATTTACATCCTTTTACTATAAAACTGCTAGATAACTAGAAAACGCTAACACTAGTATAAAGGCGTACTTATAATAGGTAGTCGTCTATAGTTAGGATAACTGGGCAGACTACCTTCCGCTAGGTAAATTTGCAGTAAATAACTACATCTTAGCCACTATAGGACTTACCCTATTCTTTGCAAATAAAGGTTATTACCTATAATCTAATATAGAGCCACTAGAGCCTATTAATAAGAAACTGCTATATAGAAAACCCCTTAAGATGCTACTTGCTAATTAATATATAGACCGTATAAAAGACCTACTTAACTACTGTAAAAGAGAGATAGCCTAGGCCCAAGCGAAATAAGCTTACTTTGCTAACTGTTACAAAACACTACTACCCAAGATACATATTGGCGACTAGGTATAGTTAGATGCACATAATATCTCTACGCAGAGGCCTATAAAGTCACTTAATTATAAGAACCTTAGCCCCTACTAAATTAAATAAGTTATTAATAGGAGAGCTGTATATAAACTGGAGCTTCCACCTGCCTTAGCTACCCGCGGAGTATAGCCCGTGTTTTACCTATGGCTACTATACCTTTACTAGCCTAACCCTTTACTAGAATAAATATAGCCTAAACCCCTACTAATACTAATCTAAGACAAGAATAAAGACAAGAACTATAAGAAGTGGACCGTTAAATAAATTATTAACTCCAAATACTTTGGCAAAGGCAGAGGACGGTAGCTCTACTATAAAGCTACCTATATAGGGTTTAATATAGATTAGCCAGAATAGCAACTATAGGAAGACTTTAAGAATATAAAGGACCTAATTAGTAATTTCTACCACGCGAACCCATAGAAACTGGGCCTATGTGACGGCTCGCACAAATACCTCTGAACTGAAGCTTGTGGATTGCTATCTAATAAAGATACTAAGCTAAGGAGAAGAAAAGAAGGGGGTCGCCAGGACCATAGTAAACATATATAAAAGGGCAGCCGCCAAGGCGCTAGCGGTAAGCGAGCCAATCGTAGGTTGGCAGAATATGGCAGCAGCATGGCAGAATTTAGCAGGTGACGCGCTCTAGCACCATCACATCACCCCCCCCTCCTAAAAAAGCCTGCCCTTAGGCGTTGTCCAAGCTCCCTATTATCGTCTAAATTATTATAATTATCTAACCCTTCTTCCTAGCATTTAATCCAGTTATCTAATTTACGTGGTGGTCTAGGGAGATTAGGGTAGGCTAGGTGGAAATCTTATAGCTTATAGGGGGAGTACTTAAAATCAGATGCGGGGTACCACTCTAGGTCGTTATTATGGCCTACCCAGCTTGCACGGTATTTTAAGACATTACAGACCTTTTTTACTGCTAGGATTTCTTTAACTTCCTATTCTTCGTCCTCAGCAATCTAGATTAGTAGTAGGGGGTTATTATACTATCCAGGTAGTGGATCATCCGCAGCCTTTCATAGCCGGTCTAGGGAGAAAATAGGGTGGATCCTTATTAACTCTAGTAGCTTAACCTTAAAAGAGTATCCTACCTTTTAAAGAGTCTTATATAGGCCAGCTATTTGGTGGTCTAACTTGCGGCTCAGTCTCTAGGTTTTCTAGTTCTTTGTTAACACCCATACCTTATCTCCTACTTAGAAGTCTTCCTTGTAACAATATCGGTTTATATCAGACTCCTTTTTTTCTTACGCCTTTCTTATAATTGTTTAAGCAGTCTTCTAGGCTCTATGCATTCTCTTAGCAAATACCCGGGCCTTCTTATAGCTGAGGCGTTCGCGGGCTATAGCGGGTTCAGTAGGCCTATCCCAATCAAAGGACGTTCGTGGTGTATACCCGTAGAGCAGTTTGAATAGGGACATCCCTATACTATTATAAGGGAGTGTAAGCTGCGCGTAGTCCATTATAGGTAGTAATTCCGACTAGTTGTCCTAATAGTAGTCTATAAAGGGCTGTAGTTACTGGTTAAGGTACTAGTTCATAATCTCGGTTTAGCCGTTAGTCTAAGGGTAGAATATAGTAGAGAGCTTAATCTTAATCCTAAGAATACGGCAGAGTTTATTCTAGAAATCTAATATAAACTAGGGGCCACAGTTAGAGACAATTAATTTAGGGGCGCCGTAGAATCGATAGATGTTATTAATATAGAGGCGGGCTATATCCTTTGCAGTCATAGTCTTAAAACAAGGGAGGGAGACGGATTGCTTGCATAATCAGTCAACCACTACAAAGGCTGCATTATGGCCGTGGGCGTCCTTCGGAAATGACTTAAAGTCCATAGTAATATATTACCAAGGGCGTTCTAGAACTAGCAGTGGTTATAGCCACCTAGGAGTTTAATCCCTAGGGGCATTTATGCGTTTATAGGCGTGGCAGTTTCTAACAAATCGATCCACATCAAATAGAAGTCCTCACCAGTAGTAACAGGGCGCTAGTAGTTGGTGGGTTTTATTACAACCAGGGTATACTATAGAGACTTAACAGTGGGCTTTACAGATTAACTCTATCTATAGGTTATTAATATCTAGAACTATAAGCCGTCCTTAGTATAGAAGTAGTCCTTCTTCCATTTCTAAATTAGGGTCCTCCTTCGCGGCTTAGTTGCGGAGGGCTTTTAGGGAGTCAGCCATGCGGTTCACAGTTAGGATGCGGTTAACTAGCCCTATTAGTTTATCTAAGACTACTCCCTCTAGGGGTGCTAGCTTATTCCATTCAGAGTTTAGTTCTTTAAGAATTTGCGGGTTAAGCTGTTTAGGATAGAGGAGGGCGCGCGTCTGGTATTAGGTCTTTAGCTTATCCTAGGGTCCTACATCTTATTCCCTTTAGGTTAGTGCATTAGCTTTAGTGTTTTGCTTGCCAGAACAATATATAATTATAAAGAAGAATTTAGAGAGTATTTTGGCCTAGTAGGCTTATTATCCAGTAAGCTGCTTTATAGTTATAAAGTACTCTAGGGCTTTATAATCCGTATATATCTTAATCTAGGAGTTCGTGCCTTCAAGCTCTACGCGCTATTAGAACAGCAATTAGATAATAGCTAGCATTTCTTTATTATATACTTTATAGTTATACTTAGCTGGGTCCATTATTTTTAAAAAAAAGGTAATAGGGTACCATTCGCCATCTAGATATAACTATAATAGGATTCCCACTATAACTCTATTAGAAGCGTCTGTCTCTAGCATTAATTTAAGGTCCGGGTTATAGTAACAAAAGATTAGAGAAGAGATAAGCCGATCTTTTAACTCTCTAAAGGCTTCTATATAGTCGTTATTAAAGACAAAAGGCGTGTCTTTCCGGGTAAGTTATATAAGAGGCGTTGCCATAACTCCATAGTCACGGATAAATTGGTAGTAGAAATTATAAAAACCTAGGAAGGACTAGATCCCCTTTATAGTATAAAGGGGCTCCCAGTTGCGGATTACATCAACCTTCTTAGGGTTAACTTTAATTCTATCTATACTTACTATAAACCCAAGGTACTTTATACGTTTTACCCTAAATTTATATTTCTTAATATTAACTTGCAAACCCACATTCCATAATCTCTCTAGGACCTTCTTAACGTGAACTTAGTGCTCAAGTTCGTTATCTAAGTATATAAGGATGTCATCTAGGTATACCGTACAGAATTTATTAAGGTAATTAAAAAGAACGTCATTTATATACCTTTGGTACGTAGCCGGTCCGTTTATTAGTCTAAAAGGAAGAACTTTGCATTTATAGGACCTGTAACGGGTATAGAACGTTATTAAATCTTTAGATATAGGATCTATCCTAATTTGGTAGAAAGCTTGGCGGATATTAAGTTTAGTAAAGATCTTTACCCGGCTTAGACATGCAAGGGTTTCATTAATTAACGGAATAGGATACTAATCCTTTTAAGTAATAGTATTTAGCTTCTAATAGTCAATACAAAAACGAAGGCCTCCACTAGGCTTTTTTATAAATAGGATAGGGGAAGCAAAAGGGGCTTAACTTGGCTTAATAAACCCTTTATTTAAGTTATCAATTAAGTACTGCTTTGTTGCTTTTAGCTTATCCATTAATTATTAGTAAAGGGGGCTATAGCCTAGCAAGTTATTAGCTTCTAATTAAATCTTATAATTATATATCCGGTAAGGGGGTAACTTATTTAAAGCCGCCCTTAAGAACACGTCCTTATACTTAGTATAGACAGTAGGAAGGAAACGTTTAACTAGTTCCTTATTAGTTTCCTTAATTAGCTTTTCTTCCCTCTTATTAATAATCCGGTTAATCTTATATAGGCTTGTTGTAAAGACCTTATTTTCCTTCCAGTACATATTAAAGTGGAACGCTATAGCGCTAATTACGGCGATGTCTACTATAGGGGGGTTGCAGGATAATAGGGGCATGCGTGACCTTAGGGCCCTCTAAGGTATTGGTATTGTCGTTACTCCTTTTAGCTCCTATCGCATCTTTTAGAGGTCATCCCTTATATCTTATCGGTACGTTCTTTTCCATACTAGTCAGATCTGCGCGATTTAGACGCCGTCTATATTACTATCTATCCCGCTTCTATACGTAGAGTCCTTCTTAAACATAGCGCTTCGGGAGAGTATCTTTATTAGTATAGAGTTCTTTCTAGCTTTATAGCAGGCGTCTTCTTGGGCAAAGGCTAGGTTACGGGCCCGGATATCCTACTAATATATAGGGTTAGACTTTACAGCTAGTGTCTTATAGTCAGTTTGGATTTCTCTAACAAAGGAGGGTAATTTTGGTCTATCCTCCGGCCAGACAAACTGTCTTTGTCATATATTCAGCTAAATATTAAAGTAGGACATCTATTTTCAGCTAAGGATTATATTATGGGACCCTAGGTCTAAGATGCAGAAAGGGATACCATATTAACGTTATCTATTAAGGGAGATATATAACTTTAGAACATAGGTAACCGGCTTACCAGCTTGGCTATTATAGCCTTTTACCTAAATAGGCTTCTCTAGTAGGGTGGCTTTTACATTTAGAAACTTAGCAATGTTAATTATATAGGCAGTATTTATAAAGGCAAAGCTATTTGCTCTAGTATTAATAAGGGCAGTTAAGTTAACTCTATATCCATTTTAAGATACTATATATGGAACCATAAAGTGTTTTCCACCTATTAACTAACTTAGATCAATCTCTTTAAGATTAATAGAATACCCTAGGGGGGAGTCTTTCCCTAGGGTTCTTCTTTTCCTAACTTATTGGACGTTTCTCCTTTCTCTATCTCCTTAATATCCCCTAGTTCTGGGCAAGATAAGGCAAAGTAACCCTCCTTATCGCAGTTATAGCACGTGGCCGAGGCGGGGTTAATTGGGGTATTGCGACGAGTACTAGTCAAGGGCGTGGTACGTAGCTAGTTGGGCAAGGCTCGCCAGTGCGTAGTTGTGACCGCTTTTAGTACAAGAGCAGACGTAGCTTGTCTTCCTGCTCTAGCTCCTATAGGTATAGCTGGCGAGTTGCGATCGCTATGTGGTTGCTTCTGCCAATCAGGGCGGGCGTTAATCCGCTTCAGTTCTACGTCTAAAGATAGGCAACAAGCTGCGAGTTTTTCGTGGGTCAGTAGGTTATCTAAGGTTACAGCAATCTTCTCTTATAGCCGGATTGTTAGCTTATTATATAAGTCCAAATAGTAGTTCTTAAGGGGAACCTAGCCTTCTCCCATAAGGTATAGGAATTAAGTCTAGAATTCGGCAAAGGGTTAGTTTGGTTTCATTATTAGGCAATTATAGTTATACTAGGCATCCCGTACTTTATTCAGGTTAACGTAGATGGCAGCCAGGTGCCGTATTATCTTGTTAATAGATATAAATCGGACAGGGGAATCGTCCTCAAACTTGGCTTAAAGGTGCCATTAGGCATCCCCTATGGTTCGACCAAAGAGGTAGAGCATTTTGGCTTCTTTAGAAAGGAAATAGTTATGGTTAACGCGGAGCTTTCCTTATACTTAAATCCTCTAATTCTCAAAGGTAGGGTCTATCCTATTAGATAATAGTTAGGGGTCAGGGAGCTTAACAAACTTTAATTGTTTTATTATCATGTCCGTACTCCCTAGTATATTATATTTGGTTAAGTGAATAGGACGACTAGGACTTCTGGAAGGGGGGGCTAAGCTTTATAGGGCCACAAGGCTGTCTAGGATCTCTTATAGGGTCTCCTATATACTTTAAGCTTAGAGACGGTCGGCTTCCTAATTAGCCGTCAGGGCACGAATCTGTTTGTATACATCTATACTATTATTGTTATCCTCAATTTCGGATCCCAATTAAATCTCATATTCTTCTTAGGTTGGGGCAGCTCTTTTAGATAAGCTTGCTTTAGGTACTATTGTTAGCTTCCTAGGGTTTATTAGAATTATACAATTTGGTTTTAATTCCGGGGGTACAGGTCCAATCCTATCTAGTTTATAGGGTGGGATATTATTAAGGCCTTCCCAGGTAATATAGAGTTGTTTTAGTGTCTAAGTATAGCGCGTTAATATATCATTACAGACAAAGTTTCTTATAGGGTGGGATATTATTAAGGCCTTCCCAGGCAGTGTATGGAGAGCTTAGTATAATATAACGGCTTGCACAAATGCCTCTAAACCAAAGCTTGTGGATTGCTATCTAATAAAGATACTAAGCTAAGGAGAAGAAAAGAAGGGGGTCACCAGGACCATAGTAAACATATATAAAAGGGCAGCCGCCAAGGCGCTAGCGGTAAGCGAGCCAATCATAGGTTGGCAGAATATGGCAGCAGCATGGCAGAATTTAGCAGGTGACGCGCTCTAGCACCGTCACGGCCTAAGCAGAGATTTTATGCCTAATCCTCTATAGGAGCCCTTATAGTGTAACAGGCTCGTATAAATGCTTCTAAACCGAAGCTTGTAGATTGCTACTATACAAGAATACTAAGCTAAGGAGAAGAAGAAGAAGAATCGTTTAGGGGCAGTAGGTAGACATATCGCGAGGGCCGCCAAGGCGCTAGTAATAAGCAGGCCAATAGCGATTTTGCATACCAAGCATAGAAAATCCTAATTAGTTAAATATGGCAGGTAATGCGCTCTAGCACCATCACATTACCCCCCCCTCCTAAAAAAGCCTACCCTTAGGCTTTATCCAAGTTCTTTATTGTTGTCTAAATTATTATAGTTATTTAACCCCTCTTCCTAGCATTTAACCTAGCTATCTAACTTGCGTGGTGGTCTAGGGAGGTCTAAGTGGGCTAGGTGGAAATCTTATAGCTTATAGGGAGAGTACTTAAAATTAGATATAGGGTACTATTCTAGATCTTTGTTATAACCTACCTAGCTTGCACAGTATTTTAAGGTACTACAGTCCTTCTTTACTGCTAAGATCTCTTTAACTTCCTATTCTTCGTCCTTTGCAATCTGAATTAGTAGCGGGGGGTCGTTGTACTGTCTAGGCAATGGGTTGTCTGTGGCCTTCTGCAGTCAGTCTAGAGAGAAGATAAGGTAGATCTTTATTAACTTTAGTAGCTTAACCTTAAAAGAGTGCCCTACCTTCTTAGGGATTTTATAGGGGCCAGCCATTTGGTGGTCTAGCTTATAGCTTAGCCTCTGGGTTTTCTAGTTCTTTATTAACACCTATACCTTATCTCCTACGTGGAAGTCTACCTCGCGGCAATATTAGTTCATGTTAGACTCTTTCTTCTCTTATACCCTTTTTATAATTGCTTGGGCAGTCTCCTAGGCCCTATATATTCTCTTAGCAAATATCTAGGCCTCTTTATAGCTAAGGCGTTCGCGGGCCGTTATATGTCCTATAGGTCTATCCCAATTAAAGGATATTTATGGCCTGTATCCATAAAGTAACTCAAATAGTGATATTTCTATACTATTATAAGGGAGCGTAAGCTATGCGTAGTCTATTATAGGTAGTAGTTCCAACCAGTTATCCTAGTAGTAGTTAATAAAGGGGCAAATTTGCTAGTTAAGGTACTAGTTTATAATCTTAGTTTAGCCGTTAGTCTAAGGGTAGAATGCGGTAGAGAGCTTAATCTTAATTTTAAGGATATAGTAGAATTTGTTCCAAAAGTCCGATATAAACTAAGGTCCACAGTTAGAAACAATTAACTTAGGAGCGCCATAGATCCAGTAGATATTATCTATATATATATGGGCCATATCCTTTATGGTTATAGTCTTAAAGCAAGGGAGGGAAACGGCTTGCTTACTTAGTTAGTTAACTACTATAAAGGCTATATCATAGCCGTATTTGTCCTTTAGGAATGATTTAAAATCCATTATAATATATTGCTAAGGGCGTTTGGGGACTAGCAGTGGTTACAGCCATCTAGGAGTTTAGTCCCTGGGGGTATTTATATATTTATAAGCATAACAATTTCTAATAAATCGTTCTATATTAGACAGGAGTCCTCGCTAATAGTAATAAGGTAATAGTAGTTAGTAGGTCTTATCTTAACTAGGGTACGCCATAGAGACTTAATAGTAGGCTTTACAGATTAGCTCTGTTTGTAGGTTATTAATATCTGGAACTATAAGCTGTTCTTAGTATAGAAGTAGTCCATCTTCTATTTCTAAATTAGGGTTACCCCCTATAGCTTAATCACAGAGGGCTTTTAGGGATTTGGCTATATGGTTTATAGTTAAAATGCAATTAATTAGTCCTATTAGTTTATCTAGGGTCTCTCCTTTTATAGGTACTACCTTATTCTGTTTAGAGCTTAGTTTCTTAAGGATACGCAGGTTAAGTTATTTGGTATAGAGGAGGGCGCGTATTTGGTGCTAAGTCTTTAGCTTATCTTATAGCCCCACGTCCTGTTCTCTCCGGGTTAAGGCGTCAGCTTTAGTATTTTGCCTACCAGGGCGGTATATAATTATAAAGAAGAATTAGGAGAGTATTTTAGCCCACTAGGCCTGTTAACCAGTAAGTTATTTTATTGTTATAAAATACTTAAGGGCTTTATAATCGGTATAAACCTTAATCTAAAAGTCTGTACTTCCAAGCTCTGCGCGCTACTAGGATAATAATTATATAATAGCTAATATTTCCTTATTATGCACCTCGTAGTTATACTTAGCTAGAGCTATTGTTTTTAAGAAGAACGCAATAGGGTACCATTTACCGTCTAAGTATAGCTATAAAAGGACTCCCGCTACTACCCCATTGGAGGCGTCTATTTCTAGCATTAATTTAAGGTCTAAGTTGTAGTGATAAAGGATTAGGGAGAAAATAAGTCAGTCCTTTAACTTCTTAAAGGCTTTTATATAGTTATTATTAAAGATAAAAGACGTGTCGTTCTTAGTTAGTCGTACAAGAGGCTTAGCTATAACTCTATAGTTATAGATAAACTAATAGTAGAAATTATAAAAGCCGAGGAAGAACTGGATTTCTTTTATAGTATAAGGGGGTTTTTAGTTATGGATTGCCTTAACCTTCTCTAGGTTAACTTTAATTCCTTTTATACTAATAATAAACCTAAGGTACTTTATACGTTTTACTCTAAATTCGCATTTTTTGATATTAACTTATAAGCCTATATTCCGTAGTCTCTCTAGGACCTTTTTAACATAAACTTAGTGCTTAAGTTTATTATCTAAGTATATAAGAATATTATCTAGGTATACTATATAAAATTTGTTAAGGTAGTTAAAAAGAACATTATTTATATACTATTAATAAGTGGCTGGCCTATTTATCAGTCTAAAAGAAAGAACTTTATATTTATAAGACCTATAATAGGTGCGGAACATTATTAGGTTTTCTAATATAGGGTCTATCCTAATTTGGTAAAAAGCTTAGCGGATATCAAGCTTAGTAAAGATTTTAGCCCGGCTTAGACGTGTAAGGGTTTTATTAATTAAAGGGAGAGAGTACTAATCCTTCTAAGTAATAGCGTTTAGCTTCTAATAGTTAATATAAAAACAAAGGCTTTTATTAGGTTTCTTTATAAATAAAATAGGGGAAGTAAAGGAAGCCTAGCTTAGCTTAATAAACCCTTTATAAAGGTTATTAATTAGGTACTGCTTTATTGCCTTTAGTTCCTCCATAGTTTGCTAGTAAAGGGGGCTATAGCCTAGGGAGTTATTGGTCTCCAACTAAATCTTATAATTATAGGTTTAGTGGGGGGGCAGTATATCTAAAGCTGCTTTTAAGAACGCGTCTCTATAGTTTAAGAGGTAATTAGGGAGGAGGCGCTTAACTAGTTCCTTATTAGTTTCCTCTACTAGCACTTCTTTTTTCTTAGTAATAATCTAGTCGATTTTATATAAACTAGTAGTAAAAACTTTGTTGTCCTTTTAATATATATTAAAGTAGAAACCTATAGCACTAATTACCGCGATATCTACTATAGAGGTGTTATATAATAGTAGGGTTATCCGTAGCCTTAGGGGCTTTTAGGATATTAGTATTATCCTTACTCCTCTTAACTCTTATTGCATCTTCCAAAGGTTATCCTTTATATCCTATTAGTACGTCCTCTTTTCTATTAGCCGGATTTCTATAATTTAGAAGTCGTCTATATTAGTATTTATTTTACTTCCGTAAGTAAAGTCCTCCTTGACTATAGTCCTTTGGGGGAGTATTCTTGTTAGTATAGAGTTCCTGTCAGCCTTATAGCGGGCATCTTCTTGGGCGAAGGCTAGGTCGCGGTTCCTAACATCTTACTAGTAAGTAGGATTAGCCTTCGCGGCTAACGTCTTACAGTTAATACAGATTTCCCTAATAAAGGAGGGTAACTTCGGTCTATTTTCTAGCTAGATAAACTGTCTTTATTAAACATTTAGCCAAATATTAAAGTAGGACATCTATTTTTGGCTAAGAATTATGTCGTATAACCCTAGGTCTAGGATGCAGAAGGGGATGCCAAACTAGCGTCATCCATTAATAGCGATATATAGCTTTAAAACGTGGGTAACTGGTATACCGGCTTAACCATTATAGCCTTTTACTTAAATAGGCTTCTCTAGTCGGGTAGCATTTATATTTAAGAACTTAGCAACATTATTTATATAAGCAGTGTTTATAAAGGCAAAGCTATTTGCTCCAGTATTAATAAGGGCAGTTATATTAACTCCATATCTATTTTAAGATACTATATATAGAACCATAAAGTGTTTTCCACCTATTAGCTAACTTAGATTAATCTCTTTAAGATTAATAGGATACCCTAGGGGGAAGTCTTTCCCTAGGGTTCTTCTTTTTCTAACTTATTAGACGTTTCTTCTTCTTTTATCTTCTTAATATTACCTATATCCTTTAGTTCTGGGCAGGACGTAGCAAAGTAACTATTCTTTCCGCAATTAAAGCACGTAACCGTGGCAGGGTTAATTAGGGTGTTGCGATAAGCATTAGTTAAAAGTATGGTATATAGCGGGTTAGGCAAGGTTTGTAGGTAGGCAGTTATAACCGCTTTTAGTATAAGGGCGGTTGTGGTTTATCTTCTAACGCTAGCTCCCATTAGTGTAGCGGATAGGTTACAGTCGCTATAGGGCCGCTTTAGTTAATTAGAATAAGCATTAATTCATTTTAGTTCTAAATCTAGCAATAAATATTAGGCTGCAAGTCTTTAGTAGGTTAGTAGGTCGTCTAAGGCTACTATAATCTTCTCTTATAGTTGGACCGTTAGCTTATTATATAGGTCTAAATAATAGTTCTTAGGGGGAACCTGGCCTTTGCCTACTAGGTATAAGAATTAAGTCTAGAACTTAGTAAAGGATTAGTTTAATTTCATTATTAGGCAATTATAGTCATAATAGGCATCCCGTACTTTATTTAGATTAATATAGATAGTAGCTAGATACTGTATTATCTTATTAACAGATATAAACCGAATAGGTAACTTGTTCTTAAACTTGGCCTAAAGGTGTCACTAGGCGTCCCTAATGGTTTAACTAAAGAGGTAGAGTATTTTAGCTTCTTTAGAGGGGAAATGGTTATAGTTAATATAAAGCTTTCCTTATACCTAAATTCTCCAGTTCTTAAAGGTCGGGTCTATGCCGTCTAATAATAGTAAGGGGTTAGGGAGCTTAACGGACTTTAATTACTTCGTTATTATGTCCGTACTCTCTGGTATATTATATTTAGTTAAGCAAATGGGTTAACTAAGGCTTTATAAAGGGGAGGCTAGGCTATTTTATAAGGCAGTAAGGCTTTCTAGAATCTCCTTTAGAGTCTCTTATATACTTTAGGCTTAAAGATAATCAACCTTCTAATTGGCAGCAAGGGCACAAATCTACTCGTGTATACCTGTAACATTATTATTATCTTTAATTTCTGATCCTAACTAGATCTTATATTCCTCTTAGGTAGAGGCAGGTCTTTTAAATAAGCTTACTTTAGGTGCCATTATTGGCTTCCTAAAGTTTATTAGAATTATATAATTCGGTTTCAATTCTGGGGTTCTTTTAGGGGTGCAGGTTAAGTACAGTCTGGCCTATAAAGTGGGATATTATTAGGGCCTTCTCAGGCGTGGTAGTGTAAGTTTTTTAATATCTGAGTATAACGCGTTAACGCGTCGTTGCAGACAAAGGTCTTCTTTTAGGGTAGGATATTATTAAGGCCTTCCTAGGCAGTGTATGGAGAGCTTAGTATAATATAACGGGCTTATATAAATGCTTCTAAACCAAAGCTTGTAGATTGCTACTATACAAGAATACTAAGCTAAGGAGAAGAAGAAGAAGAATTGTTTAGGGGCAGTAGGTAGATATGTCGCGAGGGCCGCCAAGGCGCTAGTGGTAAGCGGGCCAATAGCGATTTTGCATGCCGGGCATGGAAAATCCTAATTGGTTGAATATAGCAGGTGACGCGCTCCAGTACCGTCACATATAGAGTTAAACTATTATATATTACCACATAAGGGCAAGTTGCCACTAAATTACTGTAGATTGCTATAAAGTGCAATTATATAACTGGAAAACTTTAAGATGCCTAGGAACTTTAACCGGCGGTTAAAGTTATCTAATTGGTTAGATTCTAGACGCTAAGAAGAAACCAGCTAATTAGGATTTTTTATCCCTAGGATGGAAAATTGCTATTGGCTTGCCTACTACTAGCACCTTAATAACCCCCCTTACACCTTACTAATAACCCCTAAGTCCTAAGTCAGAAGCATCTATATAAGCCCATTACACCTATAATAATATTTCTTCCTCCTCCCTATACCCTAAGCGTTCCCCCTATATATATATAGTAACCCCAGCATCACCAGAGCTCCGCCTTAATAGGAGGGGGGGTAGTGTTATGGAACCCGACCGTAGGGGCCTCTATATGAGAGCCCCGTGCTCTTATGTATACCTCGCGTACAGCTTATGTCAGCTACGCGTGGGTATATCACCTCCTTACGCCCTCGACCCTTACGATCGATCGCGCAACGTCTTGTAGACTCCTCGAATACATACGTTCAGCTGCCATTGA
>Ga0307507_10004622_pt1 | contig 24007 bp, 2 predicted proteins | sample 7_EM_MG_FD_207223 | JGI IMG/M metagenome (GOLD analysis project Ga0307507, IMG submission 207223) | Populus trichocarpa ectomycorrhiza microbial communities from riparian zone in the Pacific Northwest, United States - 7_EM | ecosystem: Host-associated > Plants > Roots > Unclassified | place...
GCTGTAGAGCATATATAAAAGTCTAAATTTAAATTATTAAAATTTATTATTAAGTGGTTGTTAAGATATTAAAGTGCGATTTTTCCATTTTTGGTGTGTTTTTGAAGTGATCAGCTTACCCGTTTGACCAGCTCACCCATGAAATACGTTATATAATTTCTATAGACTTAATTAATATAATATTAGTAGCTAAATGTTTTATTAAGCATGTCTTTAAGCTACACGGACTTTCTAACTTAATAATATCCAACCGCGAAAGCTAGTTCGTTTTAGACTTCTGGTAAGCTCTATATAAATAATTAAGCATTTAAACATAACTCTTAACTATATTTTATTTAAGGATAAATAGCTAAACTAAAATTACGAACGCGATTATAGAACAATACTTATAAATATACTACTCCTACCTATAAAACAACTGGGGAAAATAGCTGCCTTTAGCTAAGTTTACCGCGAATAATATAATAAACGTATTAATAGGCGTAACACTATTTTACGCAACCTATAGACAAGACCCTTAACTTAGATTTAAGCTATAACCTAATATTAATATAACAGGACCTACAATTAAACGGATTTAGTTAATTAAGGCGTATAACTTTACTAATTAAATAAAGTAGTTAACGGAACTATTATAAAGTAAATTAATATATGCTTAAACATTATAAGAATGGTATGCGAATAAAGGACAAGCTCCTATATAGGACTTTAAGGAAGGTAATATGGCTTACCTAAGTATACAAAACCTAAAGACTTAACGGCCTTTAAAGAAACTTAATTAGAAGTTTATAGGCCCGTACTAAATTAAAAAGAAATTAAGCCTATATACCTATAAGCTTAAACTACTAACTAAAATAAAAATACACCCAATATTTTACGTAAGCTTACTATAACCTTTAAGAGACGATTCTATAACTCGCGAAGTACCACTACTACCTTCTATAATTATTAACAATGGTAACAGTTCTTACTTTATTAACTTAATTAATAATATACAATAGAAGACATAATTTAAACAATTTAAACTTCTTATTAAGTGGAAAGGATATAAAACATGAACCTAGGAAACTTATAAATGGATTAAGGCTAACGCGCCTTCCTTAGTAAAAGAATTCTATAAGGACTATCCTTTGCGGCCTACTCTAGCTAGATAGACATAATATAAAGGTAAATAATTACCACCTAATATAAATATATAAAACATAATAACAGGAAACTTAAAATTAAAAAGAACTTAAACTACATTATAACGCTTATAAGGCGATAAGTTATAAATTCTTAATTAAATTAAATTGTTTTAGACCTTTGGCTAAAGGGGGGGGTACTATAACAGGACTAGCCTAGTTATAGTAGTAATATCTTAGTAAAACACTTAATAAATAAATTCCAACGCTTTAATTAAATTCTGCTAAATTCTGCTAACGTTAATTAAGTTCCGCTAAGTTCCACTAACTTAATTAAATTCCACTAAATTCCACTAATGTAATAGAATTTGGTCAAAACCTATTAAAATCCGCATGGACTTGTGCCCACGCGTTTACTGCTAAGACCTTAAATATTTAGTTATAAGTTTCCTATATTCTTTTCTCTTCTTTATGTAATGTCTTATATTTTGTAAGAGCTATATACCCTTAAATTAGATAGAATTTATATTTGTTCCTTCAAATCTTCCCTAAAGCCTCTTCGCGCCCTTCCAATGCCCTTTTAAGATCTATCTTATACTAGTTAGCTATCTTCTTAATATAGGCTTTCTAGGATAGCAATAGGAGCCTTTAGCTATAATTATATAGTACATAGATTCCTAGGAACTATTTTAGCTCTTTAAGGGTACTTATCTAGTATTCCTTGCTTAGCTCCTTAATTACTTCTTAAGCTTTCTTCTTATCTATCTTTTGGTAGTAGAAGACAATACTATTAATAGATAACTTTATTAAGATCATAATGGACAACTTTATTAAGATTATAATAGACAAACGCGTTAACTATATCTTTCTATATTATCTCTAGGTCGAATTTTACGGTAATAGCTATTAGGGTCTGGCATATTGTACTCGCCAATGCAGTAGCTCTTATAGGTAGGTTTTATTAAGCTAAGGATCTACTGTCCCTTTACGTAATTTTTTAATAATTATTAAGATTGTAATAGATAAACGCGTTAACTATATTTTTCTATATTGTCTCTAAGTTGAATTTTGCGGTAATATCCATTAGGGTCCGGTATGTCGTACTCGCTAATGTAGTAGCTCTTATAGGTAGATCTTATTAAGCTAAGGATCTGCTGTCCCTTTACGTGCTTTTTTAATAATTATACCCCCTAAGCGTTCGGTAGTACTGCTCTAAGCTTAGGTATAGCGCCGAAGGCTTAAATATAATCCCTTGGCGCTTCTTTAAGGTCAGTCCAGTTAATATAGAGGTTAAGATAGGGTTTATTAATATTCCGATCTAAGAACCTTCGTAAGACCTAACGCTTAATCTTGGCGAGACTGTAGTGTTGACATTCCGTCGTTTTAGGACCTTAAAGCTTAACTCCTAGGGCGTTAATACATAAATAATAAAGGCTTATAGGTCCTGGATGCCCAAGACGTAGATACTATAGTTGTATATTATCTTTTAAATCTAGACGGACGTCTTTTAACGATGCTCTGCGCTTCCGTTGGCGGCGTAGCAGCTAGCTTAAATTAAAAGCTAATTTTAGGCTTCCTAATTGGACATATTTAATAGTCTATTGTCCGTAACGTTCTTCTATTTAATATAGAATTGTATTATCCTTCCGAACTAGAAGATTGTTGTCTCCTTTATTGTCCTAGTAGTACCCTTGTTTTCAAAGTAGACGGAACAACACTAGATTTGTATTAAAGTCCGTATAAAAGGCAACGTCCTTAAGACGTAGAACTCCCTTACTCTTGTCTGGTTTTGTAACTTAGATAGTAACATCGCCGTAACCTAGTATAGGCACTTCTAAGCTGCCGGCGATAATATATTCGTATCTTAGAGCTTTCCTAAAGTTGTAGAAACAAGAGAGGTTATTAAAGATATATAGAGCAGTTCCTAAGTTAAGAATAGTTAATAGCTTTAGTGGATGGAGTTAACCGGTGTAAAATAATTCTAGAAATATTATATTAGCTTCTCCCTTAATCTTAACTGTCTCCTAACTCTTATCCTAACTCTTATTCTGTTATTATTAAGCTTTGTCTTCTTATTCTTTAAGTCTAATCTTGGTAACTTAATTAGCGAAATCCTTATTCTTTTCTACCTTCTTTAGTGCCCTATTAATACGATTATCTCTAATTATAACTCCTATAGGTCTCTTATCTTTAAATAAATACTAATAGTCCTGAAGTAAATGTCCTCGTCTTTCGCACGCTAAGCACTTGGGTGTTGGCTTCTTTTAGGACGTCTCCTTAACCAGTAACCCGGCTCTCTTTAAGCGGCTAGTGCGTGCCAAGGCCTTTCCTTTTCGTGAACCTTTAGTAGTAGAGTGATCCTTAATGGCTTGCTCTGCGAAGTCTGTATTAAAGGTACTCCCTTTTATAGTAGTATTGGCTTTTTCTAAGGGTCTTCTAAGTCCTTCTTGCAGCTCCTTTGCTACTCTGCGGTATTTGGAAGATTTTAACTTTTAAGGGTCATTTGACTCGGTAGTATACTTTATATAGTAGGCATCGCTAAAAGGTTAAATAACTTCTACCAATTCTTAAAGCCAGATTCTATTAGATATTTAAGGGATTTTATACTTCTCTCCTAGTAACATTACGTGTTCCTATTAATTTAGCCATTAGTTTAATTTTAATAAGTATTTAAACCCCTTAAGGGCTTCCGTGTACTAGTATTATACCTTTTTCCTAACAAATAATAAGGTAGGTTTTATATTCTCCTTTAACCAAAATAGCCATTCTTTAACTGTAAAGGAAGGGTTAAGCAGTAGCTTTTTCTAAATTAATAATATAGATGTAATCTAGGTGCGGATCTATTAAAGATAATCTTCCTATCTTAGGAAATACTTTATATCCTAGTTATAGTATCATCTGCTATTCTTATACGCTTTCTATTGATTTGTTAAGAGCTATATATATAAGGTTGCATTTTTATTAAAATCTATAACTTCTAGATAGACTGGTTTTTATAGTAGACCTTATTAAGGTATTATATTATTTAGGTTAATATAGGCCCAAATTTGCTAATCTGTAAGGGCTTAGAGTTGCTATAGCCATTACTCCCAGTTTTCTGGCTTATTAAGGATGATTATAGTCGATAAACTTAACGTTAGTAGAGTCATTTAACTGATAGGCAAAGGAGGAATTAAGATGGTATTTTATCGTTAGGATTGTCCTTATTGTTAAAATCGTCCTTATTATTAGGATCGTCCTATAATGATTAAGGTGGAATCTTGTGGAATCTCGTGGACTCTCGTATCAGAATCGTCCTGTAATAATTAAGGAGGATTTCTATTAGAGTCTACGTCCTTAACGATAAGGTGTTAGAGTCTGACGATAAGGTAGAATTTCTTTAAATAATTAAGTAATAGCTGAATAGCTTCTTAAGTCGGCGGACCGGGCTTATAACTGTTAGATAATGTATATTAATGAAATGGGTTAATTGATTAATGATCTTAATCTTATCTTAATTGGTTAATTAACCTTGGGCCCCTAGGGCTCTAAGCTATAAGGAGACTTATAATATACGTGCTCCGTACACATAACTTATGTATATAACCCACGCCTTTAAAGAATACAGATTATCTAATAGTAGGCACTTATAATATTATTAGGTTAGTATAGGGGTGTATATAAAAGATAGGCCGGTATATAGGATGTATTAGTATATAGTTAGTGTAACGGGACTAGCCTAGTTACAGTAGGAACATCTCGGTAAAACACTCGATATACGAATTCCAACGCTTTGACCAAATTCTGCCGAATTCTACCAGCTTGATCGACTTCTGCCAAGTTCTACCAGGTCAATCGAATTCTACCGAAGTCCGTTAAAGACCGCGTGCGTACATGCGCACGCATCGACCACTAAGACCCCTGACTATTTAATTATAAGATTCCCTTGTTATTCCTTTCTCTTCTTTACGCAACGTCTTGTTCCTAGCAAGAGCTATATACCCTTAGATTTAGATAGAATTTATACTATTCCTTTAAATCTTCCCCGAAGTCTCTTTGCGCCCTTACTGTCGGTATACTCGCTTTATCAACGTGCACGAATATCACTTATAGTGGTACGTATGCGGTGTTGAAGTTGGTAGTTGATTGTTTGTCTAGAAGAAAGGGGTTGCTCCAAGGTCAGATTAGTTAGTCTCGCTTCGTGGTCTCGTGACCACGTCACATGACTAATATTCCGACACTTACATTATATTACATTAATACCACTACCCTTAAAATGGTAAACAAACTCAAATCCGCCACGTTAGCTATTATGGCCCTAGTTAGGGAATAAATGACTATAATACAACAGTTCTTTATGGATGCCTTAGCCTAGTAATGAGCTATACTAGAAGCCCAGTATTAGTAATTAATTAAAGCAATACGCAAAGAACTCTATAACGCTAAGGTACTCGCATTAGAGACCCTAACAGCAACACCCGCAAACAAGATTGAGATAACTGTATACAAACCCAGCCCGTTAAATACAAACCCTAAACCAGTAATGGTAGCTTAACCTATACCTATAATGAACCTAGTACCTGCCGCGAAATTAGAAAAGCTTCCTAACCCTCTAATATTTAATAGAAATTGAAACGACCTACGTCCCTTTATAACTAAGCTCCATTTTAAACTTTTAATAAACTATAACTGATACCCTACCAAAGCTAGCAAAGTTAGCTATGGAATGTCTTGTTTAAGCAAAGATGCTGCATAAACTATGGACCCATTCTTCTGTAATGGCACCTTTATTAATTTTAAACCCTTTATCTCTCTGCTAGAATGAATGTATAATAACGCCAGCCGCGAACATACCGCTATTACTAAACTTAAAAACTTATAATAATGGAACCGAAACTTTATAAGCTTCTTTTTGGAATTTTTAGGCCTTATTAGCGAACTGGATTGGAATAAAGCCGCTAGAGTTGCTGCTCTTTAATAAGCTATTTTGGATAAAATTAGAGCATAGTTAGTAGGTAGGGAACTGCCAAAGGACCTACCCAAATTTGCTATAATGTGTTAACAAATTAATAAGGACCTTTAATATAACAAACAGACTTATTTTCTAAAGCTAACTATACCTTATATTTAAAGCTCCGCGAAACCAATATATACCCTAAAGCGCGACCCTTCTCCGAATCCTACGCACGACCCTATGGACCTTAACGCCACTCAATCCTATGCACCCTTAGGAACTAATAAATAAAGAACTTAAGCTACAAATGGAGAATGCTTTAGATGTGGTAGAAAAGGATATATCTAAAGGAATTGCCGAACTTACCCTTTTAAAAAAGTCCGCCGTAGTTCCTCCTGGTCTTTAAATCATACCTACTCCTTAAATCGCACTCATTCTTTAAGCCGTACTTGTTCCTTAACTTATACTCGTTCTATAAATTATACCTAGTTGTTATAAAGTATCTCACCTTTAGTTAACTTGGAAAACAAATTGTTCTAGGGCTAAGTTACGCCTTAGGATAAGAAGTGTAAGAGTATAAGTGTCTAGGCTCTTCTAGCGCTAATACACAATATAACTCCCTTAATATACTTAGCAAAATTTAAATACTTGGAAAATGGAAGGAGGTATGAATACTAATAGATAGCGGAGCTACTAGCATAGGCTTTATTAATACAAACTACGTAAAAACTTAACGCCTAAATTTAAAGAAACTTAATAAGCCTTAAGGCTTATAAGGCTTTAATAGTAAGCCCTTAATATATAGCGAACTAACGCACTACGCTCTTATAAAGATGCGGATAGGTAAATACCTTAAATACGTTTCCTTATTTATGACACCCCTAAAGCATTATAAGATAATACTTAGATATAGATAGCTAAAATAACATAACCCTTTAATTAGTTAGGTTAAAGAAATACTAAAGTTCTGTATAATCTACTGCCAAAGTTATTGCTTAAAACACTACCTGCCCTATAAATATGCATAAGATTATTTAAATTTAACATGATATAAACTGCCCCTACTATGGACCCTAAGCCAAAATAATAAGGCTATAACTGCCAATTATAGTAAAGAATGTGAAGACGTTACGCCGAAACCTTTTAAAATTTATATAATATAAGCTGTACCTTTTGTTTTATTAGCACAAAAATGAGACCATAAAATCTTTGCTGTAACTATAGAAGATATTAAGAAAGTACTAGAACCAAAGTAATATATTAACCCTTAACCTCTTGTGCCTAAAGAGTACTATAATCTAATTAATAAGTTTAAGAAAAGATTTGCAGACTAACTACCCCTATATTGGAATGTATACGATTTTAAGATAGAACTTGAACCTAGTATAATACTAAAGTTCGGTCCGCTATATGGTATATTATAAGAAGAACTGCTTATGATGCGATAGTACCTTAATAAGCATCTAGAAAAAGGATTTATTCGCCCTAGTTAATCTCTATTTGCCTTACCCGTACTATTTATTAAAAAGCTAGGAGGAGGCTTAAGATTCTGTGTTAATTATTGAGCTCTAAACGTAATTATGATTTGAAACCGATATCCTATTCCCTTAATTTAAGAAACGCTTGACCGCTTATTAAAGGCATGGTACTTTATAAAGCTTAATATAGTTGCCGCCTTTAACCAAATCTATGTCTGTAAAGGAGATAAAAAGTATATAGCTTTTTGTATATAATAGGGACTCTTTAAATACCTAGTAATACCATTTAGTATAAAGAATAGTCCTGGTACGTTTTAGCAATATGTTAATAATACGCTTTAAGAATTCCTTAATGTATTTGTTACTACGTATATTAATAATATCTTAATCTACTTGTCTTTGCTTTTTAAACACCGGAAGCACATTTAAATGGTCCTTAAATGCCTGCAAGACGCGGGTTTGTAATGCGATATTAAGAAATGCAAGTTCTACGCATCTGAAGTTATATATTTAGGCCTAATTATATCCCGCGACGGAATTAAAATGGACCCTAAGAAGGTTGCTGTAATTGTGAACTAGGAAAGCCCTAGTAACGTATAAGATATTTAAGGATTTCTAGAATTCGCAAATTTCTATTATTGATTTATTAATTAGTTCTTAAAAATTACCTAACCGTTAGTAAACCTAATAAGGAAGAATGTGAAATTTAAATGGACTGCCAAATGCAAATAAGCTTTTAATGGCTTAAAACAACGTTTTATAACCGCTCCAATTTTTGCCTACTTTAACCCTAACCTTAAATATATTATTAAAATAGACTTGTCTAATTATGCCTTAGGGGGAGTATTATTGCAATACAATAAGAACGGTGAGCTGCGCCTAGTAGCCTTTCTCTCCTAAAAGCTCGCCCCTACTAAATTAAACTACAAGATATACAATAAGGAACTGCTTATAATTGTTAGATGCTTTAAACAATAGCGCCTAGAACTTAAAGGATTGTTGTTTCTAATACGCGTATTAATAGACTATAAAAACCTATAGTACTTTATAACTATAAAGCAGTTAACGCAGCGCTAAATCCATTAGGCTGAATACCTCTTATAATTTAACTTTAAGATTATATACCAACTAGGTAAACTCAATTAAAAACCTGATGTATTAATATAATAATTACAAGACTTACCTACAAACGCCTTAGACAAATGAATTATAAATTAATTACGGATTTTATTGCCCCCTAAATGTTTTAAGAAACTACGTCCTATATTTCTAAATATAGAACTTAATAAAAACAAATTAGAAATTAATAAATGGGAAATAGAAATTAATGAGCTGATAGAATACGAATATAAGAGTGACGTATAGATAGCAGATGTAATAAAAGTAATTTAAATAGGAAAATGATAGCATAAAGATATTACACTCGCCGAATGTGAAATTTATAATAATTAACTATACTATTAGTAGAAGATGGTAGTTCCGAACTCCAAACCCTTACAATTTAAGATACTCGAATTTATACACAATTCCCCTGTAGTAGGACATCCTGGCCATACAAAGACTTATAAGATTATTTAATAAGCATACTACTGGCCTATAATATACAACTACGTATAAAAATACATTTAAGTATACAGAATGTGCGTACGTGGAAAGACCTCTTATATAAAGAAATAAGGAGTACTTTAACCGTTGCCAATTCTAATACAAAGATAGTAAGATATCTTAATTAACTTTGTAGTTAACTTACTTAACAGTAACAGGTTTATAAACGTTATAGTAGTTATTAACTATTTTATAAAAATGCGATATATAATTCCTATGGACTTAATTAATACAATATTAGTAGCCAAATATTTTGTTAAATATATCTTTAAGCTACATAGACTTTCTAATTTAATAATATCCAACCATAGAAGCCAGTTCGTTTTAGATTTCTAGTAAGCCCTATGTAAACAATTAGATATTCAAACACGACTCTTAACTGCATTTTATTTAGAGACAGACGGCCAAACTAAAATTACAAACGCGATTATGGAATAATACCTATAAATATACTGCTCCTACCTACAAGACGACTGGGAAAAGTGGCTGTCCTTAGCTAAGTTTACTGCAAATAATACAATAAACAAATTAATAGGCGTAACGCCATTTTATATAACCTACGGACAAAATCCCTAACTTAGATTTAAACTATAACCCAAAATTAACACAATAGGATCTATAATTAAACAAATCCAGTTAATTAACGCATATAACTTTACTAATTAAATAAGGCAGTTAACGGAACTATTATAAAGTGAATTAGCATACGCTTATATAGTATAAGAATGGCATACAAATAAAGGACAAGCTCCCGTATGGGACTTTAAGGAAGATAATATAGTTTACCTAAATACATAAAACCTAAAAACTTAACGGCCCTTAAAGAAACTTGACTGGAAGTTTATAGGCCCATACTAAATTAAGAAAAAATTAAGCCTATATGCTTATAAGCTCGAACTACTAACTAAGATAAAAATATATCTAACATTTTATATAAGCTTGCTACAACCTTTAAAGGGTGAACCTATAACTTGCGAAGTGCTGCCGCCACCTCCCGTAATTATTAACAATGGTAATAGTTCTTACTTTATTAACTTAATTAACGATATATAATGGAAAACATAATCCAAACAATTTAAACTTCTTATTAAGTGGGAAGGATATAAAACATAAACCTAGGAGCTCTATGAGCAAGTTAAGACCGATACGCCTTCCCTGGTAAAAGAATTCTATAAAGACTATCCTTCGCGGCCTACTCTGGCTGGATAGACGCGATATAAAGGCAAACAACTGCCACCTAACACGAATATATAAAACACGATAGTAGGAAGCTTAAACTCAAAAAGAACTTAAAAAATATTATAACATTTATAACACAATTACGTAATATATAAGATGTTAAGGAACTTTAACCGCCGGTTAAAGTTATCTAATTAGTTAGATTTGCCTTGCCAAGACCCACTGTAAAGATGTTAGTTCTGCTTACCGCCTTAACCAAGCCAATAGCGATTTTCCATTCTAGGGATGGAAAATCCTAATTGGTCCACTTAACGATAGAACCAGTAAAACTCTACACCGCTACTAACGCAACTATACAAACGCGACAAATAATAAGTCTTGACTAAATTGAATTATTTTAAACCTTTAGCTAAAGGGGGGGTACTGTAACGGGACTAGCCTAGTTATAGTAGGAACATCTCGGTAAAACACTTAATATACAAATTCCGATGCTTTAACCAAATTCTGCCGAATTCTGCTAGCTTGATTGACTTCTGCCAAGTTCTACCAGGTTAATTGAATTCTACCGAAGTCCGTCGAAGACCGCGTGCGTATATGCGTACGTATCGACCACCAAGACCCCTAACTATTTAATTATAAGATTCCCTTGTTATTCCTTTCTCTTCTTTACGCAACGTCTTGTTCCTAGCAAGAGCTATATACCCTTAGATTTAGATAGAATTTATACTATTCCTTCGAATCTTCCCCAAAGTCTCTTCGCGCCCTTATAGTTAGGGGAAAGTAAAATAGTGTAATTGACGGGCCGGTACGCAGGAATATAATACTATTTAACTTTGCTTAATGTGGCTTGGAGAAGTGCAGAGCCTTAACCTAAGCTATAGAAATACGTCCTCTAACTAAGCTTCTATTATATAACTACTAACTGCTTCTAGGCGCCGCGGCCGTACACCCCACTACTTACCCTTTTTAGAACTTTAGAAGTTATATAAGTCCTTAGTTAAGCGACTAATATTTAAAGCTTTAACTAATTAGCTAAATCCGTTACAAATTAGACAAAGCTAATAACGACTTCTTAATATATATATAGAGGCTCTAGAGCTATATTTAATAAAGTAAAGTTCTTGTTCTTAATTATCCTATTTAACGCCAAATCACTCCCTTAAATATTACTTAAGACGTAGTTAAAACTAGAACTAGGAAAGAAAACCAACAAAATATATTATTTAAAAGTGTTCCGTTTGGCTTAGCGCAGCTTATAGATAGCAAGAAATATAGCGACTTAAAACTTATATGCTAGGGGCTAGAGTTTAAAGTCTATAAAGCGATTATATGCACCCAATCTCTTGTACTTACAGCTGCCTATAATGGAGGCTTTTAGGTAAAATCTAACTAAATATCTAGTGGAATTAACCCTAACTAACTAATGGATAGGAGGCGGTAACTAACATTATAAATATTAACAAGTTCGATTCTGGCACTGTTAAGAGAATAATCTAATTTATGTATAAGAGGGAATATAATAATAGCAAGGAGGAGTAAGGATCTAATATTATAAGTATAGAAACGCTTGGCCAAGGTAAGGGATATATTTATACGCTGATCCAATTTATCCGTACTTAAACTTCAATCTATAGAATTAGAGGTAGCGCAACTTAACGACGCCAATGCCTTATTACTATCTAAACTAGATAATAGCAGTGGCGACAATAAAGATATAATAACATAGCCAACAACGGCCGATATTACACTTCACCACGTCTATATTAATGCAATTGCCGATTACTATAATATACCACAGCTAAAAAAGCTTATTAATATATAAATCTAACACATTCTAGGAACTAGCTAGTCTACGAATAGGTTCCCTAATATTATTAAGAATGTCTTTAGCCTAATAGGCGACTTAGTATTACATAATATAATTACCTTAATAGCGGCCGAGCACATTAAAGAGCTTATTAAACTTGAGGACTTTGCAGAGCTGGACGTTATAAGTGATTTCGCCATTAGCATTATATAGATAGCGATTACCGCATCCAAGGATATAGAGGAAAATTTTATATAGAAACTTTAAGCTGTCTAGTCTTAGCTATAATAAATAAAATCACTACTTTAATCCGCTAAGGTAAAGTACGCCGCGGCTAAGCGTAAAAGCGAAAATATTAATAACTGTCTTAATACCCTCTGCTCTACTAGGACCTGTTATAATATCGGTTATAGTGCCGAGTTTATATATTATATTAAGGATAGCAGTTATCTATCTAACCCTAATTACCCTTATATACTTCGTTATAAAAAGTGCTAGCGTTATATATAAGTAAAGATGCATAGTTTAGGAGATCAGCTTAGGTAGGAAGTTATTATATAATACTTCTTTTTCTTTCTCCGTTTGGGTTAATCTAAGAAATTCGAATATATATCTCGTTTATAGTCAGTCCGTTAGATATTGTATAGTAACTATATTATCCATCCCCTATTAGCTACTTATTACCTTACCTATTATTTATTACCTATTACCCCACCCTTTATCTTATCCTTTACCTTACTCTTACCTTACCTATTACCCCTCGCCCCTCTAGACGAATTATAAAACCCTAGTCATTATATCTATTCTATTAAATACTGGAATAGGATTAGATAACAACAGACTAAAATAAAATAAAAAATGGTAAAGAATAATAAGATAAGCGCGTAATAACTAGGAAAAGGTCCTATGTATACTAAGCGCATAGTTTTAAAGATGCATTGTGTGCTTAAGGGCTACTTCGCAAACGTTACATTTAATCTTACCCTACTATAGGAGTTTAGAGAGATGCGCTTGTTAGAAATGCTTCGTAAAAGCAGCTGGAGTATGGAACTTATATATACGCTTACTAATTACAAGCTTTTTATTCCCAAGGCAGATAAAGCATATTTTTGGTCTTTTTTTCCTTATATAGAAATAACTTTGCCCTCTTTAGCGCTTTAGCGGCTTTTGAAATCTTAGCATCTTCTTTAATCTTAACTTTGCTAAGGGCGACATTTATCTTAAACTATCTCTGGTAATAATTCTGCCAATATAATCTACCTTTTTTAGCATTACAGTAATCTATAACCGTATTAATGGCATTATTATACCTGCGTATCTTATCTTTTAGTAATACGCTAGGAAGCGTTATAATTACTTTAATAAGGCGTTTGTGTTTAACTAATTTATTATCGCTAAATTCTAAAGTTGCTTTAATATCCTTACTAAATTTATCCCTAGAAAGCTGCCGCTTAATATTAATTACAGCCTATTTGTTATTTTAATTCTTCTTAATATTTTTTAATAGTGCATTTCTTTAACGTTGCCTTTTATTTATGATTTCCTGGCCAAGCTTTTAGTATTCTATATTCCCTATGGCTTTATCCTTAAGACTATGCTTTAGCCTATTTTAAATTTTAATTAAGGTATAAATGCGCGGGTTCTTATTTACCAATAAGGATTATTCTATTATTAAGTACTGTGGCTACTACGGGTTAATTAATTAGCTTATTTGGCATACCACTTTTATTAACTTTTTTTAAGGCTCTAAGCCTTAAATAATTGCCTATATATCTACGCTAACACGCCGCAGAAGGTAGTGCTTTAGGAATATTTAAGCGTCGGCGTACTATATTATTAGGTTCCAGAGTGCGTTACTTATGTTACCTAGGTAGTATAGGCGTTAGAAAGGTTTTAGTAGAACTAGCTCTATATAATAGAACTTACTATTTTTATTAAATGCCTTGCCTGCGTCGTAACAGAGACTATATAGGCGCGTAACCTACCGAAATCCCGTAATTGCGCCAAGGTCCTTAATCTAGTGTAAAAGAGTTAAGTATAATAAAGGCTGGTTAAATAAGACCTTATGGCTATAGGGGTTTTTAATTAATTGCTAAAATATAGGGATATTATCTAGGTCTAAACAGAGCGGTAGCAGCAACTTATTACACTTAGGCTTAATATATAGCCTACTAAGCTGCTCTGCGGACGTTAGATTAGGAGGTGTAAAAGCTTAGTTAGTAAAAAGAAGGCCTAAGAGAAAGGCGTAAGGGCTAAGAATAAGTAAAGGGTTAAAGATTATCTTAGGAATTAGGAAAGTATTACTAGTTCTCTATAAGTATAAGGTAAGAGAAATAGGGTAAAAAGAGAATATACGCTTCTTTTATACTAAGATATTCCTTAGTAAATTTAAATGTAAACTTAAGCATAATCTTATAAGGCCCACCTTCTAGGTTATAAATAAGTGTAACTATTATATATCAGTAGCATAGATTAAGAAGAGCTTTAGGTTAGCTTATAGTATAAAAGCCTAGCTATAGTAAGAAATAGACTTATATTACGGAGCGAGCACAAGCGGTGATAATATATAGCGAAGTAGATATTATTAAGCTATATACATAAACTGCGTAATAAAGTCAAGACGTTGCGTAAGGAAAGGAAAGTAGGAAATAGGGGAAAAAGGGTATATAACGTTCGCTTGGTTGCTAGGTTAACGGGTACTGTGCTATACACGGGCAGGGTAAAGCTTAGGTGGCGGTTCTGGTAGAACTTAGCAGAATTCGGCAGTTAGAGGTCCTTAAAGTTGCCAGTTAGCAACTCCAACAGTAGAGACAGTAGATTGCGGCGGAATACGGCAGATTGCTGTCAGATTGCCATCTTATGGTTAATCTCTGGTTGTTTAGTCGGTGGAAACAGGTGGACGTATATAAGGTATTACGGGGGTGTCCTGTAATAGTACCCCCCCTTTAAACTCGAGCATCTGTGAGATAGGGCTGTAGTAGTTCTAGGTAGAGTTTATAAAAGTCTTCTGCGGCTTGTATAAGTCCTACAGAGTCGGCAGGTTCCTATAAGGGTTTAGTAAAACCTCTCTATTTTATAAGGTATATATATTTACGTTTCTATTTATTATACTTAATGTCGTTAACTCTTTTAATGAGGTACTTATCCTTACCATCTACTTTAACTAGTAGGGGAGGGTTTTGGATCTGTCTAGGCAGGGCGTCTAATATAGGGGCGGCAGGGCGGAGGACTGACGTATAGAATATAGGGTGGATTTTAACCGTATTAGGGAGCTTTAGTTGGTAGGCATAAGGAGAGACAACTTTTTTAACCTTATAAGGGCCAGTGTTCTTCCAATTAAGTTTTTTAGTAGGTTGTTTTGTGTTTAGATTTCTTACGTCTAGCTAGATAAAGTTACTAATTTGGTAAGCTGGTGCTAGGGTTTAGTTCTTATTTGCTACGGCTTTATAAATAGACTGGGCCCATGTTATTTTATTAGTAAGGAACTCCTATAGTTCTTCTATCTTCTTTATAAATTTGTTTGCTTCTGCAACTTGTAAGGCCTAATAAGCTAGATAAGGAATATTACTAAAGGGTTTAAAACCTATTCGCGGGTACTGGCCGTAATTAGCTAGGAATGGGGAGACCTTTGTGGTTTCTAAGATAGAGTTATTTGCAGTAAACTTAGTAAATGCAAGCCAGTCTATCTAGTTGTCCTATAGATACGACGTGTATATCCGAATATACTGTTCTATTATAGCATTTGCACGTTCCGTTTGACCATCCGTTTCCGGGTAATATGCCGTAGATAATAGTACTTTAATGCGGAGTTGGGTAGTTAGTTTTTTTTAAAACACCAAGACGAACTGGCGGCCTCTATTAGAGACAATTGTTTTGGGGAGTTTATAGAGTTTTTATACGTAATCTAGGAACAGTTGGGTAATAGTAGGTGCTAACATATTAGGGCAGGCGATTAAGTATCTTATCTTAGATAGTTGGTCTATAACTACTATAATGTTTGTGTAGCCTTTACTTTTAGGGAGATTAATAACAAAGTTAATTAAGATATCCTTCTATCTTCGGTCCGGAATAGGTAGTGGCTTTAGAAAGCCGTTGTACGTCTTATACAAAGCTTTAGCTTATTAGCAGGTATAGCAGCTAGAGACGTACCTTTGTATTATGTTATATATGTTTAGCTAGTAGTACTCCTGTTAGAGTAGCTCTAGGGTTTTTCCTTGGCCTGGGTAGCTAGCTACTAGTAGGTTGTATACGTGTTTAAGGAGCTTAAGCTTAAGTTTATTATAATTAGGGATAACTAGGCGGTTTTAGTAGTATAAGCGGTCTCCGCGAACTTTATATTTACTTAGAGAGATCTTTTTAGAGTGTCTAATACTATCTTAAATTAGCTTAAGTGTCTCTTGGATAAACTTATTATTTAGGTATTTATTGATTATAATCTGTTTAATTAATTAATTAGTTATTTTAAGGATATATACTATAAGGTCTTTAGCTAGGGGATTAAATAATTTAGGACAAAGTAGGGTTTAATTGCGGTAGGCGCGCGCTTCTTCCTATACTATTATATCTTGTAAACATTGAGTTAGGGCATTAGGTTTTTAACCTTAAACGCCTAGGCGGTATGTAATTAAGAATTAGAAATAGGATAGATATTCTAACTAGTAGGCTTAACAATAACTTAGCTATTTTGTAGTTATAAAGTACTATAGATTCTTATAGTTACTAAGGACCTTAATTGGAAATCTAGCGCCTTCTAGTTTAGGTTGCTATTGTTTAAAACATCTAATAATGGCTAATAATTCTTTATTGTAGATCTTGTAGTTATATTTAGCTGAACTTAGTTGTTTTAAGAAGTATGCTATGGGGTATAGTACCCCTTCTTTATTATACTAAGACAGAATGCCTCCAGTAATATAGTTAGATAAGTTAGCTTCTATAACACTCTTTTAGTTTAGGTCAAAGTGTTAAAGTATAGGTGCGGTAGTAAATATAACTTTTAGATAGGTAAAGGCCTTCTTACATTCCTTATTAAAGATAAAGGCTTTATCCTTTTGGGTTAGAGCCATAAGAGGTAAAACTAGGGCAGAGAAGTTATTGATAAACCGTTAATAGAAATTAGCAAATCCTATAAAGGCTTTTACGTCCTTAACATTCTTGGGTTCTTGCCAGTTTATAATTACTTTAATCTTTTTTAGGTCTATTTATATGCCGTCTATAGAGATAATAAGTCTAAGGTACAGAACTTCCGTTTTATAGAACTCGCATTTATCTATATCTAATTGTAGTCTAGCTTTACGTAGGGCTTCCAAGACAAGGTTAATATATTTCTTGTATTTAGCCAGGTTATTGCTATATACTAGGATGTCGTCGATATAAGCAGTATAGAAAACATCCAGGTAAGGTCATAAGGTATTATTTACAAAGTGTTAGAATAAACTTAGGGCATTTATAAGGCTGAACAGCGTTACTAAGTATTTAAATAGTCCGTATCTAGTACGGAATGCTATAAGCCATTTATCTCCTTTTGCGATACGGAGGCGGTTAAATACGTAGATAAGGTTAAGTTTTATATAGTAGCGAGCCTTACTTAATCAGTTTAGTGTCTCTTAAATTAACGGGAGCGGGTACCAATTCTTAATAGTAATAGCATTAAGAGCTTGGTAGTCCATATAGAAGCGCAGACTGCCGCTAGGTTTCTTAACAAAGATTATAGGTATAGCTATAGGCGAAGAGATTACTCTAATAAATCCTTTACTTAGGTGTTCATCCAAGTACTTCCGCAATACTTAGAGTTTATTTTGGGATATTCTGTATAAGGGTCCAAATCCTGGCTATTTTCCTTCTTTAAGTACGATCTTGTGGTTATATAGTCGGTGCTCCGCTAACTTATTAGCTTCCTTTTGTGAAAATACTTCTAGATGCTTATAATAGCATACTAGTACTTTTATAGTAGGGTTAGTGTGCTTCTTTGGTGCTAGGGCCTTTTTAATATCGGTTATTATAACGGTGAAGATCGTATATTTAGGTTTCCTAGCGAGTTATATTAATAGGGTAGCTCCGATTATATAGGTATCTATAGAAAGGGGGGCAAGTTGCCAGCTAGTAACTTCCTTTTAATTATCTACTATTTCTTGTTTAACTTTAGATTTAGTATTAGGTACGGAGTTAATATTAGATTTAGGTTTAGGTTCTTTAAGTATCCTTTTTATAGTAGAATACCAGTTCTTCTAGTACTTTTATATGTTAAGCTTAAGTTTAGGCTTCTGCTTGGTTTAGGGTAGTATAGTAGTTAGGATTAGTTTGTATGGTTTAGTATAATTTTTAGGTTCTTGGTGGAATTAGGTAGACTTTTTAGGTATAGGGTAGATATTAGTAGAAATTTTAGACTAATAGATTCTAGTGGATTTTTTAGATTTTGGTTTAGGGTCTAAGTAGCGAGTTATAAGGCACTTCTACTTGCAACAGGAGGCGGTAAATAGAAGCTTAAGGTTGTCCCAATTAATAGTTACCTTATATAGCTTTATCTAAGGTTGTTTAAGTATTACTAAGTAACCTAGGGTAGTAATAAAAAGCCTAATTAGTTCTTTATAGTTTAGGTATTAGAGTCTTAGGAATACTATATAGGTAATACAGCCTAAGACAGTACGTTTACTATTAAATCCAAATACGTTAATATACCAGTTAAGGGGGGTTAGAGTAAAACCATTATCTTATATAAAAATCTTATTAATAAATCCTATGCTACTAGCTCCTGTGTTAATTAGGACTTAAGTATTAGCCTATTAATTATTCTACTAAAGATAATAGTTAACAGTTATGCTGTAATCCTAAGAGTTAGAATTTATAATATCTAGAGCATTTAATGAGATCCTAAGGCAGCGCCGTCCTAGAGAGCGACTTAGCTCTAAGACCTTCCTTTTAGAGGCGACTAGGGTGGGGTTCCTATAGAATATTAGCTATAACTTCGTCCTTATAAGTGGTGCTTACTAGATGTAGGGCTGGAGCTATATAAAGATTAGGGATGGTAACTAGAGGATTAGTGCGGTAAACGGTTACTAGTATTAGCCATTTATAAATTATATTAGGGTATAGGGATAGAGTAGTATCTTAAAATATAAGCCTTGCTTCCGTATTTAAAGCAAAGGCCTAGCTTAATGCGTTATTCTTATTTAGGGGACCCTAGTAGGGCATACTCTAGGGTTCTAGAGTTAATGTCTATAGCATTAGGGTGCTTAGGCTAAGATAATAACTTAGTGGTTATTTGCGGAGCTGTTGTATTGTATTAAGGAGTAGACTTTGGTGTCAGGCGTAGTATATTATTATATCGTTTATTAATAACATTTGCGTAGGCGTTAAGGGCTCCCGGTAGGTCTACACCTATTAGAGAGGTTTTTAGTTTAGGACTTAGGCAATTTAATAAGGCTATTAACTAGTATAGAGTCGTTCCAGCCTATTTCCTTTACGTAACGGTTAAATTCGGAGAAGTATACTAGAAAGCTTTTTGTTCCTTAAGTTATATAGTTTATTTTTCTCTAAGTAGTAGCTTGGCGGTTTGGGTTACTATATATAGCTTTAAGAAGTACAACTAGACTTTATACTAAATTTGGTTAAAGGGGTTTAATAAGGTCAGCTATATCTCCTCCTAGTTAACTTAGGGCGTAGCAGAGTCGGTTAGCTTTAGTTAGGTAGCGGTTAGCATTACCAGTTAGCTTATTTTTAAGCTAGCTTAAAAATAATTGGAGTTCTTATTATTTACTAGTAAATATTAGAGGGTCTAGTAGTTATTCGGATTATTACAGTACGGTAGTTAGTTTGGGGTAAATAGCTACTATAGGTTTAGGACTCTTATTTTGCGTATTTATCTCTGGAGAAGGCGTTTGGTCTTAGGGCCCTAGTATAGGCATTTTAAGGGTGCAGACTTCTTCTTAAAGGTCCTTAATTATTTGTAGGTGTTGTGCTTCTTATTCAGCTTATTATTAAGTTAAAGTAGCTTGGTTCTATGCAAGGGCGTCTATAAAGGACTTCTATATCTTTGCCAATTGTTCTTGGAGTACGGACATAATGCCAGCGGCTATTATAGGGGCTTTGGGGTCGTTCTGCATTTCGGAGGGTAGTATATAAGGTTAACGCAACGTAGTATTACAGAGTAAGCACAAGCGGTAATAATATATAGCGAAGTAGATATTATTAAGCTATATATATAAACTGCGTAATAAAGTCAAGACGTTGCGTAAGGAAAGGAAAGTAGGAAATAGGGAAAAAAGGGTACATAATGTTCGCTTAGTTGCTAGGTTAACGGGTACTGTACTACACATAGGCAGGGTAGAGCTTAGGTGGCGGTTCTAGTAGAACTTGGCAGAATTCGGTAGTTAGAGGTCCTTGAAGTTGCCAGTTAGCAACTCCAACAGTAGAGACGGCAGATTGCGGCGGAATACGGCAGATTGCTGTCAGATTGCCGTCTCGTGGTCGGTCTCCGGTTGTTCAGTCGGTAGAAACAGGTGGACGTGTGTAAGGTATTACGGGGGTGTCCCGTGACAACTTGCATCTAATATCGTCTAACTGTATATCTCTTCCTTATTGTAACTAAGTTAGTCTTAAGCACTAGGGCGAGATCCTCCGCGTCCATAATAGTCTTTTCTTACTTTATTTTTACTTAAGCTATGTTTCTTTGCCAGTTTCTAAAGTACTTAAAAAAGATATCTTAACTCCGCTTTACCTTACTAGGTTAAAGGGTTAACTAAGAACGTAATTACCTTATATATCTAGCGGTTTAGTTTACTAGGAATTTTCCCACTAGTCGCTTTTTTATATATAAGGAGATAGTACTTCTAGTATAAGCTAAGTAAGCTAGAAGCCTTTATCCCGCGCTATTTTCTACCCCCTTTCCCTTATTTCTAATTTAGAAACTAGTTAAAGAAGCTATAAAGGAGCCAAAGTAAGAGAACTTAATATGTTTTCTTAAGGTCTTTCCCTATATAGGTATAGTATCTAGAAATTATTAGCTCTCTACTAAGTTAGGCCTAAAAAGAAGCCGCTAAATAGGTTATTACTTATTAATACCAGTGTTCTTTAATACGGTTAAGGAGATTTGTACTACTATTAGCATAGTCCTATATTATAAAATTAGATTTCTTAAACTCTTTTAATTATTTAAGGTAGTATTCTAATAGACAGTCTTAATTCTTATAAAGCTATGCTTAAGTAGGCGCTTTATAAGCATCGTTAGATCTAGTAATGCTATTAGCGTTATAGTTAATGCCACTATTGGCGTCGTAGTTGGCGTTACTATTAGCATTACTGTTGGTATTACTGTTAAAGACAGTCGGTTTTATCCCATAGCTATTACTATCGCCATTTATATCTATATACTTATTATTAGTAACGCTAAACAACGAGCTGTAATCTAATAGTTGAGCGCGCTGTATTCTATAGAGGTAGAAAAGAACTTAGGGTAATAATAGCGGGAAGGATCTAGAGAGTAATATAGGGTTAAGGAAAAAGGAGAGTAAAGAATAATAAAAATAGGGCCTAGGTTAAACGGATTAGAGGTAAAAGCTATAGAGTATATATAGCTTTAGCGCCAGGCGCGTAGAAGGGTTATATATTTAGATAAACTAGTCTACCCGTAAAACGGGGCATAGGGCGGTAAGCGAGAGACTTAACGTTAGACTAGTAAGCAAGAGGCTTAAGGCGGCGGGAAATTTTAGCGACGTAACCTCTAAAAATAGCAACAGAACCCTCCTAAAACGGTAGTTAGATCTCCATTTTCTTTTTTAATAGAGTAATAAATATATTAAGGAATTTATAAAGCGTATTATTAATATATTACTAAAGCCCGCGAAGCCCTACTGCACGCGTCCACGTCGCCATAGGTGGAAACATTATCTAGAATCCGTTCCTCTTGATGGCCAAGTGCAGAGGCGATGGTAGAAAGCCGTTGCAGCGCGTGCAGCGCTGTTATGGCGACTCTGTGGTGTTGAGCCCGCGACGCGTACGGAGCATTATATAAAGCATCGCCCTCAACAACACTAGAAGCCTTACTACCTCCGCTTAGAGCTCCTATTCTACCATCTAGGGAGGCCTACTAAGGGAAACTAGGATACGAAAACTACCTAATATATAACTACCTGGTTTGCAGCTAGGCCTAAAACTAGCCTTATCCAGCTAGTTAACATAGATGCGTCCTAGACATATAACAGGACACCCTTAGGCTTGCACTAGCTTTAAGATCGCAAAGGGAATGTAATAAGGGCGTAGGGATCCTCTTTTTATAAGAACTTGTTAAGGTTAACGCGTTATAGGCACCTTATATAAAACTTATTAAGGCCCCAAGGCTACTGTAAAGAACTTATTAAGGCCCTACCTAGAGAACTTATTAAGACCCCTTTAAGGGCCTATCTGGTATCCGGTACACCTAGGTAACTTAAAAGAGGGTCTTAATAGGCGTAGTACACACAACCTAGTTAACAGCGACAGCAACGCAACAGTAATATAATAGCAACGCGACGGCAACCAGATGGCTTAACAAGGTAAAAACATAGGTAAAGCTCTAGGCAGCAGAAATATAGGCCAGCTTTAATGGCCCTATAGCGTTTAACTTAGTCAACTTATAGTTAACCTACAGTTAACTTACAGGCGACTTATAGGAGGGTCTTAATAGGCGTAGTGCACGTAATCTAATGCGTATATATATAAGGCGACTTATAGGAGGGTCTTAATAGGCGTAGTACACGCAACCTAATGCATATATATAGGGGAGGCTATAGGGGAAACATAGGCCAGTTAGACAAGGACTTAACAGTTAAAGACACAGGCCAGCTTATAGAAAGGGGGGACATAAGCTTAGTTAGTAGGAGAGGGGGGAGTAGGTTGCCTGGCATGGGACCTGTCTCTATAGCCCCCTCCTATAAGACACAGTTGGCCTATTATAAGAAGACTCCTACAGGCAACACAAAACGGGAACTGGCAGTAGTATAGGGTGTTGCGCCCCTATACTACTACTAGCTTCCTGCGGGGCGTAGTATATAGCAGCTATTGCTGGCTCTAAGGACCTTACCCCTTAGCTGGGCTCTGACCCTTAGTGCACCTAGTAGGCAGGCAGGATTATACCCTAGCTGGAGAGACTGCTATATGGCTCAAAAGAACGGATGTGCGTGTCGGTATATTAATAGACGGAACCGTTCGCCTCTAGGGCGGTACGCCAGTAAGATATACTTAAGGAGCAAACAGGAGTTACTTAGGTGGGAGAGGTTCTGGCCCGGCCTTAACCGTAGAGGTAGTAACGCCTAAAGGTGGGAATAAGCTACTGAAAACTGGGGTAGAGGCCTGGATAAGTAGGCATGTTGAACTCTACTATATTATAGCTAATATATAACTACCTGCCTGAGGTGCGAATGTGGCTGGCCAAGACAGACACCAAAACACGTAATACTGTTATGCCCCTTACGCACTGGCCGAGAAGCAATGCTCTCAGCAGCTGGTATAGAAAACTATAATACACTGCTCTTAACATAGAAAGGCCTTAAGGCGGCTACCCGGTGGCTTATTAGCTAAAATGTGCTAGACCAGTTCTGGGTTGTAAAGGAAATAGTAATAGAAGGCAAAGGGGCGAGTAATAGGCGCCCCCTAATAACTCTACAGGAGTAGAGTATAGTGTGTAATACTAGCGCGTCCGTAGGTTTGTTACGGCAGCAGTAGTTCCCAAGGAGGTCAAAAAGTAAGGTAGTAGAGCACCACTGGTAACTTATAGGCAACTTGTAAGCGAGCCCTAAAAGGCGGGGAGACGGATTACGGGGTTTTCTCAAATAGAGTTTTCTCCCTATATGTATATAAGGAGTAGTCCGCGTGGGCCCAACAGGGATCCGAATCGGACGTTAAGCAATGA
>Ga0307507_10004623_pt1 | contig 24003 bp, 7 predicted proteins | sample 7_EM_MG_FD_207223 | JGI IMG/M metagenome (GOLD analysis project Ga0307507, IMG submission 207223) | Populus trichocarpa ectomycorrhiza microbial communities from riparian zone in the Pacific Northwest, United States - 7_EM | ecosystem: Host-associated > Plants > Roots > Unclassified | place...
CTCTAGGTGGGGGGTTAGCGTTCTAGGGGTTTTAATACAAATTAAAGTTGCCTTCTAAAGAATATGGGTTGTTTTTAGGTTTCCGTAGTTAACGTATAATCTTAGCTTCTATCTATATTGGTTCTTCTATACTAGTAATAACGGCCTAAATATTACTAGTAATTAGGTTACTGTTCTTAGCAATATATACCCTATTCCTATAGAGGAAGTCTTAAAAATCCTAAACAATATTAACGTTGCTAAGTGCCTAGGTATCAGCAGTCCATCCTATAAAATCCTCCCTAAAATACTCCCATAGTTGTGAATTGGCGTAGCATCTATTTTAATAGAATATAATATGGTATAGGAGAAAGCCGTTAACTTATTTTATAGTATAAGTTGTTATATTAAAGGCGAATTCATCCTAATCTTTATTAATAAGTTTCGTGTGCTTAGCTACCCCTAGTGGTAAAGAGTCTTTCCAGTTATTTAAAGTAGGCGTAGCCATATTTTTGGAGGGAGGGAAGTGTTATTGGTGTAGGGATTGTCGTTTGGTACGCGTTTGGACGTGTATTTGCGATTATGGGGCTCAGGACTAGTTCTGGCCTTAAATCGCGAAGACTCGTAAAGCGTGTTGTTCTGCGTAATGGACGCAAGAATCTGTAATCTCAGAAAGGCTCAGGACCAGTTCTGGCCTTTTAGATCCTTAGATTCGTGGAAGAGTTCTATTTAAGGTTTAGGACCAGTTCTAACCTTAAAAGACAGCTTCCTCTAGCACGAGTAGCACTGGTATAGTGGCTCATCTCTTCTTAGTGGAATACCTAGCTGCTCTATGGTATAACAGTAAAGTTAACTACTGATTAGTGTTGGTAACACAAGGTAATATCACGTAGCTACGGTTCGTAGATAGTATGATAATGGTTAATTAATTCTTGATAGGAATAAGGAAAGGGGTGAGGAACTTAAGGTTCCTCACCACGCTAGGGCCACGTCAACACGTGACGGCAATATGCCTCGCGTGACGGCAACTTGCCTCATTCCCGACAGAATTAAAAAGAAACTATGCCTATATGCCTATAAGCTTAAACTACTAAGATAAAAATATACCTAACGTTTTATATAAGCTTATTATAACCTTTAAAAGATAATCCTATAACTTATAAAGTGCTACTATTACCTTCTATAATTATTAATAACGGCAACGGTTTATACTTTATTAACTTATTTAATAATATATAATAGAAAATATAATCTAAATAATTTAAACTTTTTATTAAGTAGGAAGGATATAAAATATAAACTTAGGAAACCTATAAATAGATTAAGGCTAATACGCCTTCCCTAGTAAAAGAATTCTATAAAGACTATCCTTTGCGGCCTACTCTGGCTAAATAGATATAATATAAAGGTAAACAATTACCACCTAATATAAATATATAAAATATAATAGTAGGAAACTTGAAATTAAAAAGAACTTAAAATATATTATAATATTTATAATACAGTTATATAATATACAAGATATTAACAAACTTTAACTAGCGGTTAAAGTTATTTAATTAGTTAGATTTGCCTTACTAAGACCTACTATAAAGATGTTAGTTCTACTTACCGCCTTAACTAAGCTAATAGTAAATTTTTTATCCTGGGGATAGAAAATCCTAATTAGTCTATTTAATAATTAGAACTAGTAAAACTCTATACCGCTACCTAACGTAAATATATAGGACGCGATAAGTTATAAGTCTTAACTAAGTTAAATTATTTTAGACCTTTAGCTAAAGAGGGGGGTACTATAACGGGACTAGCCCAGTTATAGTAGGAATGTCTTGATAAAATACTTAATAGATAACTATCTAAAACTATCTAAAACTATCTATAACTGTTTACAACTATCTGCGACTATTTGCAACTGTTTATAATTGTCCGCTATAATCTACTGTTTTTTACTAGCGCCGTAATACCGAAGTCTATTAAAGACCGTATGCGTATATACGCACGTATCGGCCAGTAAAACCCCTAACTGTTTAATTATACAATTCTCTTATTATTCCTTTCTCTTCCTTACGCAACGTCTTGTTCTCTGCAAGAGCTATATACCCTTAGATTTAGATAGAATTTATATTGTTCCTTCAAATCTTCCTTCCGCGTTAACTTGTTACCTACGAAATCCGCATTGCAATATCCGTAAAGGAGTGTCTTTGGATCACCTGTGTACTCCTAGTATTTAATTCCTAGGAGCTTCGTGCCTTGCAGGTATTAAAGTATCTAATCTATAGCTTTTATATACTGTAAAGAGGGGTTTAATAGGAATCGTAATAGTATAGAGACTTCGTATATAATATCCGGTCTAGTTTGGATTGCTAAATACATCAAAAAGCCGACCTTTAATCTATAAAGCTTAGTATCTTTAACCATTGCCTGTCCGTTAAAGGGTTCTATAAATTTAATAGCTCTAGCTGCCATTAGCGTATTAACTAAATAATAATTCTCTATACTATATTGTTTAAGGATCTTGCTAATGTATGCATCCTAGTATAGGGTAATTATCCCTTCCTTCCTGTTTTGAGTTATTCTTACCCCTATAAAGTATTCTATAGGGCCTAAGTCCTCTATCTTAAATCTTCTTATTAGACTCTTCTTTAGAGCCTTAATCTTGGCCTTATCTTTGCTAATAATTAATATATTATTAATATATGTAACAATTAGAATTCCTGTCGACTTATTAATATATATATATTAGTTGCTAGTGCATGCTTTAAACCCCAATTGCTAAAGCGCAGAGGCTAATTCCTTCTACTATAGTTAAGGTGCCTATTTTAGACCATATAGCGCTTTTAGGAGCTTATATACCCATTTAGGTGCGTCCTTTAAGGTCTCCTTATTAATTTCCCAATTAGGTGGTACTTCTATATAAATATCCGTGTCGGTGGTTAAGTTTAAGAAGGCTCTAACTATATCTATCTGCTTAATCTCTAAGTTAAATAGAGCTATAAGGGCGGCTGCTAGCTTCTATATAACATTCTTGCATACTCCTGCAAATATTTAGTTAAAGTCCTTTCCATACTGCTATCTAAACCCTTTAACAACCCATCTTGCCTTTTGCTTTAGGATATTGCCATTTCTATCCCTTTTAGTCTTTAGGATAAGCTTTCCCAGTAGTATCTTGGTGCCCTTTAGCAGCTTTAATCGTCTTAAAAGCTTCTAGGTTCCCTTATGAATTAGGCCTTAATACTCCTTCTTAATTACCTTCTTTTATTTTAGCTAATTAGGTCTTATCTTTACCTCCTTAATTATCTTAGGATTATTATAGATTAATAACACTGGGCTAGCTGTATATGCAATATAAAATGCTATATTTAATTTAGAGTTAAAGCTTAATTTTAGCTTTAATTGTTAAGCGGCTTATTAAGTCTCTCTATTAAGCTCCGGGTTTAGAATATAGACTTTAATCTTTAAACCTTTAGGTTAACCCCTTGACTTAGGTACCGTTTTGGTTTTAACTCTCCCCTAAGTAGTCTCTAGCATTAATTTAGTATTAGATTCCAATTTAGGTTTAATATTAGAGTTAATATCTAGTTGCTCTAGATCCTTATTAATTTAAAGCTCTAGCATAATAGCCTTTTTAAGTGCTGATTAGGGTTAATACTTAATGTTTCTGGGCATATTAAGAACTCTTTAATAAATTAGGTTACTATCTTATTAATCCTAGTTCTTAGTACTCTTACCCCTATTTCCAGTAGGTACTAAAATATTAGTATTGTCTTCTAATAGGGGCTTTATAATTAAGCCTCCTTTATTAAATCTAATATTTAAGGATTGTATAATTCTGTTTTTGGTGGGTCCTTTTCTTAAAGGTATATATACCTTAAAAATATGGCTTCCTTTATAGCCTATAAGGATTTCTACCTTAGCCTATATAGTAACCTTTTAGCTGATAATTTGGCACTCCTTTAGTATTTAAACATATATCTTGCAGCTAAGTACCCATAAATAAGCTATAGATGGTCTGTTGTTTTAATTTAGGTAAAACTTATCTATAAAAGCTTTATATGGGGTCTTGCCCTTTAGCAAAGAGGTAGCTGTTTAATTAGTAATTAGTACTATTAACTTAAATATTAGTGGCCAAAGGAACTATAGAATGTCCATATTAATTATTGCTGTTTGTATACGCTCGCAGAGAATACTAATTGTTTATTTAGAGGTACTATCTTGCTCTGGGTTGTATAGTGTAGTAAGCTCTACTACCTACCCTAGATTATCTATAAGCTCAGCTAGCTTCTTTAGGCTATATTCTTTATCCCTATCTATACGCCACTTTTTAATAACATTAAGTCTTTACCATCTTTTGGTATTTAACTAGAGCATTATATATACCATTCTTTAACTTATGGAAGCAAGCCTATTAAACTAAAGTTGCCTTCTTAGTAAATACTATAGCATACTTCTTCTTCCTAATGCCTTAAGGGGTAATTATTACCACGTTAATATATACCTTGTTAAACACTTACAGATTTTACGTTTTAGCGTGTCTTTATATATGCCTTATGGCTTTTCCCTTCTTATATAGGTTATAGAGCCTTAAGTCTTTATCCTCCTGTTATATAGCGCTTAACTCTTCCTTCTTAAGAGTTATGCCTTTAATTAATTTAGAGGTCTTCTATAAATTTTTAAGGCTAAGATAGCCAAAGCAATAATACTAAAGTCGAATTAATGTCTTTAATGGCTTCTTTTATATAACTATAGGGAATGCGTATATATGGTGTGACGGTGCTAGAGCGCGTTACCTGCTACATTGCCGTTCCTAGGGCAATTTGCCACAGTTTACCGCAATTTACCACAATCTGCCATATTCTGTAAGCACTACTTATAGAGCTAACCAATTAGGATTTTCTATGCCCGGCATAGAAAATTGCTATTAGCTCGCTTACTACTAGCGCCTTGGCAACCCCTTTATATCTTACCAGTCTCTAACATTCCCCTTCTTCTTCTCCTTAGCTTAGTATTTTTATATAGTAGCAATCTACAAGCTTTGGTTTAAAAGCATTTATATAAGCCTGTCACATACAGGGTGCTTTAATAATTATTATATCTTTATTAAATCGGAATATGCTAAGGCCTTCTTTATTAACTATAAGGTTTCTATTTTTAATTTAAATATTACCCCTACCTAGAAGCTTTCTAGCTCCAAAGATATTAATGCTATAGTTTAGTAGATACTGTACCTTACTAAGATTTAGTATATGCATTTCTCCTATATCTGTAGTATAGATAATTATTCTCTTACTAAAGCTAAGCGGCGTAGCTTCTCTCCTTGCTATATTAATTAATAGTAGAGAAGCTGGAACATATATACTAGTGTTAAAGTCATTAATTAATTTAGCGATATAGGTTTTAGCTCTAGTATTAAACAGTATTCCTTCCTACTTAATTAGTGATTAATTCTTCCTATTTAGGTATGCATAAAGGTACCCTAAGTTTTTCTTTACAAATATTTAAGCATTACTATTATCTGAGTTACTGCGAGCATTATTATTGTCGTTTAAGGAGTCACTGCTAGGTTCTTCCTTCCTGCTCTTACTGCCTAACTTTTTCTTGCTAGGTTCCTAATATAGAACAAACTTCTTACCTATCTTTTCTTCCCATTTACGACGTAACTTCTTATTTATAATAAAGTAGTTTTTAGGTTTGTGACAGGCGTTTAGTTTTTTACAGTTCTTGCAGTACTTTCCCTTGCTCTTCTCCCTATCCTCCTTTGCCTTTTACTTGCCCTTCTTATTAGGCTTCCCCCTATATAGCACACCTCCCTTAGCCTTCTTATCCTTATTTCGTGCCTTATTTATAATATCTTTAATTAGGGCGAAGAGTAATAGTCGAGTTAATTCCTTTTAAGAATTTAATTGCTGTTGTTTTGCCTAGATAGGCCATATATTAAATAGGGCTATAATAAAGAGAATTAGATGCCATGATTTAGGTGGGGAAATGTTAAGATTTGCTAGCTTTTTAATAGCTTTTTTAAATGCGATAATAAAGTGCTTGAGGTTGGGGTAGTCGTCGTACTTAATCTTTGTATATAATTTAATAGCATTATAGCTAATAACTGCTCCAGTTCTCTTATACTAAGTTTATAAAGTCACCTACATCTTACGTGCTAACTTGCATCCTGCTAGCATCTGTATAGGAGTGCTCTTGACATTAAGCTTAATAATAATCTTTATGCTTAAGTCTCTAGCTTCCCATATCAGCCATACTGCTAGCTTTATCTTATTAGCTTTCTTATTAAACTCATCTATATACTTAGGTGCTTTTCCCTTTTTATAAATATATCGTCTTAATCTGTTCGCAACGGCGATATCCTCTATTACTTCCTTCTATGCAATATAGTTCTCCTCTCCCTTTAGCTTTATGCTATTAGGCAGTAGGTTCTTGCTGCTACTGCTTTCACTTATCTTAAGTGCAGTAATTAGGTACTAAGTTAATTGGGGACTTGCTGTATTTGTGTCGCAGTGTTATAATTAAGATCGTTCTAATTAATTTTAACCGTCGTCTACTTCTTAAGTTATTGGTAGGTGGTGTATGTTACTAAACGCGTCGTAGTTAAGCTCTTGATACGCGTTATATTAATTATTGTCCAATTACGAGCTCTGCTTTTTCTATCTCTTTTCTGCCTGCTTCTTAGCTCTTGTTAGTTGTTAAATGACTGATTTAACTTAGCGAGCCGAATAGGTTAGTAAGGTAGTGATTAATTCCGCGGACAACGCGCGTCCTTTGATCGTTTGATAACTGCTGTGATTATATGTTATAGCTCTCTCCACGCGTTATTTAAGAACGCTATATTAAAACCCTCTACAGGCGTAGCCGGGCTTATAACCTGTTAAAGCTAGTATTTGATAAGGTGCAGTGGAGGTATAAAGGAATCAATTGTGTGTATTAAGATGCATAGATAAGATTATTGTTATTAATAATACTATTCTATAGGTGGATTTTGGTGGATTCTGGTGGATTTCATACTCGCTTAGCTTATGTAACTAGTACACGTGACTACCCTATAACTAGTCAGTTATAGACAACGACTGATAAATATTAAGTACGATAAATAAAAACGTAAATATATATATCTTATAAAATAGAAAGGCTTTACTAAGCCTATATAGGAACCTATTAACTCTATAGGACTTATATAAGCCGTAAAAGACTTTTATAAACTCCACCTAGAACTACTATAGCCCTATTTTATAAATGCTTAAGTTTAAAGGGGGGGTACTATTATGGAATACCTCTGTAATACCTTATATATATCCACCTATTTATACTAACGTAGTAAGAAGAGACTAACTGTGAGGGGACTTTGTAGGCAGGGGGCTATAAGGACACGATTATGGAACAGGATAGATTGGTAAGAGAGACAAATCCTTAAGGAGGTAAGGCCTCTGGGATTGTAGAGACTATATACTACGGGCATGTACCTCTGGTATATAACTGGTGACTATCTAAGGGGCGTCCGGAGGTTGTCCTAAGGGCAGCCCGAGGTAACCGCAATAATATCCCTTATATTGCCCCCCCCTTCTTGTGGTTGGCCCCTAATTGCCATTACCTTGCAGTAGGGAGATTATAAGGGCTTGTCCTAGAAGGGGTTCGGGGAGATATTAGAGAGATGTTAGTATGCCACTATATATTATCTATCTATCTAACCCCTGCTTTAAACTCCTAAAAAACCTTAATAAGGAAAAAATATGACTAGAGAAAAGATGTAAGGATTGCTAGGTGTCGGTATCACTTCCGGTAATACGTATTGCTATTGCAATAGTGTAGGGGTGGTAACTGATTTTTAATTGATGCTTATTGATTCTCCTATTCTATAGGTGGAATTTGGTGGATTTCCTAAGCTCGCTTAGCTCACGTAACTAACCCAATTAGTTACAGACAACCTCGTTCAGACACTGGGAGTATTTAGTTTTTGATAGTGCTTGAGCACGCCTCCTGCCAAATTCTGCCAAGTTCTACCAGGTCCCTTCGAGTTCTGCCGAATTCTGCCATATTCCACCAAATTCCATTAAGTTCTACCAAATTCCGCCATATTCCACCAAATTCCATTAAGTTCTGCCAAATTCTGCCATATTCCGCTTAGATTCTGCCGAATTCTGCTAGGTGGTTAAAGTGACTAATCACAATTTTCCATCCCCGGGATGGAAAATCGCTATTGGCTCGCTTAGTACTAGCGCCTTAGCGGCTAGCCTTGCATCTTCGCGCTCTCTATTCCTACTTTAACGTCTTCTCCTCTCTCTACCCACTCGGTGACTTGTAGCTTAATTATATTTATATTAATTAGGTCCTTTAACGCCTGGCAAGGCTTTAATTTTATTATAGCGTCTATAGGGTTACTGCCCCTGTTAATCCATTTAATCTCTACTATCTCTCTTCTCTTATACAATTATTATAAACATATTAGGTCAACTATAAGTCGTTTCTCTTATATTGTCCCGAGTTTGACTAAGTAGTTATACAGAGATTTTAAATCAGTATAAAGGATAAGCGGTAGTCGTTTAAGTTATAGAATCTTCTCAATAGTTGCTTTAATCGCAGCTCTAGTGTCAAATCCGTGGGCCATTCTATATAGTTCGGATGCTAAGACACTTTGTATAACTCGCTTGCATTTAATAGATAACCAATGGAGAATATTAGCCCTATTATCCTTATCTGCGAGTGTAATAACGAAGCCGATCTAAGAAGAGAGGTTATAGTTATTGGCAAAGGACGAGTCCGTAAATATCATTAGTTTAAGAGTGCTTGTATTAAGTTATACAAAGCGAAGTCCTTGGGAGGGATTATTAATTTACCATTACAGCCGTTTGTTAAGCTGCTTCGCATATTCTTCCTTTAGGTTAATAACTTGTGCTATAAAGAAGAGGTTAAAGGCAGCTTCTGGTTAACAGACTATGGTAATATAGGCTCCTCTTGCTCTCTAAGCAACGTACTAGTCTTTTAGTATAACTACCTTACGGACTTCCCCTCTGGAGCTAGTTAGGTCTATAGTCTTTATAGTAACTAACTTTAGGTTCTAGCATTAACGTTCCTAGGTAAGGGCTATTAAATCTTTTTCTTGCTTAATGTAGCCTCCATTAAACTTAATTGGGGTATTTAGTATAAGCTTCTCTCTCTCTTTTAATAGGAACTTTGCCTCCTAAAGTCTAACTTCTTCAGCCTCCGCAAAGGTTTCATTAGTAAGGAATAGTGTGTTATTAGTCTGCAATCCTACAATTCCAAAGCCGTTGCTGTTTGTGTATAACAAGCAGGGGTCGTATATTAACTAGTTTATCCGTAGTTTGTTAAGGTGGTAATAGTGGTATATATTAAACCAATAGTTGCCAGCTTCCGGGACACTATAGAGTGGTTTAATAACTCTTAGAATTAATCTATCTTTTAGTCCAAGTTCTGGTGGCGGGCGTACAAAGAAGTCTCTGTTTAGGTGGGTACTGGACTGTATACAAGCTTGTAAGATATTACGCAGGTATAGAGAAGCTGGTCTTCTTTTGTTTCCTTATAGGGTTGCTATAAGTGCTAGGATAATTCTCTAGCTAACACATTAAATGGTTAGTAATTGTGTTAAGACTAGATCTTTGCTATAGTCGTTATAGGCTTATATAACCAGTCTAGACTTCTTAAAGGCCTTATCTATTCTGGTGTTCTTAATCTCGTTAACGAATTGGGAGTTAAAGATTCTAACTCCTTTTAGGACATCTGCTGTATTGGTGAACTTAAAGACGCCTTTCTTAAGTAAACCGTTTACCTCCTTGCGTCGAGACTCTATAAATGACGGTAAGGTATACTTAGAGGTTATAGTATCTAGTTTCGTTAGGCTGTCGTTAATAAATATTAATACATCTGCGATATTTTGCTGCGACTTTGTCGGCGGTCATTGTGTCCGTTTTAATCTTTAGGGGGGTACAGTAGCTGCTAGTTCCTTGGTTAGTTCCTTATTTAGTTCCTTAGTTGGTTCCTTAGTTGGTTCCTTAGTTAGTTCCTTAGTCGGTTCCTTAGTCGGTTCTTCTGGTTTGGGTTATAAGTATAGTTTTACTACTATGGTCCTAAAGTTGGTAGGTCCACTAGGGAGCTATATCTTATATATCTCTCTATTAATTCTAAGCAGCTTAAATAAGCTAGTTTATCTGCCGCTTTGTCTAGTATTACCTTCGCGCCATACAAGTACATCTGAGTTAAGGGGGAGGTCGTGGATTGTAGTAACAGATGGACCATTTTATTAGTTTAGTGTATTATCAACTTGCTTCTTTACCCTAATCCTTACAATCTCCTCTATTGCCTTCTTTATAGCTGCCGCTCGCTGTGTAATGGAGGGTGCTAGTAGGTTAAGTTCGCCCATTTAAGGGTAGGCACCAAAGACAAGTAGTGTTGGGACCAGGCCGTCTGGGCCAGCTGTGTTATTAGCAGCTTTTACTGCCATTTATAAAGCTAGTTCTTTAGTTATTCCTGAGTCCTATAGTTCCTTTATAATTATCTGGTATACTCGGCGTAGTATTAGATAAGCTCTTTCTACCATTCTAATAGACTAGTAAGCTTCCACTAGGACGCTCTTAGTTAATATAGCCATTACTATAGCGTGCTGTTAAAACTCCTTGCTTACGAAGTTCTTCCCAGCGTTATAGGTAATATAGTTAGGTGGTCCAATATAGGTGTTAATCTAGTATAGTCGTAGGATATCCCATATATGTTTTGCGGAGATGTTGCGTAGCTATCTTACGGCTTAAAATCTGGTAGCTTCGTTAATAACATAGAGGATAGGGTTTCCGTTAATATACATAATATTAATAAAGATAGAATAGTTAAAATCGGAGTCTTGGTCTTCTTATAATGTAAACTTAAACCATCTAGGAGATTTACCGTATTTCTGGCAGTAGGAACAGTACTTAGTAAAATAGTTAATAACCTGCTTATTAATATTATTATAGCCAGAGCGTTCTAATACTTTATACAGCTTGTCTACCAATAGGTGTCCAAAGCAACGGTGGAGTCAGCGGAGTTCGGTAGTAGTTAGGTAGTAAGGGTTTTAATTAAACAAGTAGGTTATAAATAACTGCAGTAACTCTTCCTATAATAAGAAGGGGTAACCAAATCGGCAAACTACTAGTACCGATTTTATTAGGGTAACTAGGACGTTCTTAAGGTTATTATAGTAGACCTTTAGTACGTCCATATCTGCAAGATATAGTAGGAAAGGTGTATCGGCCTTTATAATATAGAACTCAACATTGCTAACTAGTGTATTAGCTGTGACGGAGCCAATAAAAGAGGTAGAACCAATACCAAACTAGACATTAATAGCGCCAGCCTTTAAAGTATTAATAACGGTATTATGGGTCTTCCTATATGCGAGGTATTGTCTATAGCCAGCTGTTAATCTCTTTAAGGCTCCTGTATCAATTATTACTCTATAGAACTCGTCGGAGGTATATTAGCTAGTAGCAACATAGGCAAATAGGTCTAAGTCGTTGTAGTAAGCAATTGGATTGGTACCGGTAATCACATAGGTAAAGGATCGGTCCACTAAGTCAGTTACAGTATTAATGGCTCCTTCGTGCTATATCGTTCCAAAAGAGGTAAGGAATAATTTAGTCTATTCCTAAGTTAAAGATGGTAGTGGTGACTTAATATCAATTATAAGAGCTTCTATTGCGTTATCGGTAGATTCTGAGTTAAGTTTATTATTATAATCTGTTCCCTTATACTCAGTGATATATTGCTTAGCGTACCTATTAAAGCGGCGGTTAAGTCTATTTTTAAACTTCTTTCTTAATTCGTCGCGTTCTTCTCTTAAATATTTAAATGACTAGCAGCCTTCCTTATAACAAACGAAGCAGCGCTTCTTCAATAATGCATATTGGTTGGATAAAGATGGTTATGTTCTATAAGGTAATTAGGGGTGTTGTCTATAGTAGCGGCGGTCAGTAAAGAAGGCTTGGGGGTTCTCGCTATTTAACTTTTTAAATATTATAATAGAGGATTATAAGTTGTTAATTAGACTAGTCAGGCTGTTAAAAGGTTTAAAGCAGGCATATTAGCACGCTGGTAACTCTTAGCAGGCGTTAATAAGCTTATTATAAAGAAACTTATCTATGCGTAAATCTGGGTCAAGGCCATGCTGGAGGTATCTTAGTTCTTTAATAAGTAACTGTAGGTAGTCTAAGGTTAACTTTCTAGCATTCTCACTCTTGCCTACTGTAGACTTTAGAGTTGTCGCGTTCCATCGCCCTAGTATACTACGTCTGTACTTAGGCCCCTTAAAGTAATTGCGTATAGCGTCACAGATTTGGTTAAACAAAAGGGTTAGAGTAACGTTTTTAAGGTTAGTGTAGTAGTAGTTAAGTACTAGACCGCGTAGCATTATAGGGTAGGCTTTAACCTTAGCTTTTTAGGGTACGTCGGCTCTGCTATAGAGGTCGTAGAAGATAGTGAGTTTAAAGTTAAAGTTGTCATCTTCTCCGCTGTACTTGTTGTCTTCCGTGTATATCTTTATAAGGTTTGTTAACTCCTTGCTAAAACCCTAGTTTTAACTCTATCCCCTAGGTAGTTCTAATTGTAGGGTTAAGTTAATATAATCAGGTTCCCGTTATAGGGGTAGTATAAGGGTAGGTTAGGGTGTAGTGGGTAGTATCATAAGTAGGGTAGTGTTACGGAGTGAGCATAAGCGATAATAATATATAGCGAAGTAGATATTATTAAGCTATATATATAAACTGTGTAATAAAGTCAAGACGTTGCGTAAGGAAAGAAGGTAAGGAAATGGGAGGAAAGGGGTATATGTCGTTAACTTAGTTGCTTGGTTAACATATACACGGGGTAGAATAGGCTTTGGGTTATAGTCCTAGCGGATCTTAGCGGAATATGGTGGAATATAGTAGAGGATGGCAAATTGCCGTAGATTACTGTTATGTGATGGCAAATTGCCTTAGATTGCCGTTATGTGTCTTAATTAACTGAGTTGTTAATATGGAGGTTAAAACGGTAGAAACAGGTGGATATGTATAAGGTGTTATAGAGGTGTCCTATAATAGTACCCCCCCTTTAAACTTGAGCTTCTGTGAGATGGGGCTGTGGTAGTTTTGGGTGGAGTTCGTGAAAGTCTTTTACGGCTTATGTGAGTTTTACGGAGTTGATAGGTTTCTATAAGGGTTTAGTAAAGCCTCTCTACTTTGTAAGGTATATATACTGGCGTTTCCGTTTATTATACTTAATGTTGTTAATTCTTTTAATAAAGTACTTATCCTCACCATCTACCTTAACTGGTGGGGGAGGGTCTTAAATCTGTCTAGGCAGGGCGTCTAATATAGGGGCAGTAGGGCGGAGGACTGACGTATAGAATATAGGGTGGATTTTAACCGTATTAGGGAGCTTTAGTTGGTAGGCATAAGGAGAGACAACTTTTTTAACCTTATAAGGGCCGGCGTTCTTTTAATTAAGTTTCTTAGTAGGTTATTTCGTGTTTAGATTTCTTGTGTCTAGCTAGATAAAGTTACTAATTTAGTAAGCTAGTGCTAGGGTTTGGTTCTTATTTGCTACGGCTTTATAGACAGACTAGGCCCATGTTATTTTATTAGTAAGGAACTCCTATAGTTCTTCTATCTTCTTTACGAATTTGTTTGCTTCTATAACTTATAAGGCCTAATAAGCTGGATAAGGAATATCACTAAAGGGTTTAAAACCTATTTATAGGTGCTAGCTGTAATTAGCTAGGAATGGGGAGACCTTTATAGTTTCTAAGACGGAGTTATTTGCGGTAAACTTGGTAAATACAAGCCAGTCTATCTAGTTGTCCTGCAGATACGACGTGTATATCCGAATATACTGTTCTATTATAGCATTTGCACGTTCCGTTTGACCATCCGTTTCCGGGTGATATGCTGTAGACAATAGTGCTTTAATATGGAGTTAGGTAGTTAGTTCTTTTTAAAACGCTAAGACGAACTGGCGGCCTCTATTAGAGACGATCGTTTTGGGGAGTCTGTGGAGTTTCTATATATAATCTAGAAATAGTTGGGTAACGGCAGGTACTAACATGTTAGGGTAGGCAATTAAGTGTTTTATTTTAGATAGTCGGTCTATAACTACTATAATGTTCGTGCAGCCTTTACTTTTGGGGAGATTAATAACAAAGTTAATTAAGATGTCCTTCCATCTTCGGTCCGGAATAGGCAGTGGCTTTAGAAAGCCGTTATACATCTTATACAAAGCTTTAGCTTGTTGGCAGGTATAGTAGCTGGAGACGTACCTTCGTGTCGTGTTATGTATGTTCGGCCAGTAGTACTTCTATTAGAGTAGTTCCAGGGTTTTTCCTTGGCCTGGGTGGCCGGCTACTGGTAGGTTGTGTACGTGTTTAAGGAGCTTAAGCTTAAGCTTATTATCATTAGGGACAACTAGGCGGTTCTAGTAGTATAAGCGGTCTCCGCGAACTTTATATTTACTTAGAGAGATCTTTTTGGAGCGTCTAACGCTATCTTAAATTAGCTTAAGTGTCTCTTGGATAAACTTATTATTTAGGTATTTGTTGATTATAATCTGTTTAATTGATTGATTAGTCATTTTAAGGATGTATACTATAAGGTCTTTAGCTAGGGGATTAAATAATTCGGGATAAAGTAGGGTTTAATTGCAGTAGGCGCGCGCTTCTTCCTATGCTGTTATATCTTGTAAATGTTAAGTTAGGGCATTAGGTTTTTGATCTTAAACGCCTAGGCAGTATATAATTAAGAATTAGAAATGAGACAGATATTCTAACCAGTGGGCTTAATAATAACTTAGCTGTTTTATGGTTGTAAAGTACTGTAGATTCTTATAGTTGCTAAGGACCTTAATTGGAAATCTAGCGCCTTTTAGTTTGGGTCGCCATTGTTTAAAACATCTAATAATGGCTAATAATTCTTTATTGTAGATCTCGTAGTTATATTCGGCTAAACTTAGTTATTTTGAGAAGTATGCTATAGGGTATAGTACCCCTTCTTTATTATACTGAGACAGAATGCCTCTAGTGACGTAGTTAGATAAGTTAGCTTCTATAACACTCTTTCGGTTTGGATTAAAGTGTTGGAGTATGGGTATAGTAGTAAATATAACTTTTAGATAGGTAAAGGCCTTCTTGTATTTCTTGTTAAAGATAAAGGCTTTATCCTTTTGGGTTAGAGCTATAAGAGGTAAAACTAGGGCGGAGAAGTTATTAATAAACTATTAATAGAAATTAGTAAATCCTATAAAGGCTTTTATATCCTTAACGTTCTTGGGTTCTTGCTAGTTTACAATTGCTTTAATCTTCTTTGGGTCCATTTATATGCCGTCTATAGAGATAATAAGTCTGAGGTATAGAACTTCCGTTTTATGGAACTTGCATTTATCTATATCTAATTATAGTCTAGCTCCACGTAGGGCTTTTAAGACAAGGTTAATGTGTTTCTTATATTTAGCTAGGTTATTGCTGTATACTAGGATGTCGTTAATATAAGCAGTATAGAAAACGTCTAGGTAAGGTTGTAAGGTATTATTTATAAAGTATTGGAATAAACTTGGGGCATTTGTGAGGCTAAATAGCGTTACTAAGTATTTAAATAGTCCGTATCTAGTACGGAATGCGGTAAGCTATTTATCTCCTTTTGCAATACAGAGGCGGTTAAATGCGTGGATAAGGTTGAGTTTTGTATAGTAGCGAGCCTTACTTAATTGGTTTAGTGTCTCTTAAATTAATAGGAGTGGGTACCGATTCTTAATAGTAATAGCATTAAGAGCTTAGTAGTCTATATAGAAGCGCAGACCACCGCTAGGTTTCTTAATAAAGATTATAGGTGCAGCTATAGGTAAAGAGCTTGCTCTAATAAATCCTTTACTTAGGTGTTTGTCTAAGTACTTCCGCAACACTTAGAGTTTGTTTTAGGATATTCCGTATAAGGGTCTAAATCCTAGCTATTTTCCTTCTTTAAGTATGATTTTATGGTTATATAGTTGGTGTTCTGCTAGCTTGTTGGCTTTCTTTTGTAAAAATACTTCTAGGTTGTTATGGTGGCATACTAGTACTTTTATGGTAGGGTTAGTGTGTTTCTTTAGTGCTAAGGCCTTTTTAATATCGGCCATTGTAACAGTAAAGATTGTATGTTTAGGTTTCTTGGCGAGTTGTGCTAATAGGGTAGCTCTAATTATGTAGATATCTAAGGTATTAAGCGAGCTTAGATTGTTCTTAGTTTCTTATATGGTTTCTTGTTTGGGTTTAAGCTTAGTGTTAGGTATAGAGTTGGTGTTAGATTTAGGTTTGGGTTCTTTAAGTATCCTTTTTATAGTAGAATACTAGTTCTTCTGGTACTTTTATATGTTAAGCTTAAGCTTCTGCTTGGTTTGGGGTATAGCAGTTAGAGTTAGTTTATGTGGTCTAGTATAATTTCTGGGTTCTTAGTGGATGTTGGTGGAATTCTTATATTGGTGGAATTTGGTGGAATTCTTGGGTAGGTGGAATTGGGTGGACTTTTTAGGTATAGGGTAGACGTCGGTAGAAATTTTAGACTAGTAGATCTTGGTGGATTTTCTAGATTTTGGTTTGGGGTCTAAGTAGCGAGTTATAAGACACTTCTGCTTGTAATGGGAGGCAGTAAATAGAAGCTTAAGGTTGTCCCAATTAATAGTTACCTTATATAGCTTTATTTAGGGTTGTTTAAGGATTACTAAGTAACCTAGAGTGGTAATAAAAAGCTTAATCAGTTCTTTATGGTTTAGGTATTAGAGTCTTAGGAATACTATATAGGTAATATGGCCCAAGATAGTGCGTTTACTATCAAATCCAAATACGTTAATATGCCGGTTAAGGGGGGTTAGAGTAAAACTATTATCTTATATAAAGATCTTGTTAATAAATCCTATACTACTAGCTCCTGTATTAATTAGGACTTAAGTATTAACCTATTAATTATTCTGCTAAAGATGATAGTTAATGGTTATACTGTAATCCTAAGAGTTAGAGTTCGTAACATTTAAAGCATTTAACGAGATTCTAAGGCAGCGCCGTTTTAGAGAGTGACTTAGCTCTAGGACCTTTCTTTTAGAGGCAATTGGGGTGGAGTTCTTATAGCGTGTTAGTTATAGCTTCGTCCTCGTAAATAGTGCTTATTAGATATAGGGCTGGAACTAGGTGGAGATTGGGGACAGTAACTAGAGGATTGATATGGTGAACGGCTGCTAGTATTAGCCGTTCATAATTCGTGTTAGGGTATAGGGATGGAGCAATAGTTAGAAAGGTAGGAGCTACTTTTATACTTAAAATAGAGGCCTAGCTTAGTGTGTTATTCTTATTTAGAGGACTCTAGTGGGGCGTATCCTAGGGTTCTAGTGTTAATATCCATAGTGTTAGGGTACTTAGGCTGAGACAATAACTTAGTAGATATTTATGGGTTTGTCATATTATATTAAGGAGCGGACTTCGGTGTTAGGCGTAGTATATTATTGTATTATTTATTAATAACGTTTACGTAGGCGTTAAGAGCTTCTAGTAGGTCTATACCTATTAGGGAGGTTTTTAGTTTGGGGCTTAGGGATTTAATAAGGCTGTTAATTAGTGCGGAGTCGTTCTAGCCTATTTCTTTTGCGTAACGGTTAAATTTGGAGAAGTATACTAGGAAGCTTTTTATTCCTTAAGTTATATAGTTTATCTTTCTCTAAGTAGTAGCTTGGCGGTTTGGGTTACTATATATAGCTTTAAGAAGTATAATTAGGCTTAGTACTAAGTTTGGTTAAAGAGATTTAATAAGGTTAGCTGCGTCTCCTCCTAATTAACTTAGGGCGTAGCAGAGTTAGTTGGCTTTAGTTAGGTAGCGGTTAGCGTTACCAGTTAGCTTATTTTTAAGCCGGCTTAGAAATAATTGGAGTTCTTATTGTTTACTAGTGAATATTAGAGGGTCTAGTAGTCGTTTAGATTGTTGCGGTGCAGTAGTTGGTTTAGGGTGAGTAACTACTATAGGTTTAGGGCTCTTATTCCGCGTATTTATTTTTAAAAATAGTATTCGGTCTTAGGGCCCTAATATAGGCATTTTAAGGGTACGGATTTCTTCTTAGAGGTCTTTAATTAATTACCAGTATCGTGCTTCTTATTCGGCTTATTATTAAGTTAAAGTGGCTTAGTTCTATGTGAGGGCGTCTATAAAGAACTTCTGTATTTCTGCTAATTATTCTTAAAGTGCGGACATAATGCCGACGGCTGTTATGGGGGCTTTGGGGTTGTTCTGCATTTCAGAGGGTGGTATATAGGGTTAACGCAATATAGTATTACAGAGTGAGCATAAGCGATGATAATATATAGCGAAGTAGATATTATTAAGCTATGTATATAAACTGTATAATAAAGTTAAGACGTTATATAAGGAAAGGAGGTAAGGAAATGGGAGGAAAGGGGTATATATTATTAACTTAGTTGCTTGGTTAATACGTATATGGGGCGGAATAGGCTTCGGGTTATAGTCCTAGCGGATCTTAGCGGAATGTGGCGGAATATAGTAGAGGACGGCAAATTGCCGTAGATTGCTGTTATATAATAGTAAATTACCTTAGATTGCCGTCATGTGTCTTAATTAACTGAGTCGTTAACATGGAGGTTAAGACAGTGGAAACAGGTGGACGTGTGTAAGGTGTCACGGAGGTGTTCTATAATAGGTAGGGTTTATGGCTAGTGAGATTAAGATTGGGGTTTTAATGGTACTAGTGCTAGCAAAGTTGTTCTTAAGGAGGTAGTTAATTTGTCCTAAGGTAAACTTTCTTCTAGTTACCATATACTCCTTAATCTCAGGCTTAGTCCATTCTATAGGGTCTTCTTCTTATAAGGTATTAAATAGCGATTTAGGGACTATAGCATTCCTATACTTCCTTATCCATATGCCATTAGTCTGTAGGAACGTTTGGAGCTTTTAGATACTAATTTAGTTGCAATCCTTAAAGATTTATATTATAAAGTTTTGGAAATCTTCCTTATAGACCTCCCATAGTTTATTATCCTTAAGGTTATACGCTTTGTATTTTAGGATCTTAAACTTCATAAATTTATTAATATCCTTTATGGTAGTTTCGTCGGACTGTAAGTTAATGCCTTTAGGCCATTTCTCCTGTCCTGCGTTGACTTGTGCCCTAATGTCTAACATATTGATTCTTGTCTCGTAACTCCTGTCAAGTTCGATTTTAGGTTCTGGATAAAAAACGCGTAATAGACGCGAACTAAGGGCCTATTAAAAGGGTTGGTTCCTTAAGTACCTAATACATTTAAAATGCGTAATAGACGCGAACCAAGGGCCTATTAGATAGGGGTCGGTTCTTTAAGTACCTAAAGGCTGTATATAAAAAATCAAGGGCCTATTAGATAGGGGTTAACTTTTTAAGTACATATTAACTAATACTCCTTAACGTAATCTGGGTAGTATAAAATGCGTAATAGACGCGAACCAAGGGCCTATTAAAAGGGGTTGGTTCCTTAAACACCTAAGGGCCGTGTATAAAAAATCAAGGGTCTATTAGATAGGGGTTGACTTTTTAAATACACGTTAACTGATGCTCCTTAGCAGGCGAGATCGGTAGAGGCCTTTAGCAGGGACTAATCGAGCTCGTCTCTCTTTATAGATAATACGTCTCCTGATCTGTGATCACTAATCAGTGTCAGTATCACTTCCGGTAATACGTATTACTATTGCAATAGTGTAGGGGTAGTAACTAATTTTTGATTAATGCTTATTAATTCTCCTTTTCTATAGGTGGAATTTGGTGGATTTCCTAAGCTTGCTTAGCTCACGTAACTAACCCAATTAGTTACAGACAACCTCGTTCAGACACTAGGAGACCTATTAGAAGCTTACTGGAAGTATGCCAGTGACTACCTAGGCTGATATAGGGATTTTTATACAACTCTATTTCTAAACCTTTATACCGGTTTGCAATTAATCACGAGTATTATAGGCAATTTGGTGTTCCAGTATAGTTCCGTAGAACCTTTTAGTATAGGATTTAACATACAGAGCCTTGGCTTGCCGTCGTCTTTAACTATTAAGATATGGTCTATAATCCTTTCTTATGATTCTCTGCATTACTGACGCATTGCTTCCATATTTGCCCTTAGGCCATTAGATACGGTTAAGGTATTAATTAGTTAGTTAAAGAGACTTGTCTCTTAAGATTTAGTATATCTGCTTTTAAATCTAGTGGTCCTATGCTATATTTTTAGTGTAGCTCTACTGCCTAGCAAATAGGAGGGACACTTCGTAATAGTGCCTCTAGCTATTATACGGTTGTTAGGAACCTTTATAACATTATTCTTTAATACCATAGTATTATTTAGGTATGATTTAACCTATATGCGTCTTTAATTAACGTCTTAATTGCCTTCCCCGGCTGCGTAATCAGTTTTTCTTATAAGGAAGTGATGGCTAAATAGCATATACGCGTGTTTCCTTCCTTCTGAATTGCGCTATTATAACGGAGTTATATTGGCAAGGTTGCGGCTATTTACTGGAAGGGTATTGGAAGGTAAAGTATAGAGACACCTTGCTTGTTAAGCTGCTTCTTTTCCTTAACACCTCACTTCCTATTATTAACCTTTATCCAATTTTGGACGTATCTTTAATATATCATTAAGATTTTCTTCTTTTCTATTATTAATTTAATATACCTTTTTGTTCTCCTACTAACTGCTCTTTTAAGCTAATTCTATAGCGTATCCTAGCCCTACCGCTGTATATAGAACCTTAGCCTCTACTGACCCGCAATTGGTGCTGGTCCTACCTAAATGATTTTGCCTGCACGTCTTTAAAAGACTAGAAGTCTAATAAGAAGATTCTGGATGCTTGTAATAAGACCCACTATATAAGGTCCAACACCTTTAGTCCTTATAATTAATGCATACGTACTAAAAGCAGCAGTTGTATTAAGGTAAGCTTTCCTATCCTTAATAGGTTTCCATTGCTGACTTTAAGCTTTAATATAGCCTAGGCCTAAGTGGCGATGTTCCTTTAATGTCCTTAACTACTACATCGCCTGGGCTCTCTCTTATTCTAGCGCCAATGCTAAACATCTGGGTTGAATTTAAGACTATGCTATAGCTATCTATACCGCCTATAATTCCTAGTAAGCCAGCTAGCAACGCCTAATAAGAGAGCAAGGTTGGTATACTAAGGATAGGGTAAAGGATGGGGGTAATAAGAAGAAGGTTGCCGTCTACCATAAAAAGGAGTTTGCGTATGCGTATTAAGTTTTAAAAGAGCATAATATAATGCGGTATTAGGTAGGTTACCCTTTAGGTACCTAGCGGATAGATAACTAATAGTTGCCGTAGCAAGGTCTTGGTAGTTCTGGACTATATTAGCCAGCTAACGTCTCTATTCATTCTGGGCTTAAGCGTGTCTTTATTAACTATAAGCTAACACCCTAAGAGCTTTATTGGTATTAGTTTGAACCTAATATTGGTGTTAAGCATTTAAGAATCTCTGCTCCATCTATACCTTATTGTCCTGCCCCTGTTTTTATACCTACTTATACGCCTACAAAGAGATCTTATTCCTGTTAGCCATCCCTTAAAGGGCCGATGGATACTAACCCTAATCCTAAGGATAAGGCATAGTAGCTTTTTAGATTAGGTATTTTGGGATTTATTCTTATATATAGTAGCAATTAAGGATCTTAACTAGTGCTTGGAAAGGCCTTATAAGGCATTTAGGAAGGTATAGGAACATTGTTCCTAATATAGACTAATAAATGGGAATGCAATTCTAGCAAAATGCCCTATTAATTCTATGCTATGTATATGAAAGGCTAAGGACCTGTCCTGCCTTAGGCCGTAGCCCTAATTAATCCTTATAGTTTCCGAAGCCTGTCCGTTCCATATCCAATTTAACCTATTTCTTGCTCTTTACATAAGTCTTCTTTATAGGCTGCGATAATACTATAGTATTAGAGCGCTTTCTGCGATTTGCAGATTGCGGACCTTAGTCCTAATAGAATATCTTTGTAATAATTAAGGTGATCCTCTAGTTCCTATATAGAGTCCTTAGCGGGCTAGCCTAGCCATTTAACTTTATATTAAAGCTTGTTCTTAACGGACTTATAGCATAGTATAGCTTTAACCTTATACCACTCGCCTACTATTTTAGGGTGTTTAATTAGGCCTAGACGGAAGTTCTTTTCTAGTAGTAGTCTATGCCATGGCTTTAGTAGGTTTATGTAAAATACTAAATATATATAGGCTATAGATGGGGGTAGCTAGAGACAGTAGGCTAACTTGCTAATTTGTTCCTTGACTTAGAAGGGACCTAGGTATCTTGCATTAAGCTTCTTTAATAGTTAATAGGTCTTAATATTTGTTGAATATAATAGAACCTCATCGCCTACTCTAAAATGCTTATCCTGGTATTTACGGTTATACTAGAATCTTTGCTGCTCTTGGGCATCTTGTAAGCTCTGCTTTACATACATCTATTACTCCTCCTATTCCTAGAGGTATCCTTATACTTTCTAATGGATATTCTTGGACTTCCTAGTAGGATCCCATAATTAATTATGCGGTCTTAGCCAGTGATTGCTGGGTATACTATTAAGCCTAGATAGTTAGACGCCATAGGCAATCTGAATTGGTGTATACTTATGTAATGCGTATTACTTTAAATTGTAAGCGTACTCTATATACGGAAGTAGTTTATACTAATTATCTTGCTAGTAGTTTAAATATATTTGCAAGTAAGACTCTAATTCCTAGTTCTGGCGTTCTATTTGCCCGTCTGTTTATAGATGGAAAGCTATACTATAATGGTGGTCTATCTTTAAATAAAAGCATAGATCTAACTAGTACTGGCTTGTAAAGACGCTGCCCCTGTTGGTAATAATAGAGTATAGCTAGTTTACTTTAAGAAAGCATTTCTCCTTAATTAGGTTGGCAAGCGCTTGTGCGTTAATTGTCTTGTTAATGGGAAGGTATTAGATATACTTTGAAAACCTATTAATAAGTACTAGGACTAAATTATATGTTCGTCCTTAGTCGCCTCCCCTTTGCTCCTCCGTCCGGTCGTTGTATACCCTCTAAAGACACGTCACCACGACGCTAGCCACCACAACCAACGATTCCACCACAACCAGTCTGCCACAGTAGACGACCTCCTCTACAACAACCAGTCTGCCGCAGGGCAGACGACCTCCTCTACAACAACCAGTCTGCCGCAGGGCAGACGACCTCCTCTACTACAACCAGTCTGCCGCAGAGCAGACGACCTCCTCCTCAACCAGTCTACCGCAGGGCAGACGATCTCCTCCTCAACCAGTCTACCGCAGGGCAGACGACCTCTACTACAACCGGTCCACGGCTGTCGCGCTACAGGCAGAGGACCGCAGGCGTACCGTAGGCGCACCGCAGGCGTACCGCAGACGATGCACTGCTAAGGTAGCTATAGTAGGGGATAGGGGAAGGGGGCCGGCCCGTGTTACCATTAGCACGTTAAATATAAGGTGTATGGGCGAATTGGTATTTATACCCTATACAGACAACCTCGTGAAAATTTTCCTATGGGAGTAGGTTTATGTAACAAGGTTCGCCCTTATAAAATACCATTAGTAGGTTACTTTTAGGGAGAGTACCTACTAATTACTAATTCCCTACCCTTTTCTTAAGCAAGGAGAAGAAATAGGGTATAGAATTAAAAAAAGTTATATAGGGGTAATTGGTAGCTGCTTCTAAGCTAGCAAGCTATTAGGTTTCTCTTATTTTTATATACAAAACTATTTTATTAAAATTAAAGTCTATCTTTTAGAGCGCTTTTTCTACTTTAGGAACAGCAGAATATGGCAGAAATAGATAAAAGAGCCAGGATTTCTTTTGTGCGATCTTCTTGGTATAAACTGGACCATAGTAAGCAAAATACCAGAATGGAAAACACTAATAGGCTAGAGCTCCCCTAGCATTTTTAAAACGGGCCAGAGTGTCCACTTAGCTACTAGTACATGTTACGCTGCCTAGAAAGGATTCAT
>Ga0307507_10004624_pt1 | contig 23997 bp, 8 predicted proteins | sample 7_EM_MG_FD_207223 | JGI IMG/M metagenome (GOLD analysis project Ga0307507, IMG submission 207223) | Populus trichocarpa ectomycorrhiza microbial communities from riparian zone in the Pacific Northwest, United States - 7_EM | ecosystem: Host-associated > Plants > Roots > Unclassified | place...
GCATACCTTAATAACATTATTATCTACTTAGAAAGTAAGAAAGAATATAAGGAACACGTTAAATAGGTCTTAAAGAGACTATAAGAAGAATAGATGCTAGTAGCAATTAAGAAATACAAGTTCTTTATAAGGAAAACCAATTTTGTAGGATTTATTATAGAACTAGGAAAAATCAGTATAGACCTAAAGAAAGTTAAAGCTATAGTAAATTAGCAAGAACTAGAGAACGTTACGTAGTTAAAATTGTTCCTAGGGTTTTACAATTACTATAGGAGGTTTATAGCACAGTGGTTAAAAAGCATTAAGCCATTTATAAGGTTAACGAAAAAGGAGGAACTATGGGTTTAAGGTAGTAAGTAGAAAGAGCTATTCTAAGAACTTAAAGAGTTGTTTACCTAGGAACTAATCCTCAAAATCTACTAACTAAAGTTAGAAACGGTTGTTGAGATAGATATATTAGACTTTATACTAGGAGTATATTTACTATAAAGGTACTAGGACGCATAGCATCTAGTAACGTATTATAGTTAGAAGATAATACCACTAGAACTAAACTATAACATCTATAACAAGGAGTTATTAGGTATAGTTATAGTATTAAAGGAATAGAGAGCATTCTTATAAGGTATAGAGAAACTATTTATAGTTAAGACGGACTATAAAAACCTTATAGAATTCCTAATAATAAAGGAACTTAACCAAAGATAGGTTAGATAGGCAGAAATACTTACGGAATACTATTTCAAGATTTAGTATACTAAAGGTACAAACAATGCATAAGCAGATGCTCTAAGTAGGAAGGCTAAATTATAAAATAAAGAAAAGCTATTAGGAGCTTTATTGCAAAAGGATTAAGACAGATTAATTAGGTATAATTATCCAAAGATTATAGCAACTAGAGAAGGGCAGATCCATAAATTACTAGAGAGTAATTAGATGCAGAAGATCTAAGTAGCATAGGCAGAGGATCTAGACACAGAATAGTATAAGAATAGAGAAGCAACCTATATTCTAAGGTCTATTGTAAAAGAGTTTATTAAGTTATTCCATAAGGGACTAACTTAAGGACATAACGGAGCTACAGGCTTAGTGTTAAGACTTTAAAAGGAATATATTATTTAAGGAATCTAGGGACTAGCAAGATAAGTTATAAGAGAATATCTAAATTGCTAAAGGAATAAACCAACAAGGCATAAGCTATATAAAGGGCTACAACCTATTAAAATACTAGAAAGACCGTGGGAAGTTATATTATAAGACTTTATTGTTAAGTTACTAAAGTTAAAAGATTATATTATAGGACAAGATCACAATGCAATCTTAGTAATAGTAGACAAGCTTATAAAGTGGGGATACTTTATAGTATACATAGAGCAAGTATTAGTAGAAAATGTCGCTAGAATCTATATTAAGGAAGTATTTATAAGGCACGGAGCACTAAGTAAGGTTATATTAAATAGAGATCCAAGATTTGTAGCAGCATTCTAGGAGGTATTCTTAGCGGAATAAGGAGTTCGCGTAGTAACCTTAACGGCGTATTATCCGCAGACAGATAGACAAATAGAAAGGTTAAACTAGACACTAGAATAGTATCTAAGGCATTATATTAATTATGCATAGAATAATTGGGTATTGTTATTACCAGTTATATAGTTTACATATAATGCAACACCACAAGAAGAAATAGGGACGTTACTATTTAAGGCAAATTATGGATATAAGCTAAGATTATCGTTATCGCTATATTAAGTAAAGAAAACGAGTAGTACAGCTAAAGAAAGAATAGAAACTTTAATAAATCTTTATATAGACCTTAAAGAAACAGCTAAACTAATATAAGAGCGAATAAAAAGGTACTACAACGCTAAGAGATCTAAGGGACCAGATCTTAAGGAGGGAGATAGAGTGTGGCTACTATACAAAAATTTTAAGAGTTGACGACTAAGCAAGAAATTAGACTATGTTAGACTAGGACCTTTTAAAATTACGTAAAGGATTTTATTAGTTATATTTAAGTTAAACCTACCAGCTAGAATAAAAATCTACCCTATATAGTATATTGCAATGCTAGAGCTAGTATATGGGAATATTAAGCCACTAGTCTATAAGGCAAATACGTATAGAGGGCAAAAAGAAGACAAATAGCAAGTTTTAAAGATTATTAGTTATAAGGACGTAGATAATAAAACGTAGTATAAAGTAAAGTAGATAGGCTATAGCAAGACTACCTAGGAGCCACTAGGCAACCTAGAGAACGCTATAGAAAAGGTATAGAAGTATTAAAAGAAAGTAGGTTAGGTAGTATTAACAAAGAAGGATTGCCAAAGAATAAGTTACCTAAGGGGGACCTAAGAGGAGCAATTGCCGAGCTACTTAGAGTTGTTTCCCTTGCGGGAGGTAGGTCTGTTCTTTTATTACCTAGCTTAGATAAACCCTGTTAAACAAGTTTCTACTCCTTGGAACGGACTTTCTTACGAACTTTCTTAAGACGAAATAGGTGAGTGGATGCTGCAATATAAGCATCTAGGGCCTTCTGCTCCGCATTCTAAGAGCGCTTAAGCTTAGTAAGGGCTTACGCAAGATTACTATTAAGTTTTATAGCGGTAGATTGAATATAAGACCCTATAATAAGTTACTTAAGGAACCCGAAGACTATTAAGAGTTATAAGACGCGTATACTTAGCGTTAGAAGTAGAGCGAACGTTATAGGACGATTAAACGTTTGCTTTAGTGCACTCTGAGTAAAAGAAAGGTTGTTAAGACAAAGGACTTGCTAGCGCGATATAGACTAACCCCTCTTTTACATAATAAGAACATGGAGACGGCATAATTTTATCTAGCGACAAGATAGAGGCAATAGTACGAGCACGTCGTTACGCGTGTAAAGAAGAGGATACTTTAGGTATAATAAGTAAGGATATTAACTAGATTAATTAAACGGATATTACACCTCTAGTAGACGACTTAGAGATGTTAGGAATCTTTAAGGACGAAGATAAAAAGGAAGGAGATAGTGTTACGGATAGCTTAAGTACAATATTATAACTACTTAGAGAGGAGTTGGCGGAAGCTAGTTAGTTAATATAGGCACAGTCTAGAATAGATCTGGTGGAACTATATAACAAGGAATAGTAGCCAAGGTTATATAATATGCTATATATTAAATAAGAGAAATGGGAGGAACTTATATACTTTATATATAACACGTACTACCCGCGAAGCCCTACTGCACGCGTCCACGTCGCCGCGGGTAGAAATATTATCTAAAATCCTATTCCTATTAATGGCCAAGTGCAGAGGCGATGGTAGAGAGCCGTTACAGCGCGTGCAGCGCTGTCGTTTAACTCTATAGTAATGGGCCCGTAACGCGTATAAAGTATCGCCCTTAATAACACTAGGAGCCTTACTGCCTCCGCTTAGAGCTCTTGTTCTACCATTTAGGGAGGCCTAGTAAGGGAAACTGGGATATAAAAACCGCCTGATATACAACTACCTGGCTTATAGCTAGGCCCGAAACTAGCCTTATCTAGCTAGTTAACTTGGACGCGTCCTAGGCGTATAATAGGATACCCTTAGGCTTGCACTAGCTCTAAAATTACAAAGTATACGTGATAAGGGTATAGGGATCCTCCTTTTATAAGAACTTGTTAAGGTTAACGCGTTATAGATACTTTATATAAAACTTATTAAGGCCCTAAGGCCACCGCGAAGAACTTATTAAGGCCCTACCTAGAGAACTTGTTAAGGCCTCTCTATAAGGGCCTATCTGGTATCTAGTACACTTAGGTAACTTAGAAGAGGGTCTTAATAGGCATAGTATACGCGACCTGGTACAGCAGCAGCAACGTAATAGTGACGCGATGGCAACCAGACGGCTTAATGAGGTAGAAATACGGGCAAAGCTCTAGGCAGCAAAAATATAGGCCAGCTTTAACGGCCCTATAGTGTTCGACTTATAGTCAACTTATAGTCGACCCATAGTTGACTTATAGGCGACTTACAGGAGGGTTTTAATAGGCATAGTGCACGTAACCTAATGCGCATATACATAAGGCGACTTATAGGAGGGTCTTAATAGGCGTAGTACTCGCAACCTAATGCATATATATGGGGGAGGCTATAGGGGAAACACAGGCTAGTTAGATAAGGACTTAACAGTTAGAGATATAGGCTAGCTTATAAAAGGGGGGGACACAAGCTTAGTTAGTAGAAGAGGGGAGAGTAGGTTATCTAGTATAGAACCTAGTATCTCTACAGCCCCTCTCCTGTAAGACACGGTCGGCCTATTATAAGGAGACTCTTATAGGTAACGCGAAACAGGAACTGGTAGTAGTATAGGGTGTTATGCCCCTATATTACTACTAGCCTCCCGCGGGGTGTAGTGCGTAGTAGCTACTGCTGGCTTTAAGGACCTTACCCCTTAGCTAGGCCCTAACCCTTAGTGCACCTAGTAGGTAGGTAGGATTACGTCCTAGCCAGAGAGACTACTATATGGCTTAAGAGAACGGATGCGCGTATTAGTATACTAACAGACGGAACCGTTCGCCTCTAGGGTAGTACGCTAGTGAGGTATGCTTAAGGAGCAAATAGGAGTTACTTAGGTAGGGGAGGCTTTTAGTCTAGGCCTTAACTATAGAAGGTACCTAAGGCTTCCATATTATAGGATGCAGCTATAACGCCCTTATAGGATTACGCCAGTAGGTATATAAAAAGGGAGTTACGACCCCTAGAAGCGGCAGCTTATACCTATACTAGCGGAAATAATAAAAAAAGGCGTAAAACTAGAGGCTATGGAAGGCTCCTAAGCCATACAAAAGCATACTAACTCTAGAAGGAGATTTTTATATAGACCGCTAGGGGGCGGTCTAGTACTTAGGTTAACCCCATTATAAGATATCTAAAAAAATAGTGAAACCCCCTATTAATTAGTAGTGGCAGCTAACTGCTTATAGAAAGCCCCCTAGGCCTTTAGGCCTAGGTAACTAGGACTAAATACTAAAAAACTGGGGTAGAGGCCTAGATAAGTAGGTATATTAAACTCTACTATATAACTACCTAATCGCAATGTCCAGGATTGTTAATTCTATATAGGGTCCATGCTTCTAGAGGTTACGCCTACTATATATAGTAGTTGTCCGGCTAACCATAACGTATGGATCTAGTGTTTGGGCCATAGGAGAATCTAAGAAAGGCCCCCCTAAATCACTCCTTAAACCACTCTAAAAGGTCCAAACAGCTTATCTCCGGAGCATAACAGGCGGGTATAAGCGAACGGCCACAGTACTGCTTGATAAGGAAGCTAATATCCCCCCCCTATAATTATATATTAAAGCCGCTGCAATACAAAGGGTGTAAAGGGAGCGCAACTCTAATATTATAAAGTATATTAAGACACGCCTAAACAAACTATAGAGTGACCCTAGGGTACCCTATAGGAGAATAAGCTAACAACCCCAAAGTAGGGAAGATATGTTAGAGAAACAGGTAAAGAAAGCAGAAGAAGAATAGTACTGTGTTAGGGCCCAGGCCTATATAGAGGAGAAAGGGAGACGCGTAAGAAATTAGCAAAGACAACAGTAAGAGAGAGAAAGGAGCTAAAGTAGAGTATAAAAGAGTACTAAAAAACTATCTACCGTAACATAACACTGGTTAGACCAATACTGGAGAGGCGCATAGGAGTTAAAGGTATAGAGGCTGTCTTAAGCAAGAGGAACCTAAGCCGTAGCATGGTTAATGCTATAGGGGGTAAATACCTAAGGGCTCCAAGAAGACCTAACAAAGGCGGAAAACACAATAGCAACACTCTTAAGAACAGGAATAATAGGATTAAAAGATTGGCTCTACTAGGTAGGTGTCCTAGTAGGTAGCCTAAGATATAAATGTGGCTGGCTAAAACAGACACTAAAATACGTAATACTGCTATGCCCCCTACGCACTAACCGAGAAGCAATGCTCTTAGTAGCTGGCATAGAGAACTATAATATACTACTCTTAATATAAAAAGGTCTCAAGGCGGTTACCCAGTGGCTTATTAGCTAAAATGTACTAGACCAGTTCCGGGTTATAAAGGAAATAGTAATAAAAGGCAAAGGGGCGAGTACTAGGCGCCCCTTAATAACTCTATAGTAGTAAAGTTAAGTTTGCGATACTAGCGCGTCCGTAGGCTTATTACGGCAGTAGTGGTTCCTAAGGAGATTATAAAGTAAGGTAGTAGAGCACTATAGGTAACTTGTAGGCGCCCTATATGCAAGTCCTAAAAGGCGGGGAGATGGATTATGGGGTTTTCTTATTTTCTTAAATAGAGTTTTCTCCCTATATGTAAATAAGGAGTAGTCTGCGTGGGCCTAATAGGGATCCGAATCGGACGTTAAGTAATGAATAATTATATAACACGTACCTTACGGAGCGAAGGGATTTCTTAGGCATATGGTTATATATTTAAAGGACCACAGTCCCTACCCAGATAGTTTTCTCTTTGTAGTAAATCTTAGAATATAATTGGAGTTAATCTATTAGGCAACCACTCCACTAGTTATTGTTATATTGTTAACCTATTTATACCTATATACCCGGCCTAATAATAGGACCCACCGTAGTTCTTGCTACAAGGTTCCGTTATAATAGCATTAGTAGGGTTACTGTTTCTATTAATCTACTTAATCTTCGATATCTCTCTTCTCTTATATAATTGTTATAAACATATTAGGTTAACTATAAGTCGTTTCTTTTATATTATCCCGAGCTTAACTAAGTAATTATATAGGAATTTTAAATTGGTACAAAGGATAACTAGTAGTTATTTAAGTTATAGAATCTTCTTAATGGTTGCTTTAATTGCAGCTCTAGTGTTAAATCTATAGGCCATTTTATATAATTTAGATGCTAAGATACTTTATATAACTTGCTTATATTTAATAGATAACCAATAGAGGATATTAGCCCTATTATCCTTGTTTATAAATATAATAATAAAGCCAATCTAAAAAGAGAGGTTATAGTTATTAGTAAAAAACAAATCTGTAAATATTATTAGTTTAAGAGTGCTTATATTAAGTTATATAAAGCGAAGTCCTTAGGAGGGATTATTAATTTGCTATTATAGCCGTTTATTAAGCTGCTTTGCATATTTTTTCTTTAGGTTAATAACTTGTGCTATAAAGGAAAGGTTAAAGACAGCTTCTAGTTAATAGACTATAGCGATATAGGCTCCTCTTGCTCTCTAAACAACGTACTAGTCTTTTAGTATAACTGCCTTATAGACTTCCCCTCTAGAGCTAGTTAGGTCTATAGTCTTTATAGTAACCAGCTTTAGGTTTTAGTATTAACATTCCTAAGTAAGGGCTATTAAATCTTTTTCTTGCTTAATATAGCCTCTATTAAACTTAATTAGGGTATTTAGTATAAGCTTCTCTCTCTCTTTTACTAGGAACTTTACCTCCTAAAGTCTAGCTTCTTTAGCCTCTATAAAGGTTTTATTAGTAAGGAATAGTGTATTATTAGTCTATAATCCTATAATTCTAAAGCTATTGCTGTTTATGTATAATAAGTAAGGGTTATATATTAACTAGTTTATCTATAGTTTATTAAGGTGGTAATAGTAGTATATATTAAATTAATGGTTACTAGCTTCCGGGATACTATAAAGTGGTTTAATAACTCTTAGAATTAATTTATCCTTTAATCTAAGTTTTAGTAACAGGCGTATAAAAAAGTCTCTATTTAGGTGGGTACTAGACTGTATATAAGCTTATAAAATATTACGCAGGTATAGAGAAACTAGTCTTCTTTTATTTCCTTATAAGGTTGCTATAAATACTAGGATAATTCTCTACCTAACATGTTAAATAGTTAGTAATTATATTAAGACTAGATCTTTGCTATAGTTATTATAGGCTTATATAACTAGTCTAGACTTCTTAAAGGCCTTATTTATTCCGGTATTCTTAATCTTATTAATAAATTGGGAGTTAAAGATTCTAACTCCTTTTAAGATATCTACTATATTAATAAACTTAAAGATACCTCTCTTAAGTAAACCATTTATCTCCTTGCATTAAAACTCTATAAATGACGGTAAGGTATACTTAAAGGTTATAGTATTAGGTTTTGTTAGGCTATTATTAATAAATATTAATATATCTGCGATGTTTTGCTGGGACTTTATTAGCAATTATTATGTCCATTTTAATCTTTAAGGAGGTGCACTAGTTGCCAGTTTCTTAATTAGTTCCTTAGTTAGTTCCTTAGTTAGTTCCTTAGTTAGTTCTTCCTCTAGTTCCTTATTAGGTTCTTTTAGTTTAGGTTATAGGTATAGCTTTACTACTATAGTCCTAAAATTAGTAGGTCTACTAGGGAGCTATACCTTATATATTTCTTTATTAATTTTAAGTAACTTAAATAGGCTAGTCTATCTATCACTCTGTTTAGTATTACCTTTACCCATATAAGTACTTCTAAGTTAAGGAGGAGGTTATAGATTATAGTAATAGATGGACCATTTTATTAGTTTAGTATATTGTTAACTTACTTCTTTACCCTAATCCTTGCAATCTCCTCTATTGCCTTCTTTATAGCTGCCACTCGCTATATAATAGAGAGTGCTAGTAGGTTAAGTTCGCTTATTTAAGGGTATCCTAGGTATATTTTATAGAGATATTATATAGCTATCTTATGGCTTAAAATCTAGTAGCTTTATTAATTATATAGAGGATAGGGCTTCTATTAATATATATATTGGTCACACAGGGTGACTTACCAATAACGACTACTTAAGTAGGTTACAGTGATGTTGGTTAAAAGCTTCTTATGTTTGGAATAAGGAAGGGCGAGGAGCTTAAGACTCCTCGCCACGCTAGTGCCGCGGCGTCACGTAACGACCGCTTGCCTAATTCCCAACACTAGCAACTCTTCTTTTGTGGTTGCCATCTATATACAAATACTGCTTAACTAGCGTAACAAATATCAATCCTCCTTACTTACTATTGCTATTGTAATATAAGTCTCGCTATCCTAAATTTTGCCTCTTAGCACGTGGTGCTTTCTTACTTAGAGTCGCGGGTGGACATCATGTTAGGGCCGCCAAGGCGCTAATTATAAGCAAGCCAATAGCAATTTTCTGTGCCGGGTATAGAAAATCCTAATTGGCTGCTCTTAAATTGCTATATCTCCTACTCCCTTTTAACCCAACCTTTAACTTATATACGTAGAGTATTTGTGTTAACGAACGTCTCTAGTGCCTTATTTAGGTTTGCCTTCGTCATCGCATCTACTGGGTTGTCTTGGCCATTAATCTACCGGATCTTAAAGAGTTCTTAACGCTCGTAGGATTGCTAAAGTGCCATAATATCAATTATAAGACGCTTCTCCTTTATAGTACCAAGCTTAACTAAACACTTATAAAGGGAGTATAAGTCGGTGCATATAATTATAGGAATAGTAGGGAGTTTAAGCCAATCTATAATTATCTTAAGGGTAGTTCCAATTGTAATTGCTATATTAACTCCGCTAACCATTCCATATATCTCTAACGCTAGAACGCTTTAAGTAATATACTTACTCTTAGTTAAGCTCTAATAGATAAGGTTGCCGTAGATCATGAAGTTATTCTCTTTAGTAGATTTATTCGCAATAATGATCTTATATCCTAGCTAGGAGCTAAAATCTTTATTATTTATAAATGATCTATTAACAAATACGAAGAGCTTAGTAGTAGGAAGGTTAATAGGTATATAGAGTAGTCCCTAATTAAGATAATTTATTTGCCAGTAAAGACACTTATTTAGGGCAAGAATGTCATCCTTAATTAGTTCCTGGTATTAGGCGGCAACAGAGAGATTAAATAAAGCCTTAGGTTAACAGATAGAAGCAATATAAGCTTTATAAGCGCGTTACTCTATATATCCTTGCTTTAGAGAATTAACGTTAATAACATTAATCTTCTTACCTTGGCCCTTCTAGCGCAAAGCAATGGAATTCTTATTTAGGGAGAGGATGCATCCATTAAAGAGTAATAGTGTAGTTAAATTAAGCTTTTCCTTTAGCTTTGCTATAAGATTTGCCTTTACTAGCTCATCTTCTTTAAGAGCTAAGAATTAGTCGTCTCCTAAGATAATTGTATTATTGGTTTATATGCCGATGATTCCAAACGGAGTTCCTATAGTTATAATAAGGAAGCAGGGATTAAATATAGAAGTAGTTATTAAGAGCTTCTCTTTATGGTGCTTGCTATAAGTAGCCCACTAATAAGTTCCTGCCTCTGCAATTCCATATAATGGCTTAAGTATAACTATATGTAACAGGACTAGCCTAGTTACAGTAGGAATGTCTTGGTAAAACACTCGACAGATAAACTTGACGCCTTGATTGACTTCTGCCAAGTTCTGCCAGATCAATCGAATTCTACCGAAGTCCGTCCGCGTGCGCACGTGCGCACGCATCGACCAAGACCCCTGACTATTTAATTACAAGATTCTCTGGTTATTCCTTTCTCTTCTTTACGCAACGTCTTGTTCTCTTCAAGAGCTATATACCCTTAGATTTAGATAGAATTTATATTGTTCCTTCAAATCTTCCCCAAAGCCTCTTCGCGCCCTTACACTATAATTGTATCTTCGGGATATTGGTAGTGAATTTACTCTAGAAGGTATACTAGTATTAAGCGCTAAAGGCGCGTCTCTAATTAGGTATAGGCCTAAGTAATATTTTATAAATAAACCGCCATTCTATTCTTTATTAAGGAGGGAGCTAGCGTAATAATAACTCGCTAACTAGCTTATTAAATTATAGGGGATTGCGTAAGAATTACTTCCTTACCATTATTGTTATAACCTTAAATGACCAGTCTCGACTTCTTAAATGGGGTGTTAGTAGCTTTGCCCTTAATCTTATTAACTATTCTTAACTTAAAGATGCGAACTCTATTAAACTTAGTAGGGTCATACTTCTCGAATTTAAAGACTTCTCTTATAATAAGACTGTCAATCTCCTACTTATTAGATACTTGGAAAGGAGCTCCTAGAGTTATAATATGGCCTTTCTTTTAGAGCTGTTTTACAAGCTTAAAGTCAGCCTTCTCTTTAGCTGTTATAAAGGCTATTAATAACTTATCTCTACTCTTAATAGCGGTAACAAATTGCTCTTTAAAATTAATAAGGTATTGGCGATTTCGTGATCCCTTTGGGCGACCTCTACCGCGTTATAGTTGCGGCACATCTGCTACAATTATATTAGGATTATAGTCGTCTTCTAGAGTACGTTAATTGTAGTTCTCCTTTAGGGTATCCTTTAGGGCATCCTATAAAGGCTTAGAACTGTTGTTTCTGTAGTAGGGCTTAACAACAGTTAATTAAAATTAAGTGGGTTTATGGGGCATCTAAAGAGTATAAGTCTAACCATTAATTATAATGAGTTTATATAGGCCTGACCATCCTCCCTTTTTACGCTATATATGTACCTTAGATTGGAGTGGCAGATTAAGCGTAGTTAAGGTATTTAGGCCATTTCTTATTCCTAGTACGTCGTTGACCTGGCGCGTGGCGTAGAGACATCACGCCTCTTTCGTTGCTTTGTAAATAGCCTCCGCTCATTACATAACAGATAGGGATAGTGGAGAATTATTAGTTATTTAAGGGTAGGCGCTAAAGACTAGTAATATAGGTACAAGCCTATCTGGGCCAGCGGAATTATTAACAGCCTTAACAGCCATCTATAAGATAAGCTCTTTACTAGCGCCCTCTAGTTCTAAAGAAATAATCTTATATACTCGTTATAATGGTGTGTAATATTATTCTACTTTTCCAATACTATTATATGCCTTAATAGGGACTTCCTTAACCTTAATTTCCATTGCCTTTACCTGTTGCTAAAACTCTATAGATAAAAAGTTCCTTTCTACGTCGTAAATAACTCAATTAGGGGGTCCTAGGTAGATATTAATCTAGTATAATTAAAGAGTATCCCATGCATTCCTAGCTGATATATCCTTTAGGAAACGTGCGGCTTAAAAGAAGGTTAAAAGGTTAACAACTTAGAGTACTAGCTTGCCGCTAAGATACATAATGTCAATAATAATACAGAAGTTAAAGTTATAGTTATCTTTAAGGGTAAACTTAAATCGGCTAGGGGACTTCTGGTTCATTTAGCAGTAATAGCAGTACTTTATAAGATGCTTAATCGTCTTAGCCTTAACTTTATAACCTACTCGCTGAAGAACCCTAAGCAATCTATAAACTAATAGGTGACTAAAGCAACGGTATAGTTAACGTAACTCCGACTTAGTTAAATAGCTCTAAGCAACGCTCCTTTTTAGCTATTAAAGGAGCAACCAAGGGTGACCTTACTTGCGTACAACGGGCACCCAATTATCTCCCTAAATAAGTATATTCTTAAGGTTATCTAGCTTAACGCCTAACTTATCTATATCTTAGATACAGAATAGAAACGGGGTGTTTACGGGAATAATATAGAAAGTGATATATCCTAACAGGGTTTAGACCTTAATTGTGCCAAGAGAGATCGCAGTACCCTTGCTAAAGCGGATTGTATATTGGCCTGCCGTTAATTAGTCGATCTAAACAGAGCTATTAAGCTACTAAAGAGCTTAAACTTAAGGTTCTCCTACTATAGATACTCCTGCGGCTCTAGTATCTGGCATAATACCATAGAAGACATTCGCCGAGTATCTATCATTAAAGGAGAACGCAGAACTTTCCTTTAGCTCGTTAAAGACATCTAACTTTATAACAGAATAAAGCGTAGATTGGTCATTAAGGACAGTGACAGTTTATATACCATTTACCTCACCATACTCGGTAAAGTATTGGTTGGGAGAGTAGTCCTTAATTTCTATATCTATAAGGAGCTGTTCAGCCTTATTAGCCTTACCCTTAAGATCTTCTTCGCCTTTATATTAAACCAGGAAGCTTTAGAAGTAGGCTATAGTAACCTCTTAGTTTCTAACGTTTTATGCGCTCTAGCGAAACTTATTATATGCCTCCTTTCGTCTATTAAGGGGGTGCCTAGTTAACCAGCAATTTAGCTTCTTATAAATATAGCACTTCTTCTAACGATCGCTCTAAAATAAACCTCTATAATTGCCTTATGGTCGACGTTAATCGTACCCTCTACCATATCCCCTACCATGGCCACCATATGTTCGGTCGGTCCAGTTGTGATTATATTAGTCAGCCGGGTCGATTAGAGTAGGTTAGGGTTAGGTATTAAATTGCTATACTTCTTAAGAGCGTAGAGCGGTGCCAATAGAGGATCTTAATTAAGCACACACTCCTTTATAAGTATTTGCAGGATTAAAGAGAGCAAGGTTGCATTCTTCAACACCTCAGTATACGCTAATAATTTAATCGCGTAGGCTAAAGTCCTCTTAATATAATTTGGATAAACCACACTAAATTATCTAAAGTTAATTAAAGAGCTTTTGGAGATAATCAAGTTAAGAGACATCTAGGTTTATCACAATAATCCTTAGAAAGGTAGTCTCTCTCCACTCCAATATATACTGCTGCTTATTCTCCTCTGTTTTAAAGTGGCATCTTATCTTATATATTATTCGGTTAAAATTATATCCTTTTCCTACTAAACAATTATAATAGAAGGTACTAGCGCGGCCCTTAAGCATAATAGAATAGGCGTTATAATATTGGTTAGGTTCCAGTCCAACCTTCTAGCAATAGTTATAGAAGATACGCAGCTTTAAATTAAGGATATTATATAGTTCCCCACTAAACCTCTTTTCCTAGTCCAAATAGAGCTTTATAAGCTCTATAAGCATTTTTAAGGTGCCTCCAAGCGGTGTTAGGCCACGTTAAAATTGCATTAGAGATTAAGGTGGGGGTTGCTTTATAGGCTGCAGTAGAGATATAGATCTTAATAGAACACGGCATAGTACCTAATCTTACTATAATAGAGTTTGAAGGTTATTAAATCGCGAAGCAAGGGGTTCTTGCGCTTACTCTTATTTAGTAGTCAAAGTTATAGGTTAAATTGGTGGATCCTAGGGAGCTAAAGACAATGAAAGTAATAGATATAGAATATAAGAACTTATACCTAGAGCAATAGAATTTAAACGTGTTTCTATTAGTGTATCATTCGGATTCTATTATAAGTTGAGCTTCTTCATAGTGCGTAGTTAGTACTCAATCTCTTATAGAGTCCATTCGTGCTCTTCTTTTGCATTAATAACTTACTCCTAAATATTGTCTCTAATAGCGCTTCCATCCATAGGGACAAATACTCTATTCTCCCGAAGGAAGTTACAGAAGTCTCATATAATAAGCTTATTCGCAAAAGCCCATATTTCCTTTATCCATCCAACAAAGTCCTCCTTCATGCAATACTATAGCATAGTATCGTTGTATTCGCTGTCTGTATAGTGTACCATGTAGTATAATAAGAATCTGTTTAGGTCCTTTTGCTCAGCGTTTATAGGGTCAATGTCTTTATTCTATGTCTTTGGGTCAATATCTTCCTCATACTTCTTTGGGTAGGTTAACGCCATAATAGGTCAAAGGTAGGTAGGGTTTTCGGTTTTATAGAATCTTGTAGATTTGCTGTCAAGAGGTAGGCAATTTAAGATATTATTTAACGCGTTTCGGACGTTAACTTAGGACCCTAGGTTTAGTAACATTTCTAACCTAAAGTACTTAACCAAATCTTCGTAAACATGGTTGTTCTACATAATGGACGCAACTTGGTATCTCCTAGTATTCAGTAACACTTCTATTACTAGTTTTCCGCAAGTCTAAGGTAGCACAGTATCGCCAGGATCCATTCTATATAAGCGCATATAGCACCCCTATATAAGACTGTCTCTTCTATTCAAAAACCTAGCTGCTCTGTAGTTAACTATGTATTCAACTACTGATTAGTGTTAGTCACACAGGGTAACTCACCAATAACGACTACTTAAGTAGGTTATAGTGATGTTGGTTAAAAGCTTCTTATATTTAGAATAAGGAAGGGCGAGGAGCTTAAGACTCCTCGCCACGCTAGTGCCGCGGCATTACGTGACGACCGCTTGCCTAATTCCCGACATATATAATATTAACAAAAATAGAATAATTAAAGTTAGAATCTTGGTCTTTTTATAATATAAACTTAAACTATTTAGGGGATTTGCTGTATTTCTAGCAGTAGGAGTAGTACTTAGTAAAATAGTTAATAACCTACTTATTAATATTGTTATAGCTAGAGCGTTCTAATACCTTATATAGCTTATCTGCCAATAGATGTCTAAAGCGGCGGTAGAGTTGGCGAAGTTTAGTAGTAGTTAGGTAGTAAGGGTTTTAGTTAAATAAATAGGTTATAAATAACTATAGTAACTCTTCCTATAATAAGAAGGGGTAGCTAAATTAGTAAACTATTAGTACTAATTTTATTAGGGTGACTAAGACATTCTTAAGGTTATTATAATAGACCTTTAGTATATCTATATCTGTGAGGTATAGTAGGAAGGGTATATTGGCCTTTATAATATAAAACTTAATATTGCTAATTAGTGTATTAACTATAATAGAGCTAATAGAAGGGTTAGAGCTAATACTACACTAGATATTAATAGCGCCGGCCTTTAAGGTATTAATAATGGTATTATAGGTCTTTCTATATATAAGGTATTATCTATAACCTACTATTAATTTCTTTAAGGCTTCTATGTTAATTATTACTCTATACAACTTATTAGAGGTATATTAGCTAGTAGTAATATAGGCAAATAGGTCTAAGTCGTTATAATAAGCAGTTAGGTTAGTGCCGGTAATTATATAGGTAAAGGATTAGTCTGCTAAGTTAGTTATAGTATTAATAGCTCCTTTATAATATATTATTCCAAAAGAGGTAAGGAATAGTTTAGTTTATTCCTAAGTTAGAGATAGTAATAGTAACTTAATATTAATTATAAGAGCTTCTATTACATTATTAATAGATTCTAAGTTAGGTTTATTATTATAGTTTATTCCCTCGTACTTAGTAATATATTACTTAGTATACCTATTGTCACGGAACGCGGGCAATGGCTACAAAGCGTATGTATTCGGGGAGTCTACAAGACGTTGCGCGATCGATCGTAAGGGTCAAGGGCGTAAGGAGGTGATATACCCTCGCGTAGCTGACATAAGCTATACGCGAGGTGTACGCGAGAGCACGGGGTTCTCCTATGGAGGCCCCTGCGGTCGGGTTCCGTAACACTACCCCCCCTCCTATTGAGGCGGAGCTCCGGCGACGCTATGGTTGCTATGTATATATAGGGGGAAATGCTTAGGGTATCTAGAAGAAGGAATATCGTTACAGGTGTGACAGGCTCATATAGGTGCTTCTAACTTAAAGCTTGTAGGTTGCTACTATACAAAGGTACTAGGCTATAGAGGGGAAGGAGGCTGTTAGGGACTTAGTAAGGTGCAATAGTGTTGCCAAGGCGCTAGTAGTAAGCGAGCCAATAGCGATTTTCCATCCCGGGGATGGAAAATCTTAATTAGTTAGCTTCTCCTTAGCATCTAGAATCTAACCAATTAGACAACTTTAACCGGCGGTTGAAGTTCCTTAACATCTCATCAGAGTAGTCACGTGACGGTAATATACAACAATTTAGCTGTAACGGCTCCCATAGGGGATTAAGTACAAAATCTCTGCTTAGGCCTAGTTTCTGTGGGTTTACGTAGTAGAAATCGCTAATTAGATCTTTTACATTTTCAAAATCTTCCTATAGTTGCCATTCTGGCTAATCTATGTCAAATCCTGTATAGGTAGCTTTATAGTAGAGCTACTGTCCTCTACCTTTACCAAGGTATTTAGAGTCAATAATTCGTTCAACGGTCCACTCCTCGTGGTTCTCATCTTCGTTCTCATCTTGGATTAGTACCGGTAGGGGTTCAGGCTGTGTTTGTCCTAGTAGAGGGTTAGGCTAATAAAGGTGTAGTAGCTATAGGTAAAACACAGGCTATATCCCGCGGGTGGCTAAGGCAGGTGGGAGCTCTAGTTCGTATACAGCTCCTCTATTAATGACTCGTTTAATCTAGTAGGGGCCAAGGTTCTTATAATTAAGTGACTTTATAGGTCTCTATATGGAGATATTACGTGCATCTAACTATACCTAGTCGCCAACACGCATCTTAGGTGGTGGTGTTCTATGGCAGTCAGCGAAGTAAGCTTATTTCGCTTAGGCCCAGGCTATCTCTCCTTTATAGTAGTTAAGTAGGTCTTTTATATGGTCTGCATATTAATCGGCAAGTAGCATCTTAAGGCGTTTTCTATATGGCAGTTTCTTATCAATAGGCTCTAGTGGCTCTATACCGGATTATAGGTAATATCCTTTATTTGCGAAGAACGGGGTAAGTTCTGTAGTGGCTAAGATATAGTTGTTTGCTGCAAATTCACCTAGCGGAAGGTGGTCTACCTAGTCGTCCTAACTATAGGCGACTACCTATCATAAGTACACCTTTATACTAGCGTTAGCGTTTTCCGGTTATCCCGCAGTTTCGTGGTAAAAGGATATAGACATCTTAACAGAGATACTAAGGCGTTGGCAGATCCGCCTCCATATATTAGAGTCAAACTACGTGCCTTAGTCAGACGTAATAGAGTTAGGTAACCCATATAGTCGGTAGACTTCGCGGAGGAAGGCGTCGGCAACGTCGCTTACAGCTACGCCTTTAGTTAAGACGTAGTGGCATTCTTTTATAAGTCGGCATATTATTATAAGGATGTTCTTATAGGTTCGGCTATGTCGTTCGCAAGGCGGTAGGTTAACAACAAAATCTATAACAATATCTGCCCATCGTCATATAGGTACTGGTAGAGGGTATAGCAGTCCTTAGTACTTTATGTGAAATACTTTAGCACGTTTATAGCTATAGTAGGCGCTTACAAAGCGTTCAACTAAGTCTATCATTTTGGGCTAGAAGTAGTATTGGCTAAGAAGCTTATAGGCTCCTCCTTTGCCTGGGTGGCCGCTTAATCGGAGGTCATAGGCCATTTAGTCTGGCCTAAGCTTCGGAGGTTAGTAGGCAGTATATAGGTGCCGGCGATCTTTACGGCAATCAGTTAATGCAGTAATAGGTTAATAGGGGTGTTATATACTGTAGTAATAAGTTCGTCGATTTTAGGGGGTAACTCTAGTTCTATGGTATAAAGCTAAGGGGCGGTTGGTTTTATCTTAGGTAGTATACCTAGGGCTAAGTTTCGTGCTTTTAGGATTGTTTATTATTGGAATTAATTACAAGGGTTATCTTCTAACTAAGGAAGGTCTTATAAACGGCGTATTAGGCTATTAGGCTTAGTACCTTATACTCCTGGCCTATATACAATTTTGAAGTTAAAACCAGAGAGGAACTCGTTCCAACGTGCTTAGTATTAGTTTAGTTATTTCGTAGTCATAAAGTACTTAAGGTTGCAATAATCCGTAAGGACCTTAGTTAGCTAGTCAGGTTCTACTAAGGAAAGTTCCGGTTAGAATTCCTTAAACACTTATATAATTACAAGGAGTTCCTTATTATAGATCTTATAGTTACATTCTTATAGTATAAGCTTAGACGAGTAGAATGCGACTAGGTAGAGGAAACCATTATTACCCATCTAGGAGAGGACGCCCGCGTTAATATAGTCTGAGGAGTTGGTCTTAAGATAAAGTTGTCGTCCTAGTATAAAGTAAGCTAGGATAGGTGCTTTGGTAAACGCATCTTTTAAATCTTAGAACGCCTTTTCGCATTTAGGCGTCTAGATAAAACATAGATATATTTTTCTTCCTTTTACAAAAAAGCCCTTTATTCGCATTATTGCTGTAAGTAGTGCTACAATACCTAAGAAGTTGTATATAAATTTCTAATAGAAGTTGGCAAAACCGAGAAAGGCTTATACATCCTTAATATAGGTAGGGGTTTGCTATCTAGTAATTATGCATACTTTTTTAGGGTCCATACGGACACCCTTAGTAGTAACAATTAGTCTAAGGTATTTTACTTCTGTAACTAAGAATTTGCACTTCTTTAAATTAATATAAAGTCCTATGTCTCTAAGGCGCTGTAGGACCTTTTAAACGTGCTCAGTATACTTAAAAGGGTTGTCGCTATAAATAAGTATATCGTCTAGGTACGCGGAGCAGAAGTCGTCAAGGTAGTCCCGTAAGGCATTATTAATATAGCTTTGGAAGCTGCCTAGGCCGTTACATACGCTAAAAGGCATAATGGTGTATTCGAATTGGCCAAAGCGCAATACAAATGCGGTTTTCCATTCGTCACCTTCCTGTATTTAGAGGCGGTTAAAGGCGGCGATAATATTAAGTTTAGTATAAATTTTGGCTTGGCTAAGCCGTTTAAGGATCTCGCGTATAAGCAGTATGGGGTATCGGTTCTTAATTGTAATAGCATTAAGTCCTCTATAGTTAACGCAGAATCAAATACCTCCTCCTAGCTTTTTAGCAAGGAGGATAGGAGCGGCTGCTAGGGATATACTGGGACGAATAAACCCTTTATTAAGGTGCTTATTAATATACTTTTTAATAACTAGAAGTTCATCTTTTAACATTAGGTAGGGTCTTTTATAGGGTAGCGTTTTTCCTTATTTAATATTAATGGCATAGTCGTTAGGTTGGTGTGGGGGCAGTATATCTACACTCTTTTATAAGCATATATTAATAAAGTCATAGTATCTCTTAGGGAGGAGCTTACAGAGTTCCTCATTAGTAAGTCCTTTTTTGAGCTTTATAAACTTCTTAAAGTCTAAGGGTAAAAGTCCGTAGAGTTCTATAGGGGTATTGTTTTCTAGGAGGTTAACTATGTCTATCCTATTACTATAGAGGACGTGGTCCTAATCTTTATTAAGCTTATATAGTTATAATTAGGAGGCTGCGGCAACGGTCCAGCCTTTCCTATATGCTATACGGTAGAAGGCCGCGGCGCTTACATAGTAGCAGTTGGTTATGGGTGGGGTAATAAGGGTTTCCTTAGGTTAATATCCTAGGGAGTAAATAGAGGCGGCTAGGCCATACCCTAGGCAAGTCTCTCTGTAGTATTTAGAGTTAAAGGTTACTTCTCTCTTTTGCTAGTTAATGGCGGGGTTATATTATTCAAGCCAGTTTATTCTAAGGATAATAGGGTAGTTCGTAAGTGGTATAATATAGGCCTAGAGCTCCTCCTAGTGTCCGTTTATATTTAGGTAGAGTTGTGCCATATAGGTAATCTTTTATACAGTACAACTACCGTCAGCGAGTTATAGGGCGCGGGCTTTAGCAAGGGGTAAGGTAGGTAGGTTATAAGTATACATAAATTAGGTATTTATAAATTTATTAGTAGCTCCGCAGTCAATTATAAAACGGGTTTTATATTATTTCTTAGCAGTAGTTCCCTCTATAGGTAAGACTATTTGCTTCTATCCTTCCATTTTTACTAAGCTATCTATTAAGCAAGCCAATATATAGATCCCTCTATTGTCGGAGTGTCCTAACCTATAACTTAGGGCTGGGACTTTGCGTTTTCCGCTTCCACGTCTAATTCTACTACCATTACTGCATCTTTGTCTTGTGCGGTAGCGGCACGTAGCGACATATTTAGTGTCCGGGGCATAGGGTTAGGTGTTTAATAGCGGCTACTAAACCTAGCCATTAGGCAGTTTGGGCTATAGCTATAACAGCCTTCTTAACAGCATCTATAGCAACGCCTTAGCTTCCAGAGTAGCTCGCGCTCTCCGTCTAGTAGCTTCTTCGGGAAGGCTAGTATAGAGAGGTCGATATTAGGACCAGTAGTATTACTTAGGGTAGTAGGCGTTAGTAGTTTAGTAAGTCCGGAGGGCTTCTATAGGGAGGTCTTTAGGCGGGGGTTTACAGTAGTAATCTAGTTCAGCCGTTATTTAATCTTCCGTAGGGCTGCTACCATATCGTGAACGTTGTTATAGTTGTGGCTGGCGGCTGCGTAACTAAGGCGATAAGTGACTTTTTTAAGGAGATCTTCCTAGTCTTCAGCGTCGTCTTAAGTAAGAACTCTGGTGTATTCCTAGAATTTAACATAGAACTTATCAAATAATTCAATAGGACTTATCTTTAGGGCGCGTAGTTTAGCTTAACTAGTGGCCACTAAGTTATAGTCGCGGTATATTTAGTTAAGGTTATTAAGGACTTCCTAGTAGGACTACCACTTCTAGGGACTACTAGTCTCCTATTAAGCAAAAAGCCTATTAAACGGGATGCCCTTCGTTCGTCCAATAATATAGCCAATCTTAGTATCTTCTATGGGGAAAAGGCAGGCGCTCTAGGTTAGTTTCTCGCAGGTTTATATCTTCCAGTAGCTATATTTCTTACGGTCACCCTTAAAGATTGGGGGATCGGGGTAGCGTATATTAGACCCTATAGTAGTAGTTTAGGTTCAATCGTTGTGGCTTTTATTATTGCCGCTGCTGTAGTAGGGGTTCCCGTTAGGTGAAGCTACTTAGCGCTAACCTTCCGTTAAGTGTCGAGTAGGTAAGGTTGCCAGGGGCATAGAGACTTAGGTGGCGTTATATATAGTAAAGAGGTATCTAGTATTATTACAAATATACTTATTAAGCTAAGATTATAGGTATTTAATTATACCCTCTCTTTTAATAACCGTAGCAATAAGTGTAATCTCGGCCTTCTTTAATCATTAGACGTCGTGTTTAGACGCGCGGAGGTTGTCTTTAATCTCTTAGCATATATTATCAGCGAGCGCCTCATAAGCTTGTAGGTCTTGGATAATATTATAATCTTAGGCAGCACGCATCTCAGCTTATATAAGCTTTAGATAGTAGTTTTATAGAAGGTGGTAGTATTTATTAGGTTCTTATGCTACCATTTTTATAAATATCTTAGCGTCTTATATCTTGATCTTAATAGGTGGTAGCCCTTTAGCTTATTTATCCGTGGTTATATAGTTAATAAAGGATAAAACATTGTTAATATCCCCCTTATAGTCGTTATAGTCTTTTAAGCCACTAGGCTTCCCTTTAGGGGTTAAGGCTAGGGCTAACAAATCAAATCCTCCTAGAACTGATTGGTGTCGTGGTTTCAATATAGGTATTAGGTTATTCTTTAAGTTTAATATAGTAGCTAGTAAGGAATTTCGTCTTACTATTATTAATTCTTTAGAAGTACGAAGTAAGGTAACTTATAGATACGCTACTTCTGGCAGCGTCTACGGTATCGTGGAGACGTAGAATTGGTCGTAGGCTAAGCGTCGGTGAAGAAAAAGGCGCAACGTAATGTCACGGAACGCGGGCAATGGCTACAAAGCGTATGTATTCGGGGAGTCTATAAGACGTTACGCGATCGATCGTAAGGGTCGAGGGCGTAAGGAGGTGATATACCCTCGCGTAGCTGACATAAGCTGTACGCGAGGTGTACGCGAGAGCACGGGGTTCTCCTATAGAGGCCCCTACGGTCGGGTTCCGTAACACTATTAAAGTAGCGGTTAAGTCTATTCTTAAACTTTTTTTTTAATTTATCGCGTTTTTCTTTTAAGTATTTAGATAACTAGTAACCTTCCTTATAGTAAATAAAGCAGCGCTTCTTTAGTAATATATATCGGTTAAATAAGGATAATTATGTTCTATAAGGTAATTAAGGGTATTGTCTATAGTAGCGGCGGTTAGTAAAGAAGGCTTAGGGGTTCTTACTATTTAACTTTTTAAATATTATAATAGAGGATTGTAAGTTATTAATTAGGCTAGTTAAGCTATTAAAAAGTTTAAAGTAGGTATATTAATGCGCTAGTAACTCTTAGTAGGCGTTAATAAGCTTATTATAAAGAAACTTATCTATATATAAATCTGGGTTAAGACTACACTAAAGGTGTCTTAGTTCTTTAATAAGCAACTATAGGTAATCTAGGGTTAATTTACTGGTGTTCTTGCTCTTACTTATTATAGACTATAAGGTTATTAAGTTTTACTACCCTAGTATACCACGTCTATACTTAGGTCCCTTAAAGTAGTAATATGTTATATTATAGATTTAGTTAAATAAAAGGGTTATAGTAACGTTCTTAAGGTTAGTATAGTAATAGTTAAGTGCTAAGCCGTGTAGTATTATAGGGTAGGCTTTAACCTTAGCTTCTTAGGGCATATTAGCTCTATTATAGAAGTTATAGAAGATAGTAAGTTTAAAGTTAAAGTTATTATCTTCTTTACTATACTTATTATCTTCCATATATATCTTTATAAGGTTTATTAACTCCTTACTAAAACCCTACATCGGGAAAATATTCGCAGGATGAGATTTAAGTAGACTTTAATTTTCGCGTTTCGCGTAATTAACATACAATTTAACTAACTTAACACGCAATTAACTAACTTAATATGCAATTGACCAACTTAACACGCAATTTAACTAACTTAATATGCAATTAACTAACTTAACACGCAATTTAACTAACTTAATATATAATTAACTAACTTAACACATAATTTAACTAACTTAACATGCAATTAATTTGTAACGGGACTAGCCTAGTTACAGTAGGAATGTCTCGGTAAAACACTCGACAGATAGAACTTGAAGCTTTGACCGAATTCTGCCGAATTCTGCCAGCTTGATCGACTTCTGCCAAGTTCTGCCAGATCAATCGAATACTACCGAAGTCCGTCCGCGTGCGCACGTGCGCACGCATCGACCAAGACCCCTAAACTGTTTAATTGCAAGATTCTCTCGTTATTCCTTTCTCTTCTTTACGCAACGTCTTGTTCCTAGCAAGAGCTATATACCCTCAGATTTAGATAGAATTTATATTGTTCCTTCGAATCTTTCCCGAAGCCTCTTCGCGCCCTTATATAATTAACTTAACACGCAATTTAACTAACTTAATATGTAATTAACTAACTTAATAACTTTAAAAGCTAACTATATATTTCTTAACACACAATTAACCTACTTAGCAACTTTAAAAGTTAAATAATACGCAGTTAACCTACTTAACAACTTTAAAAGCTAACTGTATGTTCCTTAACACGCAGTTAACCTACTTAGCAACTTTAAAAGGTAACTAT
>Ga0307507_10004625_pt1 | contig 23997 bp, 9 predicted proteins | sample 7_EM_MG_FD_207223 | JGI IMG/M metagenome (GOLD analysis project Ga0307507, IMG submission 207223) | Populus trichocarpa ectomycorrhiza microbial communities from riparian zone in the Pacific Northwest, United States - 7_EM | ecosystem: Host-associated > Plants > Roots > Unclassified | place...
CGAATGACGACGTAGTCGTCATTCTATTTGCAACCTATTTGTCACCTATCTGGTGTATATATAGAGGCTCTAGAAGCCCTCTTTAATAGACAGAGTTCTCATACCTGGTTGTCCGTTCAACAGAGGTTCAGAAAAAGCTGCGTCGGGGGAGAAGCTCATTATCGCGCCTGCTTGCACAGTTTAAGGTTCGGATTCAGCGCAGTGTCCCCTCAGCCCATTTCACATCGGGCGTGGAATCGAGATGGTAGGTTCTGATGATGCGTGCCAGCCAGCTTTCTCACATTCCAGTCTCTGTTGGCTGCGGGGTAACAACCAGAAGGACGCGCAATGAACCTGTCGTTCCCGAAAGCAGGCTTGGACATGGTGGGAGGGGCCCTTGCCATAGCTTTGGCAAGAATGACGTCGTGTCTAGCGGAGAACAGGAAAATAAACTCGTGCTGATCAACCCGAACAAGCATTTCCAAGAAGTTCGGCAGAGGGTGACGGGACGAAAATAGATGGGAAGGGGATGCAAGGAATGAGAGAATAAGGCACTGTTGCCCACAGCATCCGGCAGCCAAACACTCCGCACATCTATAATTACTTTCGCATCTACTCATTACTCAAACACAATAGCATCTCGAGATATGTCCAAGTGTTCAATAAATCCCCATCGATGACCATATTTTCGAACGATTTGCATGTTAGAAAGAGCCTTTGGCAAATGATTGGCCAGTGTTACATTAATATCAATGGGCTTTGGTGATATCGTTTGATTACCGCGTCAACACCTTTCAGCGTGGTTGTTTTAAACTCCTCTCGCATCACACATCATCAAATCCTTGTATTTCTTAACGTTAATACCTAATTTTCCTAACCCCAGCTCATTCTAAAATCGGGGCCTGGGTTTCTTTTTCGGAGTAATTGGCTCAGGCGCAGATGAGGCAGCACTGGAGCTAGCTGCAACACTACCGCTTGTGGATGCAGGCAGTGGTACAAGTGGTTCGGTATGCGTCGCGCTAGCTTCGCCAGACGTGCCGTAATTCGCAGTTACAGGCACACCGCCGTCAGCAATGTTGAGGCGATTAATGGTACGGTTGAACATGGCTAGTGCGGCGACCGCTAGGAAAAACGTCAGCCAAGAGAAACAAATCCGATAAAGAAACCGGTCTTCCTACGTTGATAGAACGGGACGAGATGGCCAGACTCGTAGACACGGAGGAAAGAGAAGTTGCCGTACTGGCGTACTTCGCCATACTCGACGCCATCAACGGTCATTGGCTGATATCCAGCTGCCGCGAATTCGGCTTTGTGGGCATAATTTACTGCCAAAGAAACAGCTCTGCACGTAAGAGCACATTAGTATCGGGAGGGAGTGATGGACATCACAGTGTAGGCCAGAGGAATTTTGGGAATACTCACTGCCCGCCAAACCAATTGCAAATATAATCTGCGTCACCATAATACAAGCTAACCCGAACACCAGCATCGAGAAGCATCTCGAGATCCTCAATAAAGTTAGGGTAAACAAAGTCTCCAGTTTCCTGGAATGCCCAATATATGTCGTTATTCGCTTCCGTATAATTCAAGTTGACACCGATTGCATTTTGCACTTCAGGAAGGTTGAGGTAATCCTCAAAATAACCTGGCGGGTCTGGATCAGCATATGGATGCCTAATATTCACCATCAGCAATATACAAATTCGCGCTTTAAGCACAGACAAACCTAATATCATAAGCACCACGACCTCCGTAGGCATAATATGGGCCCTCGACATTGTCACGACACATATCTTCCGCCTCCGTACAAACTGCCAGATCTGCAAGACTGCTTCGATTCGTATATCGGCAGAAACTGATCTGCTCGAGGCACCCGTACTCCATGTAGCAAGCAAACTTCATGTAGTTGTAAACGGTGTCGTTGACAGCTTTAATTCCGTAAGTGTTGTTGACAGCAAATTCTGGATAGAATGGCACTTGGGTCGCTTCATCGATGATACCATTGCCGATCTAGAATAAAAGTCTTCATAAGTGTACGTTTTTACGGGAATCCACAGGAGATAAAATGACAGAGTATCTCCGATGATTGGTCCGTTCTGAAGCCTGAGTAGAGTGCGAAGAGAATAAAACTTACACCAAGTGCGTTCATCCTCAATTCAATTCCGTCGATTGTGCCATCAGCGACCAACTGATTCTGTTCGTAGAAGTAATTATAGAAGGCAGGCCTTCACTACCTGTTAGCTGCAAAGTATACCACAGCTTGAACGGGCTCACCCATAATGCCCTCCATAGGATTCCGTGAACAAATTAAAGACCTTGGACCTGACACCACAATCGAGCTGTGGAAGAGCACTATAGAAACCCTGAAGGATATGATAGGCAGCTACAGCGGCTAAGCCGGTCGTGTCCAGTATTGTTGGGTCAATGACAGGCCACCGCCCGGTAGCCGGGGCTTCAGTGTAATTCACAAACGATCCAGTATAATTGGCGAAAGAACCAGCCTCCTCTTCTGAGTACGAGAAGCCTGTGCCTAGAGGCTGTGAGAGGAACAAGAGATTGCTGACCTCATTCCATCCATAGGGATTGACGTAAGAAGTTAGGTTCTCTGCAATTGCACATGGGCCAAGTTCCTGGAAGAGTCCAATTAGAGAATCACTGCCTGGACCGCCGTTCAGCCACAGGGTAACAGGGTCGGTGGCTGGGTTGTTTCTAGAGTCAAAGAACCAGAAGAACGTGTGAGCGGTAGGCGAAAGGTCTATGTAACCAGAATATCTAGCACACTAAATTAGCTAATTGATGAGGCTTTACAGCTCACCTAGGTACGTACGAGTTGACGCCAGGTGTGGTTTCGCACACACCAGCCTTTCCCGGCTCCTTATATCGAATTGTCACTCCAGTCGGCGAGGTTATAGTCCTTACATCCGTAGCATTGGCAGGAAATTGCCTTGGATCAAGGCCTGGAATCCTTAAAAAGGCGTCTACAGTCCACGTCGAAAGCAGCGCGAGAACAGCAGTCAATCGCAAATTTTTGGCAAACGTGTTTGCAGGCATCATGGAATGAATGAAGGCAGAGGGGCCTTCGGGAAATTCAAAAGAAAAAAAGAGCTGCGAGATTGAAAAAATATATGAAATGACGTAACCTAAGGGCACCCATCACACAATCCCATCATAGCTTCCAGGGACAGCAGCTGCGAAGCACCAGCCTTCCTGCATATGGCATCATGCTCTTGTAGAGACGGCGTTGCTGTCGTGTGACCGCGGCGAAACCTGCTTCCGGAAGGTACGAAGCTCAAGGAACTGGAGGATAGCAGTCTATCCTTGCCAAATTAAAGGCGGTCAACAAGGCAGATTTTCGCGACGTTAATTTTCGGTAAGATTTGATCTGAGTGATAGAATTTGGTGTTGAGAAACGTTCGACGGCAGTGGCGCTGAGGGTGCATTCGATCGTGCTGGTCGGTCTTGGCAATGGGCGCCAATCGATCTTTGGGGCATCGCATGCCTCAGAATTACAATACATCGAACCGACCTCGCGACCTTGGCGCGATTAAACGGCACAAGTTTTTACCTTTAAAGTAATAAGCCCGGCCATTTTGACGTATTTTAACGCATTGTTGGGCATAAATCCGCGTAGCTTGATCTGCGCGATCAACACATGCTTTCAACCGGAAGGCTGTGTACTTGTCATGCTTCATGCTGATCTCTGGCAGAATTCAGGAATATACGAACCCTCAAGGGTTGCCGGGATAGAATGCATTACTAGCCCGAGCTTGTTGCCGATTGGATCCAGACTTGCTAAAGGACGTGCGCGTGCCGCGCAAGAACCAATTTTTGGTACAAGCTCATGTGCATGACCATAATTGTGGTCTGTGTTAGCGTGCACCGTCTTCATTTTGAGTTTTGCACGCTCTGCGCACGTCCTACAGTACAAGCCATTTAGTTTCTTATTAGTAGGTGTGAAATTGGATCCGAGAGGCAAATGCCGGCTGTGGATACGGCTTTGGACTACGTTTTGTACGTGCTTCTAAATGGACTTAAGCTTTGTTATCCTGTTATATTTTAGCCAGGCAGGTATTAAGACAAATGACGTTAGCTGACTGGTAGGTAGAGACACAGAATTGAATGAGTGATCTGTTTTATTTAAGGTGGCTCTAAGAGCCCTAATATACATAAGAGAATTGACCCCCTATAGGGGTCCCTAGAGAGTGATGATACAGGTTGAAACCATACTGATACTGATGTTGAATAGTACCTGTTGCACCTCTGTAGTAAGGCTACCTCCGTGGCCAATATACCCCCTTAGGTCTGGCGCAGAGCGGCAGAGCTGGATTACCGGATTAGGTAGTTGTGATAGACGAGCTGGTGGTGAGCTTTATAATTTAATTGTTAGTTTATTAGATGTCTGATATCTTAAAGCCCTACTACTTTAACGAATTTTTGATGATTTTGCTTTAAGAGAGCTTTAGTTAGTCTATCTGCAGCCATCTTGCTTGTTGGTACCCATTGTACGACGAAGCTTCCGTTTTGTACCTCTTAGTAAAGCCAGAATTAATGGATATCTATATATTGGAGTTTTGTAGATACCGTAGGAGTCTCTTTTGTTATAATCTGTACTAACTGCTGATTGTCGCAATTAATAATAACGTCCTGTTCTGGATTGAATCTAATAGCTTTGAATATCTGTACTATATACTTGACCTCCCCACTGACATGTGAGAGAGCTAGGAGTTCTGCCTCTGTAGTAGACTTTGTGACTGCCTTTTGTCTAGTTGCCTGCCATGCTATAGGCCTATTGAATAGGCTTATTAAGAAGCCCTATGAGCTCCAATGTGTTGGAGTATTGTCAGCAAAGCTGGTATTAGAAGCAGCTTTTAGAACCTGGTTTATCTTATACGGCGTAATAGTAGAGAACTTGAGAGTGAGGTATCTAGTATTATAGAGATAGGTAAGCAATCTGTTGATCTCTATAAGATAAGCTAGTAACGGATTTTATAAGAACTTAGCTAGCTTGCTAACTAAGAAAGCAATGTCTAGTTATATAGTAGATGTAGGATACGTTGCAGAACCTATATAGCGTTAATATCCTTTTATCTGATTCGGCGTAGCTTCTCCCTTATACGGTGTTAATTCCTGGCCCGATAGTGGTGTAGCTGATGGCTTTAGATATTCTAGATAGTATATTAAGACTAGCTTCTTGAGATACTAATCTAGATAGAGCTAGAGCTTTCCCTTTTGTTAATTTTGCACGATACGAGTATTTAGGAATGACGTAAATTGAGGTATTTAGCGTATCTTGAATTGATCTTGTAGCTGCTATAGGATATTCTGTATCTGTTGATGATAGCTCGGGTATCCTATAATTAGGATGTTATCGATGTAGAAAAACACAAAGATAGGTTTAGTAGGGTGTATGTAGAGATATGGCTTATCCGGTATAGCTTTTAAACCCATACTCTGTAAAGCAGCAGACATTTCTAAGAACTACAATTTAGGAGATTTCCGTAGTCCGTATATTATCTTCCTTAGACGGAGAGAGAATCTAGGTAGTAGGTCTATACCTTTGGGGGGAATGAGATAGACCTTATTGTTAACTAAGGCGTTGATAAAGGCGTTTATAGTATTAATCTGTATAACGTCTAGGTTAAAGCTAGTGATTAAAGCGTAGAGTAGATGGAAGGTCTAATAGGCTGCTGTAATAGCTTTAACCTCCTCTTATGAGACTGCTTAAAGGTCTCCGCGGATGACTAGATGAGCCTTGAATTTTATAATAAAGCCGTCCAAATCTTCCTTGTACGTAAAGACCTATATAGTAGGAAGTTAATGAACCTTCTTAACTAGCCGTACCTTGTCCTAGGTCTGCTTTCCGGTTAAGGCCTTTATCTTAGTGTGAGCAGCTGCTTTGAACTCTGTAGCGTACTTATAATTGAGCATCTCTTTCTATAACTTTAGTGGTGGTGGAAATTTGTCTTGATGTCTATACGTCTTTATAGCAGCAGTATAGAAAGCGTGAGCCAATGGTGTCGTATCTGGATTAATGATATTATTACTGTTACTGACTTGAACCGTAAAGGCTTATTGTTATAGATCCTGATTTAGTATATCTTTCTTCTTTGCCGTAGGCCGCTTTTTATGGCTAGAACGTCTCTTACCCCCTAATAATAAGCCTGCTGTCGTCTGAGGTTTGGAACGAGGTGTAGGGTCTATAAATAGTAGTTTAGTGACTTTAGAAGTTGACTAAGTGGTAGATGATATCTATAGTGTAGATGCTATAGTAGATGGTAATTGCTAAGGCGCCGAAGATGCTGATAGTTTAGATGGTTCTGGAGTTAGCTCTGGGGTAGGTAGCTAATAGAGTTCTTCTATTAAGATCTGAATGCTTTTTAATGTAGGAGTAACGTTGATATTTGCTAAATGCGGTAGTCTTACATCTAGTTCTTTGTTAAAGTTCTCTATCCAGTCTCTGCTGCCATCTTAAAGATTATCTAATAGGTTTTGGACTTGTTGAAAATGGTCCCTTTAAGCCTATGAGATAATAAGGTGTTCTGGTGTTTTGGGAGATTGATATCTCTTTAATTTATTAATTTATACATCACGAGATCGGATAATGTGGTTGGTGGTTAGTATCTATATTCTATAGATATTTAACACTTTTATACCAATAAGATAACCTATTTGGGCTTATGGCTTAAACTTTGCCTTTTTAGGAATGCCGTGTTTAATAAGTATGTAGGTTAAAGATCCGGCTACATAAAGTCCTGCTAGCTATGGCTTCCATTTATATAGTATCTTAAATGGGGTCTTTTAGTTGATGGACTTAATGGGAGTTTGATTAAGTAGGAATACTGTAAGGAGCACGAACTCGGGCTATAGATCTATGGGTAACTTTGCTTTAATAACAGCAGTCCTTGCTTATTTAGAAATGGCTCTCCCTGACCTCTCTATAGGTTTATTTTAAGTAGGAGTATCTAGTATTAATTACTTAATAACACCTCTGTTAAGCTAGATAAGGTTCTTTACCCTAGCGCCTACACCTTGCTCCTTATCTATATGCTAAATGCGGATACCTTAAGTATTAAATTTCTTCGCAAATGCTATTATTAATTTAAAGAGTAGGAGCAGCGTCTCTTCCTTGTGGTTCTTAATAGGAAAAGCATGATGGTACTTTATATAGTTATACTAAAAGTAAGCTATATATGTGTCTCCATTGAACCCGTCTTCTTTTATGATAATATCAAAGTGTACACGTTTAAAAGGGTAGGTTCCCTTTATGGATATTCTGTGAGATATCTGCTGTGTTATCTTTCTAAGAACATATGGTTTATAAAGTGGTATACTATATGGAGTTCTTCCTCTATCTGTTTTGACTACCTTGACCCTATTAGCCGTAGTTAACAGATGATTTACCGATTCCATATTGCAGTGTAGTAAGCGTTGATGCCATACTCTGTTATATACTGAGGTCTTAAAGAATCTAGTGGATGTAGCGTAGGTAGTAGGAGTAGGTGGTAAGTAGGTAATGGTATTAATAAGGTAGAGACCTCTGTATTCTATAAGGTTGGTAAATAGGCTTCCGTTATCCTTATAGCGTAGGTGGTTTGTGGATTGGTCCATAATTACTCCAACCCTGTGGAGCTTTGCTGCGGATATTAGATTGGTATAAAAATATAGAGCGTATACTATGTTCTTTAATGTTAGATACCGAGTTAGGTGTTATTTGCCTACCTTAATTGCTAAGTTAATATTACCGTATCTATGGATTTCTGCTCCGGCATCTCTAGCTGTTGCTGTGGATATATATGGCTTAAGGTCACGGAAGTATCTAATATTGTTGCAGAAGTAGGTGTCTGCTATAGTGTTATACCCCTAGGCATTAATTAATGATAGATCCGGATATTCCTGCGATGATGACGATGAGTAGGATGTTATTATAGTAGCTACTGTAGCTTGAGGTCTGTCTAGATCCTTAATCTTTTTAGTAGAAGCTGGAGACGTCCTTAACCTAGGGCCTTCCTTCTCAATTTGCTTGACCCTTTTGTTATAATACTGCTTATTTGTTAGGCCCTTGAGCTATTCCTGACACCTTTGTAGACACTTATTATTTGGTATAAAGTTAGGACCTTAAAGAGACTAAAATAGTTGCTTGCAATTCTTTAGCTTATGGGGTAAACTATAGGCAAAGTACTTTAACTTAGTCGATTAAGAGGGTACTAGGGTGGTAGACGTTATAGGATCTGCAGCTGGCTGCCCTAAGAGTATAGCATGGGCGTTACGTCCCGTATTTAGATGCTTGTAGAGGAGGTTAAATTTCTTAATTATTATTGCTATTTTAAGCTTTTCTAACCTCTTCGCTACCTTTTAAATGAAGGCATAATATAGAGCTAGATAGATCTCCTTATAGTCCTAGATAAAGGCTTGTATAACGCTGCTTTCTATTGCCTCTATTAACCCTTCCTCCAGCTCTTCTCTGTTCTGAATAATTGTGATATATAGCTGCAGCTATAATTCCAAGCTCTGGCGTTTAGGCCCTTGTTTCCTTTTCTTAAGGTTGTCTAATACTATTTGTTGTAATGTAGCCTATAATGGCTTTGCTATCTTTTTTAACTGCCTTAAAATCGAATATGGTGTGGTAAGATTCTTAAGATATCCCGAGAAATTGGTGCCTATAGTGGCATGTAATAATGCCGCGAAGGTATGGAGCTTCTCCTCCCGCTTTATATAGTCCTGTTATTATAGCTTGTAGAGCTTGAAGAGCATTCTCTATGTCTTTAGAGATTGCTAAGGTTGTTATCCTTGCTGACTTGATAACCTAGGTGTAGCTGTTCCCGTAGACAGAGTTGCTGCTGGATCTGCAGGAGTCGCTGCTAGTGCTATAGGAGCTGTAGGGTCCGCTGCTGGTGCTGTAGGGTCTGCAGGTGCTGCTATAGGTGCTGTAGGAGCTGCCGGTGCTGCTATAGGAGCTGCAGGAGCTGCTGCTATTGTAGGTATGGCTGGCTTATTGTTTTCTTTAATTTTGTTCTCCGTTTTATCTGGGTTGATATAGTCCCAGATCTTCGCAAAACTTACTTCTTAGTGGATAAATTGAAACCATATAGGCCAGTTCTTTTGGGTTAGTAAAAGAGGGTTTGTAGAGTCCTTGGTTGCTATGGTGGCTCTTGTTTTAAGGTTCTTTTGAGGTTGCGTAAAGAGACGCGCTTACGCGTAAAGTATGCGATATTTCGTGATAAACTATGCTTAAAGAGGCTTAGTGGTAGTTGTTTGGCTATTGAGATCTTTCTAGTGCTTAGAAGGTTACTGGGCTTATAACTTTTAGCTAGGCAGGTATTAAGACAAATGATGTTAGCTAACTGGTAGGTAGAGACACAGAATTAAATGAGTGATCTGTTTTATTTAAGGTGGCTCTAAGAGCCCTAATATATATAAGAGAATTGACCCCCTATAGGGGTCCCTAGAGAGTGATGATATAGGTTGAAACTATACTGATACTGATGTTGAATAGCACCCGTCGCACCTCTGTAGCAAGGCTACCTCCGTGGCTAATATTATATATTACTGTGAGAACCTATTAGCCGTCACGGGTTACTAGTAGTTTGGATAGATGCGTTACTTATTCTGGTATAGGACCGTATTTTTAGTTTTGGGATGTTCTTAGCCGTAAACGTAAGATCCTACGCTTACTTTATCCTAGGAGCTCCCGGAAGGAGCATTACTATTGTTACCGGAACCTCAGCTGCTGAGTAGAAATTGCTGTCAAATGAGCGATGTAGAAACTCCTATGCATACCTAAAACTATCCATGGTTCTTATTGCGAAAATTCCCTGGCCAAAAGAGAGTGTTTTTTTTAAATCATTGTGGGGATCTACGATTCCCGCAGGTACAGAGATAGATCACAAAGTTGGCCATGTGAATGAAACGTAACGAGCTACATTCAATTATCTTGTAAGATATTGCTCTGGTAACTGGCTGCTTCCTATTGAAAAATGGTCCTTGCGTAGCACCTTATCGACACGATAACTACTCTAAGTTGGATCAGCGGAGGAGATTTGAGGCGTTATTCAAGTCTCTTACTGGATTACGCTGTAGAGAAATCGTACTGATCTCATAATGGTGGGTTTGGGGTTGGTGAGAGAAGCTAATTGGTCATGGGGGAATGCTAGAGAAAGGTTCAGAACTTGTTGAACGGACAACCAGGTATGAGAACTCTGTCTATTAAAGAGGGCTCTAGAGCCTCTATATATACACCAGATAGGTGACAAATAGGTTGCAAATAGAATGACGACTACGTCGTCATTCGGTAATGGAAACAGGTATTTAGATATTCGATGAGACACTCGATGAGACATACGAGGAGACATACGAGGTAAGGAGCGGGGTATTGAGACATAGGGTTCTAGACTTAAAGCCAGTATCAAGATGGTGGTAAGGAAATCCGATCCAGTTTAACACACCCCCCTAGCTACATAGAGCCTTCTAGGCTGCTGTAAAAAGTTATAATATTAATTTAGTGTTAAGTTTAAAAAATCCCCTATAGAGTTACCTTACCTAAATATTATCTAAATTAAATTAAATTAGATTCTTAATGTTAATAAGGTTTAATTATTAAATAAACGTCTTATACTTTTAATAAGGCAGAGCCTTTATTAAACTATTTACTATTATATCCGCAGTAGGGACCTATTTAATATTAATTCTTCCTTTATAAACTTCCTAGTGGAGCTAGTAGTAATAGATATTAATATATTAGAGCTTAGTGTTAAGCTTAGTATTGCTTTAGTAAGGAGTTATATTGTCTATATATTATTATAGTAGATTACTTATTTTTTATTAGTGTTAAATCTAACTTTTTTAAAGAATTACTACTACTAAATTAACTTAGTAGCTGTATATAATAGAGCTAGAAGCTCTGCCTCTATACTTAATTTTAGTACTAATTTTTGCTTAGTTAATTACTAGTTAATTAGTCCTCTAAATAAGGTAAATAGGTAGCCTTTTATACTCTTCCTATTAACTAGATTATCTCTAAATAATATATTACTTGCCCTTATAAAGATTTAGTTTATTATATTCTTCTTTAAAAACTTAATTATAAGGGTCTTTATTTAATAGAGGTAAGTTATTACCCTTATAGCAGCTCCATTATATATTAGTAATGGATTTTATAAGAATTCCAATAGCTTACTAGCGGCTTTTGCTATATCTAAATAGGTAATATTTGCTATATAAAGCATTAATCCAACCTTTCTTTAATAGATATAAATGTTCTACTTAAAGGCTTATTCTAGATTTAGGTTAAGCTCTTTAATTCCTATTAGTATATATATCTTATAATAATCTTTAACTTTAAAGCTTATTGTGATCTTATTAATATAGGAGTCCTAGCTAAACTAAATCTTCCTATTCTCTTAGTTGTAAATAATTTAAATCCCTAGGAACTAGGTAAGATTACCTAGGTCCTTTATTTTATACCTTTTTATAAGGTGCTTCTTAAACGTTTTAAGCTTAAGTAGGTCCTTCTTTCTATAGGTAGCTATAATATTATTAATATAAAAGAAGACTATTAGCTAATTATTGTGATATAAGTAAGGCTCCTCCGCTACTAGCTTTAAGCCTTCCTTTTTTAGTATTATAGTTAAGTTACTATACTATAGTAGAGGTAGTTGTTATAATCTATAGAGCGCTTATTAAAGTAATAGGCACTTACCCTTAATTAAAAATCCGTTTAGATATTTAATATATAACCTTATTAATCTTACTGTTTATAAACGCGTTAATAGCGTTGCCCTACTAGTAATTTAGGTTAAATATTACAATAATAGCCATTAAGGCTCTAAATAATTTTGCTGCCAGAGTTGCTATATATATATTTTTATAAACTAACTTTTATAAGTCACCTCTTACGTAAAGATAAGCCTTAAACCTTATTAGATATCTATTATTATTAGTTTTATAGGTAAATACCCAGATAATAGGCATAGTTTTAATATAGATTATCTTATTAACAACTTAGAACATTCCTTAATTTTAAAGGTCTGCGTATTTCTTTTTAGTAGCAGCTATAAACTCTTCCTTATATTAATGTCTTTAAAGCTCCTTCTAATTCCTAGGCAGCGGTAGGAGCTAATTATAGTATAGCTTTTTATAAAAGGTAAGCCCTATATTAAAGGCTAATCTTTAAGCTTAAAGGCTTTAGTTATTAGTAACGTTAGCAAGGAAACCTATATAGGTTTTTAATTAACCTTTAAGTCTCTTTCCTTTAACCACGTTTTACTCCCCTATATTACCATTAATCTTCTTCTTTAGCTTAGCTTTATTAGTTAGAACTATAATATAGTGCTACTTCTTTATTAAGGTCTTTAAGGATAGTAGTGGAGGCTTTAGTAAGTTAGGTTCTGGCAACTTATCTAGGGTAAGAAGCCCTAGAGCTAAGTCGTCTTTAGAGCTTAAATCTTATTGCTTACTACTTTTAGTATTAGGCTTCTCTTAATTTCTACTAGAATCTACCTATTATCTTCCTTTAGTATTAACTTGAATCTTATTTAAAGTCTTATTACTTTTATTACTTTTATTAAATAATAATTCTAATTTATCTTAGAGATTCTCTATTTAACAAATATTAATAATTTCCAATATTTAGTTAGTCCTTACTTAGAGTATATTTATAAGATCTGGCTGTAAGTTATTATAAAGCAACTGCTTATTAAACTTTATATCTTTTATTCTAATAACCTTTTTCTAACTTAGAATATAGATTTAGAAGATATTTATTAAATTATACCCTACTAGATATCCTATATAGGCCCTTAGCGCAAGCTTATTTAGGCGTAGAATATTATATTTAAGAGGATAGGCACTATAGCTATAGACTTATAGGTATCCTATATTAGATTTTAGTGGTGTTATACCTATTACTAACTAGATTTTCTTAAAAGGTATTTTTTACCTAAGTCTTCTACTAGGCGTCTAATTAAGTAGATAGGTAGCTGCTTTATAGGCTTCTAGCGTTAGCTCTTCTAGTAAATAGGCCTTAATCCTTATACACTAAGCCTTCTATATAATTACCCCCCTAGATTATTCTACTAGATATAACGGAACCTTATAGCAGGAACTACGGTGGGTCCTATTATTAGGCTAGGTATATAGGTAAGAACAAATCAACAACATAATAATAACTGGTGGAGTAGTTGCCTAATAGATTAACTCTAATTATATTCTAAGATTTACTACAAGGAGAGAACTATCTACGGTAGGGACTAAGGTCCTTTAAATACACAACCATACTCCTAAGAAATCCTCTCTTGTACGTGAGGTACGTAAGGTATGTAAGGTATATAACAGACCTTATAGACCTTACAGACCTTATAGAGCACGTCACGTGACCTTGGTTACCATTCCTTGTTATATAGCTCCACCGGCTCCATTCTAGACCGTGCCTATATTAACTAACTAGCTTCCGCCGACTCTTCTCTAAGTAGTTATAATATTATACTTAAAGCGTCCGTAACACTATCTCCCTCCTCTTTATCTTCGTCCTTAAAGATTCCTAATATCTCTAAGTCGTCCACTAGAGGTATAATGTCTGTCTAATTAATCTGGTTAATATTCTTACTTATTATGCCTAAAGCTTCTTCTTCTTCCTCGTTCCAACGATATGCCCGTACTATGGCTGCCATACTGTCGCTTGGTGAAGTTATGCCGTCTCCGTGTTCTTGTTATACGAAAGAGGGGTTAGTATATATTACGCTAGCGAGTCCCTCGTCCCAGCAACCCTCTTCCTACTTGGAGTGTACTAAGTTAAATGTTCAATCGCTATGTGACGTTTATTTAGTTTCTGACGCTAAATATACGCGTCCCATAACTCTTAACAGCCTTTAAGTTCCCTAAGTAACTTATTATAGGGTCTTATGTTCAATTTACCGCTGCGAAACTTAACGGTAAGCTCTTAAGCGCCTTAGATAAACTTTGTTATTCGCAGGAAGCAGAGCAGGAGGCTATAGCTGCTTAATAGCGTGCCCTTAAAGCCCGTCTATCGGCCTCTGCCCGTCTTCTTTGTCTTAAGAAAGTGCGTAAGAAGGTTCGTTTTAAGGAGTAGAGGCTTATTTAACAGGGTCTTAATAAGCTAGGTGATGAAAGAACTAGCTCTCCTCCTACAAGAGAAATAACTCCAAGTAGCTTAGTAATTGCTCCTCTTGGGTCCCCCTTAGGTAACTTATTCTTTAGTAATCCTTTTTTAACACTCCCTAACCTACTTTCTTTTAATACTTCTTTACCTTTCCTATAGCGTTCTTTAGGTTGCTTAGTGGTTCCTAAATAGTCTTACTATAGCCTATCCACTTTACTTTATACCACGTTTTATTATCTATATCTTTGTAACTAATAATCTTTAAAACTTGCTATTTATCTTCCTCTTGTCCTCTATATATATCTGCCTTATAGACTGGTGGCTTAATATTCCCATGTGCTAGCTCTAGCATTGCGATATATTATATAGGGTAGGTTTTTATTTTAGCTAGTAGGTTTAACTTATACATAACTAATAAAATTCTTTGCTTAATTTTAAAAGGTTCTAGTCTAATATAGTCTAACTTCTTACTTGGTTATCAACTCTTGAAATTTTTATATAGTAGCCACACTTTATCTCCCTCCTTAAGATCTGGTCCCTTAGATCTCTTAGCGTTATAGTACCTTTTTATTCATTCTTATACTAGTTTAGCTGTTTCCTTAAGGTCTTTATAAAGATTTATTAACATCTCCATTCTTTATTTAGCTGTGCTACTTATCTTTTTTACTTAACGTAGCGATAACGACGTTCTTGGCTCATATCTATAATTCACCTTAAATAGTAATGTCCCCATTCCTTCTTATAGTGTTGCATTATATGTAAACTATATAACTAGTAATAACAATACCCAATTATTCTATACGTGATTAATATAGTGCCTTAGATACTATTCTAGTGTCTAATTTAGTCTTTCTATTTATCCATCCGTCTGCGGATAATATACTATAGATATTACTGCGCGAACTCCTTATTCTGCCAGAAACACTTCCCAAAATACTACTATAAATCTTAGATCTCTATCCAATATAATCTTATCTAGTGCTCTGTGTCTTGCGAACACTTCCTTTATATAGATTCTAGTAATATCTTCTGCTGATATCTCTTTAGTGCATGCTATAAAGTATCCCCACTTTATTAGCTTATCTACTATTACTAAAATCACATTACAATCTTATCCTATAATAGGATCTCTTAACTTTAGTAACTTAATAATAAAGTCCTATAATATAACTTCCTATGGTCTTCCTAGTATTTCGATAGGTTATAGCCCTTTATACGGCTTATACCTTGTCAGTTTGTTCCTTTAGCAATCTAGATATTCCTTTATAACTTATCTTACTAGCCCCTAGATTCCTTAAATAATATACTTCTTTTAAAGCCTTAACACTAAGCCTATAGCTCTATTATGTCCTTATGTTATTCCCTTATGGAATTCCTTAATAAATTCTTCTGCAATAGACTTAGGTATATATATTACTTCTCTGTTTTTATATTGCTCTAAGTCTAGATCCTCTACCTATATTTCTTAGATCTTCTATGCCCAATTACTCTCTAGTAATTTATAGATCTAGCTTTCTTTGGTTACTGTAATCTTTAAATAGTTATACCTAATTAATCCATCTTAATCCCTTTATAATAAAGCTCCTAATAGCTTTTTATCACTTTATAGTTCAGCCTTTCTGCTTAGAGCGTCTGCTCGTATATTATCTGTACCCTTAGTATGCTAAATTTTGAAATAGTATTCTATAAGCATTTCCGCCTATCTAACCTGTCTTTAGTTAAGTTCCTTTATTGTTAGGAATCCTATAAGGTTCTTATAGTCCATCTTAACTATAAATGGTTTCTCTATGCCTTATAAGAATGCTCTCTATTCCTTAAGTGCTGTAACTATACCTAACAACTCCTTATTGTAGATGTCATAGTTTAACTCTAGTAGTATTATTTTCCAACTATAATACGCTACTGGATGCTATACGTTCTAATGCTTCTATAGTAAATATACTCCTAGTATAAAGTCTAATACGTTTATCTTAACAACTATTTCTAACTTTAGTTAATAGATCTTAAGGACTAGTTCTTAGGTAAACAACTCTTTAAGTTCCTAGAACAGCTTCTTTTATTTACTACCCTAAACCCACAGTTCCTCTTTCTTTATTAGCCTTGTAAATAGCTTAATACTTTTTAACCATTATGCTATAAACCTCCTATAGTAGTTACAAAACCCTAGAAATGACCTTAACTATATAACATTCTCTAGTTCTTGCTAACTTACTATAGCTTTAACTTTCTTTAGGTCTATACTGATTTTCCCTAGTTTAATAATAAATCCTATAAAATTAGTCTTTACTATAAAGAACTCATATTTTTTAATTACTACTAGCATCTGTTTTTCCTATAGTCTCTTTAAGACCCATTTAATATGTTCTCTATGTTCTTTCTCATTCTCTAAGTAGATAATAATGTCGTTAGGGTATACTATAATAAACTTATCTAGGTGTTCTCCTAACACACTATTAATTCGCTTTTAGAATATTACTAGTACATTTATAAGCCTAAATTGTATAACTAATGGTTTATATAGTTCTTCCTTTAACCTAAAGGCTGCCTTCTATTTATCGCCTTCCTTAATCCTAATCTAATGGTACGCCTATCTCAGATCTATCTTTATAAAGATCTTTACGTTGCCTATCCTATCTTAGATTTCACTAATTAAGGGTAAAGGATACCTATCCTTCCTAGTAATACTGTTTAACTGTCTATAGTCTATACACATCCTAAGTTTTCCGTTTTTCTTTAGGATAAACAATACTGGATATCCTACTAATAACTATAATAGTCTAATATATCCCTTATATAAGTTCTCTTAGACAAACTCCTTAAGCGCTACTAACTCCATTTTAGTAAGCTTATAGATTGGAAAGAACTTTAGACTTATTCCCTCTTCTAATTCTATCTTGTGGTCCCATACTATATACTCTAACAGCTTTTTACTTTCTAATAACCATAACTTTTTACTATACTTGTAGTATCTTTTTGGTATATAACTTAAGCTTCGCTTAATCTCTTTATATATCGCTCCAACTTGGTACTATACCAACTTAGTTTGCTGTCGCACTTTACGCTATTAAGTATCCTTAATATTAACCTAACCTATAACCTAATCGATCTTTAGATTGTACTCCTATAACTAAGGTATTCCTAGTATCGCCTTGTCCTATCCTAATGGTAGGATATTAAAAGACATTCTAACTGGTCTTCCTTTAATAGTTAACTAAATAGGTCCTATTTTAAAATTAATAATGCCTTCTCTATAGGCTATCTAATCTCCTAAAATTGTTATAAGTGGACATAGGTGTTCTTTTTGTCTATATAGTAACCCCATCCTTTTTACTACTTTTAGTAATATATGGTTTCTAGTTACTCTACTATCTACTAACACTTTAAATTATTAATTTTGCTATTTAGCTTGTAAATTTAGGTGTCAACCTTAAATTCCTTTAAGGGTTTAAGGCTCTAATACTAGTTCCCTCTAGTCCTATATACCTCCCCTTTTCCTAACTGTTAGCTGCTAGATCCTGCCTATACTTAGTCTAACTTAGGCTAATACTTAGTTCATTTCTTTTCCTCTATATACCATGGACAAGTGTTCTCTAGGTACTCCCACCACTATTATCTATCTAGGTATTCTTCCATAAGGAATCTTCCTAGTTAAAGTATTAAGTCCCCTTAACCTTATACTTCTACTAGGTGCTATCTATATATATACTTAACGTTCCTAAACCGCTTTTTTTTTGGTGCCTAATATATCCTTACTAGGTACTTCCGGTTCTTATCTTTTAGTGCTCTATGTATATTACACGTGTTATCCACACAAGCTATCTACAATAGTGTATAATACGCTATATATTTTAGGTTAACTCTTAGTTTATCTTTATCTTTAAGTTTAAACCTATACCTAGTTAACCTAACCACTGGTATCTCTACTGCGGGTATTAAGATTTGTCGCTTACTTCTCTAGTCCCTAGATCCTTCTTCTAGGTTCCTTAACATTATAATTAACACTCCTTTAATATAACTTATGCGTTTTTCCGTAATAGGTTAGTCTTAGACAACTTTTTCGTCTAGCTATATATAGAAATCTTCCTATTTGTTATTATGTCGTTGCCTATACCACTTTCCATACAACTGGTATAGTGTATATGGTCTATCTGTTAGAAAAGTACCTTATTATTACTACATTATAATATCCTTTGGTATGTCTTTCTTTAAACCTAGTTAGAATATCTAGATCCTCTTCTTACTTTAGTTTATCTAACTATTTTACCCTAGGTGTCCCTGTACTTAGCCTATTAGTAACTCTTTATACAGGTACTCTATCCCTTATATAACCTAGTATAGCTAACCTCTTGTCTAGCTTTTACTCTTGCTATATAATAATTCTTGTCCTAAACTTATCTATAGTTTCTTGTTTTCTATATTTTACAGCTAGATCTTTATAGTTATCTTGCTTTTTAATCCTGGTATTAACTATTTAATCTTTAGGCTAAATACTACATTTACCTAGGATTGCTAACGTTCTTATTTGTTCCCTAAACTTATAGTTCTTAAACTTGCGTCCTATACTTATTCATTTGTTACTAAACTAAGTCGCTACTCTTTCCTATCGGTTTTTATCCGTTATGGGTCCTTAGGTATGTCTTATCTTATCTTAAGAATCTTAAGCTTCTTATATCTCTTTTTAAGAATCTTAAGCCTACGGCCTTTTACCTTTATTAAGTAATAAGCTAGCACTAGTAGTTATCTACTTACTTAGTTTCTTCTAAACATTACTCCTATCGTCTTATAAAGCAATGGACATTATATCTAACAGTGTTATAATATCCGTTACTAAACCCTATTTTATAATGGTCTTAGTTTCTGCTTCTATTTCAACTTCTCTAAGGTTTGCATACTTTTAGTAAGCTGCCTTTATTACCTTATTATCAGTAAATGCTTCGCCTATGTTAAATTCATTATCCTTAATATCTGATTTATAAGCTGGTTTATTGGTTTCTTTAAACTTAGATAATAATAGCTCCTATAGCCAATAGCTTGCGCCATACTTAGTATCCTTATAAATTCGGCATGCGTTGTTATAACAATATATAAAACTATTAATTAAACACTCTTTTATTCCTTATAGTGCACTATTATCCCTCTATATATACGTGCTGTCTACTGGCCTAGTTCCCTTTACTATATAGTTACTCTAACCACCTCTATAGTCTCTGGCAAAATGACCTTATTTTCCGTAATTTATATAAGCCCTATCTTTAAACCATTTTTCTTGCTATAGAGTCCGCCTAAACGTCTTCTACTGCTAAGATCCCTAGTTTAGCCTCTGCTCCTAGGTCCTTTAATTACTTAATCCTTAACCTCTAGGTTTCTATGGTTTTTTTTCCTATCTTTAGGTTTCTTTAGTACCGCTTAGGTCTATTAGCTCTGCGCTATTCTATAGTTTTTAACTCTATGTCTGTTGTTGCGTACTCTGCGCCTTATATAACTATAGAACTCTATCTTGCCCTTTCTTGGCTTATTCCCTTTAATAGATCCTATTATTAATCTTTATTAACTAGTTTATTAACTCTCTTAAAGTATCCGTATCTTCTATTAGAATAATTGCGTCCTGGACTTTAGCCTTAAGTCCCTATTTATACTATACTATAAGCGCCCTATTATTCCACTTAACCTACATGGCTAGTGTTTAAAACTATGTTATATACTTAATTGCTAAAGTGCGTTATACTAAGTTCTGAAGCTTTTGTTCCGCTGTAGTTATAGCCTCCAGGTCTCTAAATATCTGCGTTAGTTGTTCTGCGAACCTATTCTAACTAGTAAATATATACCGCACGTCCTGGTTAGTAGTTGTTATACTATTGGCCTATATTTCCGTAAGATATGGTTTAAACTACTTAAGTGCCCTCCCTATTAGGAACAATCCTATATAGGCTACTTAATCTAATAATATTGCTAACTTTGCTCCTTCCTATATTACCTTAAAGTGTATCTGCGTAAGAAATCCCTTAAGCTTTAACTTCTCTCCTAAGAACCGTTTAATTAAAGGTAGTTTGATTTTCGCTGCTCTAATTCTATTAATGCGTTCTTTAAGTATCCTATTATTATCTTATAAGTGATTAACTATTTCCTATAACTAACCTCACATAACTACTTAAGAATCCCTATCGTCTATACTGGTATCTACTAGCCCTAAGGTTGTGGCTGCTGTCAACGCCGTCGTAACTAGTGCTTTAGGTAGTATGTTGTTTAATCTTGTTTAATACCATAACCTTAGTAGTGAATGTATAATGGAACCTTATAGTAGGAACTATAGTGGGTCCTATTATTAGGCTGGGTATATAGGTAAAAATAAATTAATAACGTAATAATAACTAGTGGAGTGGTTGCCTAACAGATTAACTCTAATTATATTCTAAGATTTACTACAAGGAGAGAACTATCTACGGTAGGAACTAAGGTCCTTTAAATACACAACCATACTCCTAAGAAATCCTCTCTTGTACGTAAGGTACGTAAGGTATGTAAGGTATATAACAGATCTCGCAGACCTTATAGACCTTATAGAGCACGTCACGTGACCTCGGTTACCATTCCTCGTCACATAGCTCCACTGGCTCCATCCTAGACCGTGCCTATATCAACCAACTAGCTTCCGCCGACTCTTCTCTAAGTAGTTATAACATTGTACTTAAAGCGTCTGTAACACTAGACCGTTCTATAATTAAGTATTAGGTGCTAATCTTTTAAGAGTAATTTCTTATTTAGCTGTCTAATCCTTAAATTTGTCTCTAAGAGATGTCTCTCTATTTATATGGATTATGGCTACCTTAAAGCTGTATTATTGTTTAATAATATTATAATATATAATAACTCTTTAGGTAAAGGATGACTTTTTAACCATTATGTCTACCTTATTTATTCGCGTTGCGTTATTAAGGAAGTGTACTGCGTACTTATTGCTATTAAATATAACTATTCTAGGTATTAAATTAAGGTGGATTTTATAGAAAGGAACTGTTAACTAAGTTGGTGTTTTTCTAGATATTACCTTATAAGCTTTGCTTACTCTATATGCTTTATATTCTACTGTTATTAGGCCTTTTAGAATCGCGCCTGTTACTAACTTAAGTAGTTTTATAATTACTTCTTTTCTTATATGGCCCAATTGCTGGTATTATATATAACCTTCTGCCTAATTTAGTAGAGGCTTTAATAAATACTTTACTAGTTTTAATTAAGTCGCAAAGAAAGCCTCTAGTAAGTCTTTCTTTAGCTCATTATATTTAATAGTTTTCTAACTATAGTAGTAGCTATAGTGGGCGTATATTATATTGTCGCTATAGTAAAGAGTGTTCTTTTTATTATTTTAATAAACGCCCTTATTATTAAGCTTTTAGAGGCATATTAGGTTAGTATAGAAGCCTAGTATAAAGGCTGCTCCTAAGAGCTATATCTGCCTCTTCCCTTTTAGGTAGTTAATTATAACTATAGCTGTGCCATAGCCTTTAATTTCTTTAATATGTAAGCCCGTGTAGATATAGTCTAAGGTAGGCTTAATATCGCTGACAAATCTAGCTTAATTATTAATGACGTGTAGATTGGTTCCTAAGTTAAGAATAATACTATTATAAAGCTTATAACTAGAAGCTATATTATAGGCTCCTACTTAATAAACTATAAAGCCTCTATTAGGCTCTTAAGAGCTCTATTAGTTACCATCCTTTAGCTTCTTATTAGCTTAATTATCCTTTTTAATTTACTTAATATAAGCCTTAATTTCAGGCGTTGTATTAGCAATCTTTTTATCCACCTTCTTCTAAATTTTATTACTTGGTTTAAACTATAATAGGCAAGGAATTAACTCTAGAATATACTAGCACTTATTAAAGTAGTAACGCTTTCCGTATAGGCACTCTGGCGGTAGTCGCCTTTCCTTTTTTTACTTATCTGCTAACAATTTAGACTTTAACTTAGGCTTTAAATTTAGTAACTTACTTAACTTATCCTTAAAGGTAGCTGCGAAGGATTCTTATAGGGTTTTGCCCTTTTAGGCGAGCTCTATATAACGGTGATTTTAGTAGATTTTAACCAGTTTAAAGAAGCTAGGAAGCTTCTCCTTCTTCCATTCTATCCTTTTAAGCTAGTTCTTCTAATATTTGGACCAGCTTGGTGTAATTAAATTAACTATATATACAAAGTGTTACGGCGCTGGTAGAAAACGGTGGGTTGTGGCGGACAATCGCAGACAGTTTCTTACTGTTTTAGATAGTCGCAGTCTACGTGACCAGACGATTGTATAAAACCTCGAGCGGCACTACCCTTCCTTTCCTTTCCTTTCTCTAGCTTTGGATCCTTATTTATAGACTACCAATTATACAGGCTTGCGCGTCCCTCTTGCCGTGCTTATGCCTTAATTAACTAAGTTGCTAATATTATCCAAAGCTCTTTATTACTCTTTCTTCCTAAGAAGGAACTTAAATATATCTATCTATAAGACCATAAATAGGACAAGGACACAGAATAGGACCCTAAGGACATTACCAGGATTATAAGGATAGGACAAACCCAAGAACTAAAAGAACACGAACAGAACGCGAAACCTAAGAATAGGACACGCACGGACCAGAACCCCTAGAAAATAAATAAATACTAGAAATTACCTAAAACCCTTACCACTATGCCAAGAAATACAGTAGCTAGCAAAGCTGCTATAGGACCCGTAAATACCTCTAATAGTGAAACAGTTGCCGTCTTAACCCCCTAGGAAGAGCTTGCAGTAGCTAATACTAAAATTAAATGGCTTTAAGAGCTGCTTAAAACTAGGGATACCCCTGCACCTAGCAAGGAGTTATTAAACACCTAGAGACTTACTATAGTCCTTAAGGCCCTAGCCTAATATATAGTATTAGCATTATTATAGTCCGTAAAGGTTATAGACCCCCTATTACTTATAGATGGAACTAACCCTATATTTAATAACTAGAAGCTTTAATTATAGGATAAGCTTAAAGTTAATATAAACCACTTCCCCACTACTTAAGCTAAGATGGCCTACGTCTTTAGCTGTACTGGTAGAGATGTATAGATGTACCTATATCTGCGATACGCCAGGACTTAGCAGATCCCTTCCTCTCTAGAGATAAGATAATTAACCACTTGTCTTCTATCTATAAGGACCCCTTTAAGGTATAAAACGCCCACCTTAATTATAAAGCTTTTAATATAAAGATAATGGAGACCTTTTTAGCCTTTTAGACCCGCTTTCTATACCTAGCTAGCTAGGCCTAAATTCCCTATAAAGACCTAATACCAGACCTTTTTAATAAGCTTACCCTAGATCTATAGTGCGCGGTACTACTAGTTTTTACTACTATATAGACGCTAAAAGTACTTATAGACTACTGTCTATCTATTAACTAAGGCCTCTATTAAATTAAGGCATGGGCTAAGCGGTATAAGGCTAGAAGCTCTTTAAACCAAACTATAAGCACTACCTAAACGGCCTATAACACTCTAGCATAATCTATAACTCCTACAGCACTAGCTGTACAGCCCGCTATTAATTTAGTAGCTAGTCCTACTATGGGTCTAGCATACACTTGACCTATATATAATAACCCCTATAAATAGGCCCTTAGCAATTAAGGGGCTTGCTTCTTATATAGCTAGAAAGACCACTTTGTAAAGGATTACTAGATAAAGGTAAAAATAGGCGAGGTTCTATTAATTTAGGAGGATAGTATAGAGCCAGAAAAAGAGGAACCCTAGAGAAAGACTCCTCTCTAGGGTTAAAAGGAATTGATATATTATATATTAATCTAAGTTGGCTAGTTAGTAGAAGAAGCTGCACTATCCCTTATACTTTATTTTATAATAGATATTAAGTTTTAACCTCCGCTTTAGCTAAC
>Ga0307507_10004626_pt1 | contig 23996 bp, 18 predicted proteins | sample 7_EM_MG_FD_207223 | JGI IMG/M metagenome (GOLD analysis project Ga0307507, IMG submission 207223) | Populus trichocarpa ectomycorrhiza microbial communities from riparian zone in the Pacific Northwest, United States - 7_EM | ecosystem: Host-associated > Plants > Roots > Unclassified | place...
AATCCCGGATTCCCTCTTTATTCAACCCCCTCGCCCCATCTCTATAATCAACAGCCCCATACATTACCGGTACCACACACATTCCTACATACTTACAGACCACCCCACCGGATTTACTTTATATGTCATGACTCGCTGATCCTCCCACACGTTTTACTCGCCTCCCCTCGTCTTCGACCGCTTGACAAATTCCGGGCGCAGATATGCAATCCTTTGGTATGCTTTCTTCTTATTCCACTTTATTCTCTCCTATGGCCTCCACCGAGCAAACAACTACTCTCCCAATGTCGCGGCCTACTCCTTCGTCTACTTTTTCTTCCACTTCCTCCTCTTCCTCCCTACGACGAGGTTTGCTAACCAAGGACCTATCCTTTGATGGCCTAATAGTTCCCAAGAACCGCCGCGTACGATATACCCTGTTTGCGCCTCGCTTCAAGTAAGACCCATGCTAACTAAAGCTTATAGCCTAAGTTTGACCTTGCTCTCGAGGTAAGAGAGCTCCTTATTCCTCTCGCGACGAGCTATCTGGTTAATTCTGAACAAACCAGATTCATGATCTTAATAATGTCCCGCTTGTTTCCGGTCAGGCATACGTTAAATGGCACATTGGTGGGACAAGCCGTGCAGACTTCCGCGGCCGAACGAACAAAGAAAACATTAAGGAGCATAAAGTCAATTGGGGCTACACTCAAGTCTGCCCGAATATTCGCATGACTATCGGTCGGGATGGTATGCTGCAGGAGCTACCTATAGTCTTCGAAGTAATACAGGAATATGCTGGTGCTCGCGAACGAATAGCTCTCGGTTCGGTTACTCTTAATTTAGCCGAGTATACTTGTGTGAATAAGGAGACGAGGAGGTACCTGATGCAGGACAGCAAGATCAACTCGACGCTGAAGGTAAGGATCTTTATTCCTTGGTCGGTCTGGAACAGCAAAATCCGCGGCCAGGTGGATGAGTGACTTTTCTATTTGTCGGAGTCACTCGGCCCTGGCAAGGGTTTTCAATCTACCAATGAGAGCTCGGTTGCCACCATGGAAAGGGGACTCAGCTGGTTGCGAATTCTACTGTTTCAGGCCGCCCCAGGGGGGCAACGGTTAGCTTGTGATGGTGGCGTTGGCTGACGATGACCGTAGGTTTCGATTTCTCTGGAGCAGGTTGGTGGAGATTCGAACTTTGAATCGTTAGTTTCCCGGAAAGTCTTGGGGTGGACACGGCTGATAATTTAACGTAGTCCTATGCTAAGGGGCGCACAAGTATTCGGTGGCATCGCAGGCATCATTGGGGAATCGCAAAACCAGGAAGATACCGGCTGTCAGTGATCCATACAAATCTTGTGTTTCCAACAATACTAACACGAAACAGGCGCAACCGTTGCGACATCCCAGAAGCGGGAAACAAGTGCAATTCAAGATATGTATCGCTGTACCCTTGCGGCATCCTGGCAACTTCAAGCAGGCGAACTCCATCCCGAAGATTGCATCGAAGATATATTCGCGGGTGGTGATGGTTGGACTCCTAGATCCGAGCGCGGTAGAGTTGGTAAAGCGAAATCGGTTCGGTATGAGGGCGGTTTAAGCAGGGGGGGTAAAGGCAGCGACAGTGATTCTCTAAGTGCCGTGAGCGCAGGCGCCGCTAGTGGAACTAGTTCTTCAACAAACCATGCGGCAACGCAGGGCCATGCCAACACCAAGGACGCCCGAAGGAGAAAGGATGGCGATACTCTTAGCATAATGAGTAACCTTACTGGACCGAGGGTTGAGCGAAAGGAGAGCAGCCGTAGCACGAGGAGTGCTCGCAGTGCCTACGAGGTGGACGAGTTGAGGGCCAGAGAGGACCTGGTCAGCTGGAGGATGCCCTCGGCCGTTCGATAGACGCATCATTTTTTCCTTGATAATTTCCCCGGCTTGGTTACGGAGTCCTTCTTACTTTATCAGATTTTATAACTATACTCCCTTTTTGCTGCTTCTTCCTTGTCCTTATCATACTTTCCCACTTTTTATTTCATATTTTGCAGGGGCATATGAGCGTTTAGGTGCTGTCATGGGATCTTTTTTATCCGAAAAAAATGAAAATCACTGGCTATCGTCCTCATTTTCCTTTTGTCTAATTGCTTTAAAAGAAAAAGCGGCGCTGGCGGCATTGATTGGATAGATTTTTTTTATTTCCTTGCGTGTATTAATAACAGGCGATGGGGTTCAGGCCTTTTCCTTTCTCAAGTTATACTGTAGGTTAAGTATGTAGATAAAAACAATAGATGGGAGGGAGGTACGGTATTCTTGGTTGGTTATTGCAACAATACCGGTATTAGGGCATTAGGCCGTACCAGTAGTCTATGTGATTGATCGATTAATTGCAATGAGTCGTTCGTGGTGATGAGGTCGGGCTGACCTATCGGGAATCTGGCGCGGGCAGCGTGGGCCTGAGATGGCCCAGGCATTGACTGCATGTCTTGTCTGAGCGCGAGGGGACTAAAGGGTATTGGGTGGACGTGAGACATTATCTATGTGAGAATGGGCTGTACTTGAATATGTTTTGGTTTTGCTAGTATTGTGAGTTAACTAGTGTGTATATAAAATCCGCACACCCAGCAATCTAGTAGCTTTTATTGGAGCGGAAAGTGTATCAAGCGGGACACTCATATAGTAACGAATCTGTTGTCTTAAGGTCTAGGGGAAAGCCTGGGAAGCGGTCATTCAAATCTAACTTACCGGTTGGAAGGAGAAAGGAATGGGAGGTGAAGATGAAGACGAAAATTCAGAAGTGTGGTATCATATTGTAGACTTTTTTGGTACAGTATGTACTTGTTGGTTAATCGTATTCTCTACCTCCGGTGAGGATTTTAGTAGAGAGTGGATTTGGGCGCGCTGTGCTGCGCTGTGCTGCGCTGTGCAGTCCAGTACGGAGTGATTTAAATTTTATTACTCCTGACTTGACTCCTGGGCTAATGTTTGCAGTATAGCTTTGTAGAATATTACTATTAAGGAATGAAAGAAGGGGTGCCGTTGGTTGGTACCATACTGTATGATAGAAAAGTTATGCAGAAGAGCTAAGTAAGTCCCTCCCTGCCTTTCCGCAAAGTATCATATGACGCCGTACCTAGTAGCGATATTATACTAATTAAACCCTCTCTCCCAAAAGTTCTATTCACTCTTTTCCAAAACCACCTCCCAACTATTTGCCTGGAGCACTCTCCGAACTCATACCTGATCAGGCAAGAGAAACGCGGTCAGTACAGTACTTTCTTGGCTTGCTGCTATTCTCACGTAAGGGTCTTACTAAGAAACAAATTTCCCCCAGAGCAATGTTTTGTTCGAGTCCGGCTGCGTGAAGATGTGCTTTTGGAAGGTGGTGTAGTCTTGGTATTATATGTTGGATTCAAGGGCTATGTTATACGTAATGGGCGTGGGTGGTATCTGGAGTATTTATTGGGCAAGTGATACTTAGTTAGGATTCACGAAAACAGTCTTCCCATCCGCGGTGTAGAGGAAAGATTCTTAAAGTCCCTTAATTGGATGGGGGTGAGTGTGATGTATAGTCTTGAGTGTGGTTCGGGTAGTATTGGCGTGGGGGGAGGGGGGTTGGCCAAGAAACATTTGATACTAGATACATAATGTGGGTAACCGTATTCTCATTCAGGGTAGGAGGGAGGAAGGAGTGGGACTCTTCTGGGCCGGGTGAGATTGAAGAGAACTTTCCCGGATGGTAGATTATGCCTTTTTGAATGGGGGTAGGATTGCTATTTATAATAATATTTTTTGGTTTGTAAAAAAATGGATTTTATATACATGGTATATAAACCAACCACAGGGAGTTCTCTACCTCCAATCATGGGGGTTCTTTCTACCAACTATGTTATCATAAAAAAATGTATAATAGCAGCCCCCCCGGCGAGCGCGAACAATGTGCAGGCAGGGTCTATGAGATGAGCGGAGTGTATGCATCAAGTGAGAACTAAGTAGGCGGATAGTATGATAGCATACATTGTGCCCTGTGTGAGTTAGCCGAGGTCTAGTTATGATGGAGTAACCCTATCGTGGTATATCTGATTAGGGTACACTGAGCGGCGGGAGTGGGACAGTCACTAAGTTGAGGGTGACTGGTTTTTCCGGTGCTTGTGTGGCAGTAGGTCCACTGTGCGAGTAGCCATCACGAACTGTATTTAGTCCTAGTTGCGTTCTATTCTTCTGTAGATTCCACCTCTAGATTGAACAATGGACACATCTATTTTTCCTATCACTCTTTCAAGCCATTCTGGTCTTTTTCTAAGATGCTTGCCTCACAGCAGCCTCAGAGTTGTTCTTCTGCATGGTAGTTTTCCTGTGAGTGCGGCAGACTGTACCTCCATCAAGGTATATATACCTGACAGTATAAGTGAAAGAGAGATAGAATTTGAAACTAAAATATACAAATTATGGTATGTAGCACCTGACAACAATAAACTGGGCTTATGTTTAAGTTGATAATTTACACATATACTACTAATATGATATCTCCCACTTTAGTCAGTACTAAAAACTCAATTGACTACTTTCAACAGAAATTGCAAATACCTTCTTAAGTGGAGTGTATACATAAAGAAAAACTCAGGGTTTCCATTTAGTAAGTAATTCTTATACCACTATATGAAGCGATTTCTCTTTCACCTAGCTAAAAAGCAGTTTTAAAATGAAGAGATATATAATGAAAATATTATATAGATCACTTTAAAAACACAACAGAATGACTCCCCATTTTGTGTTGTTTGCCCTTACATGAAAAGGACTTGAATAACTATAATCTTACCTCTTCTAAAGAGATATTATTGAAATATCAAGGCTAAGGCTAGTATGGAATTCAAGTTGACTAGGAAGTTTTACCTTCAGTGTCAGTTACTTGAAAGTTTGACAGCATTAGAATTAATACTTGCAGAACTTAACAGTCAATTAAACACAAACGAGAAGGGTTTTGAGGCCTGCCACAGGTTTCATGGTATTGGTAGGACTTGGCTAATAAAGTGTATAAAGGCTCTTATTATAAGACCCAAAAGTATAACACAGACTTCAAATAGGGATTGACCAAAGAGTTAGCAACCTTTGAAATATCTTGCCAATTTTCTCATGATATATAATTCTGACATGAGACTGATTATTAAAAAAGTGAAAAAAAAATAACATTCTAAGGCAAATTTTCTAGCTTTGTCAGTCTACACTGTAGGATTGACATTAGATAAGACATCAGACCTGAGAGTGGTGAAAGCAAAGCAATTTGGACTACTAATGAGACAAAATATCAGTTTTTAATGTATTTGTATACTTTAGTATACATAATTTACATAGAGTAAAGTAATTGTGTTATAGTTGTGCCGCCAGGCAGAACTTACTAATGTAATACTGCTTTATATAAAGAAGCTATTATTTCTCAAAGAATATATGTTAATATCAAGGAGCTAAAACTTAGTTGAGCTCTTCTGCTATAAGGAAATCTACAGTATCAAATTTTGCAAATCAGAGAAAACTCTAAAAATGATATACTAAGGGTTATAGGCATCAGGGAAATGTCGGAGCGTGGTCCAAGGTGGTCCTGAACGCTCCTGGTCCACCAAGGGGGGTCGTGGTCTCAATGGTCTACCTGGTCCACTCCGATCCGCTCTGATCCACACTTTTGGAAATTTCACCGAAAATGTGGATCAGGGTGGATCAGAGTGGACCAGGAGGACCAGGGGGACCATAATCCCCCTTGGTGGACCAGGAGTGGTTTTTACATTTTGCTGATGTAGTGGTTGCGGACCAAAACCGGAACCACAAATTTCCATATTTTCAAACAATTATACCTCCAAACCAAGTCACCCAGGAAACTCAAAAAAAACTCTAGGTTATTCTCCTTCCTTTTCTCACCAATGTAGATGTTTTTTTAGGTTACCCAGGTAGCTCAAGGGTTGTGTATGATCAATTAAAATAAAGGTAGTTTTGGTGAGAAGGAGGAAAATGTGTTACGCACAGCCACAGATGAGGTGCCAGAATAGGGCACTATTTTGATGATTAATTATAGTTTTTTGCCAAGCCTTTAAGTAAATGTGTGCAAAGGGCTAAATAAAATCTAGGGCCTATAATAGCCGGTTCCCCTCCCATTTCACGTTACTCATAGTCGGGAAAAGCAAGTGCAATGCAAAAGCAAGTGCAACGCAACACAACACAACAGAAAGCCAGGTGCAACACAATATAAAGCCAGTGCAACGCAATATAAAGGAAAGTGCAAGACACTATAAAAGCAAGTGTATCGCAATTATATTTTTAAGTTTTATTGAATTAATGTACTAATACAGGTTATCAACTACTAGTACATATCTATATCTTCAGATGAATTATCTGGCCTCAATTCAAGCTGATAAAATCAGCATTTCTAGTAATAGAGTCATCTGACATACATGAAGAATCTGAATCTGATTCACAACCCAGATCCTCATTATCACTAACAGTAATACCACTGGCAGCTCTTCCATTATTAGCTATTTGTTGATTGTCATCTCCTTGCAATTGTGGACCAATTACATTGCTTCTATTTATAGCACTTGGACTGAGCAACAATAAAGCTTGTAAGAGATCAGGTGGTGCTTGAAGTGATTCGAGATCTGCAGCTGTCAGATTCTTTTCTGGATCCGGAATTGCAATTAATAGCTCAGAAGGAATAATTCCTCCTTGGACCTGAATATTGTGGATTTGCTTCTTTCTTTCTCTTTCAGCCTTCCGGGCATCGATTCCCCGACGATTGAGTGCTACTTTGGCTTTATTAACGGCCACTTGGATATTCTTTTGGGCTCTCTTAATTGGAACTGACTTCTGCTTGACCTCTTTCTCGTGTTGCTTGAGTTGTGCTTCATCAATTGTCATAACTCCACCTTTCTGAATTACACGCCTGGACTTCGCTTTACATTTTTCCGCGTCGTTGATTCATGTTTTAACATTGCGATATGTTTCTTCCTGAAGTTGGGCCTTTGCTAGACAAACTTCTGATACTTTCGCCCATTGTTGAAAACACTTCTTACTAGTCAGACTAAAGGCTTCTGCTCGATTGATCCACTCCGCCATTTCCTTCTAGCACTCAAAATAACTGCTAGGTGTTTTAATAAGCTCCAAGTCGCCATCTCCTTCTTGTGAAACAACAGTCTCACTAGAGCTTGCTTCAGGATTGCTGATAGCGGTTGCTGGCTGGTCCGGGGTACCTTTCGCTGTGCTGTTGTAATAGCGCATTTTCTTCAATGCACTCTTAAAAGAAACGGGAAACATGCCTGAATTCTTGAAAGAATTCTTTATCGTATATGGTTGGAAGGTCTGTTTACGAATAGAATTCAAGTCGCGAAAAATGAACAAATTGTATATTCGATTTCGAGAGAGTAGAGTGCATTGTTGATAGCCTTAGAATGATAATGCTTCCAAGGACGGAGGACACCAATATCAAGAGGTTGCAAGACATGGGTCATATGAGATGGAAATTGAAAGGGAACGATGTGATTCTCATGAAATTTAATTATAAAGTCATTCTGCCGGTAAGAACTATGGCCGTCGAGAAGAAGTATACGCCAATGTTTGTTAGGCCCTGCCCCTACATGCTTAATGAAGTGATTAAGCCAGGCAAGTGCAATGTTCTCATTCGTATATCCAGTAGGTGATACTGTAATTACTTTAGCGCCAGTTAGGTTTTCATGTATCCAACTTTCCATAATCTTTTCCCCTAGGCATATGATGACAGGAGGAGGGGGAGGGCGTCCATCTGCGCATATTACTTCAATAATTGTAACAGACTGCCGATTCTCAGGACTTGAGGTATACAACTCCTTGACTTCTGTGGGAACAATAACAACTTCCCTGGCAGGACATCCAATTCTTACACCAGATTCATCCATATTATAGATATACTTCGCCTTATCGATGTTGTACGTTGATAGTGCATTCTGATAGTTGACAAAAAAGGTTTTCAAGTCCTCTTCTGTGTGGGTCATGATGCGAGCTCTGGCGATAGGTTTTGTTTTAATTGTATGCAGACTTGGGTTTTTCTTCAGCCATTGCTGAAACCAAACCTGAGAAAGTGGGTCCCGCTACGCTGCCTGGCGAAGATGGCTGATTGCTGCAAAAATGATCGCTGGTGTGGCTGCTATTCCCATCTCCTACTGCTCAAGGCAAAACCGATAGACTGCTAGTTCTTGTGTCTCCGTAAGAATAATGTTATTGCCACCATGTCGATTAAGAGTGCCTCGTGTATTGCGCACGTATTTCCTCTGACGAAGCTGGCGTGACCGAATTGAGACTGCGTTAGCATCAAACATTTTGGCTGTGGTAGTTGCTGTTTCGGTAGGTTCCTCTTCAAGCCATTTCAAGGCTCTATCCAGTCGTTGCTTGATTTCAAGCTTTTCTCTAATATCTGTCATCGTAATTGCTGATTTTGTATTGCTGGTTGAATATTGCTGATCTGATACTACTAATTAATTATGATCATTAAACAGAAACTCACTGGCAAGAAAGAGAATTCAAATTTATTATTTTTAACCTATCTTATTTACATTAAAAACAATAACAAAACAAATAAAAAAACTGGCCATTGTGTTGGGGTCTATTGTATTGCATTCCATTGTGTTGCGTTCCATTGCGTTGCACTTGCTTTTCGGTTGTGTTGCATTGTGTTGCACTTGCTTTTGCGTTGCACTTGCTTTTCCCGACTATGAGCAACGCGAAATAGGAGGGGAACCGGCTATTAGGGTCTCATATAAAATAAACCTACAATTTCTAATAGTAATACGTATAGTATCATACCCAACTAGACTTTAAAATTATTTTTTAGTGACCAAATCCTGTTATTAACCAGTGTTAGTTGAGTAAGTTATAGTTATTATTACTTTTTCACTATTATAGAATCTAACAGTGAAGAGAGAATTAATAGATGACACGACCAAAAAAAAATACGGTATTGTGCCGACGGGTGGGTAGCCTGGGTGGTCGGCCACCACTGATGCACAATTCAGTTCAACCTATGAATATAAGTGTGGATAATGGCTTTCAAAGTTATTTTGGGCTAATGTTGAACAAGATTCTGTTTTCAATAATACAGGTTAGTTTAAAGATTTAAGAGAAAGGATAAAATAATAGAAGAAAGTGGCTAACTACAGTGATATTGTATAGAAGATCAAAATGCAAGCACTGGAATACTAGAGTTAGAGTGTCAAGATCTAAATATTATTGAAAAAGATACTGGAGGAAAGAGTTCATCCCGGCAGACTCTATGGAGATGGCGTAAGAAGCTACGAATACAATAAGAAGCTGAACTTATATCTGGTTTGCATGATACAGGTATGTTTTGGTCTGATTGATAATCTTTGGCACAAGTGATATAAGAATTAATTATTTATAATAATATACAAAAAGAGAAGTAAGGAAGAAACCTCAGATTGGGAGGGGAGCTAGTTGAGCTCAATGATTGAGAAGGGCTATAAGAGCTGGCCAAGATTAAGAAAGATAGACTATGATGCTGTGAAAAGACATATTCATTCTCAAGGTAAGTTTTAATCATTGAAGAGAAGATGTAACTTAAGTGTTGCAAGATGCTAACAATAGTTATAGGAATTCATGATTTACGGCAATATTTAAAGTCCAAGAAGTGCAAACTTCAAGGTTTAGATCTTGAATGCCATAAGCAGGTCTTAGAATTGATGAGATTTCAGAGACTAGACTTAACCAAAATGACTTGGAAAATGTCACGAATGAAGAAAGGACGGTATGTAGCCTTACAAATCTTAGAAGAGAAGCGTAAGTGGATCAAATCTCGACATATATCACTGCAGAAGAAACTTGAACAAGGAAGTATCATATCACGCTTGAATGAGGAAGAAACAAGCCTGGCAATTCCTGAATACATTGCAGGGGCTGGTGATGCTCTCTCATGGCACCTCCTTGCAGCTGCAATAACAAGCATTTGGACAACAGGTATACTGCCCCATTATGCTAACCAAATAGATGAGCTAGGCAACCTGATATCTCCCCTTGTAGCCATCAATTCAAGTGCAGATGAGTTGGGCACAAGAGTTCACTCTGAGCTCAAAAGCCGGACTGCAGCTACATGGTTATACAAGTTGGGATACAAGTACAAGTAGATTAAGAAAGGTGTATACTGTGATGGACATGAGCGACAAGATGTTGTTGCCTATCGCCAAAATGAGTTCCTCCCAGCACTAGACCATCTCAAGCCATTCATGGTTAAATGAGAGTTGAATATTGATGGCAAGCCAGTAATAATCTTTCCTGAAGATTTGCCTGATGGCCAAAGGCCAATTCTCTTAGTAACACATGATAAGTCAACTTTTGACTCAAATGATAGTAGAGGTTATGCTTGAATGAAGGAAGGTGAACAACTACTTCGTAAAAAGACAAGGAGGAAGGGGATAATGGTCTCAGACTTTGTTACTGCTAGGGTCCGGCTTGAAGTACCAACCTGGTTACCAGTTGATGATTTGCCTTCCTTTGTGTAACAACTGTAGGACAGGTAGCTATAGTTGACCACCTTACAAGCCCAAATGGGATACCAAGAGGCAACCATAGTAAGTCTGGTCCGGTATACTTAGGATACCATGGTGGACTAAGAGTTAGTATAAAAGTCTACCGGCAAGCCATAGCAATGGTTACCCTTCGTCATAAGTATGGTAACTAAAGGTAGTGAAATCTACATTGTTAGACAGGGTAATCTTTCGGAGGGATTACTTCTCGGAACTCAAGTAAACGATGGAAGGGTTACACGAACCTCTACGGAAACTTTACAAGTTGTTATGCGGATTTCGGTAGAGATTTCGGGTATGACAGGGTAAAGTTACCCTATTTTCAGAATCTAGTTACCCTACCTAAGGGGTCCTAGTTACCCAACCTTGAGACCCAATTACCCTACCTTTGTCGGAGAAACCATACCGGAGTATGTTAGAATTACTACTGGTGTGCCGGGGATTAGATGTTACTGGTGCCGCTGGTAACTAAAGGCATACTGAGCCTTGGTATGATTAAAGTGTGATTCAAGCCCGGCCCTGGGCTTGGAATGAGTGTCCAACACCCTCCTCTGGCAACGATGAATGAGCGGTGCGTAGAGGCAAAATGCCTATGTACTTGAGAATCTCCATACTAAATCTAAGGATTGGAGATAGGCTCATAACACTGAAAATATCGCGGCCGACCGACCGACCAGATGCTGTTCGCAGGATATATAGGTGATGTACGGGTGACCGCCCCGAGGGAGGTCACCTACTTTGGCTCTTTAAGACACCTGAAGGGTATAGATGGGCTCTTACATGCCTATGAGTAGTGAGAGAACCACTGGAAGGTCTACTGGGAGATTTAGGGACAAGTTAGACTGCTTCCAAATCTAGTCCGGTAAATGTCGGGAGTTAACCCTGAGTAGAGTAGCTTATCTGTGGGAACGTTATTAGACTCTAGAAGCATATGTCTAATCACGGTAAAGGTAGTCAGCGTTGTATTGGCTCTGGGTAGTGCCTGAGGAGGCCAACGCAACTATGCATCTCGCCGGGGGAGCTTAGTAGTCAACCAAGAATAGTATATTGTATCAGTAGAATCGGTGACTACGAAGCTTGCATAAAAGACAATAATGCTGTTGGGCGAGAGAGTCCTATCGACATCAAGGCTGCAAAGTTATCTGTAGTTTGCCACTTACAAGCCAAAGATCAGAAGAGGTTTTTCTCTCATGCAGTTGTAATGGAGAAAAATTGCAGGAACCACTTCCAATTCGTGGACTTAAGCATGTCCGAGCTATCCGACAACTCCAAATGTTAAATCAGATGGAGAAGTGTATCAGGATAACCCTGAGCTGAGAAGGGTGGCCATCAGGAAAATTTCGGAGCGTGGTCCACTCTGATCCATTCTGATCCACACTTTTTCAAATTTTACCAAAAATGTGGACCAGGGTGGATCAAGGTGGACCAGGAGGACCAGGGGGACCATAACCCCCCTTGGTGGACCAGGGGTGGTTTTTACATTTTGCTGATGCTGCTCACGAGAGGTCAGAGTAGTGATGAGTGTTGTTGGCTTATAAACTATTCTACTTAAACTATAACGTGAACAACACTCTACCCTGATGACCATCCATCCTCGAGAACTTGAATTGAGTGAAGCTTTCAGGCTTAACGATATTAAGTTTTACCGTTTGATTCTTTTATGGAATTTATCTTTATCTTTACTCTGACTTTGAGTCTTCGGTGCGGTCGCAACCTTGGAATCCATCATTCCATAGTGTAGCCCCCGATACACTTTGGTTTGTCTTCAGATCTCAACCTTCGCTATAGTCCATATACAGCAACCATGAAAGTGGAGTATAGTGGAGACCTTTGATGGAAGGGAGATGATTTAGTAAACCAGGTACTAGAAGTTGCAATTCCAATTTTTGAATGGGCATTTCTTGGCTGTCAAGCAGTATTCTTGTTTGACAATGCCACTAGTTATTCGGCTTATGCTACTGATGCAGTTCGTGCCAAAAGCATGAGTTTTCGCCCTGGAGGGAAACAAAATAAGCTATGTCAAGGAGTTAATCCACTTACTTTGGAACCCCAAGATATGGTAGACTAGTATGAGGTTCCCAAGAGATTAAAGAAAGTATTGGAAGAGAGGGGACTTTGGCACAGAGGATTATTTTATTAATGATTGAAGCCAGCAACAACCAAGAGAGTAAAAAACTGTCTTCAAGGAGGTAATTGCTCTGCTAGGGCAATAATTGCTGCTCAAGATGACTTTCGAAATCAGAAATGCCGAGTAGAAGAAGAGGTTACACTAAAAGACCATCAGTATTGTTTTATCCCAAGTTTCACTGTGAGATAAATTTTATTGAATATCTATGGGGCGCTGCAAAGCGCTATACACGTAATAACTGTGGGTCTAACATTAAAGCATCACGCAAGCTAATTCCCAAAGCTTTAGATTTTGTTTCTGAACAGCAGATTTGGAAATATGCTAACAAAGTGGAGCGAATTCTTAATGCTTATAGGGATGAAGTTGAATATGACTCTAAGGACTTTTTAGCTACTATATAGTATAAATACTAAAGTCATAGACGTGTTAGTACTAGACATTAATATAATTAACAGCTATTTCATATGTTCATATCTATACTTGTAGTTACTATAGCATATTTTATCATATTATACAATATATATCTTATTATTTTGTTTTATATAATAATGTATATCTTATTACATTATACAATTCAGTTTAATGTATATTATTAGAAATTTTTATGATATTATAATACATATTATTATATTGTACTATAATCTTTTCATATAGTACAATACTAAACCTTGTTATTAACTCTAAAATTGAAGTCCTAATAGCCCAATTTAGCACTTTTAGGGTCAAATCTTAACATTGAGAGGTGCTCAGCCACGTAACATTCTTCTTTCAACCTGGTTCAGGTTTTGGTCCGCACCAACTGTAAGAACTTGAATAATGAGCTAGAATGCTCAGCAATTGCAACCTGACAATTATAAAATTGTAATAGCTAGTAAGCTTATACATAGCTAAGGAGAACTCACTATAGATACAAAATCAAAGCTTACAAGAGGTGGACCTCAAGTTGAATTCAGTGATGCTGTTTTTACTTATGATAGGAGATATCTAATTACGAAAGAGGTAGTAATACCTTGAAATGCAAGATATAATACTAAGAAATGGAAAAGATTTCAAGCTGGTCATATCTTCCTAGTAGTTGTCTAGTATTACCTCTGGATTGACCAGTATTACTCCTGCTGGTTACTTACCAGCTACTCAAATTTGACTAAAGTATTAACTTGATCAAAAATGGCATACTGCTACAGAAGGACATCCATATCTTGTTCAATTTGTTTCTCTTTTCTACTAATCTGAATATATGTATGAAGATTGTGTTTTTGTTATTTGATTATATCTACTTATAAATTTCTTAAAATGAAGTTAAAATTGTTTGCTTACTGGACACTTGGTATGATATTGTTAGAATCTATATGACCCAGTGTTTTATTGACAACACCAATTGTCTCCTAAGGCAAATTTTATTTTCCTATTGGAAAAGTAATATTTGATTAAAGAGAATATTTAGTACTATTTGCTTGTTAGGCATACCAAGAATGCCAATCCATAAGGCTCACGCACAGACCCCTGCGTACCAATCAGTCAAAAGTACAACTACAAAAGATACATCTCGGTCTAGCTTAAGATGAGAGTCACGTGCCTCCAACTATAAGGTCACGTGTTCAATTCACAGCAGCGTCAGAGTTATTATTAGTTAAAATATAATTATGCGACAAGTGATAAATGACGGCAATAATAGCGTAAAGGCGTCTGAGAGATTTAAGTGTGCGTTCCCGTTTTAGGATGCCCGCAGGGTAGGAACGAGAGTTCTCTAAGATGACGGACGAATTAGAATAAACACTTAAGTAAAAGATTGTATGAAGATACCAGAAAGACACATAGCGGAGACCTCCGGGCCTGCTCAGAACTAGTTAGTACGAACATAAGATAGTGAGCGCAAATTGCTATTCGAGCGATTGCTGCCACAAGTCAGTTCGGAAACCTGATGCGCAGAACAGTGACGGACTCTCGCATATTGAATGGTCTGACGCCTTTGAAGTTGGCCGCTTCATATACAGTTCAATAAAGAGATTTATTATGTTGGCATTAGTCGGCTACATTTACTCTAGACCGATCTATTATCTGCGGGACTGACACACCTACACGATGATATGGTAGTCTACCTCTTCATAATGTGAGCATGGAGTCGAACTGTTGTCAGGGTCAAGAGGTGTTCGCACTTATGAGTTTAGAGAAACTTTGTTCAATCGATACTTAGTTAATATGGTTAGGACATGTAGCCCGCGAATACTCGGATGCGGAATATAAATATCGCAGTGCCCCCCTCGCTTAAAACGGAATCACCAAGCACCAGAGAAGAGATCTTATCAATATAAAAAGTTACCACACTAGAAAATTATATCTTTATCTCTCTATCACTTTTTATCCATCCTGATTCGAATCACTTGTTCCCACTATACTAGGAGCCTTCTTAGACAAGAATCTCCGTTTACGAACATCGAAGGCATAGTCTGGTATCATAGTTACTTTACCGGCTACCCCCAACATTGCTGAAGTCTACTAGAATCTTACTGTATAGTGGATTATGAGTTATATACTGAAGAAGTAAAGACTGTTAGAGAATCTGAAGGGTAAAATCCATGTCAAATTTAAGATCTTGGGAGCCAAGATTGAGAAGCATAACAGAATGACAAGATTCCTTAGTAGATGCTTTTTGTTTTGATACAGTCTAAATTTCCTATACAGTTCACTCGATATTTCTCTGATATCTAACAAAGATCGTCATGGTTTGTGGCAAAATTGGATATAATTATTTTTGAAAAGTAGAATAGAAGAGATAAAAAGACTTTATTTATTTATTTATTTAGGCCCTATTTGGTATGCAGTTATAAAAAAAAAGGATTTTTCCTGAATATGAGTTTAAATCCATTTTAAAAAAGTGACATTTTTCAGAAAAAATAGTGTTTGGCAATGATTTTTCAATTTTTCAGAATTAATATATGTAAGTAAAACATGTCCTAAATAATAGGTATAAATTATTTAAACCTAAAGCCTGGTATTCTGTTTTGTCATTATAACAGCTTTTACAAAATGTCCTAACTGTCTACAGTTATGTGACTTGGTATAATTCTCTTAAGTTATATATGCAGAACCTTTTCGACCAGCAATCTTCTTCTCTCTTTCTACTTTAGAACTAAACACCAAACACTCCTATCCCCGAGTATCTACTCTATTTTCATAGTTTCTCAAGTATTTTGCTCTTCTTCTCTTACAACTTTCTATCAGGTTATTTTAAAGATATATGTACTAACATCGATTTTATTTAATATTGGAAATAGTATTTGCTGTGTTGAGACTGAAAGCTGTCTAGTGGAAGCCTTGCTAAAGCAGGTGCAGGAAGGCAAGAGGAGTGAAAATGGCTTCCGAAAGCCAGTCTGCAATGCTACAGTTATTGGAGTTGAATGCTGCATATGCTAGAGTCTTTAGTAAGCCAATTACTGTATTTCAAGCTAAGGCAAAAGAGGATTCAGTAAGTTATTTATTTATAGTTGAGTCTACTAATCTATTTATGCTCACATAATATTTAGTAGAAGGGCGAATTTGAGATTGAATATGCAATTCGACAAAAGTCAGGCTTTGGATAGAATAAGAAGAAAGGAGTTCCTACAGATTTTAGAGCTGTTTGGAAGTCATATCTTGAGGTAAATTATCTTAACTAATGATTTGCTATTAATCTAAATTAAGGAGTATACTAATAAGAAAATATGGGATAAGAGAAACCTAAGAAGGCAAAAAGATATTGAAACAAGAGACTTCTATAGTAATATCTATTGGCAGAGCTTTTTATGTGTGTAAGAGCAACTAGTTATTAGGCTCATACAGGGGAGCTAGAGTCAAGAGCACAGTAAGAGGAGTATTAAGAGATGAATGATGAAGAGAGAATCTTAGGCAATGTTTTTGAAAGGAGTAGTGGAAACTGGTAAAGTGATGATGAGGGAAATGCTCAGGAGTCTACACAGGAGCACTATTTTAATAGTAGTCCAGCTGAGTCTTCATATTCAGTGTCTCCATTGGAGGTACTCCTAGTGAGCAGAGTATAAATCTGTACTGGCTCCCTAGGTGGTACTTCTCCTGGAGATACTTCACCGGTTTCAGAGTGAGGGAAAAGACAGAAGATGACTCAGGGGAGTTTAGCTGCAGTTATGCAGATGTGATTGATAAGGCTGTTATGCAAAGAACACAAGATGCTATATATAAGCAAGAACTTGCTATTAAAGTTCACCAGGAAAATTATAAGGGGTGATTGTATGATAATAATATGGTAAAGGTAGTCATGGTATTAGATGTTATAATCAATAAAAAAGCATGTATATTTACTGCATTTACAAGAGGAAGGCTTAGAGATGCTTGGCCGAAAATGGTGATTGAGTGATCTATACTCTTTTAATAAATATTTGTAATTAGGAGATCTCAATTGATTTCAATTACTAAAGCTAAATATTCCTTAATTTGTATTCAATGTAATCCATGTTGTGAGTATTTAATTAGGTGCAAATTGTCTATTTGAATTTTAGTTATATCTATTATCCATAAGATCTAACTCATATTCTCTCCACATCTCTGTTGCAATTATATCACGCACAATAGACATCTTCTTATTTTTGTTTGCCTTTTTTCTATTATCTCTATACTCTTAAACATTTGCTTTATCATCTTGATCAGAACTTTACTAGGATGCCTGTTGCCCTGCTTCTAATTATTTAACAGTTTAGTAATAGATAAAAATAAATTTGCTAAGAAATTTTACTCTCACCTGAAGTTGCCAATTCTGCTGTATTTAATTTTTCCCCAACACTCCTACCAGCTGTATTCTTAACAATAAAGTATTGTAGCCCAATCAGAGCAAGTACAAGTCTTACCTGTTTCCGAAAAGTATATTATGGAGATGGGCAAAGAATTGCACAACAATATTTCAGTATTCCAATATTTCTCTCAATTACACTTCGTAATTGAAAGTACAGTAAATTAAACAGTTCTTTCTTGCTTTCAAGGCTCTAAATAACAAAATATGAATTAGCAAATGCAAATGGTGAAGTATATAGATCAATTATAAGTAATAGTATAATGATTTAATATAGAGAGCAAACTTACTTGAGTCTGGACTGGTATTGTGATCAAATAGTAATGAATTTCATGATATCGAGTTAAATAGCCTTTCTTAAATACATGTTCAGCATCAGCAAGCTTATACTTTTCATTTGGAATATCAAACATCTTCAACATAGCATCACTGAAGGCTCTCCTATCATGTGCTGACCCCTCCTATCCTAACAGAATATAGGTGTACAATATATCAAGACTACTGTTAGGGGTAACCGGTGTGGTAACCTTTTACCAGACTAGACCTTTAAGTAGGTATTTCTGTAAATGGAGAATATTGTCTAGGAAGGCTCGTAATGAAGTGTAACTAAGTTACTCTTGTGGATAGATAAAGACTAGTAGGAATATAATAATGATTTGTTTTGTAACTTTTTATATTGATAAGATCACTTCTCCGGTACTTGATAATTTGGTTTAAGCAGGAAAGAGGTACCTCGATATTTATATTCTGCGTCTGGGTATTCGTGGGCTATATGTGCTAACCATACTAACTAAGTATTGAACGAACAAAGTTCTCTGAACTCATAAGTGTGAACACCTTCTGACCCTGACAACTGTTCGATCCCATGCTCACATTATGAAGACATAGACCACCATATTACCGTAAGAGTGTGTCAGTCCTCTAGATAATAGGTCGGTCCAGAGTGCACCTAGCCGGCTAATGCCAACCTTAATAATCTCTCTTCACCGAATCATATATGAAGCGGCCAACTTCAAGGGCGTCAGACCACTAGATGCGCAAGAGTTAGTCACTGTTTTCGCGCACTAGGTTTCCGAACAGCATGTGCCAACGGTTGCTTCCAATAGCGATTCACGCGCATTGTTTGATATTTGTATGGACCTGTTTTGAGCAGGCCCCGAGGTCTCCACCATGTGTTCTTCTAGTTTCTTCATACAAAAGATTTCTTAAGTGTTTTTGTTCTGATTCCGTCTGTCATCTTAGAAACTCTCGTTCCTACCACATGGGGATCCTAAAACGGGAACGAGCACTTAAATCTCTCAAATATGTTTGCGTTATTATCCTGGTTGTTTTATGACTTGTCGCAGAATTATATTTTACTAATAATAACCATGACGCGGCTGTGAATTAAACACTTGACCTTATAGTCGGGCACGTGACCATCATCTTAAGCTAGACCAAGGTGCATGTATTTCTGAGTCATATAGTGTTCCTCAGTTGGCTGGTATGCAGTGGTCTTGTGCGTTTTTCTTGGAGTTCTGTGTATGGAATCTCGGTATGCCTAACAACCACACACTAGAAGGACATTTTGGAACATAAATCCCTTAGAATTTCGGAAGGAAGCAGCCATAAGCTGCAGCTACATCGACACAAATATGAGCTCCATCTATCGCTCCAATCACATGCTCAAAGTAGGAGATAAACTTTGGAATTCTTTCAATTTCTCAAAGACATTCAGCCTGAGCTAGTTTAACTATGACTTTCTTCAATTCAATAATGGTAAATAAAACCAGATGAAAATGTCTAATTAAAGGTATCAAATTAGTATATATCAGATAATTCAATAATTTTTTAAACTCTCTCACTGAAATATTGAAAGCATCCTTCTATATTCCTGTTTAATGCCCTCTTTGCTACTGTTAACAAAATCATACCCACCTGCTCCTCTATCTTAATCTGGCTTGTTTCTCTTAAACCACACTTTTCTTTCAACAAACCACAAAGCTTTAAAAAAGAAATTAGGAGAAATTCTGAAAACTGCAGCAAACCAGTAGGGATTTGTTCTCTTATTGAGCAGCGTGATCATGAATTGTCTTCCACTGAAGGTAGAGTGCTGACAAACTTTCTTTTCAAAGCAGCTATTAACCTCTTCGATTGCAGTCATGATAAGTTGCAATCATAAATCTCCATCAAGCTTTACAGAGAGAGATTTTTCATGGGCTGATGGTATTGAATTATTGGAGAAATTCATTATAGTTGAATTAAGATATTTGTTTGTAAATCACTTTCTAATATATCAAAATATTTAGCAAAACAATACAAAAACCATTTACTTCCATTATTATCATATATATAGGGCTTGTATTAGTTATTTAATTAATTTCATTTTCATTTTTCTATTATACTCTAATGCGCTACTAATTTTACAAAAATAATATCATAAAAAATGCAATCCAATTTGATCTAGCAAGAAAACCACTTCAACTGCACCAAGACGCACTATCTTACTCACTTTGACTTCCACATACTACATTTCAGATTTATTTTGAAATATTCTACTCAGATGGGTGGACTAGCATATGAGGAACAGATTAAAGAGGACTACTACAATTTGAACAAGAATCAGGCTGCCTGAAAGATGCTATCGCAATATGGCTGCAATTACACCTTGGACATGAGGGTGCAGATAGTAGAAGAACTTTCAAAAGCTGAGAATGCAGTCGTGATAGGAACTAGCTGGATTGAGGCACTAGCTTTATATTAAAGTGTACTTCTGCAAGTTCTCAGAAACTATATAAAGAATATTAATATACTAACTGAGCTATGCAGAGCACTCAACAGTAATTATTCTAAGCTGATTGAAGAAATACTACATTTTATCAAGCAGATAATGGCGGACAACAAGTGTCTGCATTTTGGCTACCGGAACTGGGATTGGTACTTCCTGTTAAGGAATTTACACACCTTAAAATGCTGGTTTCAGACTTTCATGAAGCTGACATTTTCCAGATCTACCTGCCTGCTACACAGAAGCAAATGCCTTTCACAATAATTGTTCTAGAAATGACTGGGTCTGATTCCAGGCTGGAGGAGTGGATAATTGTAACAGCCTCCTAGGTGGTGGCGGGAATCGCTAGAATAACGATACTATCTGTATACCAAAGTGTGGTATCTAATGAGACTAAGTACCGGAGACTTAGACTAAGTTGTTATAACAAACTTCTTACTATATCGCAAGTACAAAGTTGTTCTAAATATCTAAGTATGTTTGGTCTGGATTCTCAAAGCAAACTGAAGAAGCAACTGTGAGTGTTCAACCAAGTATATTGAAAACCCTGTCTGTCAAAGTCTGTTCTCTCTAAGTTTGGAGAATAGCAGGTCTTAAATACACTTGTTAGGCTAACTGGAGCCTTGTAAACAATAACCATAAAGACTCCAAAACTGTAGCCTTAACACATTATATAAAATCATATCAAGTATCAAACAATATCTTGACACAATACATAAAACATACTGAGTATCAAGCGATACTCTGAAACCAAAAATAAAACATCATGAGTATCAAACTCAATCATAAAACATGCATCAGGAAAATGTCGGAGTGTGGTCCACGGTGGTCCTGAACACTCCTGGTCCACCAAGGGGGGTTGTGGTCCCCGTGGTCCACCTGGGCCACTCCGATCCATTCTGATCCACACTTTTTAAAATTTTACTGAAAATGTGGACCAGGGTGGATCAGGGCGGACCAGGAGGACCAGGGGGACCATAACCCCCCTTGGTGGACCAGGACTGGTTTTTACATTTTGCTGATGATACTGAGTATCAAATAATACTCCAAAACCAACCATAAAATATTATGAGTATCAAACTCAATTATAAAACATACTAAGTATTAAACGATACTCCGAAATCAAACCAGTAACTCATACCGGTTACAATAATTATGGAGATCTACGAGGGTGGGTACTAGCATGATTGTTAGTACTTGTGAATATAAGAAACACTCTGAGTGGTACCAGAAGAGTCCATGGTCTAAAATTGGTTTGTGTACTTGATCCTGTCAGTAGTGGTAGATTTCATCTTAGAAGCAAATATATACGAGTCAGCAAACAGCCCTGTAGTCAAGATATATAAATAGTGAGTATAGGTCACTCATGGCACAGGCGCATGTAATTACAAGTAGATAGATGCAAAGAATAGTGAATTACAATACAGAGCTACAGACATTTAATGAAATATATTAAGTTTTTCAACAGAATTGTGTACTCACTTGGCATAGTAGAAGTTGGACATTGAGAGTGACAATTACTATACAAATGGCTCAGCTGTATGACTATAAGGTTAATCAGTGGCCTTTAAGAAAGTACAGATACTGCTAAATTAAAGCTTGACACTGAAAGTAGCAACTCTCATACTAACTACCCAGCTTCAATCTGACTGCCTCTCGTCTGAGTAGGGAATTAGTCTATACACATTAAATGAAATACCTGTGTGGCTAAATTGAAGCCAGACCCTTTATTCGGATATTACAAGCTTAAGTGTCTGGCTTCAATTTGGCCGGCGCGCTGGTAGTAGTATAGTAAATTGATCTACAGGGTCAATCTGCAGATATAATGAAATATATTAAACTGTTCTAGTATATACAATGTGTAGATCATACTAGCATCAGCAAAAAATATTTTACTCTATGTATATAAGACTTGGCTTCATTTACCGAGTAACACGACTGGGTATCCCTGTACTTCGTATCACTCATAATCCATAAGACTTTGTTTAAGCCCCAGGAGGTTACTCTGGGTAATGTGATATAACTCAAGTGCCCAGAAGATCCATGTAGTATTATCAGAGCCCTGGGAGCCAAAGGGGTATGGTGTAATGATACTGAGTTTCCGGGTTGTGGTGTGGGTCATGCTGGACTCTCTACTGTCCTCCAGGGTCTGTGGGATAGCCCCCCTACCCTATAGTTTCTCCTGAATTGTTAGTATATTCCTGAATTTTTAGTATATTCCTGAATTTCTCTGTTGGGGACAGTTGCTGCCTGAAGGCCCCTGGGGGACTCTGTGCATCCAAAGTTACATGTGTGGGAGTACAGCAGTGCTGGTATTAATAGTGTATTCCTGAATTTCTCCATTGTGGAGAGTTGCCTCCTGGAGTCCCCTGAGGGACTCCGTGCACCCAAAGTTACCTGTGTGGGAGTATAGCAGTACCGGAATTGTCAGTATATTCCTGAGTTTCTCTGTTGTGGTCAGTTGCCTCCTGAAGTCGCATGGGGGACGCTGTTCGTTCTAACTTACCAGTGTGGGAGTACAGAATCGCTGAGACTTTTAGGCCTCACTTAAATCACATTTTTCGCTCAGGCCTTTTTCTAAGTATTAATATCCTGGTAGCTGCCAGACTAGTTAGAAAAGACTCTAAAAGTCCCCTATCGGGTATTGAGAGGCTTGCTTAATTTCTAATTAGTGCTGAGATTTGCAAATACACCACATATTTCCTGGTCTAGTTGCACTTGTCAAAGGTCTCTTTCACCCTTTCTTGAACCAACTGACCTACTCAAAAGTCAACTTGAATACTTCATATGCTACCCAGAAAAGCGAGACTTCTGAGTGATCTGAGATGATTGAACCTTTAGAAAGCCTTAGAATACCTCTCATAGGCATTTAGGTAGGATATTCTTCTTTAAAGTTGACATTTAAGGTAGATGGTAGATCCTCTACGTTATCTTAGCCTATAGACCTCCAATCAATACAGGAAACCCCCATTGGATTCCCCACGTTGAGAGCATTCATTTGAGCTCTCAAATGTCCGTTTTGCACCATTTTCAAGATGCCTTATTCACACTTTTACACTTGGGCGGAATTTTGAATCTCTGACCATCTGACATGATTACTTAGGACACAGGCAAGGTATCGATAAGCGGATACCTGTGTTAGATTCCCCACATTGACAGCCATCTTTTGAGCCTTCAAACATCCTATTTGCATCATTTTCAAGGCCCCTTATTCACACTTTTACACTTGGTGTCACAAACGGTGACTAAGCAAGGCAGACTCTCACATGACTAATAGTTATTAGTCATCGGTTTGTTATCTTTCATGCTATGAGATCAGTTGACTCATAGGATTTTACATGATTACGCAATAGAGTGTCATTGATTTATTGTGATTGGTTGATATTTGACATGACGCACGATTGTGGTCATGTGGTTTATGTATTTCGCACATGACTCATAGTTATGAGTCATGAGTTTCACGCATGTGACCCCGTTAGGGCACATGACTTGTTTTATGGGTTTTGATTGGTTGCGAGATAGGGTGCAGCTGACTCGTCCGAGTCAGCTGATGGATTTCATACTATGACTCACTATGAGTCATGAGTCACGTGATGCGAGAGTATGAGTCACGCAGGGTTAGGGTTGAGGGAAGAACCCCTATATAAGGGCACCCTCGGGGCATGGGATTTGGGTCACGAACCATCTCCCCTACACACCCGGCGATTGAAAACTCAACACCATGAGAATTCATCGTCAACATCCACCAACACCGCACTCTCAGTGAGCTGCACCCGCACTCTCC
>Ga0307507_10004627_pt1 | contig 23993 bp, 20 predicted proteins | sample 7_EM_MG_FD_207223 | JGI IMG/M metagenome (GOLD analysis project Ga0307507, IMG submission 207223) | Populus trichocarpa ectomycorrhiza microbial communities from riparian zone in the Pacific Northwest, United States - 7_EM | ecosystem: Host-associated > Plants > Roots > Unclassified | place...
ATCCAGCATAGTAGCAGGTCACAGCAACACACACGCAGGGTGGATCCGGCACGCGCGACACACCATCCAACTAAAGGGTAGTAGTGTGAGAGCCCGACACCGGTAGCCCACACACTCCTTGGCGAATTATCCCACTGCCTTCTGGCAGCCCGACTCGTGATAACTTTCTGCACCCAAACTTAGATATACAGTACCAATTCAATACAACGCGCCGTGCTTGAGAATGGTGCCAAACAACCAGAACACACAGCCCCAAGGAAATTATCCCTGTTCCAAAATGACTACCGTAAAAACTCAGTAAATCCATCATCGGCGCTCAGGCCCCCTAGCCCCACGGGATCTCAGGTGAAACACCCTGAGAGGGAATAGTATTTTCCAGACGAGTATAGCTTATTTAAGTTGAACCCGCTGGATCTCATTAACTGGTATTCGCAATTTCGTTAACCTGCTTTGTTAAGCTGGTTGCGGTTTAGTACCCCGATTGCCGAATGTGGATTTACTGAGTTTTTACGGTACAGTACTCGAGTGATTACCCATGTTATAAAAATCGCATTGAGACTGTTTGGCTCACAAAAGTCTGTTGCAGCAAAATACTACGGTACTTGTACTCGAGTATGTTGCATGAATCTAGAGGGACAAATCTGGTCCGCACAAGCGAATAAGCTTAATCAACGGCACATTCTTGGAGAATATTATTGGTCGAGAATAAAGGGTTTCATCTCAGCCCCAATTGCTTTTTTTCATTTTCTTCATTGCACTTGGCTTTCATTCTGCCTGACACACACCTTCCCTGCCTAATTCACGAGTGGAACAACGTAACGGGTGGGTTTGAATAGTCTTTTTTTTTCAGTCTATCTTATTTTGGCCTTTGTGTGGCTGGCGCTGGGTTTGGGAAGGGGGTCTTGATCAAATATGCTATGATAGCATTCTGGTACGGTATAGGGGGTATATCTCCCCTTATTCTCTCCCTAAACCCCAAAGGTTTTTTGAACGTTTTCGATCTTGCGTGAGTGTGTGTGAGTGTGTTTAGTCGAGCTCACCAGACAATCGTTGAAGAGCTAGAACTTTTTTTATTTATATTTTTTTCTCAAACCAAAACACATTCTTTATAATAATACCTTTAGATTCACGATGCCCACCTCACGACGCTTCCTCCTTATCCTATTAACCCTCATAACTTCCTCTCTCACAAGCATCAATGCAGAACCAGTTCGTGCGAAACGGCTCCTGTTCCCCCGTCAAAATAGCTCATTCGGGGGATGGGGTCTGAGGATGGTTAACTGCCCCTCCGAAACTCAGAAGTGTTCAAATTTTGGTATCGGTTGTTGTCCGAAGGACATGTTCTGTATCTCGGATAGTCTTATGGGAGGATTGTCTTGCTGTCCTACTAGTATTTCTCCCTCCTTCCTCCGGACTGCCCCCTTTAGCATAATGGGCAAGAGGGAATGGGAGCTGGTGGGCAAGTTTGTCAATAGCTAATGTAAGGATAGAGGAATCCTGTGGGGAGGTGATAGAGACACTCCCCGTCTGTCCGGATCCGAGCTGGACACTCTGGCAGAACGACGGCCAACACCCATTCTGCTGTCTACCCGGCCAAGTTGGGTATCAGACTGCACCCGGCACATTCGGGCCTGGGTCTAGCTGTGCTGACTCTGGGATGCCAGTCGCTGCGAGTTTGTTAGCCTCAAGTGTTTGTCCCACTTCCTCCTTCACCGTCTTCGCTCAGGAGAAGTGAAATTTTAACTTAAAACAAAATAGCTGGTCCCCGCTCGTGGCACGGTATCTACAACTGGCACCGCCCGCAGCAGTGCAACTACTCACCGAGCGCACTCGTCGGCAACTGCAACCTCAGACTCCTCAGGAGCCGACCCCGCCACAGCTGGAGGAGACTCGTCACTAACAAATTCTGGTGGCACCACCAAATCTGGACTATCTACCGGGGCGATTGCGGGAATTGGTGTGGGTGCAGCTATTATTGGAATCGCGTTGATTGCTGGCGGGATTTGGTGGGGATATAAGAAGGGGCAGCAGAAGGGTAAGGAGCAGCAGGTTGTTGTTGAGAACTTTGTGCCCGCACCGGAGTATACCATTGGTGGTCATGGTGGGGCTCCGAATGCGGAGGGGATTGCCGGTGCTGGTGTGCATGAGAAACCTGCTGGGGCCATGCAGGCCGCGGAGGTCTATGGCACAGATGGGAGGAGAGTGGAGATGCAGGCTTGATTCTGACCTTCCCTTACCTTCCACTCTCTTTTGTCTCTTTGGCTTATGGAGTGGGCTTGCTCTGTGGGAAAGGGGAAGGGTGTGTCACACAACACAGAGAGCTGTTAGGCGAGTGATTTGCGATGACTACCAGTATACATATATTATCGTTACAGTTTGGAGATATTCGATGTGGCCGTTGGGTGTATTCCCCTGACCAGGTGACCAATGGCGGACAAAGTAGTAAATGGGAAGGCACTCCGTCAGACCTCCTTGCACTGTCTTATTAGGTCCAAGTTAATTGACCCAATACTTAATTGACCCAACACATTTTAGTGCAACAATCAAGCCTGAACATCACTATGAGCAAAAACCTTTGATGATCCATGAATATGCATTTATGGGACAATACATAGGTATACGTCCATCCACCCATAGCATATTGCTTACCTACACCACTCTCCACCCTCCCACGGGCTGATTAATAGCTGTTAGAGCACCGGGAGGACTGGCGAGAGGATGTGAATGGAGAAATCTATGGATAGACATTATTCTCCACTCTTGTCCCCTACTTTCCCTACACTTCCCGGTGTAATCTCCGGGAGAAGGATTCAGAAAAGAACAGGACTAGGTTGCCTGGGCCAGACTTATCCACCCGCTCGCCCACGTTTCTGTATTATAACCTCTTATGCACGATCTCGTACCCAACTCGTATGCATTAACCACTCGCTTTCGTCAGCCACTTCTTTCAGGCTGCGCAGTCGCCCGCCTACCTTCTTCCAAACTACTTTAAACACCCTTGGCCTTCCCTTCCTTCGTTCCTGTCTCCATCTCCACCTTTTCCCTCTCTTCCTTTCCACAGGAATCCTCCATATTCCAGTCTTACTTGACGTTCGAATCTCTGCGGTCGGCGGCATTCGCCGCCTCCCCGAGTGTGAACAGCCTTCTCTCCTCGCCAAACACCCACTGGCAGCTGCCCTTTCTTACCCCCATGTCAGTGACGTGAGCCTTGCCATCACAAACCTAGAATAAAACACTGGCTGGAACACTTCCTAACCTTCTTACAATCCCGCCACATGCCTCCAACCCTCTAGCCATCTCTGGCCAAAGGACAACCTTCGTGCCAGCCTGCTTTAGTTCTGAACAGTGATCCCAAGCGGCCAGTCCGGCCGTGGTTTTTAAAAGCCTAGGCCAGTCCAGTCGAAGCCACCAAAGCCTATAGATGCCTAGGCAAAGCCCGCAGATGCTAGGCGAAAACCTACAAATTCTTAGGTACTCGCGCTGTCGAAGCGTTTTTAAAAAAGACTGATATTGCATACCGCCAAAATTTAGTACTTTTTCTCGATTTTAGGTAGTATGCAATAGCAGTCTTTTTTAAAAACGCTTCGACATCGCGAGTAAAGCCTGCAAATGCCTAGGTAAAGCCTGCAGATATCCCGGTAAAGCCCGCCGAGCTCGGTTAGCGATCGGAATGTGCTTGGCGTTTCATTTCACTTACCGCCAAGGTTTCATATCAAAATCATACCTTATCACTCGAAATCCTGCAGGTCACCTAGGTTAGTCCGGCCGTACCCAAAGCCGGACGGACTGGCCGGTTGGGAACACTGGTCCTGAAAGGCTGGCTGGGTTTACGAGAGGGTTAAGGATTGGGAAATTAAGTTAGATGTAAGTTGAGGAGGTGGATAGACTCTTCCGTGATCATGCAATACAGTATGTTTGATATTTGAACATTATAATATTATTCTCCTCTCTGGTCTACCATATCACCTTTCCCGAACCTTCAAAGTAGTGTTCGAATAATACGGTACGTTACCGTACCTTACACGATTGATACCATAGGGTAAATTATCGTAAATTACACTAGGAAGGTAAGATACCGGAAAACGGCACTCCCCTCTGGAGTTCAAATGTTAGGTAGGTGGTGTGGCGCATGGGAATGGCTTCACGACTTTTATGTTTTTCGGTGAGAATTGCGTATGCTTTTACGGAATAGAGAAGTGGACGGTTTAGCTAGCACTCATCATGTTATTTAAGAGAGGCGAGAACACCTCCGAGAAACAACAAGCATCGTGGGATTTTTCTTCGTCTGAAAGAAATCATCTCATCAGTCTTCATTCTTCACTGTTTAGTGACTTGAGCAAACGTGTCAATCACGGCTATCAAGGAATCCTCCATCAACTCAACTTCAATTATCAATTTTTGCTTTCTTTTGGTTTCGTCTGCAGGCTACCCTCACCGAAAGCTCTGCTGTCACAATTGCCAACGCCCGCAAGGGGGCGCCTGGCGGGGAAGACCCGCAACAGCGGTCCTGTCTTCCATTGTATATGTTACGTCAAGCCGAAGTGATCAACCCCCCCCGCAAAGTATTAGCCTGGCTAGGTATTCTTAGCAAGATATGAGCATCGCACTAAGATCCAAGATCATGATTTGAAGTTTTATAACGGTCGGTAAACGGCGCCTGGCAAGTTTACCGTATGTTACCGTATGTCACCCTACCTTACCGTTCGAACCCTACTTCAAAGCGAGTGATATTCTGTGTCAACTAACAAGTTCAAGCTCGAGCTCTGGGGTAAAGCTCGAGGGACTCGATCCCATTGGCTTATCAGCCGAGCCGGCTCGTGGTACACACTAAGCCCAGGTTACCGAAGGGAGGAGCAGTGTCGAGAGTTGGTACTGTGGGACTGCGAGGTAGGGATTTATGGGCGTGGCTGCGTGCAGGGAGGATAGGGCTTCTCGTGGAGATGAGAGGAGGTGAATTGCCGTAATATTGGAGTGGGGGTTGCCTGGGAGGGTGTTCATTGAAGGGGTTATGGATGTTATGAGATTGTAGATGTCGAAGTGGGATTTGGCGAGGACGAGAAGGTTGGGAGGAGCTATATCGGGTGGTTTGGGAAAAATGGAAAGACAAGAATGATTGCATCTAAACTCTATCCTGCACGCTACTGTACATGAACCCCCCCATCTACTCCCCCGCAGCATCCCTCTTCTGGTGTCAGGACACAGTTGAGCTCCCACCCGCCGACTTCAATTTTCCGGATATCCTGGCCTGGAAGTCACTCGTCTGCGGTGAACCTGAGTATCTCGGTCTCAAAACTGAAAACTTTTATGGGACCCAAAGTGCTGGCCAATTCGGCTTTGTTTGAGAAGTAGACGATGATCGTCGGGGCTCTGGGTGACCCCATACCATTGCCACCCATGGTAGGTTTGGGCATTGGTGTTACACCGAGCGCACTCCTTCCTAGCTTGTGTAGGACAGCCACGACTTCGGTGGACCAGTCCATCATGGTCCCCCTTTCTGAGAAATTTCGAGCTATAGGGATATACCCAACGGTTCCGAGGGCAGCCACTTTCCGTATCTGGTTGGCTCTCGCCCTTTCGGCCTTCTCTCGGTTCAATCGTTCTTCCCTTTCGACGATCATTATCCGTTGATTATTCTGTGAAAGAATTACTAAGAGCAGTACACTCAACGTGATCAATGTTGATTGCTTCAGGTTCTCCTTTCCTGGGCCACTTTTTCGCCCACCGAAATCGCCTCCTCCCCCCCACTGGAGATTTCTTCCCCTGCGGCCGACTCCCGCGACGCTCTACCTTCCGTTTCCATCTTCCTTTCTTATCTTTCCCGCCTTTCCCTCCTTCTCTCCCGTTTCTTCCGTCGTCACTCCTCCCTTTCACGATGCTCTAGGGACCGTTGTTAGTTAACCTACTTCACCTTTACTCAATGTAGCTTTAACTTACTCCACACTCTCTCTGACTTAATGTCTATCAGATAAAACCTTCCACCCAACTAAAGTCCGATCTCACCCGTGCTAACTAAGTCTGTTGTTCCTCTGATAATTAGTGTTCCTTTTTCAGGAGGCTCGAGGATGGGGTTTCTGTTGGGCAAAGCTGGTGGGGATTGCCTACCTTAAAAACTCAAAAAATTGGACGATGTGCTATGTAGCCGAGAAAACCCACTTGAGAAAGGGGGTGGGAAAGACGGCAAGAAAAGAGCTCCCTGATAGCAACACTCCAAAGGCACACTAGCACGATGGCGGCTTAGCCCGAGTCGGCAGTGGAAATGGCGCGTATCAAGGAAGAAAGCACGAGTCGTGTGATAGGAAAGGAAAGTTCTATGATTGCTCTCTACGGCTAGTCCTAGACTATGTACAAGTACAGGTAGAGAGCGATCGCAACGCACAACAGAAAAACTTCTCATACACAACAGTCACGACACTAAACTAGAGGTCGTGCCCCAAACAACTATCGTACCTTAACAACTACCATGGGAATATATCCATCACTCCTCAACCCGCTTGACTAACCGAGCGACGCAATGCTTGTTTATCGCAGATCGGACGAGATGTGAAACTTTCATTGCTCTATGGCCGAACACACTTTCATGTTTCGCAAAATTGACTATGATATAACCAAAGATGGGAAGCACAGGGCATCACTCGGTAGAGAAATTTAGAGCGGTGGGGTAAAGAGTAAACACTGGCGGCTAAGGAGGACCCTCATACATCTTCGCGTCAACATTTCGCGTCCTGAATCTTTGACAGGGAGTAAAGCAACGAGGGGCCAGACGTTTCTCTTTATCTACTCACCCAGAACTAATATTAGCAAACAATAACTGCCATGTGTGAGAAGTCTCTGAGGTTAATCAAGCTCCACTCAACAATTCTACAATCCCAACCTATACTACATCTCGGAACTCCCACGTCGGAAGCGTACACTCCAGCCACCTACTCACAGTGTTTCCGACTGCCCGAGGATCCCACGAAGCCGGGGGGTGGGGCTCCCTCTAGCAATCAGTCCAAGACAGAAAAATCCCAAGACTGTGGCCTTTGGCCCGGAGGGCAGGTCCTATGGAGCGAGACAGTGCTTTTCGGGGTAGGGGGGACTGCAGGGGACACAATGAGTGATGTTTCATGGTTTCGGCTCTACCCATATCTATTCTGAAATCTAGTCGAAAAAGTGGCATGAATGAACCGTGTGCCGATCTCCGAGTCTATCTGAATTTGTGGGTTTTCCTTCTGCTCGGGAACGAATCTACGGGTTTTACCTGCTAGCCAGTGGCCAGACTAGCGCATTCCACAACCCAAGGGAGCATTTACTAGTAATCATATCCCTAACACTATTATGGTGAAGTGCTTATCAAGGGGTGCATGGTATGGCGAGCCTGGGTTTACACTCTGAATCTGCATTCCGAGTGATAGATAAAGTGATGTGCTATCATACGGTAAGAGGTAGATCTTAGTCGCATAATAAAAAGGACAACGGGGGAGCATGAGGGCATGAGGCTAGTTGCCAGAGTTCACCGCATCGTAGGGATAGCCCGGCCTCATAGTCCCTCAAGCCCTACCCCCAAGGCCCACAAACCAGACCGTTAGAAACACTCTGTATACACACACCATATGCCCTACCCCAACCCAAACACCCACAAGTCACAACGCACGCCTACTCAACCACCAAAATCAAGTCTTGGCAACAACTCCTTCAACTATATATGCACCCCTTCCTTCCCTTCCCTTCCCTTCTCTCCCCTCACCATCCTTGTGCACGGGCAAGATCAGTAGCAGTGAAGACCTGTCTGAGCTCTGATATTTGCTAGTTGAAAACTACAACTAAATTGACGCTCCCGGTCTGCCTTCTTTGTGGATCGGGGAATTTTTGGAAAACTATTGCGATGTCTTTTATGATACGCTGATGGTTTGTTCTCTCTTCTGTTTGTGAGTAGGTTGTCGTACGTGCTACTCATAGAAGATTGTGCTTGGTTTTTTCGTTTGCTTCTCTTGTCGGTGTCTTTCGCTATGTCTTTATTTATGGAGTGGAGAGGTTGAATTAGTGGCAAATTCGATCATAGCATTTCTAAATTTGTTTTAGCAAGGTCTTTTACGGATACTTTCCTAATATGCCTAGAATCGTTGCGAAAGCTGCGAGTGTGATGAGTGAAGCATTGGGCCCCAAGTAATCACCCACCAACCTCACGGTTCCAGAAACATATGACTCAGAGAGGAATGAACGCACTAGGCTGAAGAGAGGGACCGCACCCAAAGCACATATATGCTATGACCGAGCCTTTATTATCCAAAGCCACCTACTATACATTCAAAGTTTGTCAAAAAGTCCTAAAATACCAATAAATTACCTATTTCCCCACTTTTGTGCCGGGAAAAGTTCCAGATCTCTCAGCATGCCAGAAAACATAGTGTTTGAGCCGATGCTCGGGCGAGCAGTGTTTTCATGACGCATCTATCATACAAAAATCTACGATTCATCGCACCGCACAATCACGACAATCAAGCAAAAACCCCAATTCCAAAAAACTAATCCCACCAGCATCCATCCCGAGAACCAAGAAAGAAAAAAATGAGAAAGAAGCAAAATCTACTCGAGAGAGACTTGAGCACCCAGCATTCCCACATGGTCATGGTCACCCAGCATAATATGATACCAACCGAGCGATGCAACGCCTACCTAATGTAGATCGGACAAGACACGAAACCTTCTACCGCTCTATGATCACACACATTCCCATGTTTCACAAAATTCACTATGACCCGACGAGAGAGTAGAAGCACCAAGTATCACTCGACCGAGAATTCAAAAGCAGGATGGCAGCTAGTAAGCGATGGGAGCAAAAAAGAGCAATAATACGTTATCATGTGCCCAACCCATTAAGAGAGAAAAGTGACGGGAGCGCGAGTACTTTATCCTTTTTTATGTACATCTGGAAAGTACCGTCGGCAGATATGTATATAAGATATGGTTATCCGGTTTCATATAGCCTGCTCAACTGAATCATGTATTGTCACTCGCGAGAGAAAAATAGAGAACTCATTCTGTTATATCATACTTCGATGTGATGACGGCAGGTGCAGATCTGTTCGGCCGGGTGCCAGGCCGCTTGGGACGTCAGGATCTAGGAGGAAATGACGGGAGTCATATTCATGTATATTAGTGCTATAGATGGATTGTTATAAGTGGGGTGGTCTCGGGCGTGTCTAGAGACAAGCAAGCAAGAAAGATAGCGAATCTCTCTTTCTCTTTCATCAATTGGTCCTATTGCTTTACCTTTTGGCTCCGGTCCCTTCGGTGGGACCTCCGACACTTTCAAGCCCAGATGGGAGAGGAGGTATCGAGCAAACATGGCAGGAAGCCACTCGTTTTTCTTTCCCTTTGGCCATAAGAAAAAGAGGAGGGCAGGGGAGGAGGAAGAAGACCGAGCGAGTGATATCAACATTTTCAGTCCAGCCATCATATCCGACTAACCATCTGACTTACTGTACACTTCTCCCCCAATTAATCAGGTACCACAATCGATCCCTCAAACCACACTCCCCACCGGTCTCCCCACCAATTCCACCAGCCCCTCGACTACACTCTCCCTGGCAGGAACACTAGCAACCTTTTCCCCAGCAAGATAGCCCAACCAAAGGGCCAACCCAACCCTGTAATCCTTAATGTCCCCCAATTTCGCGGTCTCACTTCCCAACTTCCCATCCCCCCTCCCCTCCGGATCATACCAGCACGTCAATTTTCCCTCTCCATCCCTAACCAACAGCAAAGTCTTCTTCTTCGGTACGCTTCCACGGCCGCCAAATAGCCGCCTGAATTCATCCAATGCGGCGGTCCATCCAGGATCTTCGTATATACCACCTTGTCTCGCCCGGGCAGTAATACTGCGAATCCATCCGTCGCGGAGGTGTGAAAAGTCCGTGTTTCGGGTAGGAACTATCCGCAAAGCGGTGGAGATGTGAGAGTTTTGCAGGAGCGCGGTGAAGATTCGTTCGCTGTGTTCCGGCGAAAGGAGGAGTGCGCGGAGAGAGTCTCTTTCCGAAACGGTAGTGCTAGTAGCCCCACTAGGGGCAACATATTGCAGGAGGTGTGTTGATAGGGTGGGTAGGTCTGGCGTTGACACGTACAACCCCACCACATACACCTGAATCCCCAGAAAACTGACGGTGCGAATTCCTAATCCTATCAGTGTGTACTCTTGATCACCGATTTCCAAATGCTTGGGAAAGCCCGGCACGCTGGTCGTCCCGGAGGGGACAAGTTCAACCCCTGCACGCTTCTCCTCATCTGTTATCAGGATTACCGGGGCGCCGGGTTGTATCGGGGGGTGAGGGAGGGAGTCTAGCGAGTGTTGGGGGGATTGTATTGCCAGGACGTAGAGCGTTATCATTGATGTTACCGCACCGATAGTGAGGAATGTTTGCCGGCGTTTGGTAGCATGGAGTTCCTCGCGGCTAGGGAGTGGGGATTTGTGGAAGGGGGGCGGACGGCGCGGGGTGGGCTGTGGGAGGGTTAGTGTACGGGTTTGGCGGAGGGTAGTTTGGGCAGGCCGGCAGAGACGGCGGGGGAGAAGGCGAGCTGCGAACATTGCCGGCGGAGGTATGCGGTTGGGTAAGTGAAGGTTGTCCCGGTCTGGTTAGGAAGAGAGAAAGGTGGGATGAGGTGGGATGGAAAAATGTCGCCTAGTCTTGGCGTACATCATAAGATTGAGCCACAAGCACACATGGTTAACAAAATAGCACTCTTGGAGCTCTCCCGGGTCTGGTGTTGTTTGATACCTGGCAGCACGGGTATTGTGGGTTGGGGTTCAGTGAATGCTGTTCTGAATTCTGCCAATACTAGAGGAAGGTCTCCTATGAAGCGAGGTTATCTGGTTGGAAGAGATGCCAACCCCGGACGGGGAACATCGGTCGACCGTGGGGAAAAACAGTTTGTTCCACGACCGGTATGAAAAATCGGCGAATAAAGAGAAAAGAGACACAGAGAATTGAGGTAATAAAGCCTCACTAAGAGCAGCGCCACCAGGTCAATATTCATCCCTCTCCTATCCTTTTCCCATGTCGCGTTGTATCTTCGTCAATTAGTTGTGGCTCTGGGGCGCACGCTTGCGAATGTTGGCGCAAGTAACCATGCGTCCTGTGGCGCCTCTAGTGGTGCGGTAGGACGAGCACCGGTACCGGTACTCGAGTATACGGAGATTTAAAAGCTGGATTTTACTTGTATCACACAAGACGAATGTCTAGACCACCAAATTCTCTCATTTGGCATCCCCATCAACTGTGTTGTCACATAATACATTCCCACTTCTCTGATCGATTGAGAAATTTACACACATGCCCCCTTATCCTTCTATTGATACCGGCATCGTCCCATAAAGGGTAAAAATAAAAGCAAAGAAAAAGGAAGAAACGAGAAAATATTAACCAGGAAAACCAAGCAAGCCCTAGCAGAGAAACGCTATGAAGATAAAAATGCAGGGGATGAGAAAGAAAAACGGCATGCCGATTCCGGCGCCTTGCAACAAAACTGCCCGATCTTCACAGTCATTCTATTGGTACGTCTTATGTGGGCTTCAGTACCGCATCCAAGCTATCCAGAGTTGCCTGGATCTGCTTAACAACCTCCTTACGCCTAGCCCTGACTTCCGGCTCGCCAGTCTCCACGGAATCCAACTTCAGAAGCTCACCCATCATAGTCTCCGTCAAGCTCCTGTGCGCGTCCGCTCTCTTATCCGCATCTGCCGGGGGTTTTTGGAGGAAATCGTTTACCAATGGATGAAGGTTTGCAACAATCCCCTCCCAGACCGCTTCGATTTGTTGGAACGGGGTCAGAGGAAGCTTCTTGATCTCTGGCTGGGGAGAAGGAGCTGGTGAGGGCGGGAGAGGTGAGGCAGGACGAGTCTTCTTCTTGCTCCTCTTCTTTTTGCTCTTGGAAGGAGTGGCACTATCAAGGGGGTCCACGATAACCGCTGGCTCGCTACCGGTAGGGGAAGTTGATGTCGCCTTCGATGCGACACATAGAATCCTAGCAGCCTGTCCGATCCCGAGAGAGCTCAAGGGAGCCGCGTCCTCCCTGAGGATTTTTCCTCCACAAGAGAGACTCACCCTCTCAGGTTCTACCCCAGTAAGCCCCACACATTGATCGCGGACCGCTCCAACAGTGACAATTCCCGAAGTGATGGCCCCGACAGGGTAAGAAACCATGTACTCCTTCGTCCCATGTTTAACCATAACGTAGTCATCGTTCCTATCAGGATCCGGATTTTCAACACCGGAGATTAGAGGGCCTTTGTGAACTTGACGTTCTGTAACGATGTAAGCCTCCTCAGAACGACCCTGCGGACGGCCGAAAAAGCGACGCATAAAGACAATAGTAGAGAAGAGGCCAAGCGAGACCAATATGTGGGGTAGGATATCGGGTAAGGATCTGGGTGTGGAATGTGGAAAGGCTGAGAGCTGAAGTTCGGTGAATAGTTTGTCCAGGTCGCCAAAGTAGGGAGAAAGTTGGTCTAGATAAGGATCTAGAAAATCCGCGTACGGTATCATACCGAGGGCGCCAGCTTGACTGATATGTGGTAACGGATTGTTGGACAAAGAAGAAGGGTCGGCTGAGCTCCGGTGTGTAATCCCTGTGCGTTGTGAATGTAGGCAGCGTCACGGGAAACGTTTGACGCGGTGGGCGAGAGGACCGATGTGCGGGGATGATGATCGATGAAGTCAGAGGTTTGTGTGGGTTAGAACTATGGGGGAGCAAAGAAGCCTTGTTTCGACGAAATCCGGAATCGGTGGATGTGAAGGGGAGAAGGAGAAAGAGGAGAGGATGTGGACCAGTAGAATGGGGTAGCAGCGAATTTGTCGAACCCTGAATGGACAAGACGTGTCTTCAACTTGGAACTAAATCACCGGTTGGGTGGTTGTGCCCTAACTTGCAAGTGCTGTGCCGGCACCCTGAAAGCTCCAAAAATGACAAGCCGAAGAAGGGGTCTTGGACTCTTTGGGAGGTTCCGATTAAAAACAAAAAACCGGTGGTGGTGGCGATCGCAGAGCCTCTTCTCCTTCAGCTGCTTCGTTTCATTTCATGTTTCTTCTAATAATTATTGATGCTGTCCTCGGTTATTATTATTCAATTGTCGCATCTCCCTAGCTGCTAGCAAACAAAATTTAGTGGCAAATTACAGACAATAACCGGTATCATAGTTTTGTGTTATCGATATAATCCTCTGTTAAGGTAACAACATCTTCAATATTGCAAAAAGGGGCGAGAGAACTACGGCAGCCCACTCTATTAATTTCCGGTGTTTGTACACTTGTACTTTAGAAGCCCCTAATTTATCCACTGATGTTTTATTCTCGACAGTACGGCAGGGTGATGAAAGCGCAGGCTACTCGAGTACCGGTACAATACCGTACCATACAGTATCCTTCACACTCAGGCATCCATAAGTGACAATAAGGAAAAATATTCATCCGATGAACTCAACACAAGATCTACGGTGCTCGAGTACGGTAGACAAACAACTCATTGCCAATCAGAGTAAAAATTCCGATATAATGGGACAAATTCGCTTGTCCAAACGCAGATTCAAACTCGAGCCAATCACCAGTACTCTACCGGTACTCGCAGAAGGAATGAAGAACCACTAAAACAGAGAAGAGAGACAAGGTAGGCAGACATCGCCCCTCTCTCTCCACTTCCTTACCTTCCCAGCCCAGAATTACGAAGCGCTATGCACACATACACAGGGAATTCCATGCTCAATGAATAATACCGTACACGTGTAACGACAGCTTGGCAGTCCCTGATGAGGCCGGCGCCGTTGGAGTGGAGCTAAACCTTGACCATATCTTTGCCTATACCGTACGGTACTCCGTTTGGTGGACATGATGCCGGTATCGAAAATATTGAAGCGAATCCCTGGATTTCACCCCCATCTCATTCAAACTTTCCTAATCAGTACCCCTCCGTGCACGGACATAGGAGCTTTCTCTAGCATTAAGTAAGCAGAACCCCTGCCACCAGTGGACGCATTGGCTGAAAAGCTTCAGATGGTCACATAAAGGGACGGCATCGATTGGTCAAATACCGGTATGAGACCAACAGAGGAGCGGAGCATCGGTACGGTACTCGAGTACGGTAGAGTACGGGAGTCAAAGACACTTTGAAGAAGCCAGGATGTGGTAGCTGCCGTACCGTACGAGACCATTGTGGTGACTGGTACTGTAAGAGAGAGGTCCACTCCTCCTTTCCTTGCGCACCGTGGTTGTTGCTGCTGCAGCTGAACCCTTTCCTCCCATTCGCTCCTCCGGCGTCTCGTGCATCGTTGCCCCAAACCTGCAATTCGCCCACGAAAGGTCACTGGGTTGAACTATCATTTTGGTGTCTTGTCAACCCTACGTTGTGATCTCTTTTCTCGATTTGATTATCGATACTAAAAGGAAGGATCAAAGTGAGGAGAAGAAGAAGAAGGAGATAACTAAGAGAGGGGGGAGAAGAAAAAAGAAAGAAGGAAAGGGAAAAGAACGAAAGATAGAGAGCGTGTTTAAAGTGAAGACTGTGGAGAACCCGCATCTTGTTACCGCATCTGCCTCTTCTCATCCTATTGTTGCTGCTGGTTCGCCTCTTCCCTTCCCTAAACGAACAATATCCTCACATTTTAGGGATTCTCTCTGAAGGAGAGGAGAAAAGAAAGAAGAAAAAAAAGACTCCCCCCTTCTACTCGACCCGACTGGATCTAGGGACCGACTGGCTGCTGTCACTATCACCGATTCACTTAATCGCAATCCGTTTCGCCGCCTCTCCTTTGAATTCTCTTCGTTCGTTCGCTCCGTTCTTTTAGTCTTTATTCGTGTTTTCCTTTCTTCTCCCTCTTTTTTTTCACTTCAACTCGCGCCCCGCACCCTGATTCCGCATCGACTACTATAGACTTTGTGTGGTCGTTGGTATTTTCTCTTCTCTCTGCTCTTGTTTCCAACCCCTTCAAAGGTGTTGCATTGACCACCCGTTGAGATCCCGCTACGCCTATTGTTCCACTCAACAGCTTCAACGACTCATCTCTCGCTCTCGCTCTGCCTCCGTCTCTCTCTCTCTCTTTTTTTTTTTTTTTTTTTTTGTTGCACCTCCTTTCGTTTATTTCACTGGCCACTTTCTCTTTCTAGTGTTCTAGCCGATGATATAGTTGGTCAGAAGTCGGTCCTCCCTCCACGCCGTCCTATCAGTCCCAACTTTTCCACATTCGTACTCATCTCTTCTGTTCTCTCTGCGAAACCTTTCCTAAGCTCAGCGATATGGCGGCGGTATCTACTGCCGCCCTTACACCGCCCTCCTCATCTCATGGCAGGTCGACTGGGGGAGACTGGAACCTCAGCGTTCCTGTAGACGGGGTATGTTTGAATAAATAAATAAAAACTGCATCTCCGGGTCGACGCGTCGTCCAATCCATGTCCAATGCCGAGCCTCGACTGACTTTCTTATTCATAGACTGATACTCCAGATCCTACTCTACGGGAACACCATCCAAATACTCCAATGCCCCCTCGTAGCGCTACAGACCGTCGGACATCGAATGAGCTTCGTCACGTGCAGCACACAAAGAACGTCGTGCCGATGGCAACAATCACGCCAACCACCCCAAATGTGTACAGCCCTCAGCAAGAACACCAGTACTCTCCGGGAGATGAAAACTACCACGCCTATAGTGCGGTTCAGGCGTCCGATTACATCAGATCGGTATCTCCCGAATATCTAGCTGCACCTCGAGCCCCGATGTTACAACGTCAGGACTCCACCGTCTCCTCCAACCACGACGGTGATTCGGTTTTCGATTTATACGGAGGGAGACTCTCAACTGTCAGTGGTATGAGTGCTGGTTCATATGGACGGAGGAGCTCTGGGGAAGAAGGACTCCCTAGCTTTGTGAATGGTGACGGCGACCATGCCGTGGACGAAGTGGAAGCAGACTCTTCCAACTGGATTCACAGTGACAAACTTGCAGAAATAGAAGCTGTCGATTCAGGGGGTGGGATTAAAACTAAGGGCAAAGATGAGAGGGACAGGTCGAGGTGGATTGATAGGGATAAATTGGCCAAGATCGAAAACCAGGAACTCCAGCAGGCGGGTATCCGCTCAAGGGCATCAAGTGATGGGACATATATGAGGGATGAGAACGAATCATTCAGAGATGGAAAGAAGCAACGAGTCGCTTCTCAGTCGTCCGTGGAAGATCGGTCGGAACCATACGACCCTGAGGGATTCAGCTTCGATTTTAGAACGCCAGAAGAGCAGGCTGCAGACGACACCCCGGTCCAAGCAATGCCTTCTCGCCAGTTTCGCAGGCATCCTTCTTATTCCCGAATACCAGTTCCAACATCTTCACCATGCCCCATACCCCAAGGCTACATAGAGCGCAGCACTCCTCTCTTGCGGAACTCGCTCACGCCCAATGGATCCGAGGATGACAGAGCTTCCCTTTCAGGTGTATACCATCGTGCTCGCAAGCGTTCTCATTCAGCTGGTTCCGCCTTTCTTCTCGACGATCAGGAACCAGCAACCCCGACACCAGGTCCCTTGTCTAATCCGAAGAACCCTAGCCGGTCACCTGTGTCTCATGGAAATCGAAGAACCTCTCGGACTCCTTCTCAGCTCCGGAAGGACCGGTCCCGTTCTAACCCTCAGCTTCACAATCGTCCGGGTACGTCTGGATCGCACGCAACACACGCAGGTGGTGCCGGATCACAAACCTCTGGAGGCAAGCATCACCCCGAGGGCCCCCCCCCCTGGTCTCTCCAGAGTTACAAACCAGATCCAAGTTTGCCACCAGATCAGCAGATTATACCCACGGTTGCCAAGCGTATGCAGCAGGAACAGTGGGAGAGAGACGGTGCATATGCTAGTGTTTATGACCGGGAGCTCAGACCTCTCAAGGTTCCCTCGGATCCAAACCTGGATAAGGAGGGGAAGGCAGGGGACATGGATGAACCTGAGTGGCCATTAAAGAGCCCAGCTCTGCAACCTGAGCCGCCGGTGGAGAAGCCAAAGTCAGACGCCGGGTATAGGACAGTGCCTACAGTAAGTGCACATTTGTTATTCTACTTTTTGCTTTCAATGCTGGTTTGGGGGGTATGGGAAGGGAGGGTCATTCTTTAGGTTTCTTTCAGTTTCTCCAGAGAAACATGAATACAATTTCACATTAATAGCGCCTTTTTCGAATATGTCGTTTGGAGCACTTTGGGTCATTGCCTTCGAAACTAACCTGGTGGCTACCCGCAGGTCGCCGGAGCGTCGGACTCAAACACAGTGCCAAAAATCCAACAAATGCAACTACAACCGAACGACGTGGAAAGGGGCAAGGACAAGAAAAAGAAAAGTTTATGCTGTTGCGTCATATGCTAAATTTCTTCTAATCGGTCTTTTTTTTTCTTCTCTTTTCCCTATGTGGATATTTGATATAAGAAAATCGACCCAAGAAACGACTTTTTTTGTATTCTCTTTCCTTTCCCTTTTTCCCTTGCCTATTTCATTTCACCATCATACCAAAAGCCAGCCGTTACTAAAACGATCGAATTCAGAGCTCGTGAAATTTTCATAAAAGGCTTTTTTTTCTTCTAGCGGTTTTTTATAATGTCATCGGGGCTTTTTTCTCTATTGCTTTTCTTATTTTTCACAACTTAACGGGTGTCTTGATGTTTTTGTTAGCTGGTTGCTGGAGCAAAGTTCGTTTTTAACTTCTCTTTTTATATCCCCAGTTTCCCATCGCTCTTTGTGCCAACTTATACCTTATTTGCTTTCCTCTATAAGAAACCCGGCGTGTGTAGGATGATGGGTGGGTAGGTGGTTTGAATGTTTTTGTCTTTTTTCATCTTTGTTTTCTCATTTCGCGATTCCCAGAGCTTGGTTTTGCATCATATACCCCCTTTTCTTCACCGTTTCTCTTTTCCCCCAGACTGCCCTCCATCCGTCCGTCCAACCAAACGATCAATCCTTTTCTTTCGTTTTCACTTTTTTTTCATTGTGTTTATCGAAGCTTTGGAGAACGATTGGGAGGGTTATTTGGCATTTCGCCATATTTTTTTTGTGCCCTTTGATTAGCAGAGGGCGACGGAATTGTAATATAGTTGTTGGCAGAAGGAAGGAAGGGTGATAAGTTTGTTGATTGATTGATCGATCGAGCTGGTTGGCGAGGGTGCATTAGTGGCGATAGTGTGCTGGCGGCGAGTAAATTATCGAAGTGGCACCACCTTTTGTTTTTATTGCAGATGGAAAATAGTTTGATAGATTTTTGCGAGTGATTTATTGTGATGCTGGCAGTCTGGTCGTGGTTGGTCGGTTAGCCTAGGTAAAGTACTCGAGTAGAGTGCCGTATACCGTACTCAAGTCGCCGGATTGAAGATGCTCTGGTTTTGGTGGTGACGCACCAAACAAAACGCATCTTCAATCCGGCGACTTGAGTACTAGGGGCAAGAAATGGTATCATAGTAATCTCACGGTAGCATGATATCCTCGATTCAGAGCTTGCGAAAGTGTAGTTTTGCCGGCGAGATCTGTCATATCGATGTTGACATCCACTCATTCCAGCAGAATCCTTACGATTCTCTCGCGTCCTTTCCTGGCAGCTATAAAGAGTGGCCTTTGGCCACGTTCATCTGCGGTGTTGGGGTTGACATCGCTCCGCCCCAGCAGTATCTTCACGACTCTCTTGCGTCCTTTCCTGGCTGCCATGGAGAGTGGAGTTTGGCCAGACGGATTGGCGGTGTTGGGGTTGACATCGTTCCGCTCCAACGGCGTCTTCACGACTCCCTCACGTCCCTCGCAAGCTGCTCCAAAGAGTGGTGTTTCGCCATCACCATTTGCAGTATCGGGATTAACATTCCTCCGCTCTAGTAGCATCTTTACGACTCCTTCATGTCCCTCGCAGGGGGCTATGAAGAGTGGTGTTTTGCCATTTTCATCAGCAGTGCTAGGGTTGACATTGCCTTGTTCTAGCAGCATCCTAACAACTGCCTCATTCCCACACTTGGCAGCCCGTGAAAGTGGTGTAAAGCCACCCCTCGTGTAGGGACTAACGTCCGCTAGCTTTTGCACCATCTTGGCGGGGCTGAAATAACGAATATCCGCCTAGACACCAATGAAAGAGTCAATGTCCGGCCTCTAAAAGGAACAGCTAGGAAAGCTAACAAAGACTATCGTAAAGGGTCAAAACAACTCGCGTTGGCCCCTGCGTCAAACGTTCACAATGGGAACGTATAGGCGCAGATTCGTGGCGGCTCACCAGGGCTCCCACAAGAAAGAACAAAAGAAGGAATTAAAAAGCGGTTGATTCTAGTCTTGTTGGAATTCGTCCCTTCTCGTCTAGAAGGGTGTCGTTATCGGCCCCACGGTCTCTGTCGGTTCCATTTAAGCGGTCTGCGGAGGAAAACCGCCCTCTGAAAAATATTTCCCCCACAGACTCTCGCAACCAGTCACCTATGCAAGCCCTATGGGACGCTAACTGCAACTATCAGGCAAAGATCCCCAAATCTGTATCATAGTAGTAAAGGCCCAGTAAGCCACCAAAATAATAAATCAATAATCAATCAAGCAGGAAAATAAATGTGCGGAAGCAGAACCGCAAAGATTTTACACAACTTTGACCCTCCGTATTTTTCTTCCTTATTATCAACCAAAGCAAAGGGGCAACGGCCAAACATATATAGAGAACATCAGTAACCTCATCCATCATGAAAAGGAACCTGTTTCCTGGCCTATAACGCATCATAAGTTCCAACCAAGTATACGCCTCTAAACTTGAAGAGCAGAGAGAAGCCTAGCCAATACGCAATAGCCACTAAATAATCAAGACCCAAACGACAATGTCTCACCACCACAAGAGATACAACCCAATAGGATGGAATGATGTAGGAAGAAACACATTAGACGAAGCCGTTGTTTGAGGACAATGGAAGACAATGGTATGAAATCTAACACAATTGCCTTTAGTAGCACGAGTGATGCCCAGTGACTGCTCAGGTCGCTAATCTATGGGCCTATCTGTTACAAATTGTCCTAGGCAAGCGTACGAGATCTCAGGTTTAGTGGAAGGTCACTATGCTCTAGAGAAGAAGAGGTTGTTATTGAAAGACAAGAGGAGAAGAAGGGAAAGAAGGCGAAGCACTCACTATGTAGAAGCAAACAGAGGGAAAATCATCGGAATGTAGGAATGCATTAGCGGCACACACGTATGCATTCCTAGAGCAATAGTAAGCACCATAGCGCAGCATAAAGTTCAAGAAAAAAATGCAGAGATCCGCGAAACGATTAATAAGAGCACCTCCGGATCCACATTGTAGCCCTATCACTGAAGGCAGGCTTTCTCCCTCTTCCTTCCGCTTCCTCGAGCCAACAGTAAGACTATCTGATTAGTCTATAACCACTAAAATCTAAACTTGATCTCCGCTCGGTTTGCTTTCCCTTCCCCTGATATCATACCCTTCAAGACATGGCAACTACTGAATTGAGGTCCTGGCCGAGTGACAGATCATGATGATGGTGGTGCCATTGTATTGTATGGGTGTTGGGAACAGGCAATGGATAGCCAGGAAGGGGCGAATGATCTTTCCTCTCTCTCCCATCTTCCCCTTGACTTATGGGCTTCCTCATGGTGGATGTAGCTTGTTTCCACCTTCTCTACTCAAAGGGATTCGAGTTTTAGCATAACCTAGATTCGCCGGAAAAAAGGGTTTCTTCATATTGCGGTGAGCGAGAGCAGGACTAAAGTTTCGCTTTGTTCACTTCCCTATTGCAGTATTCAGGCCTCGCGTCCTTAACCCTTAACAGGGAACAAACCGCCCAAGGGTACTTTTGACCTTATCCTATGCGCTCCTTAAACTAGATTTGCAAATCATAAGGTGGACCTACGCGCAGAGGGCTAATGAGTCAATTGGGCCTCGCCCAGTATGAACGCGACCTAAACCCCAAACCCCATGAGGCCACCTACCTTCTCTCAAATCTTGTCTTGGCAGTCACCTTTTTGACTATAAATACCCCCTCCCATCCCTCATCCTTCCCTTCTCTTTCCTCAACACCCATCCTAGTGCACGGGCAAGATCAGTAGCAGTGAAGATTCGTCTGAGCTCTGATGTTTGCTAGTTGAAAACTACATTATATTGACGCTCCCAACCTGCCTTGGCGGGTTGGGGAATTTTTGGAAATTACTGCGATGTCTTTAACGATACGCTGAAGTTCAACTTTTCTTCTGCTTGTCAGCAGGCCGTGTGCGTGCTGCTTTCAGAAGTTTGTGTTTGCTCGCTTGCTTGTTTCCCTCTCTTCTCGGTGCCAGTGCCTTTCACCACCTCTTTATTTACTGCATTTGTACACTCTACTCGCTGCTATTCCAGCTGCCGACAACTCCAATAATCTGTGTGGTGACAGCAGCATCATAGCTCTCCATCCAGGAAAATAAAAATATTCTGGGCCGAAACAGAAACCAAAAACCAACCGATAGGGTTTAAAGAGCGTCCTCTTTAGCAGGATCCGAGAATGCCTGATACACCAGAAAAAAAATAAGGCAGTAAAGAAGAAATTGGTCCAAGTTCTACAATTAGTTTAGGAGGCAATTCCTCCTAAACTTTTGGAAAGATAGTAGAAATATATGCTAAATCAGGCAGCAGCTGCCCCGAAGCGAGTGGGGGAATGCATCAATTATCAAGTTGTACAATAGAAATTCTCTTTTCTTTTTTTCATTTCTTCACACCTATTCCCCACATCTACTGTGCGTTTACCATTGAGTATTGATTGTTGACCGCTGATTGCTCACCGGAAGATGATAATCCCCCTGCTATCCCACAGGCATCGATAGCTCAATCAAGACAATTCAAAACATCTCGCATCACGAGGACTTTTGTCTAGTAGCTCTATGAAACAAATCAGAAATTTCAAGATGATATATAGTAGTATATCGTTTCCAAGCAGCCAGAACCAGGAATTCGATGCACGGCCTCGAAAGCCCATTTGGGCTTATTAATAACGGTCAACTGTCACATCAAGGTTTCAATGGCTCTGGTGTAGTCAATCGTATGACGAATTGCACTATCGTAGGGACTCTAATAAGCGATCCTTGTGCTAGGACGTTGGAGTTGCCTCTCTTAGTAAGGCCTGGTGTTTTCTTCTTCTTTTTTTGTCTAGTGGGGGCAGGTTTTCGTGTGCTTTTCGCCCCTTTTCCGGAGGAGGAAATTTCGGACTACCTAGTAGTCTACAAGGATCATTTATTATTCGAGTTCTTACGGTACACGACACATGAACTGCGATAAGACCTTTCCAATTGATCCACAACTTGAAGAAAAAAATTTTGAAAAAATTTGAATTTTACCATCTACAGCGTGAATTCGAGACGGCAAGAAGGTGCGGTAAAAATACAGGAACGCACATTAGATAGAAGCCCAAACACCCTCTATCCAGGATATCATACTAACATTAAGGAATACCAGAAAAATCAGACCAACTACCACAACGCCACTCTCATTCAGAGAAGTGAGGAGTGCTCACGACAATTAGAACCGCTCATGAATTATCCCACCGTTGCAGTCTGGGGTTCCATGTTGATCTCAACCCAGAAGTCGTAGTCTGAGTTATCCAAGCGCCTGTATATCTTGACATCCGAGTACTGAACACATTCCGGAGAGGCCTGGGGAAGATCTGACCTAGTAGCTTGGTCTTCATTGGGGACATCGTTGGTATTTAGGGCAGGAACTGGACGATCCCTCAGGGCTAGGTAGCCCTTACCCAGATAGGCAGCAATCACACCAGCCACCAAACCACGTAAAATGCTGGGGAGTGGTGCGGGACTTAAAAGAAAAGCTGCAAGATATAGGAACACACGGTCAGTAAACGGGATCTCACAACACTCTAGGATTTCGCAAACAAACCAAAAATTAGTCCTCGCATCGTGTATAGTATATTAGTATACCAGGTATGACAGCGTGGGACCAAGTCGAGTTTAAGTACCCGGCCTTATTCCCACGGTTACCTGGCCTCTACATGTCAGCTAACAGAAAATTTGTAAACACAAGTCACAGTGGCTAGGCAACATTGCTTTTGGGCTTCCAAGATACCGGTTGCCAAGAACGGGCATCCGTTTAGAACAGCCGTAACGAATAAAATGTCTAAGCGGGGGGATTCCCTGGTAGTGATCGATACTTTCCTCTCGGCCAGGTGGCGCGATGGCTCCCATTGTAACCGAACTTAATTAGTTCAAATGCCCCTCACTTTCTGTCTGGGGCAAGGTAGGGATCGGCGGAGATTGTACTGTGTGTTTCTGGGAGTTGTAGCAGGAGCTCACCAGTGATACTTTGGGCTGTCCTATTACTACACAATTCACACTGCACTGGTAGCACAGATAGCGGGCAATGGAAGCCAAAAACACCAATTCCAGCACTAAACGCCGTGCAAGATTCAGTAGAATAAATGATATAAATACCAGAGTATAAGAAGCATGGGTTTTAGGGGTTCTAAATTATTAAAATCGGTGTTTTGTTGAACGTATTTCCCATCGTTTGTAATAAATCTATCATTAAGCAGTTTCTATTGTTGAGCTATTTGGCACCCCTATGGAGTGCCACCGACTTCGAATGTTGCCCAGCGTCATTCGAAGCGGTGGGAACCTTGGTACGGTAAATGCTGTTTCGTGGTGCAGTTGTTATGGATGCTGACGATGGGTGTGTGATGGTATGACAAAGTAACTAACAGCAGCGCTTCGTCTAACCAGGCCAATGATCCGAGTAGAGTAGAGTAGGACAAAGTAAGACAGAAATGAAAATGAAAAAAAAAAATCAACAACGAAAACCCCCCCCTTCTCCATCTCTCCATTCACTTAAGCCGGTAACGCCTCAGTCGAACCCTCGCTGGGCAACTACATATATAAACCCAATTAGCCCCACCACGCCCCGCAACTCATTCGAAGGATAACCCACCGCAGGATTCTGGGGCTTACTCCCCCCAGCCGTAACTCTATTCAACCCAATCCCCACCCCCTCAATGACCGCCAGCAA
>Ga0307507_10004629_pt1 | contig 23989 bp, 8 predicted proteins | sample 7_EM_MG_FD_207223 | JGI IMG/M metagenome (GOLD analysis project Ga0307507, IMG submission 207223) | Populus trichocarpa ectomycorrhiza microbial communities from riparian zone in the Pacific Northwest, United States - 7_EM | ecosystem: Host-associated > Plants > Roots > Unclassified | place...
AAAATGGCCCTTGCGTTCAGCCATAGGCGTTCGCTACAATTACTATGTACAGTTGGTGGCGATCAAGCGAAATTAAATGGCGTACAAAAATCGCAGCTCCCCTGGAGGGGGGGTGGAAGCTGGTCGTGAACAAAGCTGTACATTGCTTCCGAGTGCGCAGCCTTTTTTGTAAGTGCACAGTGCACTTAACTAATTATTAGCGAAATTGGGTGTGTTGCGCGGGAGAAGCCGGTGTTTGCTACAATCGAGGTCAAGCAACGCCAAGAAGAAGCTTATTGGCCGTGCCCAATCGGGCGAAAAAGGTGTTTGCCAGCACCTACAGTCACATGGCCACTGCTGACCTCCATTCGGGCACAGAGGAGGCGATTATCATTCTAGATTTGGATCAGTTGACTTGTCGGAAGCTGTGCTAAAGAATAGCAGTAAGTCGGATCCCACACTCTCTGATGGGTTTGGACCACCGAGCAATTGTGGTATAGCAAATATTGGATGCACAGCTTCTCACCTTGGCTGTTCTTGTCAGTCGAACCCGTCGAGTTGTCTTAGCGCTGGGGTCCGGATACAGCTCGAGGCCACCGAAGCCACAGGTCCTGGGTCGGCGTGTTGTCGAGCCGGCGGTGGATCTTAGAAAGGGTTTCGGCGCGCCACATAAGGGCTCGACCAGAAGCAGAGATCCCCAAGAAGAAGACCCCTAGCGAGGCGTCTTTTCTCTGTGAAAAGGAACTACACCATCCAGTACAAGCCGGTTCTTCATGGGATTCGCCGTTATCCCTGTTGGTTCCTTTCGGCTCCCCGCATAACATTAAAGCTCAACTCACACGGCTCACAACGCCGACACGGCTGAGTTCAAAAACTGTGCCGTCTTTCGGAATTCCCATACCCTCGACATCCGACCATCCGATATCTCAATGACATTCACATCTATGCCGTGTCTCAGCCTCATCGAAAATATATACGGAGCACGGAGCAAAAAGAGATTTCCACTTCCTTTTTAGGACTAGTGGCTACCCCCCATAAGATTGCCAAAGTTATTAAGTTACGTACTTCACCACCTAGTGCGCCGCCCCACCAAGTATACCTACTGTAAAACTTAAAAAATGGTCTTTCTTGTAGGCTTGAACTGCTAGTTTAAGCCTACCTTCTTTGCGTAAGGCTAATTGCGAAAGTGGTGTAGCTATGGTAGTAAATACAAGAGAATCGGGTCGCGCTTGGTGGACGGCGCACTAGGTGGACGGCGCACTAGGTGGTGCGGCGCATTAGGTGGTTTGGGGCTCCGTCGATTTTAGGTGGTCAATGCCCCTAGACCCGCCAACCAAAGGGCCCCCAAAGAGGCCTAACACCTTAGCAGGGCACCTTATGGGGAGAAAACCGCTAGTCCTAAAAAGGAAAGGGAAATCTCCTTTTACTCCGTCCTCCGTACCAAGGACAATGCGAAAATGGATTTCTCTTTCCTTTTTAGGACTAGTAGATACCCCCTATAAGGTCGCCAAGTTATAAGAGCATATACAGTAAAGCCGCGATTTAACGTTATCTTGGTACGCCGTTTATCTACAGTATACCAGTCAATAGCTAGGAACAGTTAATTTTACTATAAGGCGTGTAAGGCTTTACGTTTAAATTTAATACGTCGTTATGTTTAAAGCTCTCTTATATAAGAAAGGTATAGCGCGAGCTATTTATGGTATTAGAAACCCTATTTGGCGCCATATATTAACCCCTTATTCTTAAGCCTACAAACTAGCACCGCTGCCATCAATATTTATTAATTTAACATCCCTCTTGCCCTATATAATGACAAAGTCTAAAGACTTTAAGCGCCGTCACCGCCATAGTGTTTTAGAGCATAAGAGGCAGTAGATCTGGGTATACTATTATAAGAACCCTAGAAAACCTTAGAGAGACACTGCTCGCTTTTTTACTAATTAATTTTAACGCCCTATTTAATAGTCTATTATATTAGACTCCTTAAAGCCTAAATATAAGTACCTTAATTTACTCGTTCTTTAACGCGGCTAGGAGGGCTTTTCTATAAGGCCGCCAGATATAAGACTTGTAACTATAGGGCAATTAGGCACTAAAAGCAAAAGGAGCGTATTACAACTATCCACTGCAGCAACGCAGACGGCAGCCATATTATACCCCTATAGATTATTAAAAGAGCAAAAAATCTTTAATATTTTAGTACGCAGCGTAGCAACCTAAGGGGCCTTAACTTCGCCTAGAGGTTTAATAAGAAGGTATAGATAACGGCATTAATATTCCTTAATTATATTAAGTAGTTTAATAGCTTAATAGGCGATAGGAAGGTCCTTACGCTTATTAATTCCGCTCCTAGCTATACTAGGGATATACTTATAATATTAGAGCACGCTAGCTTGCTTAATATTAGGGTTAAATTCCTACCTAAAAATGTTACCTCTCTCTATCAGCCTTTAGATTAGGATATAATTTAAACCTTTAAAGCCTATTACCGCCGCTACTAGCTATCCTATATAGTAGATTAGGTAAAATAAGATAGGAACCCCCTTAAGACGATAAATATACTTAGGGCCGTTTAATGGGCCATTATAGCATAGTATGAAATTAGCCCTTAAACCGTAATAAATTGCTTTATATATTTAATAATCTTTAGACCCTAAAGGGCCCCTAAAGTGCGCTAAGCGGGTATAATAAGCCTTAGCTTAAGGCCGAATTGGAGGTATATTTATAGCGGCTTAGTTAGGTAGGGCAAATTAGTTAATTAATGGCTATTAGTGACTTTATCAATCTAGATAGGGAGAATACTTTAATAGAGCCTAAGGCCTTCTTATCACAAGAAGTAATTAAGGCCTTAATTATAGGTTTATATAATGCGCAAGATAATAAGGAAAGTGATAATAAGGTTAAGCTATAAGTTATTAAGCTTAATAAGGCTTTAGATGCATTAGAGCGCCTTAAGCTCTATAAAGGGTAGCAAGAGGAGGGTAATAAGACTTTAATTACAGCTCTTATAAAAGCAGAGAAAGTAATTTAAGGCCGCCAAGTTACGTAAGTAAAGTAGACGACTATTATAAGCTTCTTTAAGTAGTTATGGATAGAGAGAAAAGTTGATTTAGCTCCTTGCAGCAATTAATAAGTAAGCTCGCAATATAACGTTTCCATATAGCATAATGTTTAAACCCCCTATTACCAAGCTGAACGGTATAACGAGGTTTTACTATAGTCACCCCACCAAAACGCGACGCGTTCCTTAACTACTATCTATAATAGCCACACCACAACAGCAGAATCCTCTTCTTAAAGAAAGTAGACTTGTTCTAGCTATTAAAGCCTACAAGTAAGGCGAGTTTACAAGCTTTTGATCTGCCACAACAACGCAGTAGCGTGGTGGCGGACAGGATCCGCACAGTAACTCTTGGCAGTAACTTTACTGTCCAAATCTTTTCTAAATTATATAGAAACTTGGGCGGTAAGGTAGCCAAGACACTACCTAAGCACCTATTTTACTAATAAAAGCTGTACAAATACAATATTTACTAATACCCCCTTACCCTGGTATGCCTTACAGGCTACCGCACGGTGTACGTATTTTTATTACCACTAAGATTAATATATTAATTAATACCGCTTAATTGCTACCTAAGCTCTACACCAAGAATCTCCTACCTTAGTTACTCCTACTACCGCGCCTTAGTTAGTTAAATAGCAGGCTTATAAGAAGTTAAGAAATAAGAACGCGATTATAGTAATACAGGCAGCTATCTAATTAATTTCTCCTAAATACCTGCTTAAGCTAGAAGCTGGTAAGCACTATAATATTTAAGACTTAAAAGAATAGGATAGGAATAAGTTGCCGTAGGGGATTTAGGTCTATTTGGTAAATAACTTCCTCCTTCCTTAGCTTCTCTCCTAACAGCACAGACAATATAATATTTTTTAGTATATCTAAGTTATAAATTAGTATTGTGGGACCCACTAAATACAATAATATAATCGTGCGGGAGCATATCTTAGAGTACTTCGGTGTCAAAGCGTCCGGGATATTTATTTACTATCTACCACTTAACACTAACTTACTCTTCCCCCTCTCTTAAGTCTTTATTTAAATTACCTTTATAACTTATAAACAAATTACTTTTATATATCAATTTGTCTGTGGCATAATATAGGTAGAGAGTAGTCGCATTACGTTCCCTAATAAGATTTGGGTAACTAGATCTTTAACCACAATCGCTAAAATCTTAATTATAAGAAATTTGGGGTATCTCTACTACTGCAATAGTAGAGACACCTTAAGTTTAACACCACGCTAAGCATTATAACTTTCCTGCAGTGACTGAGCAAGCCTAAATCTTGTTAGGCTAGCTCCAAATCAGAGCAATTATAGAACTTACCATACCACTATGCTGTAAAGACTTTTAGTTCTAATTTTATTCGCTAGAGACACCCCCTAATTAAGAGTTACCCCTTACTGTAAGGCCTAAGAGACTTCTAATATAGTGTCTTTAGTAGGAAGTTCCTTAGCCTAAATCTTATAATTAAATATTTCTATATTTAACACTATGCCAAGGATTATAATATAGATTACTTAGACATAGCTTTACGCCAAGTAATTAATCTCTGCGACTCTAAAATCTAGATCTATAATACTAAAAATAAGCTCTAAGCTACTAATTTTACACTGGTGGAACGAAACTTGGCAAGAGATTTAGATAGTAAAGTTACTGCCAAGAGTTACTACCCGGATCCTATCTAGCGTAGTAGGTTGGCTATATGCTTATGCTAGCCACTTGCTTATAGATTACATTATCGCCTAAGCAATAAGATTTTAGGCGGTCTATATTTGTTAGATAGTGCATATAAAGCTATTAATTAATTAATCTATATTGTGTTTTAATAGTTAGTTAATTATTAACCTGGGGCCCCTAGAGCTCTAAGTTAAGATAAAGAGATTTACAATGCACGTGTCCCACGCCTTTAGAGAATACAGATTATCTAGCACACCCCCTTAGCTTTAAGCTCTTTAAGGTCAAAGCTAACCACCTTCTTATACCCGTCAATATGTTAATTAAACCATAATCTCTTCCAAATCCTTCCTTCTCGCCTTAACCTTCTCCCTTAAGTCCTCTAGTTGCTTCTACTTATTTAGTCACTCCTTAATATCTACTATTTTAATTATATTAACGAAGTTCTAAAACCTCTACTTAGGCAGGGCCTTCGTAAGTCTATTAGCAATTATCTCCTTTATCGCTTTCTATTAAAACACTACTTATCTTATTATATATCTTAACGCAACTAGTATTAATAGATATTAATATATCAGAGCTTTGTAATTAACTTTACTGTATCTTTTATAATTAATTAAAGTATCTAGGTATTATCGCAGTTAATAATTAAGGGCTCGTTCAGCTGTAATATTATTACTTTAAATATCCTACTAATAAAGATAGCCTCTTTTACTATTTAAGATAGTGTCACGATGACGAAGTATCACATGCGAACGCTAGATGAACAAGCATCAGATTCGTAGAATTGATAGCTACGTACGGCTGTCGTGGAGACTCAAGAGGATTGCTGGAGAGCTCAACAAGAATGCAGCTGCGGGCGAATCTATATAGGGGCAACCGGGGCGGATAAACTATCTACCAAGCGATATCAAATAGGAAAGGAAAGCTACGCGTCTAGCGTAGCGCGTGTCGCGGGCAGTCCTGTGACAGATAGCTTCTTTTACTATTTAAGATAGGGCTAATAACTTGGCTTCTATGCTCGACGTAGTTACTATATCTTACTTATTGACTCTCTATACAATTGGTCCCTAAATAGCTTTATAATATATCCTTATAAGCTCTTTCTATTAACAGAGTTATCTGTACATAATATATCGCTAGTATAGATAAATAATTGCGCTTTACTTCTACTGTCTCCGTTATCTCGTCCTTTATCGCTTATTTCTTTATCTCTCTCTTTCCCATTTATTTGTTCCTTATCTCCTCTATAGTAGATTACTCTACTCCTCATACTATATAGGTACTAGATTACTCTATCTACCACTTAATAGTACTCCTAATCTAGGTCCTAATTAAACCTTACTAGCTATAATACTATAAAAGTAATATCCGGACGTGTCGTAGTAGCTATATAAAGTATCAAATCTATTTTTCTCTAATATAGCATCGTAGAAGCTGTTTCTCTTAGTAGGGATATAGGACGGACTAGGAGGTCTATATTAGAGGACAGAAGCCTTAAACGGATCAATCGGTAATCAGTAGGAAGGAGTTCCGATTCTACTATAGGAGTGTCTAAAAGAACCCTTTTAAGATCTATCTTATACTAATTAGCTATCTTCTTAATATACGTTTCCTAAAATAGCTATAGGAGCCTTTAGCTACAATTTTATAGCATATAGATTCCTAGGAACTATTTTAGCTCTCTAAGAGTAGGTATAGTTAGATATATATAATATCTCTACGCAGAGGCCTATAAAGTTACTCAATTATAAGAATCTCAGCCCCTACTAGATTAAACGAGTTATTAATAAGGGAGCTGTATATAAGCTAGAGCTTTCGCCTGCTTTAGTTACCTGCGGAATATAGCCTCTATTTTACCTATAGCTACTTATCTAGTATTCCTTGCTTAGCTCCTTAATCACTTCTTAAGCTTTCTTCTTACCTATCTTTTAGTAATAGAAGATAATATTATCGACGTAGAAGAAGACGACTATTCTACCTTTTAGTATAACGTATAGCCCCTAAGGGACCTCTTTAAACCCTAATTCGTTTAACAAGTTCGTAAGATTCTTTTGCTATAATAGAGGGGATCGTTATAGTCTATAGAGGGCTTTTCTTAAGCGTAGTACTTTATCTTTCTTTCCGTTATTAAATCTTAGCGGTAGCTTTATATAGACGACTTCGTTATTACAGTGCCATAGTACAGATAGGCTAAATAACTAGGTTGTAGTATAAAGAGGAGAAGAAGGTAAAAGGGGGTATTATGTACAAATAGTAGGGCTAGCCACTAAGACGCTAGTAGTGGGCCAGCTAATAGTAGGAAATAGTACAAGACAGTATAAAATAGTATACAATAGGTCAGTGCCGTAATAGTACTCCCCTCTCTTAGAAGGTTTAGTCCCTAAACTAAATAAGTAACTCTAAACTAAATAACTAATTTTAAAAACAGGTAATACACGGAGACTATCTATTTTTCGCAGCGAAGATATTAGTTCCGCTTACCGCCCTTAATCGAGCTAATAGCGATTTTCTATTCCTAGGATAGAAAATCCTAATTAGTTAGTTTGATAAATAAAGTCGGTAAAACTCTATACCGCTACCTAAATCGATCTATATAGCGCTCTTAGTAAGAATCTAGCTAATTAGACAACTTTGACCGACGGTTAAAGTTCTATAATATCTTAGCCATCTTAAACTAACCTTAACTACTATAAATTAACATAGTCGACTACGGCCTTGACGTAACTTTCCCTTATCTTATACCTAGTCTAGGGGTCTAGGCTTTTTAAGGTGTTATTTATAAAACTTAAATAGTACGCGTTTATACCCTTTTAGGGATTTCTTAGGTTCCTAGGTCTTTTTTATTATAATACTTCTACTTAATATAGTATGTTAAGCCGTGCTCGTCTATTTGTTTATCGTATATATTAAGGATCTTCTTAAATTCCTACTTGTCTATAATATTACCATTATTATCCCTCTCGACTATCCTACCTATAACGTTATAACGTTTCTCCTTATTAATACGTACTTAACTAGGGATCTCTTTAGGGAACTAGGGGCGGACTTTTAAAGTATAGAAGGACTTATTAACACAAATATAGTCTAGGGGGTCTACTATAACTATCCCTCTATAGGTAGCTAAGACAGGCTAGGATCTATCCTGGTTATCGTCCTACTTTCTCTTAGGCCGGTTAGTCTCTATATTTTTAAAGCTAACTATAACTATATAGTCTTTTTTGAATATTATATCTTCGTCCCGTTTTATATTAGTATTATCTTTATAGCGTTATTAAGAGATATGGTGTTACAGAACCCCACCGCAAGGGCCTCCATAGGAGAGCCCCGTGCTCTTACATATACCTTGCGTATAGCTTACGTCAGCTACGCGTAGGTATATTACCTCCTTACGCCCTCAATCCTTACAATTGATCGCGCAACGTCTTATAGACTCCTTAAATACATATGTTCAGCTGCCATTAGCCTTGTCCCGTAATATTACATTATGCCTTTTTTATTATTAACGCTTAACCTATAACCAATTTTATAATACTATAGACGCTACCAGAAGCATTATGTCTATAAGTTACCTTACTTCGTACTTCTAAAGAACTAACAATAGTAAGACAAAATTCCTTACTAGCTACTATGTTAAACTTAAAGAACAATCCAATACCTATATTAAACCCACAACGCTAATTAATCTTAGGAGAATTCGATTTATTAGCCCTAGCCCTAACCCTAACCTCTAAGAGAAAGCCCAGTGGCTTAAAAGATTATAACAATCTTAACAAGGTAGACATTGACAATGTCTTATCTTTTATTAACTATATAACTACGGATAAATAAGCTAAAGGGCTACTACTTATTGAAATCGAGATATAAGACGTCGAGATATTTATAAAAATAGTAGTATAAGAACCCAATAAATATTACCACCTTTTATAGAACTACTATCTAAAGCTTATATAAGTTAAGATGTATACTACCTAAAATCGCGATATTATCTAAAACCTATAAGCTTGTAAGGCGCTCGCTAATAATATACGCTAAGAGATTAAGAACAACCTCCATATATTTAAACGTGACGTCTAACGATTAAAAAAGGCTAAGATTATACTTATTACTACAGTTACTAAAAGAGAGGGTATAATTAAATACCTATAATCTTAGCTTAATAAGTATATTTATAATAATACTAGATACCTCTCTACTATATATAACGCTACCTAAGTCTCTACGCCCCTAGCAATCTTACCTATTTAATATTTAATAGAGGGTTAGTGCTAAGCAGCTTTACCTAACAGGAACCCCTACTATAGCGACAATAATAAAAGCTATAATAATTAAACCTAATCTGCCACTATAGGGTCTAATATACGCTACCCTAATCCCCTAATCTTTTAGGGCGACCGTAAGGAATATAGCTACTAGAAGATATAAATCCGTAAGAAACTAACTTAGAGCGCTTACCTTTTCCCTATAAAAGATATTAAGATTAGCTATATTATTAAGCAAATAAAGGGTATCTTGTTTAATAGGCTCTTTACTTAATAAGAGACTAGTAGTCCTTAGAAGTAGTTATAACGGGCTTATATAAATGCTTCTAAACTAAAGCTTATAGATTGCTACTATATAAAAATACTAAGCTAAGGAGAAGAAGAAGACTGGTAGAGACTGGCAAGATATAAAGGGGTTGTCAAAGCGCTAGTAGTAAGCGAGCCAATAGCGACTTGGCAGAATATAGCAGAACTTAGCAGATTGCCCCAAAAAAGGGCAAATTAGCAGGTAACGCGTCCTAGCACTGTTATATTACCCCCCCTTCCTAAAAAAGCCTGCCCTTAGGCTTTATCCAAGTTCTTAATTATTATCCAAATTATTATAGTTATCTACCTCTTTTTCTTAGCATTTAATCCAGCTATTTAGTTTATGTAGTGGTCCTAAGAGGTCTAGGTAGGCTAAGTGGAAATCTTGTAGCTTATAGGGAGAGTACTTAAAATTAGACGCAGGGTACCATTTTAGATCTTTATTATGACCTGCCTGGCTTATATAGTATTTTAAGGTACTATAGTCCTTTTTAACTGCTAAGATCTCTTTAACTTTCTATTTCTTATCCTCTATAACCTAAATTAGTAATAGGGGGTTATTGTACTGTTTAGGCAATGGGTTGTCTATGGCCTTCTATAGTTGGTTTAAAGAGAAGATAGGGTAGATCTTTATTAACTCTAGTAGCTTAGCCCTAAAAGAGTGCCCTACCTTCTTAAGGATCTTATAGGGGCTAGCTATTTAGTGGTCTAGTTTATAGCTTGGCCTCTAGGTCTTCTAGGTTTTTATTAATACCTATACCTTATCTCCTATCTAGAAATCTACTTTATGGCGATATTGGTTTATATTGGCCTCTTTCTTCTCTTATACTCTTTTTATAACTACTTAGGCAGTCTTCTAGGCTCTATATATTCTCTTAGCGAATATCTAGGCCTCTTTATAGCTAAGGCGTTTATGGGCTATTATAGGTCCTATAGGTCTATTCCAATTAAAGGATATTTATGGCTTATATCTATAGAATAACTTAAATGGCAATATTCCTATACTATTGTAAGGGAGCGTAAGCTATGTGTAGTTTATTATAGGCAGTAGTTCCAACTAGTTGTCCTAGTAGTAGTTAATAAAGGGGCGAAGTCGCTGGTTAAGGTACTGGTTTATAATCTTGGTTTAGCTATTAGTCTAAGGGTAGAATATAGTAGAGAGCTCAATCTTAATCCTAAGGATACAGCAGAATTCGTCCTAAAAGTCTAATATAAACTAGGGTCTATAGTTAGAGATAATAGACTTAGAAGCGCTATAGATCTAGTAAGTATTATTAATGTATATACGGGCTATATCTTTTATAGTTATAGTCTTAAAGTAAGGGAGGGAAATAGTTTACTTAGTTAGTTAGTTAACTATTATAAAAGCTATATTATAGCCATATTTGTCCCTTAGGAATAATTTAAAGTCTATTATAATATACTGCTAAGGGCGTTTGGGAACTAGTAGTAGTTATAACTATCTAGGGGTGCGATCCCTAGGGGTATCTACTTATTTATAAGTATAACAATTTTTTAATAAATTGTTCTATATTAGATAGGAGTCCTTACTAGTAGTAGTAAAGCGCTAGTAGTTAATGGGTTTTGTCTTAACTAGGGTGCGCTATAGAGACTTAATAGTGGGCTTTACGGATTAGCTCTATTTGTAGGTTATTAACATCTAAAACTATAAGCTATTCCTAGTATAAGAATAGTCCGTCTTCTATTTTTAAATTAGAGTTACCTTCTATAGCTTAGTTATAGAGGGCTTTTAGAGATTTAGCTATATAGTTTACGGTTAGAATGTAATTAATTAGTACTATTAGTTTATCTAAGATCCTTCCTTCTATAGGTACTAGCTTATTTTATTTAGAGCTTAGTTCCTTAAGGATATATAGGTCAAGCTATTTGGGATAGAGAAGGGCATATATCTAGTGCTAAGCCTTTAGCTTATTTTATAGTTCTATATCCTGTTCTCTCTAGGTAAGAGCATTAGCCTTAGAATTTTATCTACTAGGGCGGTATATAATCGTAAAGAAGAATTAGGAGAGTTATTTTAGCCTACTAGGCCTATTAACTGATAAGCTACTTTATTGTTATAAAATACTTAAGGGCTTTATAATTAGTATAGACTTTAATTTAAAAGTCTGTGCTTTAAGCTCTACACGCTATTAGGATAGTAATTATATAATAATTAGCATTTCCTTATTATGCACCTTATAGTTATACTTAGCTAAGGCTATTATCTTTAAGAAAAATGTAATAGGGTACCACTTGCTATCTAGGTATAACTATAAGAGAACCCCTACTACTACTCTATTAGAAGCGTCTGTTTTTAGTATTAATTTAAGGTCTAGGTTATAGTAATAGAGAATTAGGGAGGAGATAAGTTGGTTCTTTAACTCCTTAAAAGCTTTCATATAATTATTATTAAAAATAAAAGGCGTGTTGTTCTTAGTTAGCTGTATAAGAGGCTTAGCCATAACCCTATAGTTATGGATAAACTAATAGTAGAAGTTACAGAAGCTAAGAAAGGACTAAATACCTTTTATAGTATCCCTTAACCCGTCAATTATCGTCCTACGTTATCGATAAGAATTTGGCCAATCAGGAAGCATGGATTTTTGGTCGTGATCAGAAATACGGGTCCATTTATATTTGACTATTTCTTAGCAGAAGCTCTATCTAGGTTCAATCTTTGGTGTTGAGTCGATCGATATAAGGCTGCCAGCAAATAGATTTCGTGCAGAACGGTATTTAACAGATAGAGCAGCCATATAGAGTCCTCGCTGCTCGCGCTGGCCTCTTCCAATTGCTGCTATCACGAGGCCTCTTGACGGTGTTTTCTGAGAGCTTACTGAGAGGCTTCCTTCGTCTTCTATAAGGGTAATTAGTAGTCCTTCTATTCTTAATACAAGCTAAGTAGGAGCGCTGCTTACTCCAAAGCTTTATAAACTTGTGCTCCTCCGCTGGCATGAATATAATCTCATTTGTAGAGCGTTGAGGATCGCGGGGTTGTGTACGAGGTGCTTAAATTCGAGTTAAGCGTTTAAATAAGGCCTTACGAAGGTCCTTCCGAAATTGCTTATAAGACTCTTCGCGGGTTGCTCTATAATTACACGGCTTATAGGAAGACAGTAGATAGCAGTTGCCTATTACTGTATTTAGTAAGAAGTAGAATAAAGACTTCCAAGTCTTCCGTTTTCTCCTTATTGTGTTGTAATAAGACCTCAACTAATCCGCGATATCTACACTATACATATAGCAATTATACTCGTCTATGAAGTCAGGAATCTCTAATTCCTTCTCTGGCTCGTCGCCAAATACGCGGCGAGTTATTTGGGCGCCGGTAGAGGTACTTGCTGGACGCTTGCGTATAGAGAGGATATAGTTTTGACCTGGCGATACATGACGTCATTAGTAATTGTATTATCGTATTAAGTAGAGTAGCTTACCGTCATAAATAGTACTTATAAAAAGTACTATATTAGCGTCCTTCCAAGCAAACTCTATTATAGTAGAGTCCTTAGAAAGCGAACTATACAAAGTCCCCCACGGAATCTGGCTTGCGTAAGTGAGTTTGAGCTCAACTAGTTAAGGATCCATCTGCTCTGCAGGAGCCTTCCGTTTTTAACGGCCAGTAGCATCTACCTTAATATCGCTTTCTTCGTCTCCTAGCTCCTTATGCCTTGTTCTTATAGTTCTGACTATTCCAGCTGCCCCAATTCCAAGCTCTCATAGTCATGAAAGAAGCTTAACGCTTGTGAATAGGTTATTGAGCCAAACGACGTATTTTCCTAGAGGATAGAGCCGCCCCTTGGTAGCTTCGTCTTCTTGCAGCAGAAAATTGAGTACTACTACCTACGTCTTTGAAAATCCTTCTTGGGTAAAAGTAGTATTTAGATTAACCGGGCCCTTATTAACTCCTTTAGCGTGCTATATCCAATCTAATATATATCTTTTATTGCCAAGAATCCATATTTTAAAGCCTTTTGGTGTTGGCTTAGATGGAATATTAACAATTTCTTTAGCACGGCCGGTAAAGCGTTGGATAGTCTCATTAACAGCAAGGTGAGCTCCGGGCGTGTAGAGCTTTTAACTAAGTAGCTGCAGATACTTAGAGAGGTCATTAACTCGATTAAATGTTATTCTTTGCTGAGGAGGCTTATCCGGAAGACGTTGTAAGGCTTAAAGGTAGCGATCAAGCTATTTAAATCGAGTCTTCCCTATATAGTTTTTAACTATATGAGACGCCCCATTAGTTGTTAAATTGCCCTAGTAGTCCTCTACACAGGATTCTGCTGTGAGTCCTATATAAATAAGTGTACCAAAGTACGCGTACAGTTCTGTCCTTAATGTTGGCTGCCATAGCTAAGGGCAGCCCTTTGGCGCCTCATCTAACAGCTGGTAGAGCTCTATAAACTTATTCGTCTATTATACAAGCTTATCTATTATATTATTTGTAAAGAACAGACCAAATATCGCTAAAGGATCGCTTGTATCAACGTTGTGTGGAAGATTTGGCTGGCCATAATCGTGCTAATCGTTAATCTTAAAGGGTTTGAAACTGGGAAACTTCTAAGGCTCCAGTGGGGGTTTTTTTTGCAGTTTAAGTTAGTGGAACTTTGTATTAAGTACTTTGGACAATGTCTATGTCTTTATATTAATTAGATAAGGGCATGGCTGTTATTAAATAGAGCTTCGAAGTCTATACGTTCTATGCGGAAGTTCTAAGTACGGTTACTTGGTGTTGTATACACGGGCTATATTCTTATCGATAACGTACCCTAACGGGTTAAGGGATAAGGGGGTTTCTAGTTATAGATTGCCTTAACCTTTTTAGAGTTAACTTTAATTCCTTTTATACTAACAATAAACCTAAGGTACTTTATTTATTTTACTCTAAATATATATTTTTTAATATTAACTTCTAGACCTATATTCCGCAGCCTCTTTAGGACCTTCTTAACGTAAACTTAGTACTTAAGTTTATTGTCTAAGTGTAACGGAACCCTCCAGGAGGTACATATTAGATGAGACAGTAGGAGGTTTTATTAATGTCTTGTCTACGTCCCATGTATGTCCTAGAGGAGATATAGTTAGACAGATAGGGGCGAAAGGTTTTACTAGTGTCTTAGAAGGTTTATATAGGAAGCTAGTTCTCCTCTAGAAAAGAACTAGTGATTAGTCTCTGTCACGGGACACCCCCATAACACCTTACACACGTCCACCTGTTTCCACCGACTGAACAACCGGAGACCGACCACGAGACGGCAATCTGACAGCAATCTGCCGTATTCCGCCGCAATCTGCCGTCTCTACTGTCGGAGTTGCCAACTGGCAACTTCAAGGACCTCTAACTGCCGAATTCTGCCAAGTTCTACCAGAACCGCCACCTAAGCTCTACCCTGCCCGTGCGTAGTACAGTACCCGTTAACCTAGCAACCAAGCGAACGTTATGTACCCTTTTTCCCCTGTTTCCTACTTCCTTTTCCTCACGCAACGTCTTGACTTTATCACGCAGTTTATATACATAGCTTAATAATATCTACTTCGCTATATATTATCACCGCTTGTGCTCGCTCCGTGACAGTCTCTAAATGGAAGTGGTTAGAAGCATTTGTCCTCTAATATATGCAACTTATTCTACCTTTAACTTACCTTCTACTTACCTGTAACACTGCTAATTAGATAATCGTATATTCTGGTTAAGCTGGCCTCTTATAATTCTAATTGCTTATAATCCTTTATGGAAGGAACGTACGGCTATTAATTAACGATGATGGGCCATACCTCCTTACCCCCCAAAATGACGCCCTTACCACAAGAGGCTAATAGAGTCTCCCTAGAGGAGCGCATCCCCTCTACTTATAAAGGAGTAGACTAGGAAGCTATAGCTAGTCCGTCTAACCTTCCGAAACCCTTAGGAACGATCACCACTGGGGAGTTATTAGAGCGGTCGCTACGCGAGACCCTATAAAAGACAAAGGAGTTAGAGATACGATTAAGATAAGCATATTAAGACTACCAAGGACAATTGCAAGGATAATTGGGGGAAGTACAGACACCCCAGATATAAAGCGGACTTAAAGGGGTAACACCATACTACACTATAACGTTAGAAAAACCTAAATTCCGCATAAAGGAACCTGATAAGTATAATAGTGATAGTCTCCAGAACTGCAATTATTTTATCTATTAATGCGAAACCAAGTTTCAGCTAAACCCGAAATGTTACTCTAATAAGTATAATTAGATACTGATTGCTTCTACCTTCCTACATAGCACCGTTAAGAGTTTATGGATATGCTATAAGAAGAAACTTACTACACCCCTTAAATTTAGCGAACTTAAGTTATGGTTGGTTAATTAAATCTAAGACCCTACTAATTAAGGGATAGATTATAACTAGTGATACTATAATACCAAACAGCGAGAAGGCTAGAGTGTAGTCCAGTTTATAAACTACTTGGAAGAACTAGAAGATAATATACCCTACTTGGACCTGTGGGATAACGCTATATAACTTTACTAGCTATTTGCCAAGTTACAACCTAAGATTTAACAGGCTATATAGGAGAAGGGCGAAATTCCTACCTCCTAAGAAAAGCTTATCTCTAAAGCTACTCGGATTAAGAACGCTAAAAGAGACTATTTAGGGAAGCGAAAGGAACGAGACGCTAATAATAAAGAGCGTAGAACTAGACCTAGCTTTAATAAAAGGGGCAGATTCCAATCTAACTACTCTATAAAAGGACAACGCGAGCAGGCTTTGCAACCTTAAAGCAACGCTGGTTAACCCTAAAATAATAATAGGCAGAAACCGTGGAACTAAGAGTCACGCAGCTGTTATTACTGTGGTAAGAAAGGCTATATACAACGCTTCTGCCGGCAGAAGAAGCAAGAGAATACTTAATTAGGAAAAGAGAGAGCCTAGTAGATCTTTACTCCCTTATACTAGGCCAGTAAGAGAAGGAGGGAGTAAGCTGCCACATGGTTATTCCCATCTCTATTTAAGTTAATAATAAATAGGTAACATAAGACTGCCTTATAGACAGCGGCGTGACTATAGGGTTTATTTCTCAATTACTAGTAAAAGAATTGGATTTAGACCTTAATGGCTCGCAGGTATGCACCGTTCGAAGTATTAGAGGCCACTAGATTCCGTGCTATGGAGAATAAACTTTTTCCATAGCCAGCCAGGACTGTAATAGTCTATGGGATACGCAAGAGATGCGCTTCTACGCCATAGAAATTAAGGGGTATAATCTTATTTTAGGATACCTATGGCTTTAACAAGTTAATCTAGACATTAATTGGCCTTTAGCCTTGTATTAACACCAGAAGTCTTAACTGCGTATTATAGTTAAAGATTAAAAGACTTTCTTAAACCATGTGCAAGAGGAAGGGTGGGCGTATACTATATATACCACCCTTAACACCAAGAATAGGGACACAGGGTATTTATTTTTGGATATCCGGCTATATATAGTTAAGGAACTAGAGATTCTATAGGAATATATAGACCTAAAGGATATTGCTAATAAGAAAGCCGCGCACACCTTACCTAACCCTATGTTAGTAGAGCATAAGATAGATATAGGAGACAAGGAACCTCTTTTTAGACTACTATATAACCTATTAGAAAACGAGCTGGCAGTATTACGTTAGTATATAGTGGACAATCTTTAGAGAGGATAGATTTGGCCTTCTATAAGTTAGGTAGGAGCACCAATTATATTTATACTTAAGAAGGACAAGATCCTTCGTCTCTGTGTTAACTATTAGGCGCTAAACAAGATTATTATAAAGAATTGCTACCCGCTACCCTTAATAGGGGAGCTTATTAATAGGCTATTAGGTATAAAGATATTCACAAAATTGGATCTAAAAGATATATACCATTAAATCTGGATTAAAGCCGGCAATAAATGGAAAATGGCGTTCTAAATATAGTATAGCCACTTTAAGTACCTAGTAATGCCATTTAGGCTTACTAACGCACCGGCGATATTCCAGGCCTATATTAATAAGGTATTATCGGGCCTATTAAATACAATATGTGTGGTCTACCTTAATGATATTATAGTCTACTCTAATAACTATAAAGCATATACGTACTACGTGAAAATGGTACTAGAAAGACTGCGGGAATATAAGCTCTATATAAACCTAAAAAAATACTTATTTTATATTACCAGCATTAATTTTCTAGGCTTTATCGTTAGCGTTAACAGAATATTAATGGAGAAAAGCCAGGTAGATGCTATTAGGGAATAGCTATACCCTATAACGTTTAGGGAAGTATAGGTTTTTATAGGCACGGCAAACTTCTACTAAAGGTTTATTATTTATTACTTGTAAGTAATGCTCCTAATTACTAATCTGCTAAAGGGATCTAAGGATAGCAAGAAGTTAGGACCCTTTGTATTTAGGGAAGCTACTAAGTAGGCTATAGACCGGTTAAAGGATTTGTTTACGTCGGCGCCTATCCTAATACACTTCTACTAGGAGCTACGTATACACCTTAAAACGGATATATCCGGCTTTGCCCTAGGGGCAATTATATCTTGGTTAGGAAACGGAGAATGGCATCCTATGGTGTTTTAGTTAAGGAAAATAACCTCTATAGAGCAGCGTTGTATAACGCACAACCAGGAGCTACTTGTAATAGTCGTAGCAATAAAGCACTAGCGATATTATTATATAGGAAGCAATTATCCTATTAAAGTCCTTATAGACCATAACAACCTAGAATACTTTATAACTATAAAGGTGTTAAGCGGTTAACAAGCTAGATAGGCGGAGGCACTATTATAGTATAACTTTAAGATTATATACCGCCTAGGAAAGACAAATCCCACTAATAGGTTATTAAGACGTCTGGATTATAAGACTAGGAGAATCTAGGATAGTATAGGGGAAATAATTCCTACATTGCAAAATTTACTTAAGAAAAAAGAAGAATCTTTCCCTAGAACTATAGAATTCTATAGTAGGGCAGAGGTCCTAGCGATACAGCTATAAAGCACCATAATAATAGAGCTGTAGGATATAGTTACGGACTAGGTTATAGACTAAGCAGATATTATAAAGTTAGCGTACCCTAGAATTAGTGAGAATTCTATAGGATGTGCTAGGGGTATTATAGCACCTTTAACTTAACAGCGCATTAGCTGCGAGTTTCCGGATTTAGAGGGGATAGGCAAAATGCCTATCCGTAATATAGTATACTGCACAACGGCAGGAGAATCTGCTGGCACTAATAGTTTAAAACGTCTTGTGCCACGCCTAGGGTCTATAATGGCGGTGGGCGAAACGGAAATAAGTAATCTATATAAAACCTTTCTAGATCTTCTTCTTTAAGTATAATAAAGGAACGCCTTCGTTTCTAGGGAGAGGTGGAAAGACGTAGTAGAGACTAACTTGGCTGGAATTACTAAGAAGCTATAGTAGCAAGACTAAAAGGGTCTGTTACGCTTTAAGGGTGCTATATATATTCCAAAGGACTAAACGGTTTAAAATAAAAATTTAAAGGTCTTCTATAACAACCCTTTTAGGGGTCACTACGGTGCCAATAGAACCCTTAAGGCCGTTTAAAGAAAATACTTTTAGAATAGAATATCTAAAGAAGTTAGGGACTATATATTAAGATATAATATATGTTAAAGGGTATAGATATCCAGGCATTGCCTATATAGCGAGTTATTAGTGCTTCCTATTCCACAAGGACCCATATTAGAATTAATAATGGATTTTATAACAGGCTTACCCCCTACTAAAATAAGAATAGAAGAGGTTGCTAACGCTATTCTAGTAATTATTAACAGATATACAAAGTTTTTAGGGTATTTTGCTATTATAATAATAATCACAGTAGCGGAACTAGCAGACCTGTTTTTAGAGTGGTGGCTCTTATTTAGCACGCTAAGGGGAATTATATCCAATAGAGGTACTATATTTAACAGCGCATTTTGGGCTTCATTCTATCTTTTATTAAAAATACGGTGAAAGATAAGCACTGCCTTTTACCCATAAACAGACGGACAAATAGAGCGTTTAAATACGTTATTAGAATACTACCTCCGCTGCTATATTAATTATTAACAGGATAATTGGCTATTATAGTTAGCTCTAGCGCAACACGTGTATAATATAAGCATCCATAGCAGCACAAAAATGACCCCTTATAAAGTACTATTTGGGGTAAAAGCAAATAACCCCTAAAACGTTAAGGACATTATTCCTAAAAGAGAGGCCCTAGTGGCGTCCAAGAGAATTAAGTAAATAAGAATTCGCAGAGAAGAACTTAAAAAGCACTTACTAGACACCCAGGCTATATAAAAAAGGTACTATAACAAGGGATATATGCCTAAAGAATTTAAAAGAGGAGATAAAGTCTTACTATCTATAAAAAACATCCGGATAAAACGTATTAAGAAGAAGCTGGACTATAGATAGCTCGGACCCTTTAAGATAGTTAGAAAAACTAAAGGAAATTAAGCCTATAAATTGGAATTGCTGAAATTATATCTAATTTATCCCACATTTCATGTTTCCTTATTAGAGTTATACTAGAGAAGAGACGGTGTAGAACCACCCCTACCTAGCGAAATTAATAGGGAACTAGAATGGAATATAAAAGACATTCTAGACTAAAGATAGCGTTAGAAGAAATGTAAATTTTTAGTTTATTAGAAAGGATACTCCTAGGTATATAATAGTTGGGAACCTAAGAAGCACCTTTAGCCAAGATGCAAGACGGCAATTAAAACTTTCTTAAAGACCATAAATTAGAATTTAGTAACGGTTCCGGATATGCCACGGATAAGACAATGGGGAAGACCCTATAAATTAAAACTATAAAGTCTAGTATAGGCATTAGAAATAGGAACGTTTCGCTATTATAATAGGGATCCTAGAATCCTATAAGAGAAAGATATAGGGATCTATATAAGAACTACTAGGGATGCTGTCTAAAGAGGACGCTATTTGAGAATAAGTAGTAGTACTAAAAGAAGGGGCCCTAGGGATTTAGAAGGGTTCCTAAGGGATAAAAGGAGAGTATCTGGTCTAATACTAGAGATACGCAATAGAGTTAATAATATAAAGAGGACTAAAAAGACACAGAGCGAAGATTTAGAAATTTTAAGAAATTATAAAGTACCTATAAGAACACCACCCGTTTATTATATACGGAGATTATAGCAGTATGCTACTTTTATATGGACTGTTACCAAAAATAAAAATAGAGACATCCCTAAAGTATAAAGTTAATTCCTAGTACTAGGGCATCCTAGAAGCATTAAAGAGACACTATATAAAGCTATTCTATAAGAAGAAAGAAAGAATAAGATAATAACTTAAATACTAAAAGTAGTAATAGGAGCCTCCTCCTCTATCTTAACATTATTGCTGGTAGTATTATCAGCACTTCTATCCCTAAAAGTATTAGCATTATTACTAATATTCTTCTTAGAGTAGTGGGAACTAGATGGACTACTACGGCCAGGGGACTAGCGGGGAGAACGTTTATCTTTGTTACTATCCTTAGTATTATCCCTAGGCTCTAAATTGGCATCTAGGCTGGGATTAGAAAGTTAACAACTAAAGAGTTAGTATAGTTCCTAAATATGTTACTAAAGAGACTTACCTAGCTAGAAAGGCCCGCGTAAAAGTGTGAATGTTATTATTTATAAGAACGAGCTGCTTATATATACGCTTCTAGACACTATATATCCGAGATCACTATATCTCTATAGCAGTAGAAACCCTTATTAAATTAAAAAGGCTATAAGTAATAGAAGATACCTTCCGTCCCCGTCTTTTACTGTTCTAATATAGACGGAAATCCCTAATGGCGCGTTAGAGCCGGCGAGCCTTACGCGCGTAGATAGCAGGGATTTAATATAGTTAGTGGAGTCTAGAATAGAATAGAATGGGAAATATTAGAACACAGGTCTTTTTTTGGCTGCGATAGTAGGAACACTTAGATCTGTTCTTACTAGAGCGTGGTATTTTATAGGTATGGGACGGGTCTAACGTAAGCGCGTAAACGTAACGACGGCAGCACTTTAAAGAAACCACCGCAGGAGCAATAGAGGTGGTCTGCGGTGCTAATAGAGCAGGGATAACGCCGCCGCCAGTTTAGGGACGCGCGGCATAATTACAAGCCATTACAAGAGAACACTATAGGAAGTTAGTATTATTAAAGAGATAAAATAGGGATCCTATTACCCATAGACACGTCATAAGAAGAGAACGGAGCAGTAGTAGAAAGAATAGCTAGAGATGCGGAAGCTAAAAGCTAAGATATAATAAAAAACAGTCTACTAAAAGGCGAGACGAATGGTGTTATTAATAGAAAGACGCGTAAGAGACAACAGCTTATAAACTAGAAGAAATTAATATTAAGACGTTATTATTAGGACCTATTTTAGGTAAATGGGGATAGTGGCTAGTTAACGCGTTGTATAGGATAACCTCCGGATTAGCTTATAACAAATTCTTATAATAAGGAAGGTGAATCCCATTTAATTTTTATTATTATTATTAAAGTTCCATTATAAAGGCACCATGAAGAGCTATAGTGGAAGAAGAGCGGAGGAATAAAAGATAAAGTAAGGTTCTACGCTAGTAAAAAACCAGCAATAAGCCGCATTATGGAGTACCTTTCCACTAAAGAACTTCCCTAGTGGTTTTAGTCGGAACTCTATAAGAGTTTATTAAGAGGCGAAGTCTTAGAGGACTAAGACCCTAGAAGGGAAGGTAATTGTAATAGAACCCTCCAGGAGGTACATATTAGATAAGATAGTAGGAGGTTTTATTAATATCCTGTCTACGTCCTATGTATATCCCAGAGGAGATATAGTTAGATAGATAGGGGTAAAAGGTTTTACTAGTGTCTTAGAAGGTTTATATAGGAAGCTAGTTCTCCTCTAGAGAAGAACCAGCAATTAGTCTCTAAATGGAAGTAGTTAGAAGCATTTGTCCTCCAATATATGCAACTTATTCTACCTTTAACTTACCTTCTACTTACCTGTGACACTGCCGATTAGATAATCATACGTTCCGGTTAGGCTGGCCTCTTATACTAAGTATATAAGAATATCGTCTAGGTATACTGTGTAGAATATATTAAGGTAGTTAAAAAGAACGTTATTTATATACTATTAGTATATAGCTAGCCCATTTATTAGTCTAAAGGAAGGACTTTATATTTATATAAACTATAGCGGGTACGGAATATTATTAGATCTTCTAATATAGGGTCTATCCTAATTTAATAGAAAGCTTGGCGGATATTAAGCTTAGTAAAGATTTTGGCTTGGCTTAGATATATAAGGGTCTTATTAATTAGGGGGAGAGGGTAGTAATTATTTTAAGTAATAGCCTTTAGATTTTAATAGTTAATGTAGAAATAAAGGCCTTTATTAGGTTTTTTAATAAATAGAATAGGGAAAGTAAAAGGGGCCTAACTTAGTTTAATAAACCCTTTATAGCGGTTATTAATTAAGTACTACTTAGTTGCTTTTAGTTCCTCTATAGTTTGCTAGTAAAGGGGTCTATAGCCTAGAGAGTTATTAACCTCTAGTTAAATCTTATAATTATAGGTTTAGTAGAGGGGCAGTATATCTAAGGCTGCTTTTAAGAACGCGTCACTATAGTCTAAGAGGTAAGTAAGGAGGCGCTTAACTAGCTCCTTATTAGTTTCCTTTACTAGCCCTTCTTCCTTCTTATTAATAATTTAGTTAATTTTATATAAGCTAGTTATAAAGACCTTATTATCCTTTTAATATATATTAAAGTAGAAACCTATAGCGCTAATTACTATAATATCTACTATAGGGGGGTCTTATAATAGTAGGGGTATCTATAGCCTTAGGGGCCTTTAGTATATTAGCGTTGTCTTTACTCCCTTTAGCTCTTATTATATTTTCTAAAGGTTATCCTCTATATCCTATTAGTATATCCTCTTCCCTATTAGCTGGATCTCCGTAATTTAGAAGTTGTTTATATTACTATCCGTTCTACTTTTATAAATAAAGTCCTCCTTAACTGCAGTCCTTTAGGGGAGTATCCTTATTAGTATAGAGTTCCTACCGGCTTTGCGGCGGGTATCTTTTTAGGTAAAGGCTAGGTTGTGGTTTTTAATATCCTACTAGTAGATAGGATTAGCCTTTATAGCTAATATTTTATAGTTAGTATAGATTTCTCTAATAAAGGAGGATAACTGTCATAGTACGTGCGGAGGGTCAAGGTACGAGGTGACTGTATAACATTGACAAACGATATCGTGTGAAGAGCTATGTATAGGAGGTGAGGTAAGATATATATACGTGTCGCTTAGGGGTCAGGTCCGTGCTTATACATACGCGTAGCCACAACAACGCGTTAGGTTAGTGCCGTAACAATAACTTTAGTCTATTCTCTGGCTAGACAAACTGTCTTTATTATTATTATTTATTGCTTAACGTCCGATTCGGATCCCTGTTGGGCCCACGCGGACTACTCCTTATATACATGTGGGGAGAAAACTCTATTTAAGAAAACCCTGTAATCCGTCTCCCCGCCTTTTAGGGCTCGCTTATAAGTCGCCTGCGAGTCACCAGTAGTGCTCTACTACCTTACTTTTTAACCTCCTTGGGAACCACTGCTGCCGTAACAAACCTACGGACGCGCTAGTATCACACACTATACTCTACTCCTGTAGAGTTA
>Ga0307507_10004630_pt1 | contig 23982 bp, 4 predicted proteins | sample 7_EM_MG_FD_207223 | JGI IMG/M metagenome (GOLD analysis project Ga0307507, IMG submission 207223) | Populus trichocarpa ectomycorrhiza microbial communities from riparian zone in the Pacific Northwest, United States - 7_EM | ecosystem: Host-associated > Plants > Roots > Unclassified | place...
AGTCAGTGCTTCATAAGTGCACCAGACGCGTAAGCGAGTGGTTGGTGCACCGAACGCGTAAACGCGTACCTGGCGTACCGAACGCGTAGGCACGCGGTTGGTACGATAGGTGCTGTAATTATACAGATACGTATGCGTTGTTGATTGTTGGATAATTAATTGTTTAAAAGTAAGGGGTTGCTCCAAGGTTAGGTTAACTAGCCTCGCTTCGCGGTCTCGTAACTATGTCACATAACTAACATTCCGACACTAGAGCAACTCTAAAAAGAAGGCTAATCTATATTCCAAAGCTAAGTTTACTTCTAGACTTATTCACAGCGTATACGCAATAGCTAGAGATCTAATTAATACGCAATAGCTTCCACGCTCCTTTTACAGGTCCGTAATTACAAGAAGAATTGTTAGGGGTAGTAGGTTAATATATCGCGAGGGCCGCTAAGGCGCTAGTGGTAAGCGAGCCAATAGCGATTTTCTATCCCGGGGATAGAAAATCCTAATTAGCTGGTTAAATTTAGGGTCCATATTATTACAATTAGTTACCTAACACTAAGCTAAATCTAAGTTCGTTCGTTTAACCCATCCTACAACTTATAGGTTGATTTGGTTTATATTAATAAGCCATTAAAAAGCTGTGTAGGGCTTTCCCTTTGTTATAGCATTAGTAGGGTTGGCCTCTCTATTAATCCATTTTACCTCTGTAATCTGTCTCCGTTTATAGGCTTGCTGGAGGCACATTACGTTAATCATTAGGCGCTTTTCTTGGGTGGTTCCGAGTTGTACTAAACAGTTATATAAGGACTTGGAATTAGTGCAAAGCACAAGTAGGAGGTTAATTTGTAGGATCTTATCTACTATAGATTTAATTATAACGCCGATGTTAAAGCCGTGGGCTGTACCGTAGAGTTTAGAAGCTAGTACGCTCTAAATAACTCTTTTGCACTTAACTAAGCTCCAATGGACGATGTTGGCCTTCTTTATAGTATTAGCTAGTATAATAACGTAGCCGATCTACAAAGAGAGGTCCTTGTTGTTAGTAAACAACGCATCTATAAATACTAGGAGCTATAAGGTTTTGATATCTAACTTAACGAACTTAAGGCCTCTATTAGCGTTCTTAATTTGCCAGTTTAGACACTTGTTTAACTATTTTGTGTCTTTTTTATTAGGGTTAATTACCTAGGCGGCAAAGGATAAATTAAATAAGGCTTCTAGCTAGTAAACTGAAGCAATATATACACCTCTAGCGCGTTAAGCGATGTACTAGTCCTTTAGAGTTAAGGTTCTTATAGCTCCTCTTAATCCTATACTTATGGCAAGCTTAGTGCTAATTGTACTAAGGTTTATACATTGTTATTTCTAAGTAAGCATAATGCTCCCGTTAGTTAGTAGCTGAATAACTCCACCGTTAAACTTAATAGGTGTATTAACGGTAAGTTGTTCCTATTCTTTAGCTATAAACTTGGCCTTATGCAGCTTGTTTTGCTCTGCGTTTATAAAGGTCTTATCTACTAGGAATAGAGTATTGTTGGTTTATAGGCCTATAATACCAAAGGGTTTGTTGCTCTGTAGGAGACAGGGGTCGTATATAGACTGGTCTATATACAACTATTGGATGTAATATAAGTAATATGTCTTAAACTAGTGGTTACTAGCTTCCAGTACTCTATAAAGTGGTTTTATAACCTTTAAAACAGAGGCCTTGTTAATCCTAAGTTGCTTAATTAGCTTATACAGAGGTCGTATATAGAATTCTTAATTTAGTGTGGTGGTTGATTGTATATAGGCCTATAAAATGTCTTGGAGGTAAAGTTATGCCTATAAAAGCTTTATGGCGGCAATATAGAGAATTAGTCATTAGCTGACTTATTAAATGGTTAGTAATTGGGTAAGAACCAGTTCCTTTTCTAAGTTGTTATAAGCTTGTATAACTAGTTGGGATTTCTTAAAAGCCTTATTAGTTTCCTTGTTCTTAATCTCATTAACAAATTATAAATTAAAGAGTTGTACGCCTTATAGTATATCTATAAGTCTTATAATCTTAAAAACTCCCTTTTTAAGTAGACTAGTAAGCTCCTTCTATTAAAAGGCGCTAAATTAAGTACTAAATTAACTATTATCCTATAGGTAGATGGTAATATCAGCTATAGCCGTAAGTAGAGGGTATTTACGAGGGCGTCCTCTGCCTTGTTTTAGGGGTTATTGCTAAGCTTTAGCAGGTCTCTCTAAGACAGTCTTAGGAAGGGCTGACCTAAATAGAGGTTTAGGTGGCGATTTTAGTCCAACAATTTGCTCCTGCAATTTAGTTGCTTAAAGGTAGGGTTTTACAACCGTAGATTGGAAGGCTATAGGTCCGCTAGACAGTTTAATAGTATATGTTTCACCCTTAATAGTAAGCAAGGTAAATGGCCCGTCCTAATAGCCGCTTTGGCTAGTATTTCCTTCTCTCCAGACTAAAACGGGCGAATTTGGTGGGAGATTATGAATTGTATTAGCATTGGGTCCGTTTCGCATATTTAGCGCATTGGCGATCTATTGTTTAGCTTATAGCTTCTGTATCTCTACTATAGCCTTTTTAATTGCGGCAGCGCGTTGTATAACCGTGGGGGATAGTGCATCAGATTTAACTATTTGGGGGTAGGCTTTAAAGACTAGAAGTATAGGAACTAGTCCTCCAGGGCCAGCTAAATTGTTAATTGCTTTAAACGCTATTTGGAGTCCTATCTCCTTATTAATTTTAGGGATTTCAGTTATAATAATCTAATAGGCTCGGCGTAATGGACTATAGTAGCGCTCTACTATTTTAATAGAGTTATATGCTTTAACCAGTACTCCCTTTATACTAATTCCTATAATGGTGGCGTATTGCTTAAATTCCTTACTAACGAAGTTCTTTTTAGTGTCGTGGGTAATTAGGTCTAGTGGCCCTAGGTAGGTATTAATCTAGCACATCTATAGAATGTCCTATATATGTTTGGCGCTAATATCTCGTAGCTATCTGCTGGCTTGGAATTGCGTTTCTTTATTAATAACATATAGGAGGGGTAATCTACTAATATATATAATATCAACAATGATATTATAGTTAAAATTAATGTTGTCTTATAGGGTGAAGTGGAATCTGCCTAGTAATTTATTAAACTTCTAATAGTAGTGGCAGAACTTGGTTAGTTGCTTAATAGCCATTCTATCCGTTTTATGGCTAGCATAGTAAAGTAGTTTTTGCAATTTCTTAACTAAGGGATGTCTAAATTGACGATATAGGCGCCGTAGCTCTATATCTGTTAAGTAGCAGGGGTTCGCGTTAAAGGATTTAGATAGATATGACTATAGTAATAAGCTCTATAAGAGAAATGGGTGGCTAAACCATCGCACTACTAGTACTTTTTTGGTGTAAGTGATAACAACGTTTCTAAGGTTATTGTAGTAGATTTGGAGTCTGTCTATATCCGCTAAGTAGAGCAAGAAGGGGGTATCCGTATAGATAATATAAAACTGTATCTTGCCTATAGGGGTAACGATATCCGTAGTTTTAATAGAGGTAGCAATTCTAATGCTAAACTGCACGTTGACTTGTCCTTTAGTTAAGGTATTAAGTCTTATAGATTGGTCCGCGTTCTATAGTGCCTAGAATTATCCGTAACTAGCCGTAGACTTCTTTAATGTACTAGTATTGATTATAATTCCTATAAATACCGTGGAAGTATAGCGTGAAGCAGCGGTTGTTGTGTTGTAGTTAAACGGGTTGGTTTCCGTAGTAGGTTCTATGGAGATTATAGTAAGTAAGTAAGCGCAAGCCTTGTTAGCTAGTTCTATGCTTGTAGAGGTTGCTTTGTCTATAGTAAGAGTCCTAAATAATATAAGATAGCAGCCGTTAGGGTCTTCTAATTCTTCCTCGCTGTTGTTATTATTAGTGTTTTTATTAGTGTCTGTGTTTAGCACAAGAGCTTTAAAAGTCTTATTATACTTATTGTTATCGTCTCCTTTATAGTAGATAGTGTATTGTCTAAAGCGTTCTTTAAAGTTACTATTACGGCCCTTGTTATTGTTAAAACGTCTTTTATATTTATCTCTAGAACGGTTCCGCTCCTCCTCTATATGTTTCTATAAGCGGCAGCTCTCCTTTTAGCAAATGTAGCACTTGGCCTTTAGGGATCTGACGGTGTTTTGTCTATAGGAGCGGGTTTGGTTACAGTTGTTATAGATATTATGGCGGTATATGCGATCCGTAAAGTAGGTTCCTTAAGACGGTCTTATTAAGGCCTAGGAAGGGTGTTCCTTCTCCTATATAACTACAGAAGATTGCAACTTGCTAATTAACTAGGAGAGGTCTTTAGAAGGGTTAGAAATGGCGATACGGTATACTGGTACTCCTTAGCAAGCGGTAACTAGCTTATTTGTAAGGAAGAGGTCTATATAAAACTCTAGGTGTAATCCGTGGCGATGTTTTAAGAGCTTATTAAGGAGTAGTTGGAAACTCTAATAGATTTGCTTATTAGGGTTCTCGTTAATAATTCCTTAGAAGTTAGTAGCGTTCCATTTAGTAAGGTTTCTCTGATAGTACTCTAGTCCTTTAAAGAAGTGATATATATGGTTATATACCTTAGTAAATGATCTAGTTAAAAGGCTGTTATTGTAGTAGTAATCCTAAGTAAGTCCCTTTAGCATAGTTAGGAGTGCGGTTATATAGCCTTTAGGAGGTAGACCAGCTCTCTTGCAGATATTATAGAAGATAGTTAACTTAAAGTTAAAGCTATTACTTACTCCATTGTACTTCTGGTCGTCTGTATAGATCTTGGCGATAGTGGCTGCCTCTTTGCTATATATAGGCAGGTGCATAGCAGGGTCGGTATTGGCAGTACTAGGGTAAAGATACTGGGCAGGAGGAGGACTAGGTGGGGTAGGAGCGGTTGCTAGAGGGAGAGTAGAGGCAGTTACTATAGGCAATAATTGCTGATTCTATATCTGTAGGAGTTAAGTAAGGAGAGTAAGTAGTTAATCTTGGGTAGAGGTAGGTGCGGCTTACTATTAGGTGGCGGTTGGTGCAGTTTACTAAGGTATAGATGCAACAGCTAGTTAGGGTGTTGTAGGGGTAGGTATTTGCGTTCTAGGTATTATAGCTATAGCTATAGGCTGGATTGCAGGCGTTAGAGGTAGTGGAGGTAGTTAATGGCTTATAGGCGTTGGCACTATATGGGAAGGTAATGGGCTGTAGGGGGGGGTTATAGGAGCTGAAGAGGCTATAACTAATAGGGGTATAGCTTAATTCGATATCAGAGCTGTTTGTGTTAAGTTAAGCCGTTCTTATAGCGCCACTGTAATTATAGGGCTGACTGCCTTGAGAGCTTCTGTGATTTCCTTATCTATCCATTTGTAAGGTTCTTCCTCTTAGAGGAGGTTAAATAGTGCTTCTAAGATTAAATATCTGCTATTATACTTTCCCACATACACTCCTCTCTTAAGTAGATGAGTGTGTAACTTTACTCTTATGTTAATTCGCATGCGTCTAAAATCTTTAGTAGTAAAGCCTTTAAATTCCTCCTTAAATACTGTCTATAATATGTAGTCTATGAAGTTCTCCTGTATATATATATAGACCTTTGTTGCTATATAGTCTCCTAGCTCATCTTTGGAAGCTATAGCAGCAGTAATTCTATTACCATGCTTTAATATCTTCTTATACCACTCTATTGTAGTTATGGGTTGAGTATCTATAAGGTTTAAGTAGAGGTTTAAAGGTAAGAAGGTTTGAGGTTTAAGATTTAAGGTTTAGGGTGTTCTCTACAGCCTTAGGGCCTATAGAGTGTCCTTAGTCTGGGAGTTTAAGGGTTAAGGCTTAAATAGAGGTTGAGGTTAAGGTTGAGGTTAAGGGTTGAGGTTGAGGTTAAGGGTGAGGTCGAGGGTAAGGGTATAGTTAAGGTTAAGGTTTGTGTGTACGTTCTCTATAGCTGTTAGACCTGTAAAGTGTTTTTAGCAAGGCTGCTATTCTCTTAGCGATCTGCTGTATTAGCTGTAAGGCCAATACACGCTCTTAAGCTTAAGTAGAAGTTGTAGTCTTCTCCTTTGATGAAATAGACAAGAACTAGGCGATCGGTAAACTATTTTTAGTACTACTCCTTAAGCGCTAGCTATTGCGTATTTCCTAATCTATACGTCTACTGATTAGTGTCGGTATATATGCTTTAATTAACGGGTACGAATATCACTGTATAATACGTATGCGTTGTTGATTGTTGGATGATTGATTGTTTAAAAGTAAGGGGTTGCTCTAAGGTCAGGTTAACTAGCCTCGCTTCGCGGTCTTGTGACCATGTCACATGACTAACATTCCGACAATAATATTTAGACGTCTACCAATAGGCTATTACTACTTGGCGTAGTTACTTATTTTATTAACGGAGATGGCAAGCTTTAGTTAGTTCTTATTAGCCTCCTATAAATAAGAGGATTATATACTAATAAAAATATTGCGTAATGTTTAATATTAGTAATCCTAAAATATAAGATTAAATTAATTCTTGGCTGCCTTATAATAGATAATGCTATAAATAATAATAAGCTCTACGCTTAATTAGAGGAGACTCTTATAGTGCTAAATAAGGGATAACTTTAATGCAGTGGCTATATTATTAATTTTATTATTAAGGCCTTAATTTATAGTAAAGGCATTAGCAAGTTTAAAAGAGAGCTTATTAGTATAAGTAATTAAGTAATCTTTAAGTAGTTCTATAAGAAGGGCTTTATAGGCAAGCTATATAATACTATTAAATATATTATGCGGACACTAGGCTGTTATAAGGACTTTGCTAAGTACTAGGCAGAGGCCAGCGCCAAGGATAAACTGTTTAATTATATAGAACTCCTACTTATTAAAGACGGAGGTATATAGTGGAACTCTACCTACTTTATGCTGGTATAAGCTATTAAACTTTATAAAGGAATTAATAAATATATATGTATATAGAGGTAGTTAGATAAGGACGCAACGGATCTATTATAGGATACCCTTACTAATATAGATTGGGTTAATATTAAATGCCTAATTAAGATCCTAAGGCCCTTTATATAAGCTACTAAGCGTATAAAAGGTAATGCTAACACGCCTAGCATTAAGGGCTCTTATAGTGCTTTATAGGAGTTAATTACTACTATAGAACTCCTTTACTAGGGCCTCTAGCGAATAAAGCAGGAGCTTAGCAATAAAGCTGACTTATTTCTAAAGTTAGGCGTTAATATGGCAATTTAAAAAATCAATAAATACTTTAATAAGATAAAGGAAGAGAGTCCTTTTTACTTTACTATAGTATTACTCCATCCTTTATTTAAGCGTGGCTACTTCTATAATAAGTAGTAAAACTGGCCTATATAGTAAAAGCACGTAGAAAAGGCTATAGAGGAAGTCTTTAACACCTATATTAACAAGCTTACTAATAAAGAAGATAAGGATCCTGCTAAGGAGCGCTAATAAAAGGTTCCTTATAAGCCGGGCGGTAATTTAGATAATAACACCTATAAGTAGTTACTAATAGTTAATAAGAATCTAGTTCTATCTATATGCTAGTGGAAGAAGTAAAAGCTTACTACTAAGCTTAAATAATACTATAAAGAAGGCCCTATGCTTTAAAAGATTAAGAAGGACGGTAGTAAGGCCACTATCCCTCTACCTAATCCTCTTAACTAGTAGCTCGGCGTTGGAAGGATTCTCTATCTAACACTTACCAAAATCGCCCTAGATCTCTTCTCTATACTAGCTATAAGCTCTATATATAAGCAAGCCTTTAGCCAAGCTAAGAAGGTAGTAACTAATAAATAAAATCGTCTTAGTGCGGATACAATAGAAGCTGACTAGTGCTAGAAGTGGTAGCTAATTAAAGGCCTTATTCTAAGTAGCTTAATTAACTATATTAACACCAATGGTGGGTTAACTACTCCCTAGCTAACAAGCTTTATTGTGGATTTTACTAGTTATAAGCCCCTTAGAACGGAAGAAATACTAGAGTTATAAGCTCTATATACACACGCTTAAGATTAGAGCAGAAACTGACTTTAAAATAGGGCCTCTGCCTCCTTAGCTGAAGTACCTTAACACTCTATTAAACCTCTAGATATAATATAAACTGGGTAAATAAGGATGGATTTTTAACTGGGCAACGTCAATTTGTACATACTAAAGTGCTGCCAAAATTTTCAACTGCTACTCTAAAAATTCTATCTAAATTGCCTAATTAGGAAACGCTGACAGCGCGCTGCAGTCTCGACCTCGATTTGGGCAGCGCAGCGCAGCTAGCGGTCCTGATTGGCCAGCTCGCTCGCTGCCAAGCCCCAAAGCTCGCTGAACGCTCGCTGTTGGACACCTTGTCAGTTTTAGGGCCTATGACTTCGCTTGAGGATAGAGGGGAGGAATCTGTGATTTGATGATTCACACGCAACCTAGCAATTTTCGTTGATAGGAAACGAGGATGCAGAAGGGCAGGAGGTGTTGAAATGTAGGTTATGGGGCTAAAACTCTGTGTATTGCTTATTTTCTATATAGGTGGTTGAAGAGATTTCAAGGAACTTCGACCGCCGGTCGAAGTTGTCTAATTGGTCAGATTCCTGCCAAGAGGTTTCTCCCGCAAGTCTCATCACGTGATATCGTTGCGGGCTTGTTTTCCAACACCCTCCCTTAAGCTCAGTCAATGATACCGCTATATACACAATATATAGGGGTATAAGATTGCTTAATAAGGGTTATTAAAGCTCCTCTAAGGTAGAACAAGTGTTTAATAAGAAGTTACGCGTCTAGAGATAGCGCCTACTCTATAAAATATCTTTTAAAAATTTAGTAGAACCTCTCTATAGGTATTCTATATTGCCTATAGAGCTCTAAAGGCCCTATAGCCTTACCCTATATCTCTTCTAAAGTATATCTATTCTTCCTACCAGTATAAGTCCTCCTTAATATCGCGGCCGTTGGATTTAGGTAGTAGGTTTAGGTAGTAGGTTAATAGATTAAGGTTAAATTCTATTGCTTATTTAAAGCCCTTTATTACAGCTCTAGCTATTATAGACCCTTTAAATATAATATTATAACTACTTGGAGAAGAGTTAGAAAAAGCTAGTTGGTTAATAAGGGCACGGTCTAGGATGGAACTAGTGGAGCTATATAATAAGGAATAGTAACTAAGGTTACGTAATATAATCTATATAATCTATATAATCTATAAGATCTATAATAGAGTATATAGAGCAGATAGAGTAGATAGAGTAATAACTTTCTTAGAAGTATGGATGTGTATTTAAAGGACCATAGTCCCTACCTAGATAGTTCCTTTCCTTATAATAAATTTCAGAATACAATTAGAGTTAATCTATTAGGTAACTACTCCACTAATTATTATCTGTTTGTTATATTATTAACTTCCTATTTACCTACACACCTAGCCTAATAATAAGTCCACTATGGTATTTCTTATAAGGCTTTATTATACATTTACTACTTAGTTATAATACCAATAAAGTTAAATAATATGCCACCAAAAGCACTAGTTATGACGCTATCTATAGTAGCTACGACCTTAAGGTTAGGAGGAGACACTGGTATAAAAGATACTAATTTACAGCTAGTTACAATAGGTTAGTTATAGCGTACCTTATTTTGATGTAGCGGACAGCGAGCGATCTAGTTAGCCGCGGTCAGTTAGCGATAGGGCTTAAAGCTCGCTAGAGACTAACTATTGGACACACTAGGCAATGCATAGGCCTAATCTGGTATTATTCCATTAGGATTAATAATTATTAATTATTAATTGGTGGTACGTCTGTGCATAAATAGTGTACAATTTATACAAGTGTTAATACTAGCCACTTCCCCCCTTAAAACCTCACTTTAATACCAACTCTTTAAGCACTCTGTTTTTTCAACCGTCTCTACTTTAAACTTCATTTTTTCCCATAATATTATACAGCGCCCACCAGAAAAAACTCTCTTAGGGTTATTGCTTATTGCAATAATTAATAGAACTTTGAATGTAAATGCTAAAAGCTATAACCAATGCTTTTGTTATTACTCCTACACCCACCACTAAATTGCAAAAACTTTGGGGTTATATAACTCTCCAAAACAGTAATCCTTATACTCGTCCTGGCTTGCTAGACAAGTATACTTATTATTAACGTCCCGCTCAATATAATTAAATAAGTTAAACTATTTATCCTATGCCTTAGATTTAAACATCTTCTTATATAATATAAAAATTGTATATTTATCTTAGTACTTCTCCTAAAAGTTCTTAACCTTTAATAAGGTATTTTTCTACTACTTTTCTAACCAATATCTCTTGATATAATTTATATAACATTTAGGGTAAAGAATAAGAGCAGCTATATAATAATAATAATAATAATTCATTGCTTAACGTCTGATTTGGATCCCTATTAGGCCCACGCGGACTACTCCTTATATATATATGGGGAGAAAGCTCTATATAAGAAAACCCCGTAATCCATCTCCCCGCCTTTTAGGACTCGCCTATATAGCGTCTATAAGGTCGCCTACGTAGCGCCTACAAAGCGCCTGCGAGTTACCTGTAGTGCTCTACTACCTTACTTTTTAACCTCCTTGGGAACCACTGCTGCCGTAACAAGCCTATAGACGCGCTAGTATCACAAACTTAACTCTACTACTGTAGAGTCATCAGTAGGCGCCTGGTACTCGTCCCTTTGCCTTCTATTACTATTTCCTTTACGACCTAGAACTGGTCTAGTATATTTTGGCTAATAAGCTACTAGGTAACCGCCTTAAGACCTTTTTATATTAAGAGCAGTAAATTATAGTTCTCTATGCTAGCTGCTAAGAGCATTACTTCTTGGTTAGTGTATAAGGGGCATAATAATATTACATATTTTGGTGTCTGTCTTAGCCAGCTATATTCGCATCTTAGGCTACCTACTAAGACACCTACCTAGTAGAGCCAATCTTTTAGTCCTATTATTCCTATTCTTAGGAGTGTTGCCATTATATTTTCTACCTTTATTAGGCCTTTTTAGAGCCCTTGGGTATTTACCCCCTATAGCGTTAACCATGCTACAGCCTAGGTTCCTTTGCTTAAGACAGCCTCTATACCTTTAACTCCTATACACCTCTCCAGTATTAGTCTAACTAGTATTATATTGCAGTGGATGGTTTCCCAGTACTCTTTTATACTCTACTTTAGCTCCTTTCTCTCTCTTACTATTATCTTTACTAGTCTCTTACGCGTCTCCCTTCCTCCTCTATATAGGCTTAGGCCCTAATATAGCACCATTCTTCTTCTGCTTTTTCCACTTATTTCTCTAATATATCTTCCCTACTTTAGGGTTGTTAGTTAACTCTCCTATAGGGCACCCTATGGTCCCTCTATAGTTTGTTAAGGCGTATCTTAATATACTTTATAACATTAAAGTTGCGCTCCTTTTGCGCCCTTTATATTACCGCGGCTTTAATATATAATTATAGGGCGGGGGATATTAGCTTCCTTCTTAAGCAGTACTGTGGCCGTCCGCTTATACCTGCCTATTATGCTCTAGAGGTAGGCTGTTTAGACCTTTTAGAGTAGTTTAAGGAGTAATTTAGGGGGGCCTTTCTTGGTTTCTCTTATGGCCCAAACACTAGATCCATACGTTATGGTTAGCCGGATAACTGCTATATATAATAGGCGTGACCTCTAAAAGCATGGACCCTATATAAAATTAACAATTTTAGATATTATAATATACTACGCTTAGCCCTTATAGGCCGCTTATAACGCATATACGCTCCACTAGAGCTTACTATCTACCTATACTCCTAATACCCTTAGGCCTTAAACTGGTTAGCCCCTAAAGCCTTAAATATGGATTATATACTAGAGATCTGCAGGTTAGTTATATTTTCTTATAAAATAGATTAGCTAGTATTTCTCTAGTAAGAATTAAACTCTATATTGTCTTGCCTATTCTATATAGGTGTTATAGGCTTTCTCTAGTATTCTACAGTTCTCTGCGGCTATTAGCCCATATATAATTAGGTTTATATCATCAACAAAGCCTATCCCTTAGGTCGCCCCTTCCTTAAAGGACTTAAGTAGGTTGCTTATAAAGAAAAGGAAGAGTATAGGCAAGAGGGGTAATCTTTATAGTATTCCTATTATAACTGTAATAGGGGGGCTCTGATATTTATTAAAGACTAATAATGTTTCTTTCTAGCCTATAAACCCTTAAATAAATTATATAATCTATTTTAGGAAGCCCTTTACCCTAAGGATATATAGAAGGCGCTTATGGGGTATATTATTATAGGCACTATTAATATCTAGGCTAAGCATTAATACTGCAAAGTCCCTTCGCATCGCCCATACAGATTTAATAGTGGTGGCGAGTAACGTAAGTACTAATAGTATTAAGCGGTTCTTTCTTGCCCCTATTTAGCTTTATAGTAGTAGGGTGTATTCCTTAGCCGTGTCTGCTATATGGTCCGCTATTACCCTTTCTAAGATCTTGCTAAGGGTGTTTTCTAAGGCAATAGGGCGGTAGTTTCCTAGGATTAAGTAGTCTGCTTTACCTTCTTTTTATAAGACGATCGTCATTATAGATCTTCCAAGTCGTGGGTAGTAGCCTATAGTAAAGTATGCTTTAGCTACATCTGCAAGCTAAGGTGCTATAAGTAGTCTACAGGTCTTTAAGGCCTCGTTTGGTATCCTATTTAGTCCTAGTGCTATATTATTTAAAAGGCGGCTAATAGTTCTGGCCATTTCCTCTATTATTATATCGCTGTTGACCTATAGGTAAGTCACTAGTGTTTTACCTATAATATTACTGGGGTCTGCTAGAGCTGGTTAGGGGAAGAACCTTTCTATAAGGATCTTTACCTTCTTATCGTTGTTATTAGTGGCCTATAACTCCCCTACTCTTTATAGGGGTGGTAGGTATAAGTCTTCTACTAGGTGCCCTACCTTTTTCTTTACCCATTTTGCTATAGCCTAAAGGCCCTTATTATAGGGGAGACTTAAATTAAAAGTGTGCTTATTTATAAACCGTCTCTAGTTATTCCTTACTTCTTTTTTTAGGGTATTCTTTAACTGGTTTCTTATATCTTTATATTATCTCTCATCTTTAGGGTTATGGCTACTTATATATTTCCTTCTTGCTTATTATTGGCTAGTAATAAGAACCGCGCATTGTGCGGACCATGCGTATTGTGTATAGGGGCCCAGTTATAAGACCGGGTAGTGCTCTTCTAGCCCGTTTTTAATTGCTGCCTAGATCCTTTCTAGTCTTTAGTTAATTTCCTTAGGGGTGGCTAATAAGTCTCGCTTGTTTGGTATTAGGTGGATTTCTTCTAGGTCTTAAAGTTGTTATTTAACTAAATTAAGGAAGCTGTCTGTCTTAAGCTTCCTTATTATATATCTTTTGCTATTTAGTTGCGCCTTAATATTTAGGTCTAGCTATATCTAGATAGGAATATAGTCTAAGGCGAGTGCCTATTCTTCTTTAGGGTTGCACCTTTTAAGTCTCTAGTATAGGCCTTTGTCTATAAATATAAGATCGATTATACTTCTGGTAGTACCTCGTTGCCATATAATTGCTCTTAGGGGGGTGGCTAGTTTAAGGCCCCAGATGTCTATGGCTCTTAGTAGGCACTCTGCCTATTATTTAGCAGTAATATAGATACCCCCTACCACAGGTGGTGGAGGTTTATATCTTCTAATAGGATAGACTCTATACCTTCGGTTTCTAGTAAGCTTATTACTAATATAATATTCTCTATTTATAGGACCCCTTTAACCCTAGAGTTATACACATTAATAATTTATACTGGTCCCCTATGTATTTAGATTGTTATAACTACAATATCTGGGTTAACTACCTGCTATAACCACAAGGACAGGCTAATAGCCTTACTAATTATAAAGCATACGCATATAGCTGCTTTTGGTTTATATAGGAGCTAGAATCCTTGGGGGCAGTATGTTAATTATATATAGGTATTGTAATACAGCTCTTATATGGTAAGGATATAGTATTTCTCTAGGTCTAGACTGTCTAGTAGGGGCCTTACAAGATGGTGGTTTATATTGCCACAGTTATACTATATAATGGATAGATGGCGGACCCCTAGTAGGGGTCCTTTGTCTTTCCTTTATTCCTCACTTCTTCTATTTCTACTTTCTCTAGAATTTTTAGAATTTTTATTTGCACCCTAGTTACTACTTATTTTATATAGAGCTTTCCATTCCTATATCTTATATTCCTACTAGCACTTCTATATCTAAGTCTATTATTGTCTCCGGTTCTTCCTCTAATCTTACTAGTTAGCTATATGCCCTTTATAGGTTGGCTGCAAATGTTATATTTGCCGCGTTAAGTCTAATTCTTAATTATCCTGGTCTTAAGCTTGCTGTAGCTGTCTATAGGGGTCCTCCTATAGGGCGTCCTCTCCCTTATATCCCTATTTGGTCTAGTAATATCGCATAGCGACGCTTCTGGCCCACTAAGGCTTAGGATAGCTGGCCTAGCCCCCCAGTATTAAAGGTAGGAAACGCTAAAAAAGGCACCTGCGTCCCCCTAGCTTATTGCCTGTTGTTTCTATTTATATAACCTAGCGTGCAGTTATTCCTGTAGCTATTAAGCCCTTACCTTCCGTCTCCTATATTTAACACAGTCTTCTCTCTCCTACGCCTTATATGTACTTCAGTGGCAGTTTGCGCATTTTATTTGGTCTTAGTTTAAGTAATGTCTTATATTATAGGGGCCTGCACAGTGGCCGCAGCACACCTATACTATGTATGTGGATTAGGTGTGTCCCCATTATACGCAGCGATAGTATTATTCTAGGCGTAGTCTATAGTTATAGAGGATTATATTATATATAAGGCCGTTTATAATTATTCCTTTTTAGATAAGGAGTTTTTACATTCCTAGTATAAGTATGCTAACAATAAGGGAGCTATATATTTAACCAGTATCTCCCTAGCGAGTCTCTGGCGACCCTTATATCCTCTTATTATTCTTATTATTTACTTAGTTTGCATTTTCCTATTAAAGCTATTAGATTTAGGTAATCTTAAATCCTAGTATAAGGCATTCCGTTTGTCTTACTATCTCCTATATAATTGCTATATTATCCGCCTGGCGTCCCTTTTCTACCCTAAGGCTTATAGAAACCGCTAGGACTTCGACTGGGTAATCCTCACGAAGTACTTTTACAGTGAGGCGTCATAAGTGTCCGTGCTTTTCCCTCAACAAACTTTTGCAGTCCTCCCCCCTACTTTTTCTACCCTATCATACACCCATGCCACGTCGTGCGTTAGCTCCAATTAGCGGTAATATTCCTCATTATAAGGAGTTTGATGAACTGGATGATATTGGAACGAATGAATGTAATTATCTAGTTCTATCTACGACGAACATAGGCCCTTATATAGGCCTATGTCTACGGTGGCAAAGTGATTGCTAAGGATACCGACCAAAATGGAAGCAAAGGGAATCTGCTTATGTAAGCAGGAAAACGCATGTGGAGGACTCTTCCAGAACCATCGTCAGAGTTAACTCCATTCAAAAGAGGAGTAGTTATTGGCTATGCTGGTGCAGGAGTTAGAGCCTCTCAAATCGCGATCGCATTAAACCTCCCTAAATCAACGGTACGAGACACCTTACGAAATGCACCCCAACGACCACAAGGCTTTTCTATTGCTCGAATCGGACGTCCTCTAGAGCATTTAGAACGAGACGAACGTACGCTCTTAAGGATCGTTTATATAAATCCTAGGATCACGTATAATAAGCTGGCGTTTAAGGCAGGCCTTCCTATAAGCCAGAGTATGTTGCATTGAATATTACGCAAATACCACATTAGAAAATGGATAGCTAAGAAGCGCCCTATGCTTACACACGACTCGGCAAGAGCTTAATTAAGGTGGGTAATTAAACACTTAGCGTGGGAGCGCTTAAGGTGGAGCAAGATTATATAAAGCGACGAGTGTTTGGTTAAGAGAAGCGCAGGTAAGCAACCTTCTTATATCTTTTGTATACTAGAGTAGAAATGGGATAAAGATAAGATTGATACATATAAAAAGGATAAGGGGCATACCGTAATGGTATAGGCAAGCTTTTCTAGAGCTCTTGGAGCCTCTAATTTGGTAGTTATAGAAAGGGATAAGGAGGCACCCAAGGGGGGGTATTCTGCCGGGTTATATATTAAAGTTTTGGAAGATTAGATACCCCAAATCTACGAGCTAGGCCTCCAATTTATGTAAGATAACGCTCCAATACATAAAGTAGGGATTATAGCTAAATGGTTCAAGGAAAACGTTATAGAGGTAATTAATTGGCCGCCCTACTCGCCTGATTTGAACCTGATTGAGCACGCTTAGGTATAACTTAAAGAAAGGCTCTATAAAGGTTTCCATATATCGCTCGAATGCATAGGTTAAAGGAAGAGGTTATTGAGGAGCTATCTAGAGCTCTAGCGATTTGTTGGAGCGAGATTGCACCTAGTTTCTTTAAGTCGTTAATCGCGAGTATGCATAAGAGGTGTATGGCTGTTAAGGAAGCTGACGGGTGGCATACAAGATTTTAGACTCCAAAAAAAAGTCGCGATAGCTAGATTCATATGGCGATAAGTCTTATAAATATTTTAAAGCTCTAGAATCGATTTTGTGGTTGTTGTATAGTAATTTAGTAGGGGTTGTCACATTTGGTGGGGCCCGAGAGCGGACACTTATGACACCCCACTGTATGCCAATATGTTCTCCTAGCCTATCCCCTGCCCTCACGGCTTGTTCCTTTACCTATTGGTCCTTTAGGGTAACTCTAATATCTCCGCTCCTAAGATATCGGACTACAATAGCGTTGTAAACCTCTTTATGGATCTCTGTAAGGACTTCTGTTTCTAATTATCCCCTAAGCCCCTCTACTTTTTCTATATTTAGTTATATTATAATTATATACCTAGTTGTTGTCTTAAGGGAGGTGGGTTCCCTATGCTATAAAAGTACAGCTATAGCGGCCTAGGTGCGGTTCGCTAGTAAAGGGGGAATTTATTTGTTTTTAATTTTGCTTAGCCGTTAGAGGATTTAATTAAGGGTTTGCTAAAGGGGCGCCTAAGGTTTACTAGACTGGTGGAGCCATTCTGCTAGCTATGTTAGTTTATTATAGCTAATAGTTACTCCCCTACAATTCTGGATACTAGACGCGTCTAATAGGCTTTATATTTTGTTAGATGCCTTTTTAATAGAGGTATTTCCGCTTTATGGTGTGGTATTCGCCCATCTTTATTATAGAGGGCTATTGCTAGGTGTGGTTCTGGCGGTTGCGCGCGAGTATAAACCACTATTATTCAATATATACCTCCCCTATAATGCATGCATCTTAGGGGGATTCTCTAAGTGTTTTTTAGGGATCTTTTAGTTGGTTTTGGTCTTTTGGGCCAGGTACAGTAAGAGCTCCTTTTTTTTAGCGTATCTAGCTTAAAGATATTAAGAGCAGCTATATAAAAAGATAACTTATTATTATGGGACCACCCCGTAATACCTTATATATGCTACTTATTTCTACTATCTTAACCTCTATTATATTCTACCTGCCCCGTTAATAGAATATAGCAGAACATTGTAGGAATATTATGCACATATCTACCTATTTCTACCATCTTGACCTCTACTATATTCCACCTACCCTATTGGTAGAATATGGCAGAACTAGTAGAATATAGTAGGAGATGCGCTCTAGCACCGTCACGCGTCCTATATATAATAGGCACTTATTAACCTAGCAACTATATAATATTATATACCTGTCTGTACGAGTAGGGGTTGTAAATATCGTCACTAGATGAATGGCGTGGAGCGTATGCGGCAGGGCCCGTATGGCGTAGTGTAGGTCACCTGACCACCTACGGCCCGATAGATAGCCCGACTTTTACTACCCCTTTTTTCCTCTTTTGGTAGACAGAAGAAGACACGAATGAATTAAGAACCAGTTACCTTATATTGCAATTGCAGTACCCCCCCGGGTGATACCGACAATACCCTTTTCCCCCTATTTTCTACTTTCTTTCCTTGCGCAACGTCTTGACTTCCTTATGTTGTTTATATACGTAGCTTAATAATATCTACCTTGCTACATATTATCGCTACTCATACTTACTCCATAACACTTATTAGTTTTTATATAATATTTATCAAACTTTGCTTAGCAATAATTGATTCTAAAAATAAAGGTTTTATTAGCACAATCTAGTTTTTATTATAATGTTAGGTTTTGCAAATAAAAAATGAGAATATACATATAAGAGCTTTGTCTATATGCTTAATAAAAATGTCTATTATAAAAAACACTTAATTAAGCATTATATCATTACTTTGTAATTTTTAAGTTGCTTTTTTAAAAGGTGTAAGGAACTTTAATATTATATAAAGTAATTACCAGTTTTATAGAATGAGACTATTATTTAAAAGCATTAATAAAATTTCCTCCATATACTTATTAACTGCATTTTTAAACTAAAATATTATAATAAGCATATAAAATTAGCTATTTTATTGTATATAATTATTAAACGGATTTTTTTCCCTATATAGCTTATAAACAATTTTATATATGCAACTAAGAAGTATATATGGACGACAATGTTATAAAGCTTGCTAAATACACCTATATACCAAAATGCGTCTTACTTGTTTTTCTTTTCCTTTTTCTTTTCCTTTTTCTTTTCCTTATTTTTTATATATATAACTTCAAAAACTAATTCATCCCTTTTTACTAATATTTTTAATTTAAGTAAAAACTTTAGTATATAACAAGAGAGGAATACAGGGTTTGCAATTTATAAATATTTTTGTAAATTAAATGTTAATAAGCCAAACCGCAATAGAAATAGCTAGTAGTTTATTTACTACTTTAAGTGCTTATATAGCGGATTATTAATTATCGACCTCGGGAATTACTTAAAGTTAAGGCATTACATTATTATAGAAGTAAGTGATAGTATTACTAAAATCGCGACATGCAAGAAATTAAAGCAACTTTATAATAAAGCTTTTGCCCAAAATAATATAACTAAATTTAATTTTTATGTATTAAAAAATATTTTTAATAAAGACATTATTAAGCAGGCTCCTTTTAGCTTCATTATTATGTATAAATTTCTTTTTTAGCTAGTTAAGTGGCCAGAACTCCGTATATTTCGTTCAGCTTTATATTTAAAATTAAAAAAAGTACATTTTAGTATTTTGTGTAACTGTTATCAAAATAATTAATAATTTATTTTAATTATAAATGGATATTATATTGAGAAAGCTCCAATCTGCGTTAATAAATATTAATTTTATTATTAATACTTAGACTTTACCAAATAACTATTTTATTTTATAATTTGTGCTTATTTTATTAGCATTAAAAAAAATAAAGGCTTTTTTGCTTTTGCTATAGTAGCTGGTTATAATAAAATGGACTAATAGGATATATTGCTTCCAATTCTAAAAAACTTTAAAATTGTATAAAAGCTTAGAGTTATTATTATTAATAACTCCAATATAAACAATACTTTCTACCATATAATTAGTTAATGTTTTTTTGGAAATAAATATATTAAATAGGATTCTATGTAATAGCGGATCTATTGCTAAAGCCATATTATCAATTTTGCTATTTAAGAATTTTTATTTAAAAATGTTATTAATATTATATAAATTAAGTTATAATTATATATAATATCCAAAAAAACACCAAGAGATTTAATATATTTCTCTATAGTAAAGTGTGCTAAGAAATTATAAAAATTATAAAAATCATTGAAATAAGCGAGCAATAAGCAATAAATAATTATTAATTGTTTTTATCACAATAAGATTTATTACTAACCACACTATATAAAAAAGAAACCTTAAGATCAATAATTGGATAATTAATGCGTTTTTTATACAGGATTATTACTACTATATTTGCATATATCTAGTTTTCCTTAACTTTTTAAATAACTATTTTATAAATATTATTTTATAAAAGTGTATACAACTAGTTGAAATTAATAATTATATTTATTTATATTTAATAAGTAGCTAATAAGTAACTTATATGTGTATATAAACCAAATAAGGCCTTAAAAACCTATAGACCACTTATAGCACCCTGGCCTACAGATATAGCTAAAGCGTGCTTTGCTATAGGCTACTACTTACAACTCGGAAGATCTATAATAATGGTTATCCTATAAAAAGAAGGTAAAGCAGATTACTTAATCCTAGGAAGCTACCGCCCTATTGCCTTAGAAAACACCCTTAGTAAGATCTTAGAAAAGGTAATAGCGGACCACATAGCAGATATGGCTAAGGAACACGCCCTACTACTACAAAGCCAAATAGGGGTAAGAAAGAACCGCTTAATACTATTAGCACTTATACTACTTACTGCTACTATTAAATCTACATAGGCGATGTAAAGGGACTTTATAGTATTAATGCTTAGCCTAAATATTAATGGCGCCTATAATAACGTACCCTATAAGCGTCTCCTATATATCCTTAGGGTAAAAGGCTTTCTAGAATAGATTATATAATTTATTTAAGGGTTTATAGGCTAGAAAGAAATATTACTAGTCTTCAGCGGATATCAGAGCCCCCCTATTATAGTTGCAATAGGAATACTATAAGGTTCACCCCTCTTACCTATACTCTTCCTTTTCTTTATAAGCAACCTACTTAACTCCTTTAAGGAAGGGGCGACCTAGGGGATAGGCTTTATTAATAATATAAACCTAATTATATACGGGCTAATAGCCGCAGAGAATTACAGAATACTAAAGAAAGCCTATAACACCTATATAGAATAGGCAAGACGATATAGAGTCCAATTTTTACTAGAGAAATACCAGCTAATCTATTTTATAAGAAAATATAACCAATCTGCAGATCTCTAGCATATAATTTATATTTAAGGCTTTGGGGGTTAACTAGTTTAAGGCCTAAGGGTATTAGGAGTATAGGTAGATAGCAAGCTCTAGTAGAACGTATATGCGGCATAAGCGGCCCATAAGGGCTAAGTATAGTACATTATATTATCTAGGATTGTTAATTCCATATAGGGTCTATACTTCTAGAGGTTACGCCTACTATATATAGCAGTTGTCCGGCCAACTATAATATATAGGTCCAGTATTTAGGCCATTAGAGAATCTAAGAAAGGCCCCCCTAAATTGCTCCTTAGACCACTTTAAAAGGTCTAAACAGCCTACCTCCGGAGTATAATAGGCGGATATAAGCGAATAGCTATAGCACTGCTTAAGAAGGAAGCTAATATTCCCCCCCTATAACTATATATTAAAGCCGATATAATATAAAGGGCGTAAAATAAATGCAACTCTAATGTTATAAAGTATATTAAAATATGCCTAAATAAACTATAGAGGGACCCTAGGGCGCCCTATAGGAGAATAAACTAACAACCCTAAAGTAGGGAAGATATATTAGAGAAATAGGTAAAGAAAGCAGAAGAAAAATAGTGCTACTTTAGGGCCTAGGCCTATATAGAGGAGGAAGGGAGACGCGTAAGAGGCCAGTAAAGATAATAGTAAGAGAGAAAAAGGAGCTAAAGTAGAGCATAAAAGAACGCTAGGAAACCATCTACTATAATACAATACTGGCTGGACCAACACTGGAGAGGCGTATAGGAGTTAAAGGTATAGAGGCTAATTAAGGCAAGAGGAACCTAAGCCATAGTATGGTTAACGCTATGGGGGGTAAACACTTTAGGGCTCTAAGAAGGCCTAATAAAGGCAGAAAATATAATAGCAACACTCTTAAGAACAGGAATAATAGGACTAAAAGACTGGCTCTACTGGGTAGGTGTCCTAGTAGGTAGCCTAAGATATAAATATGGCTGGCTAAGACAGACACTAAAATATATAATACTATTATGCCCCTTATACACTAACTAAGAAGCAATACTCTTAGTAGCTAGCATAGAGAACTATAATACACTACTCTTAATATAAAAAGGCCTTAAGGCGGTTACCTAGTGGCTTATTAGCTAAAATGTACTAAACTAGTTCTGGGTTGCAAAGGAAATAGTAATAAAGGGCAGGGGGGTAAGCAATAGGCGCCCCCTAATAACTCTACAGTAGTAGAGTAAAGTTTACAATACTAGCGCGTCCGTAGGCTTATTACGGCAGCAGTAGTTCCTAAGGAGGTTAAAAAGTAAGGTAGTAGGAGCACCACAGGTGACTCGCAAGCGCCTCATAGACGCCCTATAGGCGAGTCCCAAAAGGTGGGGAGATGGATTATAGGGTTTTCTTAAATAGAGTTTTCTCCCTATATATACACAAGGAGTAGTCCGCGTGGGCCTAATAGGGATCCGAATTAGACGTTAAGCAATGAATTATTATTATATATGTATATAATTAATAAAAAAATTTAAAAAATTTAAAAATTGCTTATTTATAATAATTTTTGTAATAATTAATAAAATAAAATAAAAATACATATTTTTAAATAAATAAAGAAATTAATATAATTGAAAAAGTGTAATTGTCTACATTATAAATACCAGCTTAGGCCGAAAAGATTTATATAAAAATATTAAATTATAAACACTTTAATAACAATTTTTTTTAAAACTTATTAGGTTTTAAAATATAAAATATAATAAAAACAATGTTAAGTATATGTATAATTACAGCACCTGTCGTACTGAACGCGTGCTTACGCGTACGGTACACCAACTACGCATTTACGCGTTCGGTGCACTAACCACCCGCTTACGCGTCTAGTGCACCCCTAAAGCACTGACTAATTAGGGGGAGGTCGCATCAGTATATAGACCACATAGTCTGCTTTAATATAAGAGACAGTCACCACCATCCCAAAGAGCATACAATACTATACGTATTTCGTGCCCCGGGATACAACTCACTCGTGCTATTAAGTTAGTACAAACACTAATCAATAAGCGCGCACAGATTAGCAATTACTTACTATGCTTTGCGAAAGTATTGCGAAAATCAAATTAAGCGAGCCCCGCCCATACAGCATTGAATTTAGGTGATCTCACCATACAAATTGTATAACTACCACGCATACTACGCTTGTAACGCTTATATCTGCCTTCTATGCCTAAAAGGATTCCTAAATGGCAGCTCCATTAAATTTTGGTAGCTTTTCTATTTGATTAGACGGTTAAATATATTGCGGCAGCTATAAAGTTATACCTTTCAACTATATACCGTATCCAGCTTAACTTAGACCTCTATGGAGAGCCATATCCCCCCCTAAATCTTAGAATTGGATAGCTAAGTAATATACAAGCAGAATATAAGCAAGTTCGTAATATATAACATTATAGTGTTGGGTGTACTAATCACATATATAGGCGCTTCTTGCCTATCTAGAGGATCGCCCTACTGCCTACCTTAATGAGATGGCCTGGTTCCTATAGGATGATTGCAATATTGCAGTATCAATATCGTCAATATAGAGGGCTCTTAAGCGTAATAGGTGGAGTAGGAAGGTTATACAGCGCAAAGCACGGGAGTAATCTAAGGATCTTTATGCTGCCTGGAAGGGACGCTAATGCACATAGGACTCTAATCGCCTTATATTTATTAACGAGTCAGGCGCCAATAAAAGGACTGGTTATAGGAAGTTTAGTTAGAGCCCTACAAACCTTCCTGCAATTAATACAGTATCAATTAAGCGCTTAGAACGGTGGAGTATTTTACCTATATATTTACTTAACGGCTTCCTCCCTGGGACTCTTATATGGCAAGGCTCAATTACTTCTAAAATATTTAATACCTGGATTAAGTCTTCTATTTTACCACAATATATACCCGGTTATACAGTCTTAGTATTAGATAACGCCTCAATACATAAGAGTTAGGTAAGAGAGTAATTATATATATATTATAACTATATAACCTAACTAGGTATAGGAATTTGTGGAGCTCTACACTGCCGCTAATATCTCTATTGAGTATCTTCCTCTATACTGCCT
>Ga0307507_10004631_pt1 | contig 23970 bp, 21 predicted proteins | sample 7_EM_MG_FD_207223 | JGI IMG/M metagenome (GOLD analysis project Ga0307507, IMG submission 207223) | Populus trichocarpa ectomycorrhiza microbial communities from riparian zone in the Pacific Northwest, United States - 7_EM | ecosystem: Host-associated > Plants > Roots > Unclassified | place...
CTTATATATGTATATTAATTGCTTTAAAACTCCTTACTAATAATGCGATGATTTACAATGGTCTTTACTAGTTATTTGCCACCAAATAAGCATTTTTGCAAATTTTGGTGTTTAAATCGTGTAAAACCCAGTACCCGTGCAAAACCCCGTACACCATGTTAGCTCGGAGGATTGATTTCCTGAAGCATCACCCAAAATTTGTTTGAAGTTCGAGGTCGCGATGCCGATGTTTATCCGGTGTATATCACGTGGATTCTTGGTCATATCAATAAATTTCTTACCGATGAAAAGATACATTGCCAGCTATTCCACAGAGAAAAGAAATCGAAATCTAAAGAGCAATATGTGCAATAGTACAGGTGTAGAATCCCTCCGCTAAGTACCACTTTCGTGCGAACCACAATCCAGAGGTTCCAAGCAGGAAGCTGATCACTCTCCTGCCAATCCCCAGGCTTTCCCTCCTCGCCGCCATCTATCTCATATCTTCTCTTACTTTAGTCCATAAAACCAACCTTTTGCCGTATCTAGTGATGCGCAGGTTCACTTGATCGATATCCAACGATCTTGAACCGACCTAGCACTTCACCAACGGAGAAGAACCCGATAACCTCTGCGGTAACAACGGCAGCTGAGGCTAACTGTGCGTTGTTCAAATTCCTCACCCGGTTTAGTATCTGTATGGGTTGCAGCGTGCTCGAGGTGGTGGTAGCTTGTGTGAATAGAGTCGCAGGGTGCCTTAGTGCATTCAGTACTGGCTGGAAGTAGGCTTGAAAGGTCGCTAATGATCTGCATGGCATGTAAGTATATCGGGGTGTGATTTCAGGCTTGTAGGGGTAGAGTGCAGCATACGGAGGGCTCATTTTTCGTTGCTCGAAGATGATCTTTCCAAGTTCCAGACCGACTTTGGAGTAATAGATCGTTGGAGGAATCATTGCTGTACAAGACCACAGTTAGTATATAATCCCTTGAGCAGTTAAAGACAAAAGCGGTTTGAGAGGCTAAGCCGGGGTGAGCTAGATATTCGAGAGCTTCCGTCCCCCGAGCAGGCAAACAGCCAAGCACTTTTACGGTTATCGGCTAGTGGCTTTACAATACACAAGGTAATTCTCTCTCTTCAATTGAGCGCAAACTGAGTCCATTGAGGGTGTAGTGACGAGCGAAGGAATACTGACATTGAACAAAACCAATGAGCCTTCCGGTCCGACCACCAATTCCTCCAAGGGCGCTAGAAGTGAATTGCCCGGCCTTGATAATAGCAGAGCCTGCCGAAGATGTCACTCTTGATAGCCCTTCTGATGCTTTTGATGCGGCTTGGGAGGCCTTCTCCTTTGCAGAACCTGCAACTTCGGAATTTGTTGAGGCATTACGGATAGCGGCGCGCCGCACGGCGAATTGTGAGCGCCGTAACACAGCGCGCGATATTGCGAGAGACATTGCGACAAGGAAAGAGAAAGGAAAGGAGATGGATGGAGAGGAGATGGCACTGGCGTAAAGTGTGAGGTTAGAGCTGTCTGGCTACAGCTTTTCTCGTCAGGTTCGGAAAACGGGTAGGGCGGGTCGGTCTGTGCGCACGGGCAAGTCAGGAAGTGCAGCCATTTGGCTGCGGCATGATGATAGTACCGTCATACAGCTGAATTATTTGAGCAGAAGATTCCCGGATGATAATATTATATTTGTATTACAATGTTCCCGACGAGAATTTTACTACAGTCTACTCATCAGAATTCGTTTACCTTCCAAGCAGTAGGCCAGATTTACAACCATGTATTCAGAACCTACAGTCTACAAATCTCAAGTCCAGATATACGTTCTGGGCTTCTTTACTAATACTATATGCCTTTCTAGCAGAAATGCTTTAATTATCCCCTTACCTCATGGTAACGAGCTCCTCTGCGGAAGTCGGATGAATGGCACTGGAAGAATCGGAATTAGTCATTTGTGAAAGTACTCAGACAATAGATGCTGGAGACTTACACGCAGCGATCAAAGTCTGCCTTAGTCGCTCCCATTTTAATGGCCACGCCAAATCCTTGTAGCATTTCTCCGCTCCCTTCGCCTAAGATATGTAACCCTACGACCTTCTCCTCCGGTCCAGCGCATATGATTTTGTATCTATTCTTAAGTTAGCAATCCAGAAAAACTTCCTTGAATTTTCTCTTCGTTGCCGAATTTCCGAAGTTGACATACTGCGTTGGGTGTTTTGTCTTCTCCTCGGGAGAGAAGACGTCAAAGTACATTGCAGTAAACTTGGTTTTGTAGATCTAGATTATGAATGGATCAGCATCAGATGCTCCAGGAATTAGGCAACTGCATCACCTTAAGATTTTCCTTTCCATACTGATTGATGGCTTCTGGCTCTGTCAATCCAATGGTTCCGATTTCTGGATGACCGAAAACGACGGTAGGAATGTGGCTGTATTCTAGCTTAGATGACTTGAGCTCTGGAGGGCCAAATAAACGATTTCCTAACTGACGGCCTGCAGCAATTGCAACTACATGGATCATACCTTAGCACCAGGTCTTAATATCCTGTTTGGTAGATTAAACCTACCTGGGGTTAATTCAAACTTGCCAGTTACATCACCAAGAGCGTATATCCCTTCTATATTAGTGTTTTGATATTCGTCAGTAGCGATATGCCCGGACTTGGTGAAATTGATCCCGATCTGATCAAGCTTCAAGTCCTCGATCTCCGGGGTTCTCCCAATTGCCCAGAGTAATTCATTGAATTCAAACACCTCACCGTCATTGCCAGTTATTTTGAGATGTTTTTTAGGAGAAGGACCCTCGCCCCGCTTTTCATGGGTCGCGCCATCAGTGATGGTGGCCGAAGTATTATCTAACCTCTCGATTTTCTTGAAGCCTTTGTAACTCTTGTGTAAAATTACCCCAGCATCTTCATAAGCTTTCGTCATAGTTTCTTGAACCATCGGGTCAAAAGTCCTCAGAAACGTCTCTCCTCTGATGAACATGTGAACTTCTACACCAATGGCGTTCAGCATACCAGCCATTTCGACAGCAATATATCCTGCCCCGACGATGGCAATCTTTTTTGGTAACTCCTCAATATCGAAGAAGCCATCGCTTGTTATGCCATGTTGTGCGCCGTCGACATTCTCTGGTATTATTGGATATCCTCCTGTAGCAATACAGATATGGGGGGCAGTAAAGACTACCTTCCCGCTTCCATCTTGCAATTCCACTTCTATCTCTTTAGGTCCTGTAAAGGTTGCTGTTCCATGTACAAGCTCAATACCTTCCCGCTTCCAGTTATTTTCATATGCGCCGTTTAGCCTTGCAATCGATGCATCTCTTCTCTTCTTGAATTGGTCGAAATGGAATTTGACGTTCGCAGGGACATCATAGAAATAGTTATGGGCGCCTTTAATGGTTTCGTTCACCGAGGCGAAATACCATGTCATCTTTTTAGGAACGCAGCTGTTGTAGACTTTATTAACACTTGGATTATTGCTGGACTAAGGGTGAAGACGCACCCCACATTAACACAAGTGCCGCCGGATCTGCCATTCTCGATGATCAAAGTTTTCGCTCCATACCATCCTGCAGCGCGGCGTGCCGCTCCGCTCCCTCCACTGCCACCTCCTATAACGATATAATCAAATACCTTGGTGGTGGGCGCCATGTTGGCTGAGCGGATGGAGAAATGGCGAGAGGATTGGTTGAGGCGGCTTGAAGCGGATGCTTGGAGCCTTATGCTGATGAAGCAAAAGAGTGGTGCGGGGAATCGGGAAGCAAACATGCCGCAGCTGGGCAGAGCTATCTTATTAAGTCACATTAGTATTCAAAAAATCTTGGTGTCGATGGTGCAATCAGCGAATAAGCGACGGCTTTATACAGTAAATTGCTGACAGATCCATAACTATCATCAACCTTGAAGCCAAGCCGAGCCAGCGCCCAGCCTTGAGGCCGGAAACTGTTAGAGGTTTTGCTAGAGTAACACCAAAAATGAGTGCAAACGACAAAAAGACTGGAAACAACTCCAGGCATAACTTAGAAAGATGAAAACGCCAAATTCAGAAACAACGTAACCCTAGAAAGTAATATCATAACGTCATGTTGTTGCAGACCATAGCGAGAGACGAGAATTTTCATGACTAAGCATAGTCCACAAGCCTGGATGGGCTCCAACATCAGATTTCCCTGCATTTTTCTTACCAGCTCCATCGCCACGCCGAGCCGTCCAATTACTGACGTACGATAGAAGGGAAGTATAAATAGCAGGGCATTCAGTCAAAGCAATCCGGTCGATCCGATGCCCACGACCATTCGAGCCCAATAGATGCTTCACATCCTATCTCACTCCACATCTCTCAACCCATACAATGTTTCACAACATCCCATAGATTCGACGGCATCCAGTAACCATCTTTACCCACGACTAAGAGAAATGAGACGCCACTAACAAGCTGTGCAATGTGTCGTATCGCATCGGTGACAGGGTAGCCATACTGCAGTCAGAGATCCCCATAAAACATAACCCACTAACGTTGCCTTGGAGTAAATTCTGCCTAGATCAAATAGGGCAAGGAGAATCTTCCAAGCTATGCAATGGAATATCAGGTGCATACGCTGAACTTTCGTTTGGATACGTGGAAGTTCGTAACGAAGTCTCTTTCCCCGAATGCAAGGCCTGTATGATTCGATGTCTGAGATATAAGGCACTTTCTTTGATTAGAACATACATACTGGGTTTTCCCATCATCCAAAAGAAAATCTCCGTGCTCGTTTATGGGGGAAGGCCAACAGGCAAAAGCCCAAGAGGGATTGATCCATTCTAGTCCTTAGGTCACCCATATCAGGGCCCCTCGCTTGTAATTAGTCTGTTGTAAACCTCAATGCAATTTTCAATGTGCTTACGCCAATTTCTCACGATTTTCAAGTGGGAATGGAAGTGCTGTCCCAAAGGTTCTCCTTTCATGTTTACCATGGCCAATGCAAACACCTTTCTAAGATGAACTCTGTCCAAGTTGATTTCTTGAGGATAACTTTTCACACTAAATCAAGCCATTTTTTCACCAATGAGACACTTTCTTATATGCTGGTCTATATATTACCGTTTATGGTCATTTTAAGCTTTCTTCAGATCGAAATGTCTGTCTTGACTTTTTGGAAGAGTCCAGATTTCTACCGCTTTGCATCGGTAGCAGATGGACAATGTTTGAGTCATTGCGCTTATACTCAGCTATCGTGTGAGAAGACTTATCTGCCTGTTGTCACTCGCCATGCTACCTGCAATCTTCAACCTCGTTTACAAACAGCATAGCGCTGTTTAGTAGGTGGGGCTGTGTTGGATGGACGTGCTGGTTGTTGTGGATATCATTCGATTATTCGAAGCTCTAATACGCGGGTTACTTCCGAACACTAGTTAGGTTATACGCTAAATCGAAGATTTGTGCGCGTGAGGATTGGAAGAAGTTCGACTGCAGACATTGCCATTGAGCCAAAAAAAAATTGACAGGCATTCTCTATCGGCCCAACACCATGTTCTCACCTCCTAGCTTCAAAGAACGTCCTTTTTAATTTGGAATGCTCTTAAAGAGAGTAAAATATCGATCAAACGATTAACTCGGAGGAAGAATGAATTCTACGGCGATAACTCTACGGCGAGAGCTTCTAACCACCAACAATGTGTGTGATCCTTAGGAAAACGACATCCGTTTGTTTCATAGGTCATTATCAGATCCGAATTACGAACGGAAACCTCGTGGCCTAGAGAATAGACGCTTCTGGGCCTGAATACTAGCATACAGTCATAACAGGGTTCTTCCCGAAAATGGGTAACCGCCCGACTTGAGTGCTAAAGTCTTCCTGAGTTTCTCTGAATATGCAAGGGATGTAAAAAAAAAGCTCTTCTGGAGAGCGTCCCCCGCGCAAGGCCCGCTTTTATTACTCTGCGGGATGTCGGGCTTTCTACCGTTGTACTCTTAGAGTGGTTGGACGCCTGTTATGGGTTCCAGCGCTGGTGCCGCACGTTAGCCAATGGCCCAATCCCTTTGGCTGAACTTGTGCAAAATTTCATGGTCTGCAGCAAACTAACTTAGCACAGCTCACTCAAGATGCGTCCACTAGAATAAGATGAAACTTGAAATGTGCTGTTAGTGGAATTCAGGAAACATTGGGCATCATGCACACGGCTTGCAGCCAACACCTTGGCAAGAAATGACGCGGGCAAGGTCTCGATTTTCAGCCAATTCCTGCGACGGACTCCCCACGACTATCTTTTCCATGGGGGATGGACACACCGTACTTTGGCCCGAGATACGCCCCTAGTGGGTTCTGATGCAACTCAGCAAGAAAATCGAATGACGAATCGGACGGTGGAGAGCTGAGTGCAAAACCCTGGAGTCTGCTGTCAGTGCCCAACACTTAGTAAGAATAATAACACTAGCTGGTAAAATTCCATACCCCTAGCCTAGCATGACAAGACCATCAACTGTTTCATTGCTTTTCCTCTCGATCAAGCTCTTCAGCAAGTACGAACAGACACGTAGTTGCTAAGGTGGTTTATCAAGCGTTCAGTGGGTACCAGACAGCGTTCGCACCGCTGTCGCACCTTTAACAAGACCATTGTCAATGAACATTTGCTGACCACACCGTTCCAACAGCCGGTTCGCTACAAAGACACCCTCTGTCCGCCTTATATCTGGAATTCATCTGTCTGCCATGTGGCACTAGATGTTTCGATCGTCCTATAAACCCAGTAGAATCCACCATCGATTACCGATTCTTGACTATCGGACTCGCGACTGGTGTAGATGGAACGCCTAAGGTATATTTGGAAGGGGATATAACAGAGCACGCGACACAACTGGCCTGCAAACAGTCGTTCGGCTCGCGGCCGCAAACTCTTTCAATATATCGTCCGAACGGAGCCCTTGACAGTTCACTGGCTTAAGCCATCTGAAACTTGAATGTCAAACTCCCTAGCACAGATCTGGATAACGACCTGCGCAAGCGGGAATGCGTTAAGCAGCATGTTGATGGTCTACTGCAGGTTCCGCAGCCGTCTAAGACGCATAACCCGCGACTCTATACCCAAATAGGAACAGACATCTCGCGCGTTCTAGCTCTCTGATAATATATCCAAAACTAGCAAAAAAACATGCATTCTTCTTTATGTTGCCATTAATAGGAGGCTCGAACAATCACGGACTATTCATTACCATCTACTGTTCTGATAGAGATTGATGGCTATGAAGACACATTGTATGTTCTCCAAAAATGGATGTGCATCACTAAGTATGAAAACTTTGTGTTGACTGAGTCTTTTGTTCTAAATCAGGGGCGTTCGAGCGATTTGGGCACGTGAGTTCTTTCGCCAATTTCGTAGCATTTTGGTCTTGGCGGGTGGAAATCTAACACAACTTGCCGGTCATTTGCATACGGGCTAAGTGTTGCGTTTCCTTCGTGTTCCTAATCTATTCAGTTATGCAAGAGAATCATGGCGGAGTATTGATGTGCTTACGCTGTCTGGAGGTATGCACGAGGCTGTTTGAGGGTGTCGTACTCGTCCAGCATCTTTGCCTTTTTAAGAAATAAAATCCTCGGATCTTGTCATATGCATCCTTCCTATATGTCCAAGTTAGTCTTCACGAGCGGTAGAGGATGTTAACTTTTCAGGGGAAGGATACAATTCATTTGCGAGGGCTTTGGAAGAGGCTCATCACACGTAAGGCGAAGTGAGGTGCTTGATATATATGCTTGCACTCATTAATGAAGTATCCCACTGTCGCTGTTGGGGTAGGACGTGACATGTCGTGGGCTGCAAAATTTTTCGTTGCTTTGTTCAGCTTTGTTATCTCGGGAAAAGCACGACAGTACAAGTTGGTCAATCGACTGCACTCACGCTCTTCTTCCTCCTGAGCCTATTCTTCATTACGTTTGGTGCGCAGTGCTTACACACGAATCTGACGATAATAGGATAAAAAACAGAGCGACAAGGCCGACCTTCTCCCGCGAGCTGAAGTCGCTAAATTTCCGTGAGGATAAGCCAAGACAGTGCGACAACCGAGTAAATTTCACCCAATAAGATGTGTTAACCCATGGCTGCTTCGCGGGTCCTGTAAAAACAAGCGCAACACATGTGCATCCGACAGGTTTCGCTACGGGCGGGTGAAGAACAAGTATTCACACGGTGTGATGTTAACAGGGCTTGACACAGACAAATTCGATCCTCTCCGCCAGAGGTTTAATGGAAGCCGTCTGCTTCCGATGGACTGCTAGGTGGACATGGCTACCGCACTCAGCTGTTGGCGGCTGTCGAAGGCGACAGAACACGACTCGTAAGGCTGATAGAGGCCATGGCAAAGTCGTTGCGTAGTTGGCCACGATGAGCAAATCGGCAGTCTTCCCTGTTGGCGTGCGAAGCCGGTGATGGCGGGTATGCCCCTGGGGCTAGTCGACCCGTTGTATACACAAATATAGCCTGCCCTTACATGATGCAGTGGCCCTAGAGACTGTCCTTGGCGGGTTCGTTCTTTTCCTTGCAAATTTTCGAGCAAGCTACTTTCAAGATTCTCGCTTTGCTCTAGACAAAGTGTTTTGCTTTCGTTTTCTGGAGGGATAATGTTGGTAAGGAAACGGGTAATTTACAAAACATATGTTACGCAAAATACGAACCACACTTTCGTCTCCAAAGCCAAATTGGACGTCCACGACATCGTTCTGCAAGACATCGCTGTCACTCAACTGAAAACAAATAACATAGTGGCGCCCATGTACGCTGCAGGTTTCAAAGGATGCAGCCGCCGAGGAGTATTCCGCTCATGATCTCCCTCTTGATCGGTCCGTTGCTCACGAGCACTTTCCTTTTCTTCGACCACGAAGTCATTGCTCCGGACTGGTCGATACAGGTGCATCGGGGAAGCACATCCCCGTGCCGCGCAGATCTTTTCATGCAGGTCAACCCTAAGCTTGTGCAGATTTCCAGGACTGTTGAGACAAGCAGGTGCTTGAATCTGCAGCCCACCACATTAAGCCACGGAGAAGCCAGGCACACCACAGTTGCATATTGCGCGACGGAAATATTTGTTTCTCGAGCATGTTTTGCGCTCGATCTTTCGATCTTTCGTCTGCAGGCTACCTGAAGGAGTCCCTCGTCGCTTGAAATTCACAGCTAGCCAATTGCGGAGCAAGCCACAATATCACAGGCACGTCGAATTATATTGCGACGATCTTTAACGCCTCAATTTTTTTTTCTCGCACAAACGTGAGCTTGACGTTGACCGGCGCCCTCTACTGCAGGCCACGTTAAGCAGCCGCCATGTGATGCCAACGGAGAAATAGTGAAACTGCAATCATGTTGCAGGGTAATGAATTGCCAGTGTTAGTGCACCAGTCACCCGCCGTTGTGGAGAAACTGAGGCGCTTTCCCTTCGACAGTCGGGGTTCAAGAAGTAACAACATTGGACCTGGTATTAGCCGACGGCACCCTAGCCTGACAGCTTGGGCGCCAGCCCTGCCCTACACTTATCTCCATCACCGTCACGCCACGGGTTCTGTTGCCGTTTCCAAGTACGCTTGCAGCGGCTAGTTTTGGCGTGGTGAGAGTTCTGCATCTGTGAGCCTAGAGCTTGGATCTGAGATGCGGTCATGAAATTAACGCCGCTATAGTGCCGAGCGCTGATATATTGGCCCCAAGAGCTCTCAGCCGCATGCTCAAAAGTCATCTCAGCGCCAGCGAGCCGCCAGCACTGACACGTATGCAGTTCTTCCGTGGGATTCACAAACCGTCAAGAACCACTCCGCGCATAGCGATAGCATGACAGACTGTTGTCGTTCAGCAAAAGGTGGCCGGAGGGCACGGACACCGCTCTCTCTAGCGGGCGGCGTAATAGGCTACTGGAAGCTGTTAGCTTTCAGGGTGGATCCCTGGGGCCCTGGTCGTCCACTGGGGTGGCTGTATGCTTCGCATCGCTCAACGGCTTGCGGGATGACGCTTTCGAGCTAGGGGCGCTCTCTGCATGATCTAAGCTCGAATGGTATGCTGGGTCACTCCGAGGCATGCGCGCTCAATTATTCTTTGACCTCATACTGCTCTTCCACTACCCCAAACTCTGGCTAAGAGAATTTCCTGCAACATTAAGGACGACAGATCACATCTGCCCCGAAAGGCCGCAATTATATGGCTTAAATATTTAGTTCCCGGCACACCCTCTGGGGAAGCTTCTCTCAATGTGATCGACGTCCACTTTTTCTTAAGCGTGACTCTCATTCAAACCACTTTCATTTGATTTGCAATGTGGTTTTCTCTCCCATTTCAATTGCCCTGGAGTTGGCTTTGCGCTTTTGTCGTCTTGTAGTATGTCAATGCCCACTTACCAAGCTATCATGTCTTCATGATTCCCAAAAATAAATATTTCTATGTATTCTACCTTTTTTTTTCAAGCACATACTAACATGCAGGAATAGCTCGTTCAGATATATACGACTATGGGTCAATTTGTTCGCATACTTCCACTACAAACCAGAACTACCTCCGGATAATCCTTCAGTTATTTCCCAGGATGTGACGGTTATCATACCCACCCTTGCGGTGGATCTTAAGCAATTGATGGAGACAGTTGAATCTGTTTGCAAACTTGAACCATCTGAAATAATTTTGGTGGCCACCGAGTCTTGCCTAAAGCGGGTGTCCTCAATGGTTAAGGAAATGGGTATGCCCAAGAAGATTAAAGTGCTCAGCATCGGTCAGGCAAACAAGCGCCGACAGATGTCCCGTGCGATCCCGGAAGTTCGAACAAATATAACCCTCCTCCTGGATGATGACGTGTGGCTTCCAGGGAAGTTTATGAAATGGGTCCTTGCACCCTTCGAGGACCCTCGCTGTGGCGGTGTTGGGACGAATCAAACACGACGTCGAGAAGACCCTTTGAACATCTTTGAATTTTTGGGTGTAGTATATTTGATCCGGCGCAATTTCGACTGCACGGCATGCAACTGGCTCGATGGTGGCTTACCATGCCTCTCTGGAAGAGCTGTTGCGTACCGGACTGAGATCCTCCAAGATCCGGACTTCACTTACGGGTTCACCCACGAGACTTGGGGAGTGGACCATTTCCTGAACGCTGACGACGATAATTTCATCACGCGTTGGCTTTTCTGGCACAATTGGAAAATCAAATTCCAATACCACAAAGAGTGCGAGGTTGAGACCACGTTGGAGAACAACCGAAAGTATCTCAACCAATGCTTGCGCTGGGTGCGCAGCAACTGGCGCAGCAACCGGACGAGTTTGTTTGAGACGGGCGACGTCTGGATGTGAGTAACAAATTGGTTTTTTCGGCTATCATATTCTCCTGCCTATCGGCGCTAAAGCTCCATGCCCGTCCACCTGGACAAGCTCGCTTGCTGACCCCTCATTTTTGACACAGAAAATATCCATGGAGCACATATGCCGTGTTCCAGACTACCATCACTCAATGGGCGTCGGCTTATGACTTTACCTTATTCTACGCATTCTACCAGGCGTCAGCTGAGGTTGGATACCCGTTGAATTCTCTGCAATGGTGGTCAGTGGTCGCCTGGAGCATCTTCGTGGGCCACTGGTTGTTCTCGAAATCGATCAAGCTGGTGCCGCATTTCTTCAGAAACCCACAGGACCTTCGATACCTCCCGGTGTCGATCCTGTTCGGCTATTTCCACAATTTCATCAAACTATGGGGCTTGCTAACGCTCCACGAAGTGAGTTGTTCCTTTTCCTCTTTTGCTGCTGGCATGTGGCCTTCCCATCAAGCCCACGGCCTCTCGGGACCCCGCATGCTCCCCGACCATTCCAAGTCCGTCACTGACGCCAGGATGCGTAACAGACGACCTGGGGTACACGAGAAGGCGCGGACACGGACGATAATATCAGAATGCTGCCAATAGACCCTTCTGCCAAGTGCCCGCTGGAGAAACGACGCGTTGTCCGCGAGCGCGGAGCCCTTCTCCCGATTGCGGCAGTGTGAAGAGAGTATCCAAAAAGATTAGAAGTGTTTTTGGATTTTGAAAGTCCAGACCCGCGATGTGTAATGTGCCTTGGCACGCCTTAGAGACACAGAGGTGGGCGGATCTGCGATCATGACACCATTTTTGAGAGCCAGATCGACGGGAAAAGTCGCGTGCAATTGTTTTTTCACGGCGCAAAAAGAGTTTTCTTAGTTTTCGGCTCACTAAAAAGTGTGGGGAGAGTTGCGAGGCGTTTTAGGTTTCGGTCATGGTTTTCCCTTTTTTTCCGGGTTCTGGTTCCTGATCTCCCCTGTCTCTGGAGATCATTTACTCACATGTAATGTATGCAAAAGTTGCCCGACCCTAATGCACGTAGCTACTTTCTGTCTCCTCATTCGTTTCCGTGATGCCATGATGCAATGTATGTATCCTTGTAGTCATGTTACCGTGTTAGCATGTTGGCACGTTTGCATGTTAGCATGATCGAGATGATGCAAATAGTAAAATGTCGGCACATCAGCAAGCAGCATCTTGCACACAGAGGAAGGCGGTCAATCACACGGCGGTCGGTCAAAGAGTCGGCGGCTTGTCCTTGCGTGAAGCAGCAGCAGCAGCAGTAGTAGCAGCATCAGCAGCAGTAGCAGCAGCAGCAGTAGCAACAACAGTCGGCGGCAGTAGCAGCAGTAGCAACAGCAGTCGGCGGCGGCAGTCTGCCTAAAAATACTAACATCATGGCCAGCGGGTCCTATGTCACGACCCTCTCTCGACTTGTCGCCATGGCGTTGACCCTCTCTCTGCATCCCTAGCATGCACCTGCTGCACGGCCTCTAGTAGCGCGAATCATCTCCCGTGCCAAGCGATGTGTTCGCTGCGGCAGTCTCGCTTTAGCCATGTTTTAGCCATGGGGCGCCATCAGCGCCTTTCAGCCCCTCCAGCTCGTGTTTGCATGTCATCACCATTGCATTATTCGTTTTTTATTCGGTTCCGTGAGATTCCCCACGGACGAGACCGCAACCGGGTCGCCATTCTGGGTCGACCTTTCGGCTTTGACCGCTGAATGCCGCCGCTCTGTAGCGCTGCAAGGTCCCCTACCCTTCTCCACCCTTTTCGGCCGCCACCCGGGCCGAATTAAGTGTGGACGGCAGCCAAAGCGGGCCAGGAGCGTGACGGCGCCCGCTCGCTATGGAAGAGGATAGTGGGGGTGTCAAGGCAAGACAATGTAAGACAGGGCAGGACAAGGCAAAGGCGAGCAGATATTTGCCTGGCAGTCCGACAAGCATAGGTGGATGATTGCAGCATCGATAGCGGAGCAACAGTGGGCAGCGGCGGCAGCAGCGACAGATGGTAGCGAAAGACCCTGACGGTTTACTTGCTTTCTGGTCTGGCCCGACGCCCTCCTCTCTGGACGCCCGGCGCAAACTGGGTCTCGATGGTTTTGGCGACTCCATGCGGCTCTGAGCATTGCTATACTTGGCCGGTGCGGAGGAACATCACGGGCCAGGTAGGGATTGCGGGATGGTGCGTCAAAGCGACATATCCGCCAGTTTCGCAGCTGTCGACAGCCGAATGGGCGGCGTTACGGCCGGGTTTTCTCAGTGGGGGCCTTTATCCACACTTTATGCCCGTCATTTCCCGTCCTCGTCCCGCAAGGCAGATTATTTCCACCTAATACACCTAACCACACCCTATCAACGCCTATCCACACCTAACCATACTTTGACTACGCTTGACCACACTGGTCCATGGTCCATGGCCCAACACCACGCCTAACACCACGCCTAACAGTCCGGGCGTTTGGCCAAGCGCCGGGTTGCTTTTCGGCGCATGGTGTCGCATGGTTTCTGAAACCTTGGACCCTGTCCCATTCCCCACAGGATATGAGGACCGATCATGGCTCAATGGCTAATGGCGTCATGGCGCTCATGGCGCTTATGACAGCCATCGCCCACTCCCATGCTTTGCCATGCTGCCATGTACTCTGCCTCATGCACACTGCCCCCCTCCCCTCCTCTCTCTCCCCCTCCCTCCCCCCATCCTCTCAGATACACCCTGCATTTACCCTGTCCCGCTACCCTGTCCCGCTCTCGTTGCCGACCGCCCTTCCACTTCATCCCGCATCACCAGCGGGACGTTTTACTCATCGCGTGCCCCAAACAGGGTCCAATGCACGCTTGGGATTTCCGCTAATTAACACCCATCGTCCATAACCGCTTTGGCACCCTCTATGCCCTCTCGGGCATGAAGACTACCCGCCAGTGGGAAACACCACCGTCCGCCAGACCGTTGCCAACCCCATGCGCCGCCGGCGGAACTGCACGGAAACGGAAAGCCCTTTTACTTGGAACGGCCTCATTGCCGCTTGCCGTTCGCGTACATATGTAACTTCGACGTGTCATCTACAACACGAGCAAGCAGGCAAGCCATGAGACTAGCCGTGTGCTGTACCATAACGCTGCGAGGACGAAGCCGAGTGCTGTGGTTTGAATGGATGCCCGCCCGGCTGGGTCGTCGAGAAAAATCTTTCAACATTGCCATTTGCCCCAGCACTCAGGGTCTGCCGCAGCAGCAGGTGCATACTCAGATGAGCTGCTCGAAGCGCAGTATCCTCACTTTTAGCCATCCCAAGGACATTTTCTCGTGCTCCACGGCGAGGAGCGCAGACGCGATGCTCCAAGCGGCCATTTCCCCGTATCAATGGATCATTGCACTGCGTCAGCTGAAACTTGAAAGCCACGGCTTGTACCATTCCCTGCCCTAGGCTGATTAACTGGTGTAAGGTGGTAAGGTGGTAAAGTGGTAATATGGTAATATTCGCATTCAAACACAGAAAAGAGAAGGTGCATCTATTCTGTAATCTCAATCTCTAATCTCAATCTCTAATCTCTCTATCTCCAATCTCTCTATCTCTCTATCTCTCTATCTCTCTATTTTTACTCTGGCACTTCCCCAAGACAAGGGTAACTTTTCCCCTAGTACCAGAAAGCTTGTTCATGTACTCTTCCCAGCCTCCACCTTTCCAGCCCACGAAGATGGTCCACCTACCGAAGCGGCTTTCGGCATATCTGCTGCCAATTACTATCGCCCTCGCTTTTCCGCAGTAGCCATCTCACATGCCACACGGCGCCATTTTTGCACACGCATGCGAACCGTGTGCATGCCAAGGGGGTTGGCCTTGCGTTCTCCCATTGCAAGGCCTCCCCCAACTTCATAAGCAATCGCTACACAAAAAACCCTCGCATTGATTTTTTTCCCACCCCTTCTACATTTCATCGACTGCATCCTAACGGGAGGCCTGATAACGCATGCATGAAGATCTAACAAACCGGGAACTAGATGAGGGCTCAGTCAGTAACTTCCCAAACGTCTCTAGCTCGTCCACGGCACCGGTCCAATTCGTTCATTCTGCATCGCCTCCTGGAAATCCTCCCTTGACGGCAAGTTCCCGCCGTCACTGTCACCAACGCCCCGGATAAGGCTAACAGCCACTTCGACCCCGATGGTTTCCCAATTTGCCACTAGTCTTTCCAGTCCTTTTCACTCACCTGAATCTTGCACTGCATTCCTCTAATTTTGTTGAGATCAACCATCGCGAACTTTCTTTTTGAAATAGGCCGTATACATGCACCGCTATCTTTAGAAACACGACTACAAGGCCCTCAATTGCGCCTGCAGCTCCCACGGCCACCACCGGCAGAAAGCTGCAGGCCCCAAACCGGTGAACCTTCGGGACTGGCCAAGTTTGATCTTTGCACACCAAGATGGTAGCGCGACCGCCAAGCACTGCTGAATTGCAGAACGATGATCATTAAGTCGTACTGCTTACTATCTAGATATTTACGCGTAATCTTTCACAAGATTCTTCTAGGTAATTTCTAAGTAATTGCTAGATACTACAAACACAAACACAGTCAATTGCTATGCTTCCTGGGGCAACCCAACAACCGTCTCCATGGGAAAGTCTGCAAGCGCTAGTGTTGGGGGGTTTTTGCTGCGTCAGCTTCTCGATGGTAGATGGGGGTAGTGCCACGTTGGTCTGCAAGCCTGAGCGGTGGCACCTGGAACTCCAGAAGTTCTTAGCATGAACACCTGGATGTACTGTGTTCTGAGCTGGTGCGAATCTCGGAGGTCGTGGTGCTCATTTGAGTATGGGAATTGATAAGCGATTCGCCACGGGCTGGGTACCACCCTAGCATCCCGTCCTGTTACACTGCGCCAGCAAAGTATCACAGCGTAAGACACAAGCCTCGTTGTGCACCAGCCTCATTTGCCTTGTGCTACCACTCGATCGCCTCTGCGATGCTCTGCGTGGCGGTGCCAGCTAGAGTTGAGTAGTCATTTGAAACTAATACTTTCTAGTTCTTGCCGGAATTGCTGTGGAACCTCTGCATGCCTCTTTTCTGCCATGTATAGTGCTTCGCCTGGCGAGCCTAAGATTATAAGGCCTCGGATACCTTAAAATCATGGTAAAGGGAGGGTGCTACTTAAATAATGGCATGTACAGGTGAGGCGGTGGGGTTATGGCTCGCAGTTGGTTAAGGAGAAAGAATGTAGGTACCTATACGATCGATGAGTGACTAAATATCATGACTTTCATTACAACAATTTTTGGACGAACTTACTGCCATGTAGATGCATTCTAGAGGTGATAGAAGCTTTTTGTCGTGGAAACCGACTAAGAAAACAAAACGCCCTTCCATTTCTATGGCATCTAAAAACTCAAAGTCCACGCAAAAGGAAGTGACGATACAAGAGGTATTATATGAAGGATTTATGATGGAAGAAGTTTAGATAAAATTGTTTCAATCCAACTCCAGGGTCGCCTTGTCCCCAGTCCGATCATCCATCTCGGACTCGATTGCACCGACGAATTGCCCCTCCTTTGGGCGGCAATTCTGCGGCTGGGCACTCCCGCAGTCTTCAACCCTACCTTAAGCAGTATCCCCTCCTTCGTCTCAGCAATACCCGACATTTGTCAAAGCTATAGCGACAAAACTCACTAGCCCCCTTCTAGAATTCTCAACTACCACCACCACCACCACGACAACAATCGCACAACCCGCACTCACCAACAACAGCTCCAACCCACCCCTCACCCTCACTCCACCACCGCCTCATCTCTACTCTCCTCACCTCCTAACCCCATACCAGCCATGCTCCCCCAAAAACTGCTCGACTCCCACGTCCACCTCTGGCCCCCCTCCGCCACAACGCCCACCGCACACGCCTGGATGGCACCCGCCACCCACCCCCTCGCGCGCCGCCACAGCATCGCCGAATACCGCGCCTGCACCTCCAGCTCCCGCAGCTCCCACCCCGCCTTCATCTACATAGAGACAGACCGCTCGCTCCCGTCCCCCGCGCCGCCGCTGCCGACGCCGCTCCCGGCCCCCGGCCCCACCGCGGCGTGGGCGGCGCTGGAGCGCGAGCTGGAAACCTGGGCCGCGCAGCCGGTGGCGGAGCTGCGGTTCGTGCGGCGGGTCGCGGAGGGCGCGCCGGCGGCGGGGGCGGACGAGGGGTTCGCGCCGGCCGACTCGGCGCTGCTGGCGGGCGTCGTGGCGTGGGCGCCGCTGCGGGTCCCGGCGGCGGTTTTTCGGCTGTATCTGGGGCTTGCGGAGAGGGTTGCGGGGCGGGAGGCGTGGGGGCGGGTCGTCGGGTTCCGGTGCTTGCTGCAGGGGATGAGGGGGGAGGGCGAGATGCGGGGAGTGGCGCTGGGGGAGGCGTGGGTGGGGAATTTGGTGGGGTTGGGGAGCGGCAGGGGCGGGAGGGGGTGGGCGTTCGATGTTGGGGTTGATTCGAGGAGCGGGGGCGTTTGGCAGGTCGAGGTGGCGGCGGAGATGGTGGAGAGGGTTAGGGCGGAGGGGGGACGGACGGTGTTCGTGATTAGTGGGCTACCCTCTTTTTTTTTCTTTTTTTCTCCCGCTTTCACTCACTCTTTTTCTCGTTTTTCTCCCTTCATTTCTTCTGCTTTGGTACTGTGCTGTCGCTGTTGCTACCTGATGTGACTTGATGCGGGAGCGTATAGGCTGACCGACCAACTCACCTCCCTCCTTCCTAGACCATCTCTGCAAACCGGACCTGTCGCAAGATCCAAGCACCGTGCGCTCGAACCCGCTGTTCCAGCGCTGGAAAGCGGCGCAGAACCGCCTTGCGGCCCAGCCGAACGTCTACATGAAGCTGTCGGGCGGCTTCTCCGAGTTCGGCGGCACGGCGCCATCGGTCGCTACCGTGGTGGAGCACTTGCGGCCCTGGGTGGAGGTTGTGTTTCAGGAATATGGGGCTGACAGGGTCATGTTTGGAAGCGATTGGCCAGTGTGCAATGTTGAGGGCAAGAGGGGAAGCGAGGGGAGTTGGGCGGACTGGAGGAGCGTTGTGGAGGCGGTGCTGGAGGAGTGCGGGGTACATGAGGAGGGAAGGGAGAGGGTGTGGTGGGGGACCGCCCAGGAAGCTTATGGGCTAGAGGGGATTTGAGGTTGTAGGCGTAGAAGGCATTATGGTAAGGAAAGGAAGTGAGGATTGGACAAGCGTATATTTTGAATCGGTATTTTACAGCAGGGGCAAAGAGAATGTGGTTTATTGTAGATTTACAAACAATCCACCGTCCACGAGCAATTGTGCTCCATTCTGCTCATTTAGGTTAGCAAATGTTTCTTCTTCACATTACTAAAGAAAAGGGGGTAAGGTTATGCGCATCTAAGCCATGGCTCAAACCCAAGAGAGAAAGGAGAGTGAGGAGAAAACAAACACTTACAACATAACCACTCAGCTCACTCGCCAAGAACACTGCCGGCCCGGCCAAATCCTTTGGCACGCCCGTTCTCCCTAGCGGAATCCTCCCCTCCATATACTTCCTCTTCTCGTCGTCTGCTAAGTCCTCTTCATTCAGCTGCGTGCGGATCGTCCCGGGCAGCAGTGCGTTGCAGCGGATGCCGTACCGGCCGAGGGCGCACGCGGCAGACTGCATTAGGGAGAGCACACCCGCTTTTGTGGGCGTGTAGTGCGCTTGTCGACCGCCGCCCACGAGCGCGCTGATGGAGGAGATCCCGATGACCGAGCCACCTGGCGGTTGTTGTGTGGACATTTGCCGTGCGGCGGCTTGGGTGGCGTAGAAGGATCCCGAGAGGTTGACGGAAACTGTCTGGGAGAAGAGGGATTGGGTAATGCTAGAGAGCTGTTAGTCCGCGATACTAATACTTCCAATTGAAAGTGCATTGAACCGACGGGCGCAGTTCCAGATTCATGAACAAGGAGAGAGTAGGAACAGAGTTATAAAGAACGGAGCAGGAGAGGATAAACCGCACTCCAAAAACTCTGAGAACTCGCACACGCCCGCATTGCTCACGAAGACGTCCAGTCGCCCCCACTTCTCTACCGCCGCCTGCACTAGCCGCACGCCCGTCTCCTGTTGGCTGATGTCGCCCGGTACCTCGATCAGCCGGTCCTCAATCTTGATCTCTTTGTTGGAGGCGGATTGGGTGGCTTCAGAAAACATGCTTTGGAACTGCTCAGCCGACTTGGCGTCACCGAAATGGTTTACTGCAACCCGTGCACCTTGTGCGATGTATTCGAGCGCGATTGCCCGTCCTATGCCCGTCACACCGCCGGTGATGGCGCAGATTTTGCCGGTGAGGAGTTGGGTTGTCATTGTTCTATACGACGTCGAATTGATTACTAGAGAGCCGCAAAAGTGGAGGCTTTGGTGATTAGGGGCTTTAAGGTTCGAGGGTCAAGGTTGGTGGCGTATAATGTTCTCTGAGCACGGGTGGCAGCTCAAGGATGTCGTGAGGGCTTCGTATGGAAGGTTTCGTAAGGGCGTTCATCTTATAGATGCGTATCTGTAGATTTAATTGATGCTGTTTACTCCACTTGCTTCTTGGCGGCGGTGGGAGTTCTTGCTCGGCACAATTCGGTCCGAGCTAGGGTTCGCGAGTTTCTGGGGTAGTTTTGCCTATGTTTATTTTCGTGCATCTAACGGCAGACGATCCTTAATGGAATGCCATCGCCCGGCGTCATCGTTAATGGATGAGTGAGAGAGTTGGAAGGTCCTTGAAGGGGATGACAGAGCCTGTAAGTCGATGAATTGGGCAAGATTCCAATCATGATTCCTTTGGTCCTACATTCTTGTTTTGCATCCAGTCTACTAATCGATAGCTAACTAGATGTATTACAGCTATAAGCGGCAGAAGCACTTGATCAAATGACAAAGGATATGGTACATACCAGTGCTTTCGCTACGAATGTCTGACCAGTCAAGCTTACAAGCTACATCCGAAACTTATTACGCATGCATCCAGCGGTTCTAGAAAGCCAGATATGCTTACAATTAGCTAAAAGGAAATCATCCGTCCGCCGGGAAATCCATCCTGCTGGTTAACCACTCTAGTAAATTTAGCTTACTTGAGATCCTAATCTTCGTTCTCGTCATAATATCAAAAGAGACCAGTTATATCTTTTGCTTTCTGGGGGATGCTCTAGTTTTGATATATTGGTAATTCCTAAAATTTCCAGCATCTATTTTTCACTTTGTATTTTTTCGTTTACATTTGCTTGTATGTTATGCAGTGATGAGAACTACACTTAATTTTGGTTTCCTAATTCTACCTTTGCAAATGGCTTCAAGCACTCAAAGAAACCATGTAGGTTCGTCCGTATTTTGAGCTCTGAAATATCTCCGAAGCCAATCTAAGTCCCATTCAGTGTAACGAGGACTAAATGAACGACCTCTCGTGTGTACGCCTTTATCGACAGCGCATGGATAGCGGCAGCATTAACGACAGACTACTGGATGGCTAGAGGAATAACAGAGAGAAAGAGGACTTAGATATCTATTATCTACGTTCACCTTCTATTATTACATCCTAAGGTCTGTTTTATTCCCACCTATCAGAGTACATTGAACCATCACGCCTTCACGACTAAGCAGTCCTACTACTTTACTCCCCGCCATCTTTCTCCGAGCTTGAAAAATTATCTGTATATCAACGACTGAATCTCCTTCATCACGGAACGGGGCACAAGCTACCTGCAATTGCCCCTAGAGCTCATGATCTCCGTCGGACATTTTTGCCCAGTCGCGAACACTTCGTCGCAGGAGACACGGTCTGAAAATCATGCAACCAGATTAGTGTTCCGGATATAAGCAGAATCTTGACGCAACCACAAAATTCCAGACGTACCGGATAGCGCCGTAGACGGGTCTCGCTGCTTCACTATCGTAACACCATCGTAGATAAGTAGTATTAGTACGCGCCAACATCATGACCACAGCCTAGGGTTGAGCACTGAGGCATAAGGAAGGCAATTGGCTATCTGAGTGGAATGGTAGAGGAATAGAGGAGCGGTTCATTTTAGCTGACCTTTTACGATAGCCTTGAAAGAAATTTTTCAAGGCGCTTCAATACCCGCATTATCTAATCGACAACTCCTAATTTTATATTCATTATCCTAACTACTTCCTACGCCTACATTCTAGGCAATAGTGTAGGAGCCCAACTTCTCAAGTCTTCCTACTTCGTGTGTCCCATTGCCAAGGTGCATGAGGACCTGCACCTGATATCATCCGACCCCAAGGAAACCGCCTTCTGACCTCCAATTATATTTGCGGAGAAAAAGCGCGCCAATTGTATAAAAGCCTCTAATCTCTCGCTACTGGTACAGCGCTAGTATTCAGCGTGACTCACGCTGAAGTGTTTTCGACCTTGTTTGGACAGCATCCATCCTGGTAGCATGCTTTATGACAGCCTGGGATAAGGCTGAAGCTTTCGGTGATATTCAACCCAGTGGACAATATATTCAGTAGCCGGTGCTTCAACTTCCGAACTTGACTTGGTAGCAGGGGATTCGTAGTAAGACAACGGGGCATATGATTGGTCGATTTAAGGTTCATCCGCATTAGTAGGAATGGTGAATGTCCGCTGACCAAAAATATGACTAATCACGCCGCCTTTACGTCAACCTCACATTCTTGGTGAAACATATCTCCCTTTATCGTACAATCTCTACAATGCTGGTCCCATTTTTGCCAGCTCATTCGATACTGCGCTGCAAATCTCCTTGGTTCTTTCATGTCTCTCCAACCTCCTCCCAACCTCACCCTCTCGCTGCTTCTTCGCACAGCGCCTAAAATCAGGCACTATGGGAGTCAATCCTACTTTAAGCCTAAATCCAGGTTCGTAAATAGCAACCTATCCATGAAACCAGCAGTCTCCAAAACACTCAAAGCACCCTTCACGCTTTCTATGACCACCTCAGCTATCCCACCCAACTAGCGGCTCAGAACATGCAAAGTCTACAGCATTGGCAGTAAGTATGCGATGCAGCATAGATATCTAAATATAATTTCGCCTTATCGTTCCTCCACTCAGGCGTTATTTTCCCCGTGGGAATTTGTCGCGCTACTCTCGAAACTCAAAACACTTCCGGAGTCCAAGCTACTCTGGGCGAGATAGATAAACTGTCCAACACTTCGTTCTATACGAAGGACTTCTCGAATATCCTGCACTATATTCCATCACCCTCTTCTCTCGCTGTTTAGCTAAAGATAGAAGGCCAATTAAGCACCGCGAGTTTAAACATTAATTTCCTCAATCAGGATATAGATTGTTATTTTAATCAAGCCTAGTACATACGATCATAGGTACTAGAGAACGAGGCGTCCCGTCCGCTCCGCCCTATCTAAGCTGGTAACCGGCAGATTAGTAGTTAGGTGGGTGACCACTAGCGAATACCTGCTGTTGTATGTTTTTGTTTTTTGCTCTTCATTCCTCAAGGCCTGAGAAAGAAAGTGCGTTAAAGAAAAGGATGAGAGGTGATGTTGTTTTTGCTGGGTAGGACTGAGGTTATTCTAGAAAGGGAGTAAAATCTGAACAGTAGACAAGAAGGTAACCGATATAATTGCGCCTATTACAAAACATAGTCTATAAAAATTTTTTGGACAAATCCTGTCTTCAGTCTTACCCAACCTCTCCCTTCCAACTCTATCCCTTGTAACGTCAATTCGGGTCCTCAGGTTATCGATAAGGGCTAGCCAATTAGATTGGATGAATTCGGCATCCGTACTCAGATATACAAGGCAGTTGACATTTATAAAATACCATATAAAATTAATATATAAGCTTAGGGCTCCATAAAATCGGCCTCTGCACCTTCACGTGGTAGAGCCCGGGAACCTAGCAGCTACTATTAATGTTCCATTAAGATTGTGCTAATAGAATACTAGAGAAACGCAGAGACGTGCGTACAGCTGCGCAGCGTCGGTGCTGCGGCGTGGTGGTGGCATGAAGAATTTTTACTGGGAGGGTGAGCCCTAGTGGAGGTTCAAAAATACGGCTATCACGTCTCTTAATGTACGCATTCGGGTCATTCGAATCACGGCATCTATCCTTCGGTGTTCCACTTCCTCCTATACGATATAAACACGTACCGCGCGGCACCTATCCCTTAACCCGTTGGAGTCCTACGCTAAGGTCGCCTAAGTTCACGGCTAGATTTCATTGGGTATCCTTCGCTAATCTAGATACTTTAATTGGCTGATTATCATTGGACGAATTTCAACGGGTTAAGGGATACACGATACGCACGCACACAATCCACACCCTAAGGCCATAAGCAGAAGAGGTTTCCCATTCCAATGTTGTCTGGCAGCTTGAGTATCTAGCTATAGGGGCTCTATGCACCCATATTGCTAGATTACAATACTAGGTTAAGCACCCTATCGGACGAGAAGATCCCCCCAGCGGCTATGCCTCTTCGGCGGAGCGCGAGCGGATATTAAAGCAATTACACATAGGACAGAGACTAAGGGAAGGGGTTAGGGGCAGGCATATAGCATTCTACGGTAATCTATAAGACGTGGAAGCGTAGTTTAAGTGGCAGATAAGGCAAGACAGGCATTTTAGATACTGTCGACCCGAATCAGGTCCTTACTGCCCCGACTCAGCTACCTACCCGTTGACTCAGTCATTGAGTCAGTCGTTGAGTCAGTCATTGACTCGGTCACCTACTCCTTGTTTCCATTGCCACCCC